>Ga0190271_10001039_pt1 | contig 15335 bp, 13 predicted proteins | sample Popmic356T_FD_133747 | JGI IMG/M metagenome (GOLD analysis project Ga0190271, IMG submission 133747) | Populus adjacent soil microbial communities from riparian zone of Weber River, Utah, USA - 356 T | ecosystem: Environmental > Terrestrial > Soil > Riparian zone | place: USA: Utah | collected...
CTGGAACGAGGCGAGCGAGCGCAATCTGGACGACGGTCTGTTCGGTCACGTCGCGGGTGATACGCTGCCGTTGCCGGTGCGGGTGTCGCCCTCGCGCGGCGGAATCGTTGCGCAGGTGCAGCGTACCATTCCCAACGATCACTATGCTGAGGGCGCGTGGGTGCTGCGCGAGACGGCCTATGACATCGCGTCCGGCGAATTTTCGGTGGAGGAGCAATATGCGCGCGCCATCGACGCCGCGCGACAGGCGATCTACATCGAGAATCAGGCGTTCAGCGAGCCGTCGATGATCGCGCGCGTGAAGCACGCGCTGGAACGCGGCGTACAGGTCGTCGTGGTGGTCCCCGCCGATGGCGAACACCACATGCGCCGCTTCCGCGAGATGGCCGAGCACAGACCGACTTTCGAACTGATTGCGGCCTGTGGCGAATACGAGAACTTCACGCTCGCAGGCCTCGCCGGACCGCTGCCGGACGGCTCGCGGGGCAATGTCTACGTCCACGGCAAGCAGATGCTGGTGGACGATGTCTTTGCAACTGTCGGCTCGACCAATTTCGCCGAGCGCTCCTTCCGCACCCAGACCGAAATGAACGTCAGCTTTCAGGACGCAGCCGCGGTGAAGGCGCTGCGCTGCGACCTGTTCGAGGAGCATCTTGCGCAGGAGACGTCGGCGCTCGATGCAGCTGTGGCGTTGCGTCTGTTTGCGGCGACCGCGCGCGCCAACGCAGCGCGGCGCCGGGCGGGCAATACCCGTTGGCAGGGCATCGCCTTTGCGCTCGACGCCGCGGCCTACGCAAGCTAGGCGCAGCTGAACGGATCAGTGGCAGCTGCCGTAGTATTTGCAGTCCTCGAAGCCGTTCCAGCTGTCCTCGGGAATGTAGATCGTCTCGGGGATCTGGTAGTCGAAGTTCGGACGCGGGTTGATGCACTGGCCGCTGCCGTACTTGCACATCGCCTGCGCCGGGCGCGCGTCGATACCGGCCGACGCAAAACCGACCGCAACAACGGTTGCGGCAAAGAAAGCTGCACGAACGAGTTTCATCCTTGTCTCCCTCGGGTTGCGAAGGGATGCATTCCCTTCATGTGCAGACCCTAAGTCGCATCGGCGCCTGAAGCCGTGACGCTACTCACTGAGGAACAATGTGGAACCGTGCGCTCGCGCGCGAGAGCGCTTCAAACTGCGTGCCTTGTGTCTGATCGCGCGGAACTCGCGAATTTGTGTCAGACGGTCAAACCGCCATCGAGCGGAATGATCTGCCCGGTCATGTAGTCGGACGCGGGCGATGCAAGGTAGAGTGCCAGCAATCCGACTTCGCGGAATCTGCCGACGCGCTTGAGCGGCACCTGGGTCTTTGCGCGTTCTTCGGCCTGCGCGTAGCGCTCCGGCCCGGTTATCGCGAGATCCGGATAGAGCCCCGGCGCGATGCAGTTCACGTTGATGCCGTGCTCGGCCCACTCCAGCGCGAGCGAGCGCGTGAGACCTACCATACCGGACTTGCCGACGGCATAGATTGTCAGATTGGCCGAGCCGCTGATTCCGCTGAACGACGAGATGTTGATGATCTTGCCGCGCCTGCGCGCAATCATCGACGCCGCCACGGCGCGGCTGCAATAGACCGCGGACATGATGTTGAGGCCCATCACCTTGTCGATCTCCGCGTCGGTCATATCCTTGAACGGCTTGCGGATGGCGTCGCCGAGATTGTTGACGAGGATGTCGATGGGACCGAGCTCCGCCGCCGCCTGCTCCAGCAGCTTCGCGGCGCCCGCAGGTGTCGTACAATCGCCGGCGATACCGGCAATCTTGCGGCCCGAGCGCTGGGCGAGGTCCTTGACGAAAGGATCGAGGTATTTGCCGGTGAGCGCATTGACCGCAACGTCAGCCCCGGCCTCGGCCAGGACTTCGGCAATGCCGGTGCCGATGCCGCGGCCCGCACCGGTGACCAGCGCGGTTCGGCCCGCGAGCGAGAATTCAGTGATCATGATGGCTCCCAGACCTGCTTCCCGCAGTTAACGGTGTTTTACGGCAGAATCCAGCGTAGCCGAAACCATCCTGCGGGTTGCGCCCCGAGGATGGTGTCCATGCTCTTGCCGGCCCGATAACGGCATGTCCTTTCATTGACCGCACGCCCTGCCGGCCTCATCATATTGGCATCGTCGGGATTGAACCATGGATGCGGCCTCTTCGACTGTCGACAAGGCACGGCTGGTTGCCGCTGACCTCGCCAAGCGCGCCGCCGCGCACGATCGCGATGCGAGCTTTCCGTTTGAGAATTTCCAGCAGCTTTACGACGCCGGACTGTTGTCGCTGACGGTCGCGCGCGCGCAGGGCGGCGGCGGCGCCGGCATGCTGGAGACCGCGCGGGTGCTGAGCGAGATCGCGAAAGGCTGTGCTTCGACAGCACTCGTGCTTGGCATGCACTACATCCAGCACCATGCGATCGCCCGGGGCCAGCGCTGGCCGAAGCATCTTGGGCAGTTGCTCGCGCGTGAAACCCTTGAAGGTGTGGCGCTGGTCAACGTGCTCAGGGTCGAACCGGAACTCGGTACGCCATCGCGCGGCGGCAGCATGGCGACTGTTGCGCGGCGCACGGGGGACGGATGGCGCATCAGCGGTCACAAGATTTATTCGACCGGCCTGCCGATCCTGAAATGGTACTCCATCTGGGCACGCACCGAGGAGACGGAGCCGCGCATGGGGACTTTCCTGGTGCCTGCAGGCCTGCCGGGCGCGCGTATGGTCGAGACCTGGGATCACGGCGGTATGCGCGCCAGCGGCAGCCACGACTTGATCCTCGAGGATGTGCTGATCCCGCTGAACTACGAGATCGACGTTCGCACGTTAACAGGCTGGCAGGGCGGCGACCCGACTGCACTGATCGTGCATGGCGCATTCGTGTCCGCGATCTATGACGGCGTTGCGCGGGCTGCTCGCGACTGGCTGGTGTTCTTTCTGCAGAACCGCAAACCGTCCAATCTTGGCGCAGCACTTGCGACCCTGCCGCGGGCGCAGGAGGTTCTCGGTGGCATCGAGGTGAAGCTGAACACCAACCGCAGGCTGCTCGAAACGTTTGCAGCCGAGTATGATGCGGGCCGCCCCATGTCGACCGCCGACGCCAACGCGATGAAGCTCACCATCACCAACAACGCGGTCGAAGCGGTGCAGGAAGGCCTGACGCTGACCGGCAATCACGGCCTGTCGCGTACCAATCCGCTGGAGCGGCACTTGCGCGACGTGCTGTGCGGGCGGGTGCACAACCCGCAGGACGACATGACGAAGATCGCAGCCGGCAAGCTTGCGCTCGGCCTGCAGTGACGAGTTGAGGAGAACAACCATGTCCGTGGAATTCATCGGCTTCATCGGCAACAACCCGCAGTCCGAGACCACGCCGCGGACCGGACCGCTGCTCGATGTCACCCACATCGAGACGCTGGCCAAGGCGCACGAGAATGCCGGCTTCGATCGCGCGTTGCTTGCCTTTCATGCGACGATGCCGGATTGCCTGCAGGTCGGCCAGCACATCGCCTCCGTGACCGAACGGCTGAACGTGTTCATCGCGCAGCGGCCAGGCTTCACGGCGCCGACGTTGTTCGCGCGCCAGTTCGCCACGCTCGATCATTTCAGCAAGGGACGCATCTCGCTCAACGTGATCACCGGCGGCGACTCGACCGAACTCGCGCAGGACGGCAACACCATCGACGACAAGGACGAGCGCTACGCGCGCACGAAAGAGTTCCTCGACGTCGTGCGCCTCGAATGGACCAGCGAGAAACCGTTCGACTACGACGGCAGGTATTACCAGGTGAAGCGCGGCTTTTCGCAGCTCAAGCCGTATCAGAAGAACGGCATTCCTGTGTTCATCGCCGGCGCTTCGGACGCTGCGATCGAGGTGGCTGGCCACCACGCCGACGTGTTCGCGCTCTGGGGCGAAACCTATGAGGAAGTCCGCAACGTAATTGCGAAGGTAAAGGCTGCCTGTGCGAAAACCGGTCGCGCCGTGCCGCGGTTCAGCCTGTCGTTCCGGCCGATTCTTGCGGACACGGAAGAGAAAGCCTGGGCCAAGGCGCAGGCGACGCTGGAGCAGGCCAAGGCCGTCCAGAACCAGACCGGATTCACCAAGAAGCCGGGCGGTCCGTTGAATGAGGGCTCGAAGCGCTTACTGGCGCTGGCGGCCAAGGGCGAGCGTCTCGACAAGCGCCTGTGGACCGGCATGGCCGCACTCACCGACGCGCGCGGCAATTCGACCTCGCTGGTCGGCACGCCGGACCAAGTCGCGGAATCGCTCGCCGAATACTACGACCTCGGCATCGACATCTTCCTGATCCGCGGTTTCGATCCGCTGATCGACTGCATCGAATACGGCCGCGAATTGATCCCGCTGACGAAGAAGATGATCGCGGCACGAGGTCACGCGCGCGGCGTCGCGGCCGAGTGACGTTACGGTTCGATATCGTAGTGGTTTGCGACGATCATCCCGGATGAAAGCTTCCGGTACAGCGCATTGGCCGGAGCGTCCTCCTCGCCGGTGTCGGCCTGAACGAACATGATGTACGCGCCGCGCCTGCGCGCGGCCTCGCCGAGCGTTCGTATCAGCGCCGTTGCGACGCCTTTGCGCCGATGAGCGACGGCGACGGCAAGGTCGTAGATATAGATTTCGCTACGCTCCTGCTCGAACTTCCTCAGTTCGTAGGCAGCAAGTCCGCCGACCGCTGCGCCGGCGGAGTCGGACGCAACCACAGCGAAGAACGTCTCGTCGCGCAAGCGGGCGAGCAGATAGGCATCGCCAGGAACCGCGCTCTGGTAGCTGTGCGGATCTTCAAACACTTCACCGAACAGCTTGAGCAGCATCTTCATCGATACGAGGTCGGCGGGGCCGAGCAACCTTGTCGTGAAGCTCATGGCGCTCAACTCACCAGACAGCACCGGCCTTCATGCAGGCGGCGCCGGCGGGGTTCGTCGTCCACAGCTCGAAGCCGTTTGCGTTCGGCTGCGCATTGACCGCGAAGTCGCCGTCGAACAGCGGATTGACGCCGCGATGCATGAAGCTCTTCGGCGGCGTGCCGCCGCGCAACTGGATGGCGTATTCGAGCAGCAGCGCGGCCTGCAGCGGCCCGTGCACGATCAACCCGGGATAACCCTCGACACCGGTCACGTAAGGCCGGTCGTAGTGAATGCGGTGGCCATTGAAGGTCACGGCCGAATAGCGGAACAGCAGGACCGCATCGGCGGTCATTGCCTGCGAATGCTGCGCCTGCGGCGCAGGCGGCGGTGGTGGCGGCGGCTTGCCGTTGGCGGGCGGTGGATCGCGATAGACGATGTTCTGGGTTTCGCGTACGGCCGCGCCGCGCGGCGTCGAGAAGGTGTGATTGACGGTGACGAAACAAAGCGAACCGCTGCTTCCGGTCTTGAGCTCGACATTGATGATTTCCGAGCGGCGCGTGACCGCGTCGCCGACGCGCAGCACGTCGGTGAACTCGGTCTGGCCGCCGGCCCACATCCGTCGCGGCAGCGGCACCGGCGGCAGGAAGCCACCCCGTGCCGGGTGGCCATCGGCTCCGATCTCGCTCGCCGGGACGACGGCCGGTGCCAGGCACCAGTGCATCGTCAAGGGCGCGGCATCGCCTGTCTTTGGAGCGCCGGGCTCGAGAAACAGCGTGGCTCGCAGGCTGTGCACCATGCGCGCGGTGATGGTGTCGGTCGTCTCGTCGACCTTGCCGATCCAAGTGCGCAGATGATTGAGATCGAGGGCTGCGCTCATCGCTTGCTTCCTGCGCCGTTGAGGATTCTGTCCGTGTCCGAACCAACCGGTGGCACGCCGCCATAGGTCCGGTTCTCGCCGACAAAGATCGGTGCCGGCGCGGGCAGGGCGACACGGCCTCCCGGTGTGTCGATCTCGATCCGCCGCAGATGCGGATGCGATGAGAGATCCTGCGCCGTGTTGACTTCGCCGTAGGCGATGTCGGCCTTGTCGAGGCGCGCGATCAACTGGTCGCGAGTCAGTGACGCGAACAGGCCGGCCACGGCCTTGTCGGTCGCCGCGCGGTTGGTCACCCGCACCACCATGTTGCAAAAACGCGGATCGTCGGCGAGCTTCGCATCCGCCATCACGATCGCGCAGAACACCTTCCACTCCCGCTCGCTCTGGATCGATATCAGGATGTCCTTGCCGTCCTTCGAGGTGAACGCACCGTAGGGCGCGATCGAGGGATGCGACAGGCCCATGCGCGGCGGCGGTTTGCCGGCCTCGGTGTTCATTAGCGGCACCGACATCCAGTCCGCCATCACGTCGAACATCGACACGCGGATGTCGGCGCCCTCTCCGCTACGCGAGCGCGCGAACAACGCTTCGAGAATCGCTGCATGCGCGGTCGCGCCGGTGGAGATGTCCACAACGGAGATGCCGACGCGGGTGATTTCATCAGGGCTGCCGGTCACCGAGCAGAGGCCGCTCTCGGCCTGGATCAGCAGATCGTAGGCCTTGCGCTGCGCGTACGGCCCGCTGTCGCCATAGCCCGAGATCGAGCACATGATCAGTTTTGGATAGTCCTTGCGCAGCCGCTCGCGCGCAAAGCCGAGCTTCTCGATTGCGCCGGGCTTCAGGTTCTGAAGCAGCACGTCTGCGCCGGCGATCAGCATCTCCAGCTGCCGGCGGCCTTCGTCGCTCGCAATGTCGATCACCACCGACTTCTTGCCGCGGTTGAGCCAGACGAAATAGCTGCTCTGACCCTTGATGTTGGCGTCATAGGCGCGGGCGAAGTCGCCCTCCGGACGCTCGACCTTGATGACGGTGGCGCCGGCGTCGGCGAGCCGCGTCGCGCAGAACGGCGCTGCGACGGCCTGTTCCAGCGAGACGACGGTGATCCCTTCCAGTGGCAGCATCGACAAACTCAATACGAACGCGGCATGCCGAGAATGTGCTCGGCAATGTAGGACAGGATCAGGTTGGTCGAGATCGGCGCCACCTGGAAAAGCCGCGCCTCGCGGAACTTCCGCTCAACGTCGTACTCCTCCGCGAAGGCGAACCCGCCGAACGTCTGCACGCAGGCATTCGCCGCGTCCCAGGCTGCATCGGCCGCCAGCATCTTCGACATGTTCGCCTCGGCGCCGCAGTCGAGCCCGGCTTCATAGAGACGCACCGCCTCGCGCACCATCAGCTCGGCTGCGCGCATCGCCGCATAGGCCTTGGCGAGCGGAAACTGGATACCTTGATTCTGGCCGATCGGCCGGCCGAACACCACGCGCTGGTTGGCGTAGTCGGTCGCCTTCTTGATGAACCACTTGGTGTCGCCGATCGATTCCGACGCGATCAGGATGCGCTCGGCGTTCATGCCGGAGAGAATGTAGCGGAAGCCCTTGCCTTCCTCGCCGATCAGATTTTCGGCCGGCACCTTCATGTTGTCGAAGAACACTTCCGTTGTGGAGTGGTTCATCATCGTGCGGATCGGGCGAATGGTCAGCCCGTTGCCGCGCGCCGCGCGCATGTCAACGAGGAATACGGACAGCCCGTCGGTGCGTCGCGCCGCCTGGTCTTTCGGAGTCGTTCGTGCGAGCAGCAGCATCAGGTCGGAATGCTCGGCGCGGCTGGTCCAGATCTTCTGTCCGTTGACAACATAGTGGTCGCCTTCGCGCCGGGCCATGGTTTTCAGCGATGAGGTATCGGTGCCGCTGGTGGGCTCGGTGACCCCAAATGCCTGCAGCCGCAGTTCGCCGCTGGCGATACCTGGCAGAAACTTTTTCTTCTGCTCCTCGCTGCCGTGCCGCAGCACGGTTCCCATGGTGTACATCTGCGCATGGCAGGCGCCGGCGTTGCAGCCCGCACGGTGGACTTCCTCGAGGATCGCGCTGCCTGCGCCGATCTTCAGGCCTGCGCCGCCATACTCCTCGGGGATCAGAACCGCGAGATAACCGGAACTGGTCAACGCCTGCACGAATTCGGTCGGGTAGGCCATCGCGCGATCGAGCTTGCGCCAGTACTCGCCCGGAAATCCCTCACACAGTTTGGCGACCGCGTCGCGGATGTCCTGGTGACTGTCATAGGCGGCGTGTGCTTCCGCACTCACGGCGACGTTCATGGCGTTCCACCCTTCGTTTCCAAAGCATTAGCCCGGCCACAGGGGCCGGGCTACTGCGAAAAAGCAGGGGTCGGGAACGGGTCCCGACGATTTGGTATGGCGTGCTAGTGCTCCACTAGGCGGCGATCCGCACGGGCATGTGCTCATAGCCCTTGATGAAGCTGGAATAGACTCGCTTGGGCTCCTCGACCAGCTCGATGCTGTCGAACCGCTTGAGGATTTCCTCCCAGACGATCTTCAGCTGCAGCTCCGCCAGCCGCAAACCGACGCAGCGGTGAATGCCGAAGCCGAACGACAGGTGGGTACGCGGCCGCTTGCGGTCGATGATGAAGTCGTACGGGTTCTCGATCACCTCGTCGTCGCGGTTGCCGGAGACGTACCACATCACGACCTTGTCGCCCTTCCTGATGGTCTTGCCGCGCAGCTCGGTGTCGGCCAGCGCCGTGCGGCGCATGTGCGATAGCGGCGTCTGCCAGCGGATCACTTCCGGCACGAAGCTCTCCACCAGTTCCGGATTGGCCTTCAGCTTCCTGAACTGGTCCGGGAACTTGTTCAGTGCGTACACCGCGCCGGAGAGCGAGTTGCGGGTCGTGTCGTTGCCACCGATTATCAGCAGGATCAGGTTGCCGAGGAAGTTGCGCTCGTCCATGTTTCGCGTTGCGTCGCTGTGCGCCATCATCGACAGCAAGTCGGTCTTCGGCGGCTGCTTGACGCGCTCGTCCCACAGTTTCTTGAAGTACTCGCCGCACTCCTCGAGGATGACCTGCTTCTCGTCGATGCTGTTGATCATGCCGGCGCCGGGAACGGCGGTGGCGATGTCGGACCAGTAGGTCAGCTTGCGCCGTTCTTCCCACGGGAAGTCGAACAGCGTCGCCAGCATCTGTGTGGTCAGTTCGACCGACACCTTGTCGACCCAGTCGAAGGTCTCGTTGCGCGGCAGATTGTCGAGGATCAGGCAGGCGCGCTCGCGGATGGTGACGGCCAGCTTGTCGAGATGGGTCGGAGTGAACATTGGCGCCACGGTCTTGCGTTGCGGGCCGTGATGCGGCTGGTCCATCGAGATGAAGCTCGGGCGTCGCAGGTCGGCGCGGGAGTCGCGCAGCGTAATGCCGCCGAGGCTGGAGTCGGACGAGAAAACCTGATGGTTGGTCTCGACATCCATGATGTCGTTGTACTTGGTCACCGACCAGTAGGGGCCGAATTCGCTTTCGCGGCAGTAGTGGACGGGGTCTTCCTTCCGCAGCCGGTCGAAGTAAGGCCAGAAGCTGTCGCTGGCATAAAGGCCCGGGTCGCCCACATGGATATCCGCAAGCGGGGTGGCGTAGGCGCGTTCCTTCGCGTCACCGGGGCTGATCGTGCCGTGCATGGGTTCGTCCCTTATCGATCATCCGGTTCGTGCGTGGCGGCCGGATGATGCGTTGTCATTCGCGCAAAGCTGCCACGGTGATTCGATTATTGGGCGCAGAACGCCTCCCGGCAAGGGACGAGCCCGCCGGTTTACGCATACCGCCACTCCGTCCTGCCGATTTTCCGCACACAATGCTGGAAATTGTGGAACCCGCGCCGGATTTTTTAACAGGACGGCAAGGAAATACCGCCTCCCGTAAAGGTTGGTTAATTTTGTTGTACTACAACCGATGCGGGTTTTTGCTGGGGAGGCTATGGCGATGCTTGGCTCGTCTCGGGAATTGCATGCGAAACTGGACGCGCTGAGCAAGTCGCAAGCCGTCATTGAATTCAATCTCGACGGCACGATTATTACCGCCAACGAGAACTTCCTTGCCGTCCTCGGCTACAAGCTTGAGGACATCCAGGGCAAGCACCACAGCATGTTCGCTGACACGGCCTACACGGACAGCGCCGAGTACCGCGAGTTCTGGGACAAGCTGCGCAAGGGCGAGTTCCAGGCGGGCGAATACATGCGCGTCGGCAAGGGTGGAAAGATCATCTGGATCCAGGCGTCCTACAATCCGCTGCTCGGCCGCAACGGCAAGCCGTACAAGGTCGTCAAGTTTGCAAGCGACGTCACCGCCGAGAAGATCCGCAGCGCCGACTATGAGGGGCAGATCAACGCCATCCACAAGTCGCAGGCGGTCATCGAGTTCAGTCTCGACGGCACGATCATCACGGCCAACGAGAACTTCACCAGCACCGTCGGCTATTCGCTCGCCGAAATCCGCGGCAAGCATCACAGCATGTTCATGCCGCAGGCGGAGCGCGACAGCGCCGACTACCGGATGTTCTGGGAGCGGCTGCGCGCAGGCGAATACCAGGCCGGCGACTACGAACGTGCCGGTAAAGGCGGCAAGCGCATCTGGCTGCAGGCCTCCTACAACCCGATCATGGATGCCACCGGCAAGATCAGCAAGGTCGTGAAGTTCGCGACCGATATCACCGCGCCGGTCGAGCGGCGGATGCAGCGCGCCGAGGTCCAGAAGGGGATCGACGCCGATCTCGGGGCCATCACCGATGCCGTCTCGTCCACCAATAGCCAGGCCGCTGCTGCGGCTGCTGCCTCAACGCAGACCGCGGGCAACATGCAGGCAGTGGCCTCGGGCGCCGAAGAGCTCGCCGCCTCGGTCAGCGAGATCAGCCGTCAGGCAGCCGATGCATTGGCGATCTCGACCAAGGCGGTCGAGCAGGCCGACGAGACCAACAAGATCGTCTCTGGTCTGGCGCAGGCCGCGCAGAAAATCGGCGACGTGGTGAAGCTGATCAACAACATCGCCGAGCAAACCAACCTTCTGGCGCTCAACGCCACCATCGAGGCGGCGCGCGCGGGTGAAGCAGGCCGCGGTTTCGCCGTGGTCGCCTCCGAGGTGAAAAGCCTTGCGACGCAAACCTCGAAGGCGACCGACGAGATCAGCGGTCAGATCGCCGAGGTGCAGAACTCGACCACAAGCGCTGTCAACGTGATCGAGGCGATCAGCCAGACCATCTCGCGTATCAACGAGATTTCCGCCGCGATCGCAGCTTCGGTCGAGGAGCAGTCCTCGGTGACGCAGAACATCTCGGAGAACATGCAGGTCGCGGCCAAGGGCGTCAGCGATATTAACTCGAGCATGAACGAGATCGCCAACGCCGCGCAGTCGGTCGACGCGGCCACGCGCAAGGTCAAGGACGCCTCGCGCGCGATCGCTTCCTGACAGCCAGTCCAGTATTCGGAACGAAGGGCGGCTTGAACAGGCGGCCCTTCTTTTTTTGGCCGCCCGCACGTGCCATTGTCCCCTGATGTGAAGGGGAGGCGCCACGGCGATGGATTTCAAGCTGACCGAACAACAACGCAGCATGGTTTCAACCGTGCGCGATCTCGTCGATGCCGAGTTCAGGCCGAACGCGCAGAAATACATGGACGGCACCTTCCCGTGGCCGAACATGAAGAAGCTCGCCGAACTTGGCGTGCTTGGCATGTCGGTGCCCGAGGAATACGGCGGTCTGGGTCTGACCATCTTCGAGAACGCACTGATTCTCGAAGAAATCGCCAAGGGCTGCTACGTCACCGCGATGGCGACCCTCGGCGAGGCCGGCGTGCAGACGCGGGTGATCTCCACATACGCGCCGAAGTCGATCAAACAGCGCATCCTGCCGCAGGTGGTCGCCGGCGAATGCATTCTCGCCGTCTGCATGACGGAGCCGCATGCGGGCACCGACGTTGCCAACTACCGCACCAACGCCGACATCAAGGGCGACAGGATCGTGCTGAATGGCGTCAAGACGCTGATCAGCCGGGCGAAAGAAGCGGGGATGTTCGTGATCTTCAGCCGCATCGACAAAAGGCCCGGACGCGAAGGCATCGGCTGCGTACTGCTCGAGCCGAATACGCCCGGCTTCGAGGTCACCGGCACCTATCACACCATGGGCGGCGAGAATCTGCACGAAATCCAGTTCAACAACTGCGAACTGCCGCTCGAGAACCTCGTCATCCGCGAGGACGGCTTCCGCAAGCTTCTGTCCGCCTTCAATACCCAGCGCTGTCTCAACCCGAGCATCTCGCTCGGTCTTGCGGAAGGAGCCTTCGCCGAGGCGCTGAAGTATGCGCGTGAGCGCGAGATTTTCGGCAAGGCGATCGGCGACTTCCAGGGCAATCGCTGGAAGCTTGCGGAGATGTACCGGGAGATCGAGACCGCGCGCAGCGTGCTCTATCGGGCCTGCATGACGGCCGATCCATTCCCCGATGCCTTCATGGCTGCGGTCGCAAAAGTGACCTGCAACGAGATGGCGCTGCGTGTCACGAACGATGCGGTGCAGCTCCACGGCGGCTTCGGTTTTACGGAGGAATATGCCGTGAATCGCCTCTATCGCGGGGCGCGCTACGGAATGCTTGGCGGTGGAACCTCGGAGACCTTGCGCGATCTGATCGGCAAGCGGATCATGACCGCTCATGGCGCCGAGGAACTGCTGGCCTATGATATGCTGACCGGGCTCGATCTCGGGCGGGAGTGATGTTTGATGATCGCCAACACGCCGCGCGCGTTCAACTTCGATCTCGGCGAGACCGCTGACGCGATCCGCGACACGGTATGGAGCTTCTCCTCGAAGGAGATCGCGCCGCGGGCCGACGAGATCGACAAGACCAATCTCTTCCCGCGCGACCTCTGGCCCAAGATCGGCGCGCTCGGTCTGCACGGCATCACCGTCGAGGAGGAGTACGGCGGCGCGGGTCTCGGCTATCTCGATCACTGCGTGGCGATGGAGGAGATGTCGCGCGCCTCGGCCGCGGTAGGCCTGTCCTACGGCGCGCATTCGAACCTGTGCGTCAACCAGATCCGGCGCAACGGCAATGAGGAACAGAAGCGGAAGTATCTGCCGAAGCTGATATCCGGCGAGCATGTCGGGGCGCTGGCGATGTCCGAGCCCGGCGCCGGCTCCGACGTGGTGTCGATGCGCACGCGCGCCGACAGGAAGGGCGATCGCTACGTCATCAACGGCGGCAAGATGTGGATCACCAACGGTCCGGTGGCCGAGACGCTGGTGGTCTATGCGAAGACCGATCCCGATGCCGGTCCGCGCGGCATGACGGCATTCATCATCGAGAAGGGGATGAAGGGCTTTTCGACTGCCCAGAAGCTCGACAAACTCGGCATGCGCGGTTCGGACACCTGCGAACTGGTGTTCCAGGATTGCGAGGTGCCGGAGGAGAACGTGCTCGGGAAAGCCGGCAGCGGCGTCAACGTGCTGATGTCCGGTCTCGACTACGAGCGCGCGGTGCTGGCCGCCGGTCCGCTCGGGATCATGCGGGCGTGCATGGACGTGGTGATGCCCTATGTGCACGAGCGCAAGCAGTTCGGTCAGCCGATCGGCACCTTCCAGCTGGTGCAGGGCAAAGTCGCCGACATGTATGTGACAATGAACGCCGCGCGCGCCTATGTGTATGCCGTGGCGAAAGCCTGCGATCGCGGCGAAACCACGCGCGAGGATGCTGCCGGCGCCATTCTCTACGCGGCCGAACGCGCCACGCAATGCGCGCTGGATGCGATCCAGCTGCTTGGCGGCAACGGCTATATCAACGATTATTCCACGGGAAGACTGTTGCGCGACGCGAAGCTCTACGAGATCGGCGCCGGAACGAGCGAGATCCGGCGGATGCTGATCGGCCGGGAATTGTTCGAAAAGCAGTCATAGCTTGCGCTTACGGGGATGTGAGGTAGCGGCCGGACCAGTTCAGGTTCTGCGACCTGGGTCACACATCGGGCCGTCGAACCAGCCTATGGGGTCAAACGACTAAGCATTAATTCGCCTGACATTAAAAAATTCGGGGCTCCTTCATGGATCAGATCACCACCATGGCGCCGCCAGCGCCTCCCGCGCCGTCGCCGACCAGCCAGCAGGTCACCTTCACGGGTGATCGCCGCAGTTTCTTCGGGCTCGTGATGCGCGGTGCAGGCCTCGAGATGATCACCGTCGGCTTCTATCGCTTCTGGCTGACGACCGACATCCGCCGCCATCTCTGGTCGCACACCGTCGTGGACGGCGATGGCGCCGAATACACCGGCCGCGGCAAGGAACTGCTGATCGGCTTCCTCATCGCCATGGCGATCCTGGTGCCGGTCTTCATCGGCTACACCATCCTTACTTTCGTGGCGGAGGGTGCGCAGGCCTTTGCCAGCTTCCCGCTCTACATCCTGCTCTATGTCTTCACGCAGTTTGCAATCTACCGCGCGCGCCGCTATCGCATGACGCGGACGATATGGCGCGGCGTGCGCTTCTGGATGACCGGCTCCGGCTGGAACTACGCGCTGCGCGCTTCGCTCTGGGGCGTCGCAATGATCTTCACCCTCGGGCTTGTGCTGCCGTGGCGCGACGCGGCGCTCGAGCGCTACAAGATGCAACACACGCATTACGGCGAGTTGCAGGGCAGGTTCGAGGGCAAGGGCTCGGATTTCTTCAAGCAAGCCTGGTGGCTCTGGCTGCTCTCGCCAACCGCTATTCTGGTTATTCCAATTCCGTTCATCTACGGCGCGTTCAAGGCGATCCAGCTGCGGTGGTGGCTGAATGGAATGCGGCTCGGCGGCGTCCGTCTGAGTTCCAATCTCGACGGCGGTGCGTTCATCGGCCTTTACTGGAAAACGATCGGCTGGTCGCTCGTCTTGTCAATGATCTTCGCGGCCTACGCCGGCATCGTTACCGCGGTGGTCGCGTCGATGACCGGGCAGGGAATGGAGGCGGCGTTTACAGATGGCGATACTGCGTTTCTCGTTCCATACTTTGTCCTGATGGGTGTCGGCTACATCGCATGGGCGCTGATCATGGGTGCGGTCGCTCGCCTCTACCTGATGCGCGACCTGTGGCAGCGCTCGGTGACCTCGATCACCGTGCACGGCATCGAGGCGGCGGCGAACGTCGCGGCGAAGGGCGAACTGGCGAACGCGATCGGTGAAGGTTTCGCCGACGGGCTCGATGTCGGAGGACTCTGATACGTGAGCGACGCCGGGAGCGCGACACAGCCCACCGGCGACGGCGTTCCTCCGGCGCGTGCGCCGGTTACCTTCCTCGACGGAACGTCGAGCCGCAGGCGCGATGTCACGTTACGGCTCGAAAGCGCCTGTGAGATCCTCGCCGGCGATGAGGTGTTCGCATCCTGGGCCTATGCGGACATCCGTCGCGCCGACGGCCCCGCCGGAGCGCTGCGGCTCATGTGCGCGTCCGCACCGCTGCTCGCGCGGCTCGAGGTCCGTGACGAAGCATTGAAAGCCGAACTCGAGCAGCGCTGTCCCAGGCTCGATGCCGACCTGCCCGGAGCCAAGGGCGTCATCACCATCGTC
>Ga0190271_10001040_pt1 | contig 15332 bp, 19 predicted proteins | sample Popmic356T_FD_133747 | JGI IMG/M metagenome (GOLD analysis project Ga0190271, IMG submission 133747) | Populus adjacent soil microbial communities from riparian zone of Weber River, Utah, USA - 356 T | ecosystem: Environmental > Terrestrial > Soil > Riparian zone | place: USA: Utah | collected...
GCGTCGACTTCGCCCGCCGGCGTCACGAACCGGCCGCGCTCGATGGTCGAGAACACGTCCTGCTTGAGGACGGGGCCGGCTTGCCAGCGGCCCGCGATGGCACTCAGGGCACTGCGACCCATACTCAAGAACCCACCCCACCGAACGGCAGACCGCCCTGGGGCGGCAAATCAGCTTGAAACCTAGGGCTAAATCGTTGCCGAGGCGTTCATTCCGCGGCGGCCGGATAACCCGGTGCCCATTGCTCTAGATCGGCCAATGCACGAGTACAAATGGCACGTTTTTTGGCCAAAGACTTCTCCACACCGCGCAGTCGGCTGCCGTCGGGGTTGTTGGCCGGAAGCTGCGCCAGCGGAGGAAATAGGCCGAAGTTGACGTTCATCGGCTGGAATGAGCGAGGCCCCACGTTGATGGTCTCGATATGGCCCCCGGTGATGTGTCCGAGCAAGGCACCGTGCGCCGTGGTGGGCGGCGGCGGGATCGGCGCCTGACCGAGCCGCTCGGCGGCAGCAAAACGCCCCGCCATCAGCCCGACCGCCGCGGATTCCACATAGCCTTCGCAGCCTGTGATCTGGCCGGCGAAGCGCAGCCGCGGCATCGCCTTGAGCCGCAGCGTGGCGTCGAGCAGCGTCGGGGAGTTGAGAAACGTGTTGCGATGCAGCCCGCCGAGCCGCGCGAACTCGGCACGCTCAAGGCCCGGAATGGTGCGGAAGATGCGGGTCTGTTCGCCGTGCTTCAACTTGGTCTGGAAGCCGACCATGTTGAACAGCGTTCCAAGCTTGTTGTCCTGGCGCAGTTGCACCACAGCGTAAGGCTTGTCCTGCGGCTTGTGCTCGTTGGTCAGCCCGAACGGCTTCATCGGGCCGTGACGCAACGTTTCCGGGCCGCGCTCCGCCATCAGTTCGATCGGCAGGCAGCCGTCGAAGTACGGCGTGCTTTTTTCCCATTCGTGGAACGTCATCTTGTCGCCGCTGTTGAGCGCGGCGACGAACGTCTCGTACTGCACGCGGTCCATCGGGCAGTTGATGTAGTCGGCGCCCGAGCCGCCCGGTCCCGCCTTGTCGTAGCGCGACTGGAACCAGGCGATCGACATGTCGATGGAATCGCGATGCACGATCGGCGCAATGGCATCGAAGAACGCCAGCGCGTCCTCACCGGTCAGTGAGCGGATCGCATTGGCCAGTGCGGGCGACGTGAGCGGACCGGTGGCAACGATGACGTTGTCCCAATCGTCCGGCGGCAGCGCCACCTCCTCGCGGCGGACCTCGATCAGCGGGTGCGACGTCAGCGCCTGCGTAATCGCCGCTGAGAATCCCTCTCTGTCGACCGCCAGCGCGCCGCCGGCCGGAACCTGATGGCTGTCGGCGGTCCGCATGATCAGCGAGCCAAGCCGGCGCATTTCCTCATGGAGCAATCCGACGGCGTTGGTTTCCCGATCGTCGGATCGGAACGAATTGGAGCAGACCAGCTCGGCCATGCCGTCGGTCTTGTGAACCTCCGTGGCGCGCCCCGGCCGCATTTCGTGCAGCACGGCGCGCACGCCGCAGGCGGCTACCTGCCAGGCGGCCTCGCTGCCCGCGAGACCGCCACCGACAATGTGAACGGCTTGCTTCTGTGCCGGTGCCATGAACAATACCTAGCGCATGGACCGGCAAAGTGGGAACGGTCATCACGGAGCGGAGTGGCGGAATGCGGTTCCAGTTTGTCGCTGCGGCCTCATTGGCTGCCAGCCTCGCAGCGGGGACCGGCGCGGCGAGGGCGGTCGAAATGTCGCCGCAGATCTCCCAGCTTTACACCTCGGTGGAAATTCTGCCGCCGAACGCCAGCCGGATGACGATCTGCTACGGCTTCGTCTGCCGGCTGCGCTACATCTTTGACTTCACCCCCGGGGACAGGCGGGCGCTGACCGACATCCTCAACAAGGGCAAGGCGTCGCCGGAGGCGGAGCGCAAGGCGGTGCAGTTGGCGGTGCAATGGCTGGACCGCCGGTTAGGCCCCGTTCTCAACACCACCAAGCGCCTGGCGCGGGCGGATTTTCGGCACCGGGACGATGACCGCAACTACGATTGCTACGACACGACCCGCAACGCCGTCAGCCTGCTTCTTGTGCTCCGGGAGTGGGGCCTGTTGAGGCATCACACGATCGCAGACCCGGAGTACCGCGGCCGGTTCCTGCTCGGCCAGACGCCCCACAACACGGCGGTGCTGAAGGACAGCAAAAGCGGGACGGAATGGGTGGTCGACCTGTGGACCAAGGCCTATGGCGAGCCTCCGGACGTCATGACCGTCGAGAAGTGGCTCAAGGAAGACTAGCCTTAAACGATCAGCGCCCGCACGAGGGCGGGCGCTGTATCCAATGTAGGGCCTTTCGGCTTAGCGCTCGGAGGTTTCCCAAGCGACCCGCGGGATATCACCCCGCGAGATACCGATATCGGCCAGTTCGCGGTCACCGAGCCGATTCAGCTCGGAGAGGCTCTGATTGTACCGCCGCCACTGACGGTAGGCGCTGAGGATATAGAGAAGCATGGTCGTAACCCTTTATCGGCAGGAGCGAATCCCCTGCGCTTTCGATAGGGAACATAGTTCCCATTGGTGCATTGCGACAGCGTCTATGTTGCGACGCAGCTTTGCATAATTTGCATAGCTATATAAGGGAACGGTTAACGGATATGGCTGAAGAATGATGTATTCGTCGTTCTTGAGATTGGAATAATTAATTTCTGTGAAAATGTCCGTGTTAACGTCATATTTCTTTCTTTTGTCGCCTCGGACGTCCTTCGGACATCTGCGCTTTTTGCAATACGTGGATTCGGTGGTACGGGCGAACCGGGACGATACGTCCTTGCTACGGAGTTCCCAGCGTCCAAAGTGACGGCCCCATGCGCGCCTCGCGCCCCGTCACCATCACCGCGCTCGGCATTGCCCAGATCCTGGGCTGGGGCACCTCGTTCTACTTTCCGGCCGTGCTGGCCGGTCCGATTGTCGCCGACACCGGCTGGTCGCTGTTCTGGGTGGTGAGCGGCACGTCGATCGGGCTGCTGGTGGCAGGGCTGATTTCGCCGCGGGTCGGAGCCTTTATCGACCGCAGGGGCGGTTGGCCGGTGCTGCTGCTGTCGTCGCTGCTCTATGCGGCCGGACTGACCGTGATCGGGCTCGCGCCGAACTTGCCGGTGTACCTGACCGGCTGGGTGCTGATGGGCGGCGGCATGGGAACGGGGCTGTACGACGCGGTGTTCGCGGCCCTTGGCAAGCTCTACGGCGAGGAAGCGCGCGCGCCGATCACCAACCTCACGTTGTTCGGAGGGTTTTCCAGCACCATCTGCTGGCCGCTCAGCGCCTTGCTCGCCGAGAGCTTCGGCTGGCGCGGCGCATGTCTGATCTACGCCGCCCTCCACATCGTCATCGCGCTGCCGCTTCAGATGGCGGTGATGCCGCCATTCAAGGACACGCGACCGGGCGCCGTGGCGGTTGGCGTCGCGCAACGCGAAGCCGTGAGCTTGACGGCGCGCGAGCGCCAGCTCTTTCTGTTTCTTGCGCTCATTCTCGCGATTTCTTCCGCGATCGGCTCCAGCGTCATCGTCCACTTCATGATCTTCCTGCAGGCGAGAGGCGCCGATCTCGCCCTGGCGGTGGCATTGGGCACGCTGTTTGGTCCGGCCCAGGTCGGCGCGCGCGTGGTCGAGCGGCTGTTCGGCAGTCACTATCATCCGATCTGGACCATGATCGCGTCATGCGCGCTGATGCTTGCAGGCCTGCTGATGCTGCTGATGGGATTCCCGATTCTGGCGCTGACCATCCTGCTCTATGGCGGCGGCTACGGCATCATGTGGATCGCGCGCGGCACGCTGCCGCTCGCACTGTTTGGCGCGGAACGCTACGCCACGCTGATCGGGCGGCTGGCGTTTCCGGCGCTGATCACGCAGGCGCTGGCGCCGTCCGCGGTGGCGCTGCTGATCGAGGGGCAGGGCGCCGGCATGACGATGGCCGTGCTTACCGCGTCGGCGGCGCTCAACGTCGTTCTGATCGGTGTGTTGTGGCTGGCGTATCGGCGGGTTTGAGATTATTTCGGTCCCAGGCCCGCGGCCTTCACCACCTTCTCCCACTTCGCGACCTCGTTGCGGATGCGCTTGTCGAATTGCTCGGGCGTGCTGGCGACCGGATCGGCGCCTTCCTTCTGGATGCGCGCCCGCACCTCCGGCGTCGCCAGCAGTTTCGTGGTTTCGGCGTTGATCTTCGCAATCACGTCCTTCGGCGTCCCGGTGGGCGCGAACATCGCCTGCCACGACGAAATTTCGAACTCCGGATAGCCGAGCTCCGCGATGGTGGGCACGTCCGGCAGCGCCTCCATCCGGTTTTCCGTTGTCACTGCAAGCACGCGCACCGCGCCGCTGCGCACGTGCTGCAAGGTCGACGCCGACAGCGCGAAATGCACCTTCACATGGCCGCCGAGCAGCGCGTTGAGCACCTCGGCGTTGCCCTTGAACGGCACGTGCACCAGCCTGGCGCCGGTCTGGCTGTTGAACATCTCGGCCGCCAGGTGGGTGGACGTGCCGCCGCCCGACGACGCGTAGTCGACACCGGCGGGCTGCGCCTTGGAATACTCGATCAATTCCTTGACGCTTTTCACCGGCAGCGAGGGGTGCACCACCAGCATGATCGGAATCGAAGTGAGCTCGATGATCGGCGCGAAATCCTTGATCGGGTCGTATGGCGTCTTCTGCAGGCTGGCGTTGATCGCGAAGGCGATGGTGGTGACCAGCAGCGTGTGACCGTCGGCCGCGGCCTTGGCGACGATGTTGGTGCCGATCGTGCTGCCGCCGCCCGGCCGGTTGTGAACGATCGCAGGCTGGCCCCAATTGTCGTTCATGCGCTGCGCGATCAGGCGCGACACGGAGTCGGTGGTGCCGCCGGCGACGAACGGCACGATCAGGTCGATCTGTTTGCTTGGGAAGGTTTGCGCCACCGCGTGTGACAGGCCGGCGAAAAACAACGCCGTAGCCAGGCCGGTTCGCACGATCGAGCTCATCGATTCCTCCCAGTGGACGCCGCGTTCGTTGCGCGGCGGCATGAGACTCTATAGCAAGAGTTCGCTGCCGAGCGTTTCGGAATCTGCATAGGCGATGGCTGATGAAACTGGTGTCTGACGGCGACGCGGCCACTCCGATGCCCGATCCGATCGCGCTCATGCCGATCCCGCTGGTGGACGTTCGCGACGGTGGCACGGTGCGGCATGCGCGCGAGGGAGAGGCGCGGGCGAAGGCGCTGCGCGACGAATGCGTTGCCTGGTTTCCCGGCGTCGCGCGGCCATTGGTGCCGCTGATCGACGCCTTGGCGCGGCGCTGGCTGACGCGCTCGAAGTCGCCCTATATCGGCGAAATCAGCGCCATTGCAGGTGCGCTCGGCTTTCCCGGCGTCTGGTTTCTCAACGGTTCGTATCAATGGAGCTGTACGTCGCTGGCGCGCGAGGAGGACGGCGCACCGTGGCTGGTCCGCACGCTGGACTGGCCCTATCCGGGCCTCGGCCGCAACGTCGAGATCGCGCGCATGCGCGGGGCGGCCGGCGAGTTCTACAACGTCACCTGGCCGGGGTACGTTGGCGCGCTCACTGCGATGGCGCCCGGCCGTTTTGCCGCCGCGGTCAATCAGGCGCCGCTCAAGCGGCGCAGCCATCATCCGTGGCTGCGCGGCTGCGACATCGCCACCAACGCGGTGTGGACCTACGTCAGCGTGCGGCATATTCCGCCGGACCAACTGCTGCGGCAGGTTTTCGAGACCTGCCGCGACTACGGCGAGGCGAGGACCGTGCTGGAACGCATGCCGATCGCGCGTCCGGTGATCTACACAGTGGCCGGCTGCCATCCCGGCGAGCGCTGCGTCATCGAGCGCACCGAAACCGGCGCGCAGATTTACGAGGACGTCACCGGCGCCGCCAACGACTGGCTTCACGCTCAGCCGATGTGGGAAGGCCGCGTCGGCAGCGCCGAGCTGTTCACGCGGTCCTACGAAGAGGCCGCGGAGAGAAGCCGCGCCCGGCGGGAGGCGCTGGCCGACTGGCAAGGCGCGTTCGATCGCGAAAGCTTTGCCTGGATCGAGCCGCCGGTGCTCAATAAGTACACGAGGCTTGGCGTCGAGATGTGCCCGACGCGGGGGATTCTCCGCGCGGTCGGCTATGAGTTAGAGGACGGCGAGGTGGCGTCGCCTGCGACGTTGCCGTGCGAGGTGAGGGCGGAGATGGTGGCGATTTAAGGATTCTACAACTCGCACTCAAGCCCGTACTTCTTTTTGAACGCCTCCGCGTCTTGCTTGGGTGTTGCTTGAGCAAAGCGCAGGTGGTGAAGTTCCCTTTCATCGCCCGTCGTCGGTGTAGCCCCAGGCCGCGATGTCGCTCTCGGCAAATGTTATTGTGTCGCCAAACTTAAGCTTCTTGTTCGATCGGGGATCGTTTCGAAGCTGCCCGAATAGGTTTTGCCCTGTCTTTCAAATGGCCTGACCCAAACGAATTCATGACCATTCCCATCTTTGAGGCCAACCTTCAGGGCAAAGGCGGAGGTTGATGGCTTTGGGTCGCGCGCCAGCGCCAGGAATTGCGGCAACGTCGTGCGCGCATGCTTCATGGCAGCAGCCATGTCGGCATCAGCTTTGACTCTGACGAGAGTGTCGTTTTGTTTGAGCTGCTCCATCAGTGCTTGGGCACGGGCTGGACCCGCTGCGCTAGTCAACGCGACAATAATCAAAAAAGGCAACGTCCCCCTCATTGCCATCTCCTGTTCAGAACAAACCGGCCACGTCTCCCTTCGTCGCCGCCAACGCTGGCCGCTCGCAGGCCACTGCAATGCCATGCGCGGCATCACCGCTCGCCAGCGCCGCCTTGATCTTCTCGATCAGCTCCAGCGCCGACGCCCGCGAAATTTCCACCGCGACGCGTTCGCGCCCGCCGTCGGCCTCGCAGATGAAGTCGATGCCGAGCGCATGATCGAGCGGCGCGTGGAAAGGGTGATCGTAGTAGACGTTGGCGGTGTCGATCCGCATCCAGCCGCTCGGCCCCTTGGCGCTGCCGTGCATCGCGGCTTTTTCGACGATGTATGAGCACATGATCTGCCTCCCTATGCCGCGCCGCCGAGATGCTTGCCGTAGAATGCGAACACCTTCTTCCAGCCGTCCGCGGTGGCCTCGGCGCGATAGGCGGGTCCGCGCGCGTAGTTGAAGAACGCGTGGCCGGCGCCGTCATAGCGATGGAATTCGTAATTCTTGGCCGCTTCCTTGAGCTTCGCCTCGGTGCGGTTGACCTGGTCGCGGTTCGGGTTCTCGTCGTCGTTGCCGAACAGGCCGAGCAGCGGCGCCGTCATCTTGCCGGTGAGCTCGATCGGCGCGACGGGACGCTTGGGCGTGAGCTGCTTGGGGTCGTCCACGATCACGCTGCCGCCCCAGCAATCGACCGCGGCGTTGATCCCGTCGGCGAGCATGCACGAAGCCAAGTAGACATGGCGGCCGCCGGAACAGAAGCCGATCAGACCGATCTTGCCGTTGGAGTTGGCTTGCGACTTCAGGAACGCGATCGCGCCGGAGACGTCGCCCACCACCTGATTGTCCGGCACGCCGCCCGCGGCGCGCACCCGCGCGCCGACGTCGTCCGGGCCGCCCGGCCCGTCGCGGAAATAGAGATGCGGCGAGATGCAGGCGAAGCCGTGGTGCGCTATCTTGCGCGTCGTCTCGATGATCCATTCGTCCCATCCCGGTGCGTGGTGGATCAACACCACGCCGCCGACGCGGCCGGGCTTGCCCGGGCGCGCGTAGTACGCTTCGCCCTTGTCGCCGTTGTGTCCCTGGAAGGAGACGGTTTCGCCGGTGATGTTGGGATATGACATGATGGCCCCGGTACGCACGGTGAATGGTGGGCGAACTATAGCAACCCCGTAAGGGCTGCAAAATCGTTGAAAGCCCGGCGGCCGCCTTGCGCCGGGCCCCGGCAATTGGCGATCATCGCCGCATGACAACACTTCCCAAGGCTCTGTTTTTCGACGTGTTCGGCACGCTGGTCGACTGGCGCACCGGCATCGCCCGCGAAACCGAGGCAGTTCTCAAGCCGCTCGGCCATTCGCTCGACTGGATCGCATTCGCCGACGCCTGGCGCGGCCAGTATCAGCCGTCGATGGAGAAGGTGCGTTCGGGCGAAATCCCGTTCTGCCGGCTCGACGTCCTGCACCGGCGCAACCTCGAAATCATCCTGCCGCAGTTCAAAGTGTCCGGCCTGCCTGAAGACACCATGCGGCATCTCAACAAGGCGTGGCACCGGCTGCCGGCGTGGCCGGACACTGTCGCCGGCCTGATGCGCCTGAAGCGCAAGTGCATCATCGCTCCGGTGTCGAACGGCAACATCGCGCTGATGGTCGATCTGGCAAAATACACCGGCATGCCGTGGGACGCGATTCTCGGCTCGGAGATCGCCGGCGACTTCAAGCCCAAGCCGCGGGTTTATCTTGCGGCCTGCGAGGCGCTCGATCTGCCGCCCGGCGAGTGCATGATGGTGGCGGCTCATTCCCACGATCTCGCCGCGGCGGCGAAGACGGGGCTGCGCACCGGGCACGTCGCGCGCCCGAACGAATACGGCCCCGGCACCGGCGAGGCCGGGCCGAAGACCGCGGTCGATGTCGCAGGCGCCAATCTGGAAGACTTCGCGGGCAAGCTCGGGCTGTAGCCGCGCGATCACGAACGCGTCAGACGCGGGTAGCGAAACGATAGCTGGCCCGTGATTGGCGGGCGGGCCGGCGCCGTGCTACCCGCATCCCATGGCAACGGCGAAGAAAAAGCGATCGTGGGAGGTCTGGCGCGACGCCAGCGGTGGCCTGTCGGCGCTGCGCGTCGGCACGCTCGCGTTCCTGTTGCTGCCAGTCGCGATTGCCGTTTACGATTACTGCACGGTCGGTTTTGGCCCTCGTCCCATCAATGACGTCATTCACCGCACCGGCTATTGGGCGCTGCTGTTTGTGATGATTTCACTGGCGGTGACGCCGTTCTGCCGCGTTGGGCGGTTCGGCAAGCTGCTCGACGCGCGCCGCATGATCGGCGTTGGTGCGTTCGGCTATGCCGCTGCGCACATCGTGCTCTACATGGCCGACCAGAAATGGAATCTCTGGAAGGTCGGCAGCGAGATCGTGCTGCGGCTCTATCTCACCATCGGGTTCACCGCGCTGATCGGGCTTGCGGTGCTGGCGATCACCTCGACCGACGGAATGGTGCGGCGTCTCGGCCGCAAGCGCTGGCAGCGCCTGCACCAGATCGTCTACGTGCTCAGCCTGCTGGTGCTGATCCACTTCTTTCAGCAAACCAAGGCGGACGTCTGGCTGCCGACCTTCGTCGCCGGCCTGTTCGGCTGGCTGATGAGCTATCGCATCCTGATCTGGCGCAAGACCGAAAGAGGGGAGCTGTCGACCTTGACCTTGGTGGGGCTCGCCATCGCGGTCGCCGTGCTGACCTTCCTGGCCGAGGCGGTCGGCATCGGCATCGCGTTCAACGTCTCGCCGCTCCGGGTGCTTGAAATGGCGTTCGACTTCGACCCGTATTCGATCCGGCCGGGCTGGGCGGTGCTCGCCGCCGGGCTGACCGTGGCGGCGGTCGATTGGGCCCGCGCCCGGTTCGCCAAGCCGCGCCGCGAGTCCGCCAAGCCAGCGCCTGTTAAGCCAGCGCCCACCAAGCCCATGCCCGCCGCCAACGTCAGCACGGAGACGGCGTAGCGGAAGTCGCCTCGGTCAACCAATTCAGCTGTGACTGGGAACAAAACAGCCAGGTCATACCTTTATCATATTCGTTCCGGTACATTTTTAGCGGCCGATTTCGCCGGCCAGGTTTTCAAGGAGGAAACATCATGAAATCGCTCGTTCTCGCTGCCGCCCTGTCGCTCGCTTTCACCGGCGGCGCATCCGCGCTGACCTGCAAAGAAGACACCGCTGCGAAGAAGCTCGCTGGCGCCGCCGCCACCAGCCACATGAAGAAGTGCGAGACCGAGGCAACCGCGAAGTGTGAGGCTGACTCCACCGCCAAGAAGCTCGCCGGCGCCGCGCGCACCAGCCACATGAAGAAGTGCGTAACGGACTCGGTCGGCAACTGAACTTTCTAACCAACCGCGGCCGCTAGCTGATCCTGAACGCCTTGGGATTCCACGGCGGCCGCGGATATTGCGGGTTCATCGTCTCGAGCGTTGAGCGAACGATCCGCGCGATCGCCATGTTGCGCGCCCATTTGTGATCGGCCGGAATGACGTGCCACGGCGCATGAGCCGTGGAGCAGCGCTGCAGCATGATCTCATAAGCTTGCTGATACTTGTTCCAGAGCTTGCGGTCGTCGAGGTCGCCGGGATTGAATTTCCATTGGGTCTTGCGCTCGGCCAGCCGCTCCTTAAGCCGCTCGCCCTGTTCCTTCCGCGAGATGTGGAGCATGAATTTGAGGATGGTCGTGCCGTTCTCGACCAGAATTTTTTCCAGCGCGTTGATCTGGCCGTAGCGCGCCTCGATGTCGGCGGCCGGCGCGAGCTTGCGAACCCGCCCGATCAGCACGTCCTCGTAGTGCGAGCGGTTGAAGATGCCGATGAAGCCGCGGCGCGGCGCGGCGAGGTGGGCCCGCCACAGGAAGTCGTGCGCCAATTCCTCCTCGCTGGGCCGGCGGAACGGCGTCACCGTGATGCCGAGCGGTCCGGCGATGTTGAACACGCCGCGGATCGTGCCGTCCTTGCCCGACGTGTCGGTGCCCTGCAGGATGACCAGCAGCGCGCGCTTGCCTTCGGCGTAGAGACGATCCTGCAGCGTGTCGATCGCCCCGGCGTCCTTCTCGGTGCGCTCGCGCGCAATCTTCTTGTCGTCGACGCCAACTTGCGAGACGTCGCCGGGATCGCGCCCGGCCAGATTGAATTTGTTGCCCGGGCTCACCCGGAACGCCGCGGCGAAATCCTTGGTCATCACGTCCGTCCCTGCTTGAGTGAAACGCCCTCGCGGTGCGGGATGTCCCGCGATGTCACCGCGTCGACCATCCGGTCGGTAACGATGGCCTGCCCGAGCGGGCCGAAGTTCGCCCAGAAAACCGACGCGATGAAAAATACGCGCTCCCGTGGCGTGGTGACGCTACCACGGCGCGCTTTGCCGCGTCGATTGAGGGGCGGTGCTGGATTCGGCGTCTAGCGGAGGGGGGCGACCAGGTCTTCGATCGCGTCCGGTTCCTGAAGCTGGGCAAAATGCACGGCGAAGCCGTTGTTGAAGTGGCGCACCATCCGGCCGACGACCTTGCCGACAGCGACAGGAGTGCCGATGTCCGGAATGACGTCCGCAGAAACCGCGATCCCGGAGGCCGACACATCCATCACCAGACACTCGGTCGTGGTGCCGTCGGCGAGCACGAGGGTCGAATAGGGATTGCGCGGAATGAACCGCACGTGCTCGCGAAGATCGTCGGCGTCGTGGTTCTTGTGTTTCTCGTACCACTCGATCTTGGCCGCCAGCCGGCGGCGCTCGCGCTTGGGTGCGATGATCTCCATGACGAAGCCGCCGTCCATCACGCGTATGATCGGCCCTTCCAGCTTGCCGAAATGATCAACGAGTGAGATGACGCGCTCGCCCACGCTGGCGCCCGTTGCCGGCGTCGCAAAGGTCACTGCATGACAGGACATGTTGATGACACGGCAGGGGAATTCCTTGCGCTTCCCCTCCATGTCGCGCCGGCTCGCCAGCGTGAGCCGTCCGGGCACACTGAGGACGATGCGAAAGTCGGTGCGACAGTCGACGACTTCCAGATCGTCATCGAGCAGCAGTGGCGCGTTTACCATGTGCCAACCAGCGCGGGCATTTGTGGCAAACTAGCGGGGCGGTGTTAACGAAGCCTTGAACGGCTTACAACGCGATCTCAATGCGCGTTATTGCGCAATTAACGAATGGTTAAGCACGGCCGTTACGACGCCTGCCGCAAGCCTTCGCCCTTCAACCCTTCGAGGATCGACAGCGCCCGGCCCATCGAGAACGCCCGCGTCTTGGCGTCGTAAGCCTTGACGTGCTCCGGCATCATGTAGCCGTGCAGGATGCCCGGGAAGATGTGCACCTCGACGTTCTTCTGGCGAGGCGGCACGGCGCGGTAGGCGTCGAGCACCTCTTTCGGCGCGACATGATCCTGATCGCCCCACATGATGATGACCGGTTGGGTGACGCCGTCGAGTTCGCCGATAAAGTCCTGCATCCGCGTGCCGTGGCAGGACAGTCCGGCGGCGTAGCCGAGCCGTTTCGGGCCGAGGATCGCGTAAGGCCCGCCGTAGCAGAAGCCGATCGCAGCAGCGCGGCCGTTGAACTGCAGAAGCGTCTTGAGATGCGCGAGCGTGTCCGCCATGTCGGCGTCGCCGGCAGCGATCTTCTCCATCCGAGGCTGCGCGCGCTCGGCGGCCCGCTTGTCGTCCTGGCCCATCGGGCCGGGGATCGACTGCCAGAACAGGTCGGGCGCAGCGGCGATGAAGCCTTTGGAAGCGAACTCGTCGGCGATGTCGCGCAGGTCCTTGTCGACGCCGTGGATGGCGCAGGCCAGCACGATGGCGGGGGCTTTCTCCGGGCCAGCGGGCAGGGCGAGGTAGCAGTCGAATGCGCCGCCCTTGCTGGAGGTCACTTTGATGGTCTTGCCGGGCATGCACGCCTCCGCTGTTATTCCACTTGCGATATGACAGGGTAGGCCGGCCGCATTCGCTGCACAATCGCCGTCTAGAGCCGGTACCGGAACGCATTGCGGAAAGGAATTCGACTATGGCCGATCTCGTGCTTTACCACGCCGTGCCGTCGCGCTCGGCTACTGTTCGCTGGATGTTGGAGGAGGTCGGCGAACCCTACGACGTCCACCTGCTCAAGCTCAGCGAGGGCGATCAGCAGAAGCCGGATTACCTGGCGATCAATCCGCAGGGCAAGGTACCGGCGCTCAAGCACAAAGGCGTGGTGTTCACCGAGGTCGCGGCGATCTGCACCTATCTTGCCGATGCGTTTCCGAACGCCAAGCTCGCCGTCCCGGCAAACGACCCGCGCCGCGGTGTCTATCTGCAATGGCTGTTCTTCGGGCCAAGCTGCATGGAGCCCGCGCTTCAGGACCGTGCCTTCCCGCGCAAGGAACCTGCGCGCGCCGCGGCGATCGGCTACCGCGACCTCGACACGCTGTGCGACATCGTCGCCAAAGCGGTGAGCAAAGGGCCGTACATCATGGGAGAGCAGTTCACCGCCGCGGATGTGGTGATCGGCTCCGGATTGCGCTGGGGCACGATGTTCAAGCTGATCCCCGAACGGCCCGAATTCAGGCCGTATGTCGAACGGCTCGGGCAGCGTCCGGCGTCGCAACGCGCGGATGCCAAGGACAAGGAGTTGGCCGGGAAGTGAGCTATCGACGGCCCGCGCGCGCTGCGGCACCATGCGCCGCGGGTTGCCGGCGATCCGACGAAGGCTCCGATGCTTGAGCTGCGGCTGCTTTATTTCGAGGACCTGACAGTCGGGATGAGCGAGACGCTGTCGAAAACGGTCGCGTCATCGGACGTGATCGGCTTCGCGCAGATCACCGGCGACCGCAATCCGATTCATTTGTCCGAGCATTTCGCCGCGCGCACCCAGTTCAAGAAGCGGATCGCACACGGCCTCTACACGGCGAGCCTGATTTCCGCCGTGCTTGGCACGCGGCTGCCGGGGCCCGGCGCCGTCTATATTTCCCAATCGTTGAACTTCCGCGCTCCGGTCAAGATCGGCGACACGGTGGAGGTAACGGTCACGGTCGCGGAGCTCATCCCTGAAAAACGCCGCGCACGGCTGTCGTGCGTGTGCCGGGTCGGCGGGGATGTGGTGCTGGATGGCGAAGCGCTGGTGAAGGTGCCATCGAAGTCGGAAGGTGGCGGCAGGCCTGGCTTGCGGGTGTGATCTGCTTCACGCCAGCAGGTCGTGTGTCTCCGGATGCCGCGCCACGTACTGGCCGACGAACGAGCAGCGCGGCTTGACCTTGAGCCCCTTGGCGCGCGCTTCGTCGAGCGCGCCCCGTACGAGCTGCGAGGCGATGCCGCGGCCCTGCAGGTGCGCCGGCGTCTCGGTGTGGAAGACTCACGCCACCGTCGAGGCGGTAGTTGGCGACGGCGGTGCCGGCCTCGGAGTCGAGCTCGAAGCGGGACAGGGCGGTGTTGTTGCGGACAGGCATGACGGACATGTAGGCGGCGACGCCGGCAAGCTCAACCGCGCGATGCCTCCGCCTTGAAGCCGCGCGCCTCGCGATAGCGCGCCAGCATGCGCTCGAAGCTCGCGGTCAGCGCGGTCTCGATCTTCGGATTGCGCTCCAGCCGCGACAGCAGCATTGCCGCGGCTTCGAGGGTTGAGAGCCCGTCGCGGCGGGGCTCCTTGCGCAGATTGCCGTAGCGCGAGGGCTGGCGCGGCCCCAGCACCACGCGCCGGCATTTCAGGATCCACGCGTTGCGCCACCAGATCGCCTTGGCCTGGCTCCAGGTGCCGTCGAGCAGGATGACGCCCTCGATGCCGCGCAGTGCCTGGTCCTGGTCGGGCAGCGCCTCGCCCTTGCGGTTGACCACCACGACGTCCCGGCCGGGCGCCAGTGCCTCCGCCTTCGACGAGCCGAGATAGAGCACCGCCCAGCGCTTGGGGTCGGCGTCGCGGTCGAGAATCTTCGACAGCGACGGCCACGACAGCCCGACCTTGAACAGCGAGTTCTTGAAGTGCAGCGCCGCCAGCCGCGCCGAGCCGAGCGTGCGGTCCTGCTCCTGCGGATGTTGCAGGATCAGCAGCGCCACCTTGTTGTCGAACGGCGTGAGGCCGTCACAGACGCAGAGCGTCGGCGGCTTGCGGCAGCGTGGACATTCCGCCGGTGCGGCGGAGACTGCGGAAGCGGCTTCGTTCACGCCATTGGGCCGGCGCCCGGATCGCGGATCTTGCCCGCGACGACCAGCCGGTTCCAGATAAACAGCACGACCAGTGCGCCGATCGTCGCGGTGATAAAGCCGGCGCCCTGGTCGGCGCGATACCAGCCGACCGCTTGGCCGATGAAGGTCGCCAGGAATGCGCCAGCGACGCCGAGCGCGACGGTCAGGATGAAGCCCTTCGGGTCATTTGGTCCGGGCGATAGAAATCGCGCAACGATTCCCGCGACGAGCCCGACAATGAAGATCCACAGCATGTCCGTCTCCTGCTGATTGGCGACCGGCTCAGCCTAGGACCAGGTTGGGCGCGTCGCAATCGGTCGCGCGCTTCCGGCTGCCTTGCAAGTGTCACAATACCGGCGCGATCATTGCCTTTGGCAGGATAGCAGGAGGCGTCGATGGGCTTGATGGACATCCTCAA
>Ga0190271_10001041_pt1 | contig 15331 bp, 15 predicted proteins | sample Popmic356T_FD_133747 | JGI IMG/M metagenome (GOLD analysis project Ga0190271, IMG submission 133747) | Populus adjacent soil microbial communities from riparian zone of Weber River, Utah, USA - 356 T | ecosystem: Environmental > Terrestrial > Soil > Riparian zone | place: USA: Utah | collected...
CAGGAATAGCGTGCCGCCATCAGCAGCGACGAAGCGGCCCGTGCGGGGTGCGAGCGCGCCGGTGAAGGCGCCGCGCACATGCCCAAACAGCTCGCTCTCGAGCAGGTTCTCCGGAATGGCCGCACAGTTGACCGTCACGAACGGGCCCTGGCAGCGGCTGCTGCCGGCGTGAAGCGCGCGTGCCACGAGCTCCTTGCCGGTGCCGCTCTCACCCGTCACGAGCACCGAGCAGTCGGTGTCGCAGACCTGTTGGACGGTGTGGAACACCCGCAGCAGCTTGGCGTCTTGGCCGAGCAGCTCGGGCGCGTGGCGTTCGCGCCAGCTGTGCATCGCGTGCAGGGCAGGGGATGTTGCGGGCGCTGCGGGCGCTGCGGGCGCTGTAGGCGAGAGCTCTGGCGTTGTCTGCGCGAGGTTGCGCGCCGGGCGCTCTTTCAACGCCGCAGCGAGCGTGCTCTCGAGGGCTTCGAAGTCGAAAGGCTTCAGTAAGAAGCCGTGCACCTTGCGCTCGACGGCATGGATCGCATTGTCGATGTTGCGGTCGGCCGTCATCAGCACGATGGCGGTCGAGCTCGTCGCGAGGCTGTCCAGGCTGTCCAGGACCTGAAAACCATCACCGTCGCCGAGATGAACATCGCAGATGATGGCATCTACACGCACTTCCCTGAGCAGGGCGATGGCTTGCGCACAGGTCTCTGCTTCCAACACCTGCTCGTACTCGCGCCGCAGCTGCCGAGCCATGGCAGCCCTCAGCGACGTCTCATCCTCGACTATCAGGACCGAACGGGCACTCCGCGTCATACATTCATCCTCTTGGTACCCACGCGTCGCGCTGGCCGTCCCTGCCAGTCGCGAGTGACAGCGAGTTCCATGATGAACCGGCACAGTGAAGTTTTGCAATCGACCTTGCCTCAAGTTTCATGGAGGCGCAGATACGTGGAAAAAACACCGGAGCCTTTGGCAAGCATGGAGCACGCAGCTATTGGCGGCAGTAGGGTCCGGGTATGGGCGAATGTGTCCGCGTCGTGCGTGTCGCTTGCGCCGTCAGCTCAAGCTGCGCGTGCTAGCGACCGTATGTCGCTACGAAGGACAGCGTCGGCAGGGCCTGCGCTGCTCGTGCTTATACATGCGAGTCTTGGTGGTCGAGGACGAACCCCTCGCGCGCGCAGCGCTGACGACGCAGTTGCGCAAGCGTGGTCACGATGTGGTCGAATGCGCCACGGGTGAACATGCTCTGGGGCTGCACGCCGCTCAGCGCTTCCCGCTGCTCTTGATCGACTGGGTGCTGCCGGGCCTCGATGGTCTCGCGCTGTGCCGCCGGCTGCGCTCATTGAGCAACAGCTTCGGCGAGCTGCCGGTGATCATTTTCACGACCAGCAAGGATAGTCCGCACGATCTGGCGCGCGGGCTGGATGCCGGCGCCGACGACTACTTGACCAAACCCGTCGACCCACCTCTGCTCGCGACGCGACTCGCGATCGCCGAGCGTATGGTCGAGGAGCGCGAGCGGCGCTTGCGCACTGAGTCGGCGCTGCAGAACTCCGAGGCGGGGTTTCGCGCGCTGATCGAGGGCTCGCCGGACGGCATCATCGTCCATCGCGACGGCCGGGTCATATACGTCAATCCATCGCTGCACGACAAGCTCGGCTACGAGGCGGATGCGCTCGTGGGCTACGACATGATGAGCCTGGTCCACGCCAACGACGTAGAGTCGGCGCGCGAGCGGCTCGCTCAGGTGGAGGTGTCAGGCAAGCCGTCGTTTGCGCAGGAGCTGCGCTTGATGTGTCAGGACCGCAGCGTCGCGATCTTCGAGGCCATCTCGATTCCGCTTGTGTTCGAGGGCAAGTTGTCGATCGCCTCGCTCTTGCGCGACTTGACCGAGCGCAAGCGTATGGAGCAGCGCTTGATGCTCGCCGATCGCATGGCGTCGATGGGCACGCTGTCCGCCGGCATTGCGCACGAGATCAATAACCCGCTTGCGTACGTGCTGGCGAATCTCGGCTTCATCCAAGAGGAAGTCACCGAGCTACGTGCGGCCATTCCAGACAGCAAGCTGCGTGGTTTGACCGAGCTGATCGCGCAAGCCGAGGAGGGCGCCGAGCGCGTGCGTCTCATCATCAGCGATCTCAAGAGCTTCTCCCGCGCCGACACCTCGGACCACGGGCCGGTCAACCTCGAGCGCGTGCTGGACAGCGCGATCAGCATGACCTGGAACGAGATTCGGCATCGTGCGCAGCTGCACAAGAGCTATGCGGGCCTGGCCGCTGTCCGCGGCAACGAAGCGCGCTTGGGGCAGGTGTTCTTGAACCTGCTGGTGAACGCCGCGCAGGCGATCGCGGTCGGGCACGCCGCGGAGAACCGCATCACCGTATCCGCCGTCGAGCATCAGGGCCGGGTGGTGGTGGAGATCAGCGACTCGGGTGTGGGCATTGCGAGTGAGGTGTTGCCGCGCATCTTCGACCCGTTCTTCACCACCAAGCCGGTGGGCGTAGGCACGGGCCTGGGTCTGTCGATCTGCCACAACATCGTGGCGAGCTGCGGTGGCGAGCTGACGGTAGAGAGTCGCCTGGGCGAAGGCTCGACGTTTCGCGTCAACCTGCCGATCGCTGCGCCGATCCTCGTGCCGCGCGCCGCCCCGGCGCTGTCGATGCGTGCGCCAGGGCGTCGCATGCGCATCTTGATCGTCGACGACGAGCCCAGCGTGGTGCGCGCATTGCAGCGCGCGCTGCGAGAGCACGAGCTCGTCACGGCGTTCAGCGGTACCGATGCCATCGACGTGTTCGAGTCGGGCCAGCGCTTCGACATCGTGTTCTGCGACCTCATGATGGCGCAGCTGTCCGGCATGGAAGTGTTCGAGATTGTCAAGCGCCGCTTCCCAGAGCTCAAGGAGCGCTTCGTGTTCATGACCGGTGGCGCGTTCACGCAGTCGGCGAAGGACTTCCTGAGCGGCATCGTGAACCCCGTCGTGGAAAAGCCTTTCGACATCCGCGCGCTGCGGCTGCTGGTAAGTCGCAGCGTTGCGGCATGAGCTGACGTCGCGTCGTGCGTCTCGGCGTGGTACGACGACGTTCGCATGTACTACGACGCTGACAAGAACGATCACGGCTTGCCGCACGACCCATTCAAGGCGCTGGTTGCGCCGCGGCCGATCGGTTGGATCTCCAGTCGCAACCTGGCAGGTCAAGTCAACCTGGCACCTTACAGCTACTTCAATGCGATCTGCGATCGACCGAAGTTGGTCGTGTTCTCGTCGTCGTTCGGCGCCAAAGATTCTGCGACGTTCGCGCAAGAGTCCGGTGAGTTCGTGGCGAATTTCGTCAGTGCGCCGCTCGCCTCGCAGATGAATGCCTCCTCGATCGATGCGCCGCGCGGCGTCAGCGAGTTCGACCTGACAGGTCTGCACGAGGCGCCTTGCCAGCGTGTAGCTGCGCCGCGTGTGGCCGAGGCGTACGCGGCGCTGGAGTGTAAGGTGACGCAAGTCATCGTGCCGCGTACGTTGGCGCAAACCGACGCGGATGCGGTGCTGGTATTCGGACAGGTCGTCGGCGTGTACTTGAACGAAGCCATTCTGACCGAGGGCCTCGTCGATGTGAGTAAGGCACGTCCGGTGTCACGGCTCGGTTATTTCGACTTCGCTGTCACGACCGAGACGTTCCGCATGCTGCGGCCACGCTGGGGCGGGTGACTTAACTCGCAGCCACGCCCTGCCATGCTCGAGGTATGCGGATGCGGTAGCGGTCCTTGGCGTCTTTGCGTGCTTGACGGTTCACCCGCACGCGTACGAGTGATGTGACGTGGCGCACTAAGGCAATGCGAAGCTAACCTTGCCGAGACGCTTCTGCTTGGGCAGCCGCCACTTCGAGAGCTGCTCGACGAGGCACGGCACGGCCGGATGTGCGGCGTCCGCCTTGGTGAACGCCCCGGCAGACAGCACCTCTCCCGTGGGTGACACATAGGCCGTCACCTGAAAGCGCGTGCGTCGCGGCAACGTGCACTGCTCGTGCAGCTCTCGGCGGTGCTTGCGCACGCTCGACATGACCACGCTCGGCCGCAGCTTGGCCGGCGGTTGCGAGCGCGCGGCGTCGACGCTCATGCCCCACGAGAACTCGGCCGCTGCATGGCCGGCGGGGCGAGGGAATTGCGTCTCGAGCACAACCTGAGTGATGCACTGCTCGAGCTCGTAGTGCCCGACATTCGAGACGACCGGGCGCAGATTGTCGACGTGGCCCTGCGCGTCGACCTTGAATGCGAAGCGCATCTGTCCGCCCACCCACTCGATGCCGTGCGCGCGTCGCGCGCGTGCGGTGCAGGCGTTCATGGCCTGCTGACGCGCTTCCATGGTTTGGTGCACGTCGTCTTTGTTGAGCGTACCTACGAGGCCGCGCACTTCGATCTTGGCATTGGGATCTGACTTGGGATCGCTATCGTGCCCGCTGCCATTGCCCCCTGCGCTCCGTGCGCGTGCACTGCTCACACCGTCGCGCGTGCGCTCGATCACTCCCCAAGTCACCGCGGGATTGCGCGTCGAAAGTGCGACGGGCACCGAGCTAGGCGCTGCTTGCGCGTGCGCTCGCGGCGTGAGGCGCGCCGTATACACGGCACATAAGGCGCACGCGCTGAGGCTGGTGACCAAGAGTCGGGAAAGCAGGGAAATCGACGTTCTCCGCAAGTCGGCAAGTCTGCCAGAGCTCGAACGGCCCAGGAAGGGGTGGCACGGGAGCTTTTTGACGCAATTGCCGTACTGAGTCGCCGCCGTCGGCGGCACGGGCACAGCGCTGCCAGCAGCGCGCCGCGCGTGTTGCTCGCGAGGGGTACTCGAGCTTCGATCGCGTCGACCCTCGGTATGCCGGCGTGTCGTCAGATCGGCCTGCCGCCCCGGCCCGCTGCTGCGTCTCGCATTACGGACGGAAGTGCTTGCAAGAGCTGCCAATTCGATCCTAACTAGGCGCCAGTCCACGGAGCATTCGGCTCGCGTGGGCTGCGTTCTCAGGGCGGGGTGTGACTCCCCACCGGCGGTAAGCACGGTTTTCGTGCAAGCCCGCGAGCGCCCACGGGCCCAAACCCGTGGGGTCAGCAGATTCGGTGCAAATCCGAAGCCGACGGTAACAGTCCGGATGGAAGAGAGCGGGTCTCCTGGCATGGCTGGCCACGCATACGTGCACCACCTCCGCCGCGGTTGCCCGCCGTTAGATGGGAGGTGTCTCATGCAAGCTCATAGCAGTGGTCAAGAACAGTTCGCTCAGGCCGATTCAACGGCTCGTATCGCGTTCATTCAATCGTGCTGGCACCGCGAGATCGTCGATCAGAGCCGCGAAGCGTTTTTCGCGGAGATCGTGCGGCTCGGGTACAAGCCCTCGAGCATCGACACGTACGAGGTGCCCGGCGCCTTCGAAATTCCGCTGCAGGCGAAGCTGCTGGCCCAAGGCCGCCGCTACGCCGCGATCGTCGCGGCAGGGCTCGTGGTCGACGGTGGCATCTACCGGCACGAGTTCGTCGCTGATGCGGTGATCAGTGGGCTGATGCGCGTGCAGCTGGAAAGCGAGGTCCCCGTGATCTCGGCAGTGCTCACGCCGAAGAGCTTCCACGAGCACTCCGACCATCGCGACTTCTTCTTCGAGCACTTCAAAGTCAAAGGTCGCGAGGCCGCACAGGCCTGTGCGAGGACCATCGCGAACATCGCGGGGCTGCGCCAGAACGCGCGCTGAGGCACGCTGGCGGGTGCGCGAGGCTCTCGTAAGCCCACGCGTTCGGGCAGGCAGCTGTGGCCGGCCTGCTCGGCGCCACGCGGCACCTCGCACCTTGTTGTGTGGGGCTGCGCCTGAGCAGGCGCGGCTCAGTGCTCCGGTCTCGCAGCGTGCTTCGTGCGCTTCGAGCGCGTCGCACTGGCGGCCGCGCTTTTCTTGCGTGGCTGGTGTGCCGCTTGCGCCTCGGGTGGCTGCAGCGCCGTCGCAGGTTCCGTAGTGGTCGACGTCGGCGCGTGCGCATGCTTGCGATGCACGCGCATGTCGCGCTGCTCGACGCGTTCGCCGCAGTGTGAGCAGATCAGCACGAGCTCGCTGCGCTGCCCGCACGCGCGGTGCTCGACCTCGACGGGTGGGCCGTGCGGCGCGGCATGGCGATCTCCCCATTGCCGCAGGGTCGTGAGCACGGGCCATAGATCGCGGCCTTTGTCGGTGAGGACGTACTCGTAGCGCACCGGGTTCGTCTGGTAGGCCTGCTTTTCCAGCACCTGGGCGTCGACGAGCTTGGCCAGCCGCTGCGTCAGCACGTTGCGAGCGATCCCGAGGTGCGCCTGAAGCTCGTCGAAGCGCTTCATGCCCAAGAACACGTCGCGAACCACCAGCATGGTCCACCAGTCGCCCACGATCTCGAGGCACTGAGCGACTGAGCAGCGCATGTGTTCGAAGCTCTTTCGTTCCACGCGGTTGAGTATAGTCAGTTGCATGATGAAATGCACTGCGGCATAGTGGGTTGCATCATGCAACTTGCGAAACCGACCGCCGATTCGCCTCGCGCAGCCGCTCCCGGCGCCAAACCTGGTCACGCGCTGTGGCAGGTTTTTCTCGTGACTTCCCTGGGGGCGTTCCTCGTCTCGCTCGACTTGTCGATCGTGAACGTGGCGTTTCCCGCGCTGGAGCGCGCCTTTGCCGCGACCACGCGCGCCGACCTCGCCTGGGTGGTGACCGCCTATTCGATCGTCTTCGGCTCGTTGCTCGTGATCGGCGGGCGCACGGCCGATCGGTACGGCCTGCGGCGTGTGTTCTTCTTGGGGCTGCTCGGGTTTCAGATCGGGTCGGCGTTGTGCGGCATCGCCCCCACGGTCTCGCTGCTCATCGCCGGCCGCGCGATCCAGGGCATCGGTGCGGCGTTCTGCTTGCCGGCTTCGGTGGGCCTCTTGCTCGCGGCCGTGCCAGAGGAGCGACGCAGCCAAACCGTGGCGCTGTGGGGCGGCGTCGGTGCGCTGGCGGTGGCGACCGGTCCCTCGCTCGGTTCGGTGTTGGTCGCCGGTCCTGGCTGGCGCTCGGCGTTCTTCGTGAACCTGCCGGTGGGCCTCTTGGCGTGGCTTTGGGGGCGCAGAATCTTGCCGAACCCGGCAGTCCCCACGGCACAGCTCGCGGCGGGTCGCCCGGACTATCTCGGCGCGGCGTTCATGGCGCTCGCGGTCGGGTCGATGAGCTTCGCGATCTCGGAGGTCGGCGAGCACGGCTGGCGTGCACCTCGCGTGTGGATCGCCCTGCTGATCGCGCCGCTGTCAGCGGCGATCTGCATCCGGCGTGCTGCGCGGCATCCCGTGCCGGTGCTCGACCTGCGTCTGTTCGCGGCGCGCTCGTTCAGCGTCGCAAACCTGGCGACGGTGGCGTACGCGATGGGCTTCTTCGCCATGTTGCTCGGCAACATCCTGTTTCTGACCAGCGTTTGGCACTACCCCATCGAGCGGGCGGGTCTCGCGGTCACGCCCGGTCCGCTGGTGGTGGCGCTGGTGTCTGGTTTCGCCGGGCGCGCGGCCGCTCGCAGCGGGTTTCGCTCGGTGTTGCTGCCGGGCTTCGGCTTCTTCGTCGCAGGGCTCGGGTGGTTGGCGACGCAGGTCGGTCTCGAGCCTGCGTTCTTGAGCCAATGGTTGCCCGGTACGTTGCTGGTGGGCCTCGGGATCGGCCTGACATTCCCGGTGCTGTCGGCTGCAGCTGTGTCGAGCTTGCCGAGCGATCGCTTCGGGGTCGGCTCCGCGGTCAACCAAACCGCGCGCCAGGTGGGCGGTGCGATCGGCATCGCCGTGTTGGTGGCGATCCTCGGTAAGCCAGCGCTGCCGGCCGAGGCGCTGGCGGCGTTTCAGCGCGCCTGGGTGTTCGCAGCGAGTATGGCTGCGTTATCTGGCGCTATCGTGGTGCTCTTGGGCCGGCCGGCGCCACGCGTCGTCGCGGCAGGGGTATCGGCGCCGAGTCCCGTGCCGGCCGAAGTTGCGTGACTGCACGGCTGCCCCGAGCAGTTGTGTCACGCGTGCCGCCGCCGCCATGGGGCACGCGCACGCGCGCGCTCGCTCGATCCAACAACGATCCCCGGCGCAGCAGCGCCGGGGACGCTATGCTGTCAGCGGATGGCGAAAAGTCTGACTCGCAAGCAAATTTGGGCAGCACGGGCGCTCGCAGTGGCGGCCGATGCGATTCAGATCTTACTGCTGCCGTTGTTCGTCGGCGGTGCGCCGGAGGGCCCAGACCTCGTGCTCGACATCGGCATGGCGCTCTTGATGTGTTCGATCTTGGGGTTTCATGCGGCCCTGTTGCCTACGCTACTCGCCGAGGCGCTGCCCACCGTGGATCTGTTTCCTAGCTGGACGCTGGCGGTGCTGTATGTGACTCGCAAAGGTGCAGTCGACGAGACGCCGAAGCTCGAGCGCGGCGCCTCGTCATGAGTTTGCCTGAGCCGTCGTTGCTCCTGCATCCGATCGGGGTCGTCCGCAGCCCCTGGCTCGACAAGCGAGATGCACCACGCCAACCTGCCGAAGCGCGCGGTGTGCCCGGGCAGATCGAGCTGCATGCGCGCGCCGAGCTGCAAGACGCGCTCTCGGACCTGGAGTGCTGGTCGCACATTTGGGTCTTGTTTTGGTTTCACCGCAACGACTCGTTTCGCGCGAAGGTCCAGGCGCCGCGGTCCAGCAAGAAGCGCGGCGTGTTTGCGACGCGCTCTCCGTACCGACCCAATCCGCTCGGCATGAGTGTGCTCCGGCTCGAGCGTGTGGTCGGTCGAGTGCTGCACGTGCGCGACTTGGATCTCTTGGACGGCACGCCCGTGCTCGATATCAAGCCGTACGTCGCATACACCGATGCCATCGTCGATGCGAATGCGGGCTGGCTCGAGGAGCGTCCAGAGAGCGTGGGCGATGTAGGGCCGCGCTATAAGGTCGAGTTCGGCGAGCGCGCGTGCCAGCAGTTGGCGTGGCTCGAGACGCGCGCTCGGTGCGATGTGCGTGCCTTGGCGCAGGGCGTGTTAGCTGCAGGCCCCGCACCGCATGCCTATCGGCGTATCCGGCTGCGCGACGGCTACTCGGAGCTCGCCGTGAAAGACTTCCGCGTACATTTTCGTGTGCGCGAGCCCGACCAGGCCATTCACGTGTTCGAGATCACGACCGGCTATCGCGCCAAGGTGCTCGCAGACCCGACCGCGCAGGCGAAGCAGCCAGAGCTCACGCCGCTCGCGATTCATCGTGAGCTCGTCGCGCAATTCGGGCCCGCCCCCGCGCGCGAGGATGTGTAGTCCAGTCGGTTTAGCCGGGACACAACCCGCGCGGCCGCTTTGAGTGGGCCTGCAGCGCAGGCTGTAAGCTAGGGAGTGTCTTCAATCTCCGCTCGGTCGCAGCTCGGCCGCTTTCACACCAGGTTCCCCGCAAAAATGCTCGAGATAGGCTCCGCTATCCCTGCGCTTTTTGTGGGGAACCTGGCGCGAAATCGGCGCGAGCTGCTCGGTCGGGAGATTGAAGGCACTCCCTAGTCACAACGTTGCGATGCGTCCCGAAATCGCGCCATGCTGTGCACGCTGCCGTCATGTTCGCTCTCGAGAGGAGGTAGCCGATGGATGCAAGTGATCGAAGCCGCAACAAGCGGCAAGAAGTGGTCGCTACGCGTGAGGAGCCCGAGAGTGTTCCGCCACCCGCGCGCCGACGCAAAGTTCGCAATGAGCTAGACCCAGAGGTGCTCTGGGACAAGGAGACCGACGAGACATCCGAAGACTACGAGGGCGAGGCCGACGACGAGGATGACGACGACGGGGACGAAGAGTCTCAGCGCGACGAAGGCGCTTCGGAGGATCTCGACGACTGGGACCATCCGATCCGTCGGCTCAAGATCAACTGATCCTCACCTGCCGCCATCCGCGGCAGGCGCAGCCGCAAGCGCATGTAGGTCTCATGCCAAATCCTTCACGCGGCATGAGGTCACTACGGCTACGTAGCTGTGCGCCCTGGCAATCGGGCCGAATCAGGCCGCGTCGTCGACGTGGCCGCGCGCCTCGCGCAAAGCGAGCCGAGCGAGTCCGACTGGCGGCCGGCTCGGACGCGGGGCTACGCTCGAGCTTGTAGCTTGGGCGACGTCGCTCGAGGTTGAAAGGCGCGCAGGCGCCCGTTGTGCGCACTGGCGCTTGCTCTCGCACCGGGGGGCGTCTCATAGTGCGGGCCAGGATGCTCGCCGTCTTGCTTAGCCTGTTTCGAGTTGTGGCTATGGCCACGAGCGCGCTCGCGCTGTGGGCCGCAGTCACCACAACACGTGCTCGAGCTGCGAGGCAGTTTTGTCAGCGGGCCGTGCGGCCTTTCGGGCTCCACGGTCCAGCCCGTTCAGCGGGTCTATTCCGTCCCGCGGGTCAAAGCGGACCTCGGCGGTTGGCTGGGCTCGAGCCAGGGCTGCTCGCCAGCCTCGCGCTCGTGGTAGCGCTCGCGCTAGGCACGGGCGGCTGCGTCGCGACCTCCGTGAGTGTTTCGAAGGCGACACCTCTGCGGCAGTTTCTGGCGCTCTCACGCGCCAACACCGCGCGCATGTATCGCTTGATCCCGGGCGACGCGATTACCACGCGCTTTTACTTCAATCCTCAGCTCGACGAGGATCTGGCGGTGCGGCCGGATGGCAAGGTGTCGTTCTCGCTGGTCGGTGAGATGCGCGCCGCGGGCAAGACTGCCGCCGAGCTCTCGGTCGACGTGACCAAGGCGTTTGCCCAGTACTTCGTGAAACCCACGGCGGTCGTGATCGTTCGCCGGTTCACCGGTCATCGCGTGTTCACTGGCGGACAGGTACGCAATCCCAGTCAGCTGAGCATCGTCACCGGCGCTCACACCGTGCTCGAGAGCTTGGCGGCTTCAGGAGGTGTGACCGATGATGGCTCGCTCACGCATGTGTTTTTGGTCCGCCGTCTGCCGAGCCAGCGCCAGCCGATGGTGGCCGAGCTCGATATCGCTGCCGCTCTGAGCGGCGACGACCTCACGCAAGACGTGACGCTCATGCCAGACGACTACATCTTCGTCCCGCGCTCGGGCGCCGCGGACTTCAACCTGGCCGTGCAGCAGTACGTGCTTCGCAACCTGAACCTCGGCACTTATGCTGGCTTCAACGCGGGTGTCGAGCTGAACCCCAGCGCCTACCTGAATCAACAGCGCACGAACGCCGCAGCGCCTCCGGGCACGACCGCGACGCCGAGTGCCCAGACGCCATCGGCGATGCCAATGATGCCGATGACGACGCCGGCTCCAAAGCCTGCGGCCACGCCCCCGCTGCCTAGCGTTCCGCGCTGAGCGGGCAGTCGCTGCGATCGCGTCTGCGCGATCCGGGTGAGGCAACTGCCGCTGAGGGCGGCGCGTGTGCTTGCTGTCTGCGTGCGCGCACCTTCTGGTCGCTGCGTTGAACGCGCCGCCGATGGCGTCCGTGAATGAGCACGCCGGCGATGATACTGTCAGCACTCGGCTCGGCCGATACTCAGGGCTCCGGCGCTCGAGTACTCGAAGGAACGCGTGACGATGCTGCGACGTTCGCTCTGCTTGGTTGGGCTGCTCTCACTCGGCTGCCAGGGAAGTGCTGCAGGATCGCCTGCTGCCGATGGCGGCGGCGGCGCAGACGCTGCGATCGAGCACATCGACCGTAGCGGCTTGACGGATGTCGGTATCGACGCGCCGCTCGACTACGCGAACCCCGCGCTGTGGATGTGCCGGCCTGGCATCGACGCCAACGAGTGCCATCGCAACCTCGACACGACGGAGATTAGGCCGGATGGAACGCAAGTGGTCGTGCCTCATGTCCGGGCTCAGCAGCCAAAGTTCGACTGCTTTTACGTGTTGCCGACCATGCTGCTGTCAGGCGCAGCTCAGCTGACAGATCTCAGCGACTCGGGCGTGCAGCTCGCGCTCGATGCGCTCCTGGCGCAGGCCGCGCGCTTTTCACGCGTGTGCGAAGTGTATGCGCCGATGTACCGACAGGCCGGGCTGGCGGGCGGCGCGCTGGCCCCAGGCGCCAATACAGAGCTCGCTCTACAGGATGTTCGCGATTCGTTTGCCTACTACCTGGCGCACTTCAATCGCGGTCGCAATTTCGTGATCTTGGGCCACTCGCAGGGCAGCTATCACCTGACCACCTTGCTGCGGCGAGACATGGACGAAAACGCTGCCAGACGCGGGAAGCTGATCTCCGCCGTCCTGCTCGGAGCGCAGCCGTACGTGCCACCTGGTGAACGCGTCGGCGGCTCGTTTGCGAACATCCCCACGTGCAGCGAGCCCGGTGAGACCGGTTGCCTGATCGCCTACTCGAGCTACGCAGCCGAAGCTCCACCGACGAGCGGTGCGTTGTTTGGCATGCAAAACACGTCGTTCTCGCTCGAGCCGATCGATCCCCAGGGTCAAGTGGTGTGCACCGAGCCGGCGCACTTGGCCGGCAACGAAGGTCGCTTCAGCGGTGCGTATTTCCCGATCCAGCTGTTCAACAAGGGCCTGTTCGCGACCGAAGTCGTTCCTCCCGCGGGCGTCACCACGCCGTATCTGACCTATCGCGAGCTGTTTCGCGGCCACTGCCGCTTGCGCGAGGGCTACAGCTACCTGGAGGTCGCGCTCGATCCGCCCGACGGCGACCTGCGCGAGCCGCCGGTCTACCGCAGTCCGTTACTAGAGTCGTTTGGCTTCGGGATGCACCTGGTGGACTACAACCTCCCGCTCGACGACCTGATCGAAGCCGTGACGCTGCAAGCGGCAGCGATGCCGTAACCACACGAGCATCTGGTTCAACTTCAATGCCGCTGCGCTCTGATGTAGGCTCAGCGCGAAGCATGAAAGTCGTTCTCTTCGACATCGACGGAACGTTGACTCGCGGCTACGGAGCCGGCTCGCGCGCGATGGTGAGAGCCGGTCGCAAGATCTGTGGCGAGCTGTTTGGGCTCGAAGGCATCATGATGGGCGGAGGGCTCGACCCGCTCATCTACGCGGAGGCGACGCGCAATATGCAGCTGGCCTCCGCCCATGAGCTGCACGATGCGTTTCGCGACTGCTATCTCGAAGAGCTGGCGATCGAGCTGGCGCAAGGTGAGCGGCCGAGCGAGCTCCTGCCGGGCGTGGTCCCGCTGCTGGAGACGTTGCACGGCCGGCCCGGCCTTGCGCTAGGTTTACTCACTGGCAACTATCAACACGCGGTGCCACTCAAGTTCGCGGCGGTGGGCTTGGGCGCGCATTTCTTCGTGGCCGGTGCATTCGGCGACGATGCCAGTACGCGACCAGGTTTGGTTCCCGTCGCGCTGGCGCGCCTGATGTCGGCGATGGGGCTCACGGCTCGACCGACCGACGTGACGATCGTGGGCGACACGCCGCGCGACGTCGACTGCGCGGTGCAAAATGGTTGTCGTTGCCTGGCCGTAGAGACCGGCTACCACGACCGCGAGGAGCTGCTGCAAGCCGGCGCACACTGCGTAGTCGAAAACCTCGCAGATGCCGCGGCGCTCGCCTTCTTGCTTGGTTAGGCGTTAGGGCAGTGGACAACCAAGTCAAAGGCCGGCCAGCGCGAGCAACGCCGACTTCTTGGTGAGCCCAAGTCGGCGCCCAGTTTCTCGTCCGCGCTGAAACAGCAACACCGTGGGCGCGCCGCGCACGCCAAAGCGCGCAGCCACCGCAGGCGAGCTATCGATGTCGAGCCGCCCCACACGCAGCTTCCCTTGGTATTCCTGCGCGATGCTCTCGATGATCGGATCGAGCGCCCGACAAGGCGGGCACCACTGTGCGCTAAAGTCGAGCAGGTAGGGCTCGCTCGACTCGAGCACCACACTCTCGAAATTGAGATCATCAATCTGTTCCACGTGCCCGAGTGCGTGTGCGCGTGCCTCTTCGTGTCCCGGCATGGCAACTCCTCCTCTTCACAGCAGGTTGAGCCCAGATAGGTCGCCACCCGCCTCGATCCTTACGGCTCAGCCAAGAAAACCAGAAAAAACACCGGCCCAGCTTTCGCCGCGTAAGATCCTCCCGCCCCACGACCTATGCTGCAATGGACACTGCCGCCATGGCCTCGATCCCCTCTCACCCGCCGAGCACGCAGGCTGACCTCTGGCAGGCGCTCTCCGAGCTCGTAGGGCAACATCGCGCCGGTCTCGTACGCGTGGCGCGGCGTGAGGGCTTGTCGCCCGAGGAAGCCCTGGAATGCGTGCAGGATGCGCTTTGCACCTGGCTCGTCCAGCGCCAACGCGGGCTCGCGCCGACCCACGCGGCGTGGCTCGCGACACTCAAGCACATGGTCAAGAATGCAGCGCGCAACGGACGCAGGCGCTTTCATCGCCTGCGTCCGCATCTGCCGATCGACGATGACACGGGTCTCGCCGATGCAGCGTTGGGTGCAGAGCAGCTGCTCGATGCGGCCGAAACGTCGCTTCGGCTCAAAGTGTGTGTGGCGCAGCTTCGCGAGGTCGAGCGTGCCGTCGTGACGCTGCGTTTACTGGAAGAGCGCTCGGGTGAAGACGTCGCGCTGTTGCTCGGGTTGTCGCGCGCTCACGTCGATGTGCTGGTGCACCGCGCGAAGGCGACGCTGCGCGTGTGCATGGGCGCCGCTAGTTGTGATTCGCTGTGATTCGCTGTGATTCGCTGTGATTCGCTGTGACTCGCCGTGACGCGCTGTGACTCGTGAGTGACCATTTCTGACCCAACCCGTCCGCGCCGAGGCGGCGCTTTCCGGCGTTTGTAAAACGGGCGCCGGATCGAGTAGTGTCAGATCGATGCACCAGCGGATCGGTATTCTGGTCGCGGCCTCACTGCTAGGCCTGTCGCTCGCGTCGCATGTGGCACGCGCCGAGCAGTTCGTGCTCGTCGATGAGTCGTATACGCATTCGGCGCAAACCACGAAGGATTCTCACTATTATCCGGTGTTGCCCGACAATCGGCCGAAGGACTGGACACAGCCAGTCGATTACGCGCACGGTTCGGTGCATATCATACTCGACGTAGCGACGAAGCCTGCGGGCGACACGCCGACCAAATACCAAGCGTGCTTCGAAGGCTCGCCGTCGTACGGCTGCACGCTGCAATCGCCGACGTATACGCAGACCGGTCGAGTCGAGTGGGACTCGCCATTCAAAGATTTCTGGTACGAGAGCACGGTCGATTGGTCGAAGGGCGTTCAGCGCATGCCTTTGATCCTCAAAGACACGAACAACAATAAGCCGGCCGGTGATCCGAAGTACATGCCCACCGACTTGCACGTGCAGGTGATACTCGTGTCCGCAGGCGCCAAGTTCGTGCCATCGCCTGCCGCTGGCAGCGGCGGTGCAGGCGCGCCTGCCGACGCAGGCAGCAGTGCTGCTGCGGGCGGCGCGGGTGGTCAGTACGGAGCGGCAGCGGGCC
>Ga0190271_10001042_pt1 | contig 15318 bp, 15 predicted proteins | sample Popmic356T_FD_133747 | JGI IMG/M metagenome (GOLD analysis project Ga0190271, IMG submission 133747) | Populus adjacent soil microbial communities from riparian zone of Weber River, Utah, USA - 356 T | ecosystem: Environmental > Terrestrial > Soil > Riparian zone | place: USA: Utah | collected...
GCTTCAGCCGCGTGATCGAGCGGCCCTTGCTCTGGCGGAAGACGTCGACGCGCACCGAGCGGGCGCTCTGACGTGCGAAGTCCAGCCGCAGCCCGCCGCGCTTGGCGCGGCGCGCGCCGACGCGGCGGAAGCCCGCGACGGTCGCGCAGCGCTCGGCGCCGGGACCGGAGCCCGAGCCGGCCGAGGCGAGCGCCGGCGCCCCCTGGGTGCCCGTCCCGCCCTCCGGATCGGGCGGACCCGGGAGCGTGACCTTGTAGATGTCCATGCCGCTGCGGCCTTGGCCGCCGAGCTGGAAGTCGCCCGTCGCGCCCCAGTAGGTGAAGGTGCCGTCGCCGTTGCGCTGGGCCTTGAAGACGTGCGAGACCCACGTGTTCGCGTTCGCCGGGATGAAGTAGCCGGCCTCCTCGAGGTCGATCGTGCCGTCGGCGTTCTCCGTGAAGTCCACGACCTGCGTGCCCTGCGAGTACCAGCCCATGAAGATCCGGTTCTGGCCCGGGATCTGCTGGAACACGTGCGCCGTGCAGAGGCTCGCCTGCGGCTGCGTGCGGATCGGCGCGCGGTAGATCGCCTTGTTGCCCCTCGAGTCGCGGGCGTAGGCGCCGAAGGCGGCCTCGGGCGTGCCCGCGGCGCCCGTCGTCAGCGAGCCCGTGCGGTAGGCGTGGATGCCGCCGTTGCCGTTCGGGTTGTCGGCGGGCGAGGTCGGGCACGTCGCGCCGGGCGGCGTCACGCCGCCGCCGCGCTCGTCCGTGGCGAGCAGGAACCGCCGCGACGTCGTGTACTCGGTCTCGTGGTTGAAGTCGATGTCCTCGGTGGACGGGAACGCGGGGTTGACCTGATCCTCCTGGGACGTGTTGCGGCCCTGGTGGTGGACGGAGCCGACGTGCGTGACGCCCTGAAGCGACGGTGCGCCGCCGGCGAGCCACTCGGCCACGGACAGGTCCTCGGTGCCGGTCCCGGCGCCGTCGACGCAGTCCGTGATCTTGGCCCCGGTCTTGAACTCGGGCGCCGCCGTCGAGCTGTCGCGCACGCGGCAGCCCAGCGCCTGCCCGCGCGGCTTGTCGTCGGTGAAGTCCGTCGGCGTGCCCTTGTCGTCGAAGGCGCCCTTCATGTCGAGGACGATCGCCGCGCCGCCGGAGCCGCACGCGAGCCGGTCGTCCGGGTAGACCTCGAGCTCGTGGCAGCCGTAGATGACGTTCTTGTTGGTGTGCCCCTGGGACATCTCGAGCGTCGGGAAGCGGTAGCGGAAGACCTGCGGCCGGCAGGCTTCGCGCTTGGCCGCGACCGTGGTGCCCGCGGGGAAGTTCATGCACGAGGAGAGGTCGATCACCTCGAACCCGTCGAGGTCGAACTCGTCCGAGGATTCATCGACCTCGTTCTGGCGCTTGCCGTCGGCGACGTTGATCGCGTCGGACGTGACGGCATAGGCGATGTGGGGACGCCGCGGATCGATGTTGACCGTGTGCGCCTCGCCGGTGTGGCTGGTGAGGCCGATCTCCTTCGGCGCCAGCGGGTCCGTGACGTCCACGATCTCGAGACCGCCGCGGGGCGCCTGGGCGAGGCCGGCGACGCCCTGGTCGTGACAGCGGCCCACGTCGTCGGTCGCGTCGACCAGGAGCTGTGCCTCGCGCTTGTCGGCCGACGGGTTGAAGGTGTTGAGGATGGCGCCGCCCTTCGGCGTCGCCTCGACGTCGTGCTGGAGGCCGAGCGCCGCGACCGGGTCGCTGACGCACGTCGCGGACGGGTGCGAGGAGACGACGCGCGGCTTGACGTCGGCGCCCTCGGTCAGCTGCATGATCGTCTGCCCGCCGCCGTTCGCGCCGGTGCCGAGCGTGCCCGCGGACGCGTACGTGTTGCCGCCCTTGGTGAAGAAGTCGACGTCGGTCAGCGGGTTGCCGGTCGGCAGCGTCGCGACGAGCTCCCAGTCGGCGTCCTCGCCGCCGGAGAGGAAGGCGGGACTGGGCGGAGCGGGCTCGTTGAACGTCGGCGGGGCGTGATCGAGCAGATGCGCCCCCACCGTCGCGGGCAGCACGAGCAGCCCCAGGATCGCCACGACCAGCACTCCTCGATTTCTCATGGTGCTTTCAAACGCACCGAAACCTGGAACCTTGCGGTCAGCAGCCGCCGAGGCGGTGAACGTCGCCCACCACGGACGGCAGGGATCGTTTCGCTGCCGTGACCCCCGTCACACGGACGGGAGGATGCGCCCGCGGACCTCGCCCAGCGAGACCGCGCCGGCGACGCCGCGCAGGACGACGGTGTCGCCGTCCTGGAGGAACTTCCGGGTGCCGCCGCCGTGCAGCTCGAGCGGGTCGCGTCCGCCCCAGGTGAGCTCGAGCAGGCTGCCGCGGCTGCCGGGGTCGGGCCCCGAGATGGTGCCGCTGGCGTAGAGGTCGCCGGGACGGACGTTGGTGCCGTTGACGGTCGCGTGGGCGAGCTGCTGCGGGGCGGTCCAGTACAGGCCGCGGGCGTTGGTGCGGGCGACCACGGTCTCCTCGCCGCCCTCGGGCGCGATGGCGACCTCGAGCTCGATGTCCAGCGCCCAGTCCTCGTCCGTGCGCAGGTAGTCGAGCGGCTCCGGGTCCTGCTCGCGCGCGGCCACCCGGTGCGGCTCGAGCGCCTCCAGCGGGACGATCCAGGGCGAGACCGAGGTGGCGAACGACTTGCCCAGGAACGGGCCGAGCGGGACGTACTCCCAGCGCTGGATGTCGCGCGCGCTCCAGTCGTTGACGAGCACGAAGCCGAAGACGTGCTCGCGCACGTCGGCCGTCGCGATGCTCGTGCCGAGCGCGTTGCCCGGGCCGGTGACGAAGCCGAGCTCGAGCTCGATGTCGAGCCGTTCGGTCGGGCCGAAGCCGGGCGCGCCGCCGGGCTCCGGCGGCGGCAGCTGCCCCTGCGGGCGCCGCACGTCCGTGCCCGAGACGATCACCGAGCTGGCGCGGCCGTGGTAGCCGACGGGCAGGTGGCGCCAGTTGGGCAGCAGCGGCTCGGCGTCGGGGCGGAAGATCTTGCCGACGTTGGAGGCGTGCTCGATCGAGGAGTAGAAGTCGACGTAGTCGCCGATCGCGATCGGCAGCACCGCCTCGACCTCCGTCAGCGGCACGAGCGCGGCGGCCGCCGCCTCCTGGTCGGGGGAGCCGGAGCGCAGCAGCCCGGCGATCCGGGCGCGGGTCGCGCTCCAGGTCTCGCGGCCGAGTGCGAGGAACGGGTTCAGCACCGGCCCGGCGAGCGCCCCGGGCGGCAGGTCGCCGAGCAGCCCGGCCTCCGCGAGCGGCTCGAGGATCAGCGCGTGGGCGCCGATCCGCACCGCCGGCCGCGCGGGGCCGCCCGCACGCGAGACCGCGCCGAACGGCAGGTTCTCCAGACCGAAGCCCGACTCGTCAGCGCCCGCGACCCAGCTCTGCTCCGCCATCGCGGCGGGAGTCTAGGCCGATGTGGCCGGTCGCCGCGCTCCGCAGCGCGAGCTCGAGCGTGGGCGCGTCGGAGACCTGCAGCTCGACGTCGATGTACAGCTCCGGCCCGTCGCGCTCGGTGACGCGCACCGTGCCGAGCTTCTCGAACAGGTGCAGCATGCTGTGGTTGCTGGCCAGCAGCCCGGCCGTGAAGACGCGGATGCCGTTCTGGGCCGCGCGGTGGCAGAGGCGGCGCAGCAGCAGTCCGCCGAGCCCGCGGCCCTGCATCGCGTCGATCACCGAGACGGCGGCCTCCGCGGCATGCGGGCGGTCGAGGTCGCGCACGTAGCGCGCGACGCCGAGCCCCTCGCCGCTGTCGGGGTCGAGCGCCCCGATCGCCTCGTGGTCGACGTGATCGATCTCGGTGAAGAACGACAGCTCGCTCGTGCTGAGCTTGCCCTTGACGCCCATGAAGCGGCGGTAGCGCGATTCGTCGCCGAAGCGCTCCCAGCCGCGCGCGAACAGCGGCTTGTCCTCCGCGCGCACGGCCCGGATCAGGACCTCGCCGCCGTCGCGCAGCCGCTGCAGGTCGCCGACGCGGTTGTCGCGCACGCCGCGGTCGTAGGAGGCGGCGGCCGCCTCGGCCTCCTCCTCGGTGTCATGGCGCGAGACGGGGGCGTCCACGCCGGCGAGGCGGACGAAGTAGCCGCCGGAAGGGGATGGCTCGACGCGGAAGCGCATCCCCTCCCATGATGGCGGGGAACGCCGGCCCAGGGGGCCGGGTTCCCTTGGCGGGTGTTCGCCCTGGGGGCGAAACCCGCGGGGCTAGGCGAGCGCGAGGCGGTTGCGCCGCAGGGCGGCGCGGATGCGGTCCGCGACGTCGGGCGTGCGCGCGGCCGCGTCGAACGTGGCGGCACGGACATGCAGCTGCGCGCGCAGGTGGGCGGTCGGCTGGAACGGGTCGGCGATCGTGCGGCCCTCGTCGAGGTCCAGCGCGGCGGCCACGCGGCCGCGGATCTCGCCGACGAGCACCGGATGCTGGACGGGCCGAGCCGAGTCGAGCTGCGCGAGCTGCTCGAGCGCGGTGTCGTCGGCGTCAGCGGCGAGTCGGATCACGTACTGGTTGGCGGGGAACATTGGGTGTCTCCAGGGGTGGGGGTCACACCTGGGAACGCCTGTGGTCCCGAGTTATTCCATGAGGGCGCTCGCGTGGTGCCCGGCGCGTAACCGCGGCTGGGTGGGGAGCGGTGACCGTTTCCGTCCAGTACGCACCACCACCGGAATCGAGTGTGCGGAAACCCCCACGTACGCGACTGTTTCCGCACACTCGATCTCGAGCTGCGCGCCACTGTGCGGAAAGGGCGGCACCTTCACCACCCCTACCCAGCCGAAGTTGACGTTCGCCGGCGCTACAGCGCGTCGAGCGCGTCCGCGACGGGCGTCGGCCCCCCGAGCACGTCGAACGCCACCCGCGCCAGGGACGGCCGCACGAGCGTCTCGAGCAGCACGAGCGCCGTGTCGTCGCGGGTGATCTCCCCGTAACGGCCGAGCGCCCGCGCGGCGTCGACGGTGCCGGTGCCCGGGTCGTCGGTCAGCCGGCCCGGGCGCACGATCGTCCAGTCGAGACCGCTCGCCATCAGCGCGTCGTCGGCGTCCTTCTTGGCCTGCAGGTACGGGCGCATGGCCTCGGCGGCGTGCTCGACGTCGTGCGTGCCCATGGCGGAGACCATCACGTAGCGGGCGACGCCGAGGTCGCGCGCGGCCTCGATCAGCTTCACCGCGGCGCCGAGGTCGACGGTGCGCTTGCGCTCCGCCCCGCTGCCCGGGCCGGCGCCGGCGGCGAACACGATCGCCTCGGCGGTGCCGACGTGCTGATGCGGGTCGTCGGACTCGAGGTCGCACAAGACGGGCTCCGCCCCGGCGGCCCGCAGGTCGCCGGCGTGGTCCGGGTTGCGGATGATCCCCCGGCCGCGGTGGCCACGGTCGGAGAGCAGCTTGAGGAGGCGGAGGGCGATCTGACCGTGCCCGCCGGCGACGAGGACTTCCATACGGGTTGCCATACCCGGGATGCGGGGAGCACGAGCGTGTGACCACCGCCGTCGAGCTGATCGCCGCCTTCGTACTCATCGTCGGCGGAGCGATCGGCTTCACGAACGCGGTCGAGTGGCTCGGCCAGCGGATGAACCTCGGCGAGGGCGCCGTCGGCGCGACGCTCGCGGCGGTCGGCACGGCGCTGCCGGAGTCGGTGATCCCGATCGTGGCGCTGATGAACGGCGGCGGGGAGGAGTCCGTGGACATCGCCATCGGCGCGATCATCGGCGCCCCGTTCCTGCTCGGGACGCTGGCGATGGTGCTCGTGGTCGGCTCCGCCCACCTGTTCAAGGAGCAACGCGAGCAGGGGACCGACATCATCGGCGACGAGCGCTCCATGCGACGCGACCTGAAGTGGTTCCTGGCGCTGATGCCCGTCGCGATCGTGCTCGGCGCGATCGGCGCACCCGATCCGGTCCGCTACGCCGCCGCGGCGCTGCTCGTGATCGCCTACGGCGTCTACGTCCGCCGGACGGTCAAGAAGGGTGGCGACGCGGGCGACGCGGAGGAGCTCGAGCCGCTCTACTTCGACACGAGCCGCGACGACCCGCCGAACACGTTCCAGATGGTCGCCCAGTTCGTCGTCTCGCTGGCAGCGATCATCGGCGGCGCTGAACTGTTCGTCAGCGGCATCGAAGCGATCGCCGAGGCCGCCGGGATCTCGGCGCTGGTGCTCTCGCTCGTGCTCGCGCCACTGGCCACCGAGATGCCGGAGAAGGCCAACAGCGTGCTGTGGGTGCGGCGCGGCAAGGACGCGCTGGCGCTCGGCAACATCACCGGCGCGATGACCTTCCAGGCCAGCATCCCCGTCGCGCTCGGCCTCGCCTTCACGACCTGGGAGCTCGACGCCCACGCGCTCACGGCCGCGGTCATCGGCCTGCTCGGAGGCGCGCTGGCGCTCTGGGCCATACCGCGCCGGCACGTGGGGCTCGTGCCGGTCGCGGTATGGGGGACGATGTTCTGTGGCTTCGTCGCCTACGCCGTGGCGACCGGTTAGCCGGTCCGCTCGGCGGGTGCGAAGTGCGTGCGGTCGACGCGCTGCGCGCGGCCGCTGATGACCGCCTCGCGGAGCGCGGCCGGGAACCGGCCCGGCCCCCAGAAGCGGGCGCCCACGAGTCGCGCCAGCTCGCGCCGCTCGGTCGGGCCGTGCTCGGCCAGCGTCTGCTCGATCCGCTCGACCTCGCGGGTGAGGTCCGGGCCGTCGGACAGCGGAGACGAGACGGCCATGCCGGGCGAGGACCCGGAGCGGCCGGGGCCGAAGCGCCGGTCGCGCGGGCGGGCCGCCCGCGCCGCCGGGGCCGGCCGCTCCTCGCGCTCGGCGTCGCCGCCCTCCGCGTCCTCGGCGGTCAGCGGCTTGGCGATGTCCTCCAACTCGGCCTGCTCGGCCTTGACGCCGAAGAAGATCTCCGCGATGCCGCCGAGCGCCATCACGCCGGCGCCGAGGAAGAACGCGATCGCGACCTGCGACTCCTCGCCGCTCTCGATCATCTTCCCGAACAGGTACGGGCCGGTGACGCCGCCGATCGCCGTGCCGATCGCGTAGAAGAACGCGATCGCCAGCGCGCGCGTCTCCATCGGGAAGATCTCCGACACGGTCAGATATGCGGAGCTGGCGCCCGCCGAGGCGAGGAAGAACGTCACCAGCAGCAGCGCCATGAAGCCCCACGTGCCGAGCGAGCCGCCGACGAACAGGATCGTCAGGAGGGTGAGCACGAGCGCCGAGCCGATGTAGGTGCCCGAGATCATCGGCTTGCGCCCGACGGTGTCGAACAGGTGCCCGAGCAGCAGCGGGCCGAGGAAGTTCGAGACCGCGAACAGCGCCAGGTAGAGCGGGACGACGCCGTCCTTGATGTCGTAGAAGGACACCAGGAAGGTGCCGAGCCCGAAGGTCACCGAGTTGTAGATGAAGGCCTGGCCGACGAACAGCGCGAGGCCGAGGAACGAGCGCTTCGGGTAGGTCTTGAACGCGGTCGTCGCGACCTCGCGCAGCGAGATGCTGCGGCGCTGGCGGACCGTGATCGAGGAGCCGGGCTCGTCGAGCGGCTCGCCGGTCTCCTCGGTGATCTCGCGCTCGATGCTGTCGACGATCCGCTCGGCCTCCTCCTCGCGGCCGTGGATGAACAGCCAGCGCGGGCTCTCGGGCACGTGGCGGCGCACGAGCAGGATGCCCACGCCGAGGATCGCGCCGAGGCCGAACGCCAGGCGCCAGCCGAGATCGACGGGGAAGACGTCCATCAGCAGGACGTAGGCGCCGAGCGCGCCGAACGCGGCGCCGAGCCAGTAGGAGCCGTTGATGATCAGGTCGACCCGGCCGCGCACGCGGGCCGGGATCAGCTCGTCGATCGCGGAGTTGATCGCGGCGTACTCGCCGCCGATGCCGGCGCCCGTGAAGAAGCGGCAGACGAAGAAGAAGGCGGCGCTCGATGAGAACGCCGTGGCCACCGTCGCCAGCAGGTAGAGCAGCAGGGTCGCCATGAACAGCTTCTTGCGCCCGAAGCGGTCGGTGAGCTGGCCGAAGACGAGGGCGCCGAGGCAGGCGCCGAGGACGTAGATGGCGCCGGCGTTGAGCACCTGCGCGTCGGTGAGGCCGAGGCCGCTGGCCTTGTCGGTCAGCCGGGCGCCGATCGAGCCGACGATCGTCACTTCGAGGCCGTCGAGGATCCAGACGGTTCCGAGGCCGATGACCACGCGCCAATGCCACTTCGACCAGGGCAGGCGATCGAGACGCGCGGGGACCTGCGTCTCGACGGTTCCGAGTTGTGCTGCGCTCATGCGCCCGGCCTTACCCAGCGGCGCCACCCCGTAGCCTCGTGTGGATGAGAACGTGCAGGATGCTGGGCCACGCGTACCGCTTCGAGGCGGACGGCGCGACGATGCGCTGGGCGTGCGAGCGCTGCGGTGAGCACGGCGGCAGCAAGACCTACGAGAGCGAGGCGGACGCCCGGCGCTACGCCCGCGCGCTCGACCGGCGGGACGCCGAGGACGTCGGCAAGCGGCCGCTGCTGTCGCTGCTGCCGCTGTGGCTGGCCCGCAAGGCGGGCGGGCGAGGCCCTAAGCGACCGGCGTGACGGGCCCGCAGGCCATGAGATCGTCGGCGAGCTGCTTCGCGAGCTCGTCCGACCAGCGGCCGCTGGCCACGAGCTGCTCGGCGAGGGCGTCCACGTCCGCCATGGCGGCGCGGGCGTCCGCCGGTCCGGCGGCGAAGATCAGCGTGTCGGCAGCCTCGCGGACGCGAGCCTGCTCGGCGGGCTGGAGCTTGGCGGGGCCGAGGTCCTCGAGCGTCTTGACGACCCGGCCGTAGGCCTGTGTGCGTTCACTGTTCATCGAGATCAGGGTCCTTCTCTCAGGGTCATCGTCAGTCTATGACGGGACTTGAACCCTGCTCGACGGATGGCTCGTCTGCGGGTCGAACCAGGGTCGGGTGAGGGTGATTCCCAATTTCGCCGCGAGCTCCTTCCCCCGATGCTCTGAGCCATGACCGAAGAGCCCCGCACCCCGGACCCTGACGACACGGCCCCGACGGAGCCGCAGCCCCCAAAATCCGACGCCCCGCCGCCCTCGGAAGGCGTCCGGCGTCTCACCCGCTCCTCCTCGGACAAGCTGATCGGCGGCGTCTCGGGAGGCCTCGGCCGCTACTTCGGCGTGGACCCGATCCTGTTCCGGATCGCGTTCGTCGTCCTCACGTTCGCCGGGGGTGTCGGCGTACTCGCCTACATCGGCCTGCTCGCGTTCGTCCCCGCCGACGACGACAGCCGGCCGTTCGGCCAGCGCCGCGACGCCAACGTCATCGGGGCGGTGCTGCTCGGCATCGTCGTCGTGATCATCCTCGGTCCTCCGTTCTTCTTCGTCGGGCCGGCGCTGGTTCCGATCGCGCTGCTGATCGGGATCGGGATCCTGCTCTGGCGCGCCTCCGGCGGCACGCTGCCGAGCGGCGACGCGGGGCGCGTGATCGCCCGAGCGACGATCGCCCTGCTGATCGGCATCGCGGCCGTCGGCGCGTTCGCCGGCGTGTTCCTGCTGGCCGCGCTGGGCGGCGGCACGACGCTCGCCGTCCTCGCGATCGTCGCCGGCGTCGCCCTCGTCGTCGCCGGCCTGTCCGGCGGCGCGCGCTGGCTGATCGCGCCGGCGCTCGTGCTGGTGCTCCCGCTCGCGATCGTCACCGCCGCCGACATCCGCGTCGACGGCGGCGTCGGCGAGCGCCAGTACCGCCCTGCGAGCGTCTCCGACATCCGCCCGAGCTACGAGCTCGGCATGGGCCAGCTGGTCGTCGACATGCGCGACGTCGACCTGCCCGCCGGCACCACGGAGCTCGACCTCCAGCTCGGCATCGGGCATGCCGTCGTGCGCGTGCCCGAGGATGCGTGCGTGTCCTCGGAGGTCCAGGTCGGCGCGGGCCACGCGCAGGTGCTCGACCGCGTCAGCGACGGGCTCGACGTCGACTTCGCCGAGGCCGCCGCCCCCGCCGGCGATCAGCCGCGGCTGCTGATCGACGGGGACCTCGGGATCGGCGCGCTCGAGGTCGTGCGCGGCGATGACCCGATCCCGTCGAACCGCGACGGCTGGTGGGACGACCGCGCCGACCTCGGAGCCGCCTGCCCGTGAAGCACGGCGCCGACCGCGTCTCGATCGTCGCCGGGCTCGCCATCGGCGGGCTCGGCGTCGTGCTGCTGCTGGATCGCCTCGGCGTGTACGACCTGAAGTTCGGCTACACGCTGCCGGCGATCCTGGCGTGCGTCGGCGTGATCCTGCTCGCCGCGGGCCTGGACGGTGGGCGAAGATGACCGCCGTGACCGCACAGCCACTGCGCCGCGACGTCGAGCACGGCATCGTCGCCGGCGTCTGCTCCGGCGTCGCGAACCGGCTCGGGATCGATCCGATCATCCTGCGCGTCGCGGTCGGCGCCGCGACGCTCGCGGGCGGCACCGGGCTGATCGTGTACCTGCTGGCGTGGGCGCTCGTGCCCGAGCAGGGCGGCCGCTCGCCCTCGTGGGCGCGGCTCGCCGGCCGCCGCGACACGTGGCTGGTGCTCTCCGGCAGCACGCTGCTGCTGCTGAGCGTCCTGCTGCTGCTGCGCGAGTGGGGCCTGTGGTTCTCCGACGCCGTCGTCTGGCCCGTGCTGCTGGCGGGCGGCGGCGCGGCGCTGATCTGGCGCCAGAGCGCCGCCTCCCCGCCGCCCGCCGCGCCGCCGCCGGCCGCCCCGGAGCGCGCCCGCCCCGACCGCCCCGTCGACCCGGTGCGCGCGCTGCGGCTGCCGACGCCGGCCGCCGGTCCGGCGGCGATCGGCGCGACGCTCGTGATCGCGGCCGCGCTCGTCTTCCTGTGGCTCAACGACGCGCTCGCCCCGGCCCGCGACGTGATCCTCGCCGTGCTCGTCGTGGTGGTCGCGCTGACGCTGATCCTCGCCCCCTGGTGGCTGCGGCTCGTGCGCGGGCTGACCGCCGAGCGGGCGGAGCGGATCCGCTCCCAGGAGCGCTCCGAGCTCGCCGCGCACCTGCACGACTCGGTGCTGCAGACGCTCGCGCTGGTGCAGAAGCGCGCCGACGACCCGCGCGCGGTCGCCAACCTCGCCCGCCGCCAGGAGCGCGAGCTGCGCGCCTGGCTCGACGGCGGCCGGCCCGACCCCGGCGAGTCGCTCGCCAGCGCGCTCGAGGCCGCCGCGGCCGAGGTCGAGGAGACCCACGGCGTGCCGATCGATGTCGTCGCGGTCGGCGACGCGCCGGTCGACGAGCGCGCGACGGCGCTCGTGGCCGCCGCGCGCGAGGCGCTCGTGAACGCCGCGAAGTTCGCGGGCGGAGCGCCGGTGCAGCTCTATGCGGAGGTCGGCGAGGACCGGACCGAGGTGTTCGTGCGCGATCGCGGACCCGGCTTCGACCCCGACGCCGTGCCGGACGACCGGCGCGGGCTGCGCGAGTCGATCTACGGGCGCATGGACCGCCACGGCGGGCGCGCCGTGGTCCACTCTTCGCCGGGTGCGGGCACCGAGGTGGAGCTGGTGATCGAGCGATGACGAGCGTCGTGATCGTCGACGACCACCACCTGTTCCGGGCCGGCGTGCGCGCGGAGCTCGACGGGCTGGTCGACGTGCTCGGCGACGCCGCGACCGTCGAGGACGCGGTGCGCATGGTGCTCGACGCCAAGCCCGACGTCGTGCTGCTCGACGTGCAGATGCCGGGCGGCGGCGGGGTCGAGGTGATCCGCCAGGTCGCGGCGCGCGCGCCCGGGCAGCGCTTCCTCGCGCTGTCGGTCTCCGACGCCGCCGAGGACGTGATCGCGATCATCCGCTCCGGCGCGCGCGGCTACGTGACCAAGACGATCTCCGGCGCCGAGCTCGCCGACGCGGTGCGCCGGGTCGCCGAGGGGGACGCGGTGTTCTCCCCCCGGCTCGCCGGCTTCGTGCTGGACGCCTTCGCGGGGGCGGCGTCCCTGCCGCCCGCGGAGGTCGATCCGGAGCTCGACCAGCTCTCGCCGCGCGAGCGGGAGGTCCTGCGCCACATCGCGCGCGGCTACCTCTACAAGGAGATCGCCCTGCGCCTCTCGATCTCGCAGAAGACCGTCGAGGCGCACGTCAGCGCGGTGCTGCGCAAGCTCCAGCTCTCCAACCGCCACGAGCTGTCGCGCTGGGCGGTCGAGCGTCGGCTGATCGAATAGGACCTACTTCTTCGGGACCTTCACCACCTCGTAGCTGTCCGTCGCGGGCGAGGTCGAGTTGAACTGGCCGTTGACGACGTAGTTGCGGCCGCCGGAGCGGGCGATCGTCGTCGGCACGTCGAACTCGGCCCGGGTGATGTCGCGCACCGTCCGCGCGGAGCTCAGGTCCTTCGAGAGCTTCAGCTCGCGCACGATGTTGTCGCGGTTGAGCACCACGTAGAGCTTGCGGCCCTTGCGCAGGAGCCCGTCGCCGTTGGTGACCGGCTTGTCGAGCGCGATCTCCTTCGTCGCGCCGGTCACGGCGTCGGCCGTGTAGAGCTTGCCCGGGGCGCTGCTCTTGACCAGGATCAGCGTCTTGCCGCCCTTGGCCTTCTCGATCCCGTTGGCGTTGAACCCCGGGCCGTAGACGAAGTCGCCCGTGATCGGGATCCGCTGCAGCTCGCCCAGCGCGCCCTTCTTGCCGAACGGGACGAAGTACAGCTGCTGCACCTGCGAGTCGGTGAAGTACACGCCCCGGCGGGTGACGACGTTGTCGTTGATGAAGCCGGCCTCGGGGACCGGGTAGCTGCGCAGCTCGTCGCCGGTGCGCGAGTCATAGACGCGGATGGCCTTGCTGCCTGCGCCGGACACCCACAGGCGCTTGAAGCGGTCGAGCTTGATGCCCGTCGCCGCGCGGCCCGCGCCGCCCTCGACGAGGACCTCGCCCTTGCCGCTGCGCAGGCTGCCCTTGTAGATCGCGCCGGTGGCGCGGGAGCCGACGAAGAACGTGTGGCGCTTGCCGGTGGTGATGCCCTCGGGCTGGAAGCCGTCGGGGAGCGCGATCACGTCGGGCTTATGGCCCTTGCTCGCGCCCTTGCCGCGGTCTGCCGCGGCCGGGACGGCGATCGCGGCGCACGCGATCAGGGTCAGTGCGATCAGAATCGGTCTCATGGAACTTCCGGAACCCCCTCCGGGTGGACTATGGGAACTACATGAACACATACGCACCCATCGCGGATGCGGTTTTACGATCTGCGAAGAGGCGACCAACCTCGTGCCGGGGGAGGGACCCGCGGACGCGGCCGTGATGGTCGTCGGCGAGGCGCCCGGGCGCTTCGAGGACGAGCAGGGGCGCCCGTTCGTCGGGCGCGCCGGGCAGCTGCTCGACGAGCTGCTCGCGGAGGCGGGGCTCGCGCGCGACGAGGTCTTCATCACCAACGTCGTCAAGGCCCGCCCGCCGGGCAACCGAGACCCCACCAAAGACGAGGTGGCGCACTGGATGCCGGTGCTCGAGGCCCAGCTCGCGCTGGTGGCGCCGGCGCTGATCGTCCCGCTCGGCCGCCACGCGCTCGCGCACTTCGCGCCGGCCGCCAAGATCGGCGAGGCGCACGGGCGCGCGCTCAGCGAGCGCGGCCGCGAGCTGTTCCCGCTCTACCACCCGGCTGCCGCGCTGCGCTCCACAAAGCTGCGCGAGACGCTGTTCGCCGACGCCCGCGCGCTGGGTGAGCTGGCGCGTTTGCGCGCGGCCCCGTCCGGCTAATCGAGGGCCATGGCGCAGCTGGAGGTCCCACCGGTCGTGCGCCCGGACCCCGCGCCCGAGCCCCCGCCGCGCTGGTCCGGTGACGACGCCGTCCCGCGCGGGCTCGCGGTCACCTCCGCGGTGACGCTGCGCGTGATCATCGTGGTCGGCGGCATCGTGCTGCTGGCGCTGTTCGCCAAGCGCATGCTCGTCGTGGTGCTGCCGGTGATCATCGCCCTGCTGCTGGCGACGCTGCTGACCCCGCTCGCGCACTGGCTGCGCAAGCGCAAGGCGCCGCCGGCGCTCGCCTCCGCGCTCGCGGTCGGCCTCGCGCTCGTCGTCTTCCTCGGGCTCTGGGGGCTCGTGATCCCGCCGTTCGTCAGCCAGGTCCCGGACGTGGTCGAGAACGTCCAGCAGGGCGCGGGGCAGGTCGGGGACGTCGCCAGGCCGCTCGGGCTCTCCGATCGCGAGGTGCAGGACGCGATCGAGAAGGCGCGCGACCAGCTGCAGGGCGGACAGGTCGCCGGCAAGCTCCTCAGCGGCGCGATGCTGCTCGTGCAGTGGGCGGCCGCCGTGATCCTGATCGTCGTCCTCACGTTCTTCTTCATCAAGGACGGGGCGCAGCTGCGCGACTGGACCGTCTGCCTGTTCGCCGAGCACCGGCGCGACACGCTGCGCGAGATCAGCGAGCGCGCCTGGAGTGCGCTCGCGACCTACGTGCAGGGCGTCTTCCTGGTCGCCACGCTCGACGCGGTGCTGATCGGCATCGTGCTCGTGATCGTCGGCGTGCCGATCGCGCTGCCGCTGATCGTGCTCACGTTCATCGCCGCGTTCTTCCCGATCATCGGCGCGGTGATGGCGGGCGCGGCCGCGACGCTCGTCGCGCTCGTGAGCGGCGGCATCGTCGACGCCGCGATCGTGTTCGCGGCGATCCTGGCGATCCAGCAGCTCGAGGGCAACGTCTTCTACCCGATGGTCGTCGGCAAGCGGCTGCAGCTGCACCCGGTCGCGATCCTGCTCGCGCTGACCGCCGGCGGCGTACTGGCGGGCGTCGCGGGCGCCTTCCTGGCGATCCCGGTCGCAGCCGTCACCTCGGCGGTGCTCGACTACATGCGCACGCGGCGGCGCGAGGAAGGGTCCGCGCTCATCGCCGCCCCTTAGGCTGGGCCGCATGGACGCGGCGATGCGGGAGTACTACGAGCAGCGCGCTCCCGAGTACGACGACTGGTGGCTCGGGACGGGCCTGTTCGCGTCGCGCGAGCGGCCGGGCTGGGAGGAGGACGTCGCCGCGCTGCAGGCGTCGCTGGCCGCGCTGGCGCCCGCGCGCACGCTCGACGTCGCCTGCGGCACCGGCTTCCTCACCCGCCACCTGCCGGGTGCGATCACCGGGCTGGACCAGAGCGCCGGGATGCTCGAGGTCGCGGGCGCGCGGATGCCCGCCGCGACGTTCGTGCGCGGCGACGCGCTCGACCCGCCGTTCGAGGCCGGCGCGTTCGAGCGCGTCCATGCCGGGCACTTCTACGGGCATCTGGTCGACGAGCAGCGGACGGCGTTCCTCGGGCTCGCGGCGCGGCTCGCGGGCGAGCTTGTGATTACCGACTCGGCGCTGCGCCCCGGCGGAGCGCCCGAGGCCTGGCAGGAGCGCATGCTCAACGACGGCTCGCGCCACCGCGTCTACAAGCGCTGGTTGAC
>Ga0190271_10001043_pt1 | contig 15309 bp, 15 predicted proteins | sample Popmic356T_FD_133747 | JGI IMG/M metagenome (GOLD analysis project Ga0190271, IMG submission 133747) | Populus adjacent soil microbial communities from riparian zone of Weber River, Utah, USA - 356 T | ecosystem: Environmental > Terrestrial > Soil > Riparian zone | place: USA: Utah | collected...
AAAATGTAGTGGTTGAGCTGGAGCAGCACGCTCGGCCCGCTCGCCATGACCTCGCGCGCAAGGAAGCCGAAGCCGAGCGCGCAGATCACGATCGTCAGCAGCGGGCTGTACTCGAGCCACTCGCCGGGTGTCGCGCGGCGGCCGACGTCGCTCGTCGCCGGAACGTACGTGACGCCCATATCGGCCATCGACTTCGCATGGCCCCGGCTCGGCGCCGAGTAAAACGAGACGGCCATCGAGACGACGATGAGCACCCCTGCAATCAGCAGACTCTGCCAAAGCCCCAGCGTCTGACTGAGCGGAATGACGCCGGTGATGTTCTCGATCGAGTCCGGCAGCGATGCCGGCGTCGCCATGAGCAACGCCGCCGACGACGACAGGCCGAGCGCCCAGACGCTGCCGACGCCGAGATAGGCCGCCGCGCCGATGGCACGATAATCGGCGCCGCGCACGCGATGCGCGATCTCGCGCGCGAGCAGCGCGCTGAATATCAGGCTGAAGCTCCACGACACGAGCGATGCGAGCATCGAGAACAAGCCGACGTACGCGGCCGCGCCGCGGCCCGTCTGCGGCACGGCCGCGAGCAGCCGAACGACTCGATAGACGGGCGGCGCCGTCGCCACGGCGTAACCCGTCACGACGATCATCGACATCTGCATCGTGAACGCGACGAGGCCCCAGAAACCGGCGCCGAACCATTGCGCCGTGTCGAGCGCGACACCGAACCACTGCACAGGATCGACGCCACGGCTGCCGGCCAAGACGCTCGCGACGAACACGACGGCGACGGCAGCGAGCGCCAGAACGAACGCGTCCGGGAACCACTTCTCGAACCAGTCGGACAGCTTGAGGCCGATGCGCGCCAGGGCGTTGCTGTCGGGCGACTGCGTAGTGGCGGACATTCGGCGGCCGACTATAGGCACGGTGCACGTCGTTGGCAACAGCGCGAAACCTCTGCATTTTTCTTCGCTTTTCCGCAGTGGACAGCCGCACGGCCTTGCGGCTACCCTGCCCGGCAGAACAATTTCGATCGCGTTTCGTAGGGGAGCTTCAGTGGGATTCCTAGTCTGGCTCGAAGCCACCGGGCTGGCCGAGTGGGTGCGCAGTTCGATAAGCGGCTATCCGTCGATGATCGCCCTGCACGCCATCGGCATGGCCGTCATGGTCGGCCTCTCTCTCCTGCTCGATTTGCGTATCCTCGGCTGGTTCGCCGGTATCCCGCTGCAAGCGCTGCAGCGCTTTTTCGGGCTCGCGTGGATCGGGTTCGGCATCAACTTCATCTCCGGCTCGGCGCTGTTCTCGGCGCAAGCGACGAGCTACATCGTCGACTGGGTGTTCATGACGAAGATGACGCTCGTGCTTTTCGGCGCGATCACGGCTGCGATCCTGCAACCGGCCGTCGTGAAAGCCGGGCCCAGCGGAGTCGTCTCCGGCGGCACGAAAGCGGTCGCCGCGATAGCGATCGTCTTCTGGGTCGTTGCCATCGTCATGGGCCGCCTGACGGCGTATCTATAGGAGCCACGCACACATGGAAGCCTTCACGGACTGGCTAGTCTCGACGCCGATCAACGGCCTCGTGCTGAACTACGCCTGGAGCTGGCCCACGCTCGAGTCGCTGCACTTCCTCGCGCTGTGCATGCTGATGGGCTCGCTGTTGATCATGGATTTGCGCCTGATCGGCTTCAATCGAATCATCCCGCTGCAAGCCGTGCACAGCCTGATGCCGGTCGCGATCGTCGCGTTCGCGGTCAACATGATTACCGGCTTCGGGTTCCTGTTCGGCGACCCGTACACGTACTTCGCGAACTACGCGTTCTGGGTCAAGATGGGCTTGATCGTGCTCGCCGGCATCAACTTCCTTGTGTACTTCACCAAGGTCGAGCCGAAGATCATCAACCTGGGACCGAACGAGCCGACGCCCGGTCTCGCCAAGGCCGTCGGCGTGATGTCGCTCGTCTTCTGGTTCGGCGTGCTCTCGTACGGCCGACTGCTGCCGTATCTGGGAACAGGCGGCGGCTGAAAAAACGCCGCCCCCCACGCGGAGTGTGAAGCCGAGCACGCCGGCCCGGGTTACCTCGCCCGTACCCTGGCAGTTCCATGCGGAACGCCTGCCGAACCGGGCTGCCGCTCGTCGCGGTCATGCTCCTTTTGCTCTCCGGTTGCGCCACCGGGCCGCCCGCCGTTGTACCCGAGCCCGAGCCGGTCGCCGCCTTGCCCGAGCCCGCCCCCCCGCCCGTCGTCGAGGCGGAGCCTGAACCGGCGCCGGCGCCGCCCCCAGAGCCCGCTCGCGCGGAGATCGCCCTCGTCCTCGACACGAGCACACCGGCCCACGCGGCCGTCGCCGACGAGATCGTCCTGGCCCTCCCGCCGCGACGGTACCGCGTAACTCGTTTCACGACCGATGCGGCGCCGGAGCTCGAGGCGCTGCGAAGCCGCCGCGTCACGATCGTCGCGGTCGGGCCCGGAGCCGTGCGAGCCGCGCGTGCGGCGCTTCCGGACAAGCCGCTCGTGTTTTGCCAAGTCCCGGCGCACGACGAAGCCTTGCAATCGGGCCCGCCAATCTTCGGCGTGCAAACCCTTCCGCCCCTCGAGCTCCAGCTCAAGAGCTGGCAATCCGTCGATCCAACTCTGCGCACCATCGCCCTGATCGTCAGCGCCTCGGGTGCGGCGCTCGCCGAGGAAGCGCGGCGAGCAGCGAGCTCGCTGGCCAAGGACTTGCTCGTCGAGATCTCGGCGTCCGATCGCGAGACTCTCTATCTCTTCCGCCGGCTCGCGACGACCGTCGACGGGCTCTGGCTGCTGCCCGACAACGACGCCCTGAGCCCGCCGGTGCTGCGCGAGCTCCTGGCTTATGCGCCCTCGCGCGGCATCGGCGTGCTGACGTTCAACGAAGCGCTGCTAGCGCGCGGCGCATTGCTGACGGCGACGGCCGTTCCCGCCGACGTCGCGGCGACGGTTGCTCACGTCCTCGAGCGCGTCGTCGCGGGCCGCACGGCCGAGCTCGAGCCGATGACGCCGCTATCGGCCGCGGAGTTCGCCGTCAACGTCGAGATGGCCGCGACGCTCGGTCTGCCGCCGGTCGCGCTGCAACGCTGGGTGACCCGTGAGCCAGACTGAGGCGGCCCCGCGCCGCGAGCGCAGCCGCAACCTCGTTAGAGAGGTGCTCGGCGTGCAGCTCGCGATCACCGCGCTCGGCGGTCTGATCGCCGTCGCGGGCCTCGCGTGGACCTCGGGCGCCGTCGTGCGCGATAACCTCGAGCACTGGGCCGCGCAGTGGGCCTCCGAGCTCAACGAGCTCGGCGCGCCGTTCTACCTGGACGACGCCGGCGCCGCGATGCTCGACGTCGAGCGCTTCATCGCGAAGTACCCCGAGATCGAGAGCGTCACCTGGTACGACACCACCGGCGCCGCGCTGCTGTCCCTGGGCGGCGACGGCACGACGCTCGTCGATGCCGACGCTCTCGACGCAGAGACCGCGGCCGCGCTCGCGGCACGCGCAGGCGTGCAACCGCCGTACTTGTTGACGCAGAACGTGTCGCCGGGCCAACGCTATCGGCTGTCCGGCCCAATCTGGACCGAGTCGTTCGCAGACGACGCGCTCTTCAGCGCCGATCCGGCGGCCGCAGCGACGTCCGTGCGCCAGCTCGGCTTCGTCAGCGTCGATCTCGACTTCTCGGGTTACGAGGACGCCCTCTGGCCCCGGCTCGCCGTCGCGAGCGGCATCCTGCTGCTGCTGCTCGGCGCTTCGTGGGCGTGCGGCCGCTGGTTCCTGAAGAGCGCGCTCGCGCCGCTATCGGAGCTCGAGCACTCACTCGCGCAGCTCGCCACCGACGCGCCGGCGGTGCGCTTCCCGAGCTCGCCGTACACGGAGCTACGCGCAATCGTCACGGCTCTCGAGGACACGACCCGTGCGCTGCAGAAGCGCGAGCGGAGGCTGCTGCATCTCGCCAATCACGATCAGCTCACGGGGCTTCCGAACCGCCATCGGTTCGTCTCCGACCTCGATCTCGAGCTCGCGCGCTGCGCTGACGAAGGCGCGCGCAGCGCGCTGTTCTTCATCGACCTCGACCAGTTCAAGTACGTCAACGACACCTGCGGCCACGCCGCCGGCGATCACTTGCTTCAGCTCGCCGCCCAGCAGCTGCGCTACGCGGTGCGCGCCGAGGACCTCGTGGCCCGGTTCGGCGGCGACGAGTTCGTCGTTCTCGCGCGCAATGTGTCGCGTAACGAAGCGCGCGCCGCCGCGACGAAGGTGCTCGAGCTGATGCGCGGCCTGAAGCACATCGAGCGCGAGCAGGTCTTTCATCTGCAGTGCAGCATCGGCGTCGCGCTGCTGCACGGCAACCGCGTCAGCTCGCACGAGGCCATCGCCCAGGCCGACATCGCGTGCCGATCGGCGAAAGCGCACGGCCGCAACCGTGTCGAGGTCTACAGCCCTGCCGGCAAGGAGAGCGAGCAGATCGCCAAGGACGTCCTGACGATGAACCGCCTGCGCGACGCGCTCGAGGCGGACCGGTTCGAGCTGCTGTTCCAGCCGCTGATGCACATCAAGACGCGCACCGTCTCGCACTACGAGACCCTGCTGCGCCTGCCGGTGGAAAACGGCGTCCTCGGGCCCGAGTCGTTCTTGCCAGCCGCGTTTCGCTTCGGCCTCATGGCCGACATCGACCGCTGGGTGCTGAGGCGCGCCGTCCGCTCGCTCGCCGAGCTCACCCCATCGATGCCGCAGCTCAAGCTGTCGACGAATTTGTCCGGCTTCGCATTCGAGGACGAGGGGCTCGCGGCGTATCTGCGCGGGCTCTTGACGGAGTACGACATCTCCGGCGACCGGCTCATCCTCGAGATCACGGAGCAGCTTGCGGTGCGCTTCGCCGCGAGCACGGACAAGCAGATCACGATGCTGCGCGATCTCGGTTGCCAGCTCGCGATCGACGACTTCGGCAGCGGCTACAGCTCCTTCAGCTATCTGAAGCGCCTGCCCGTCGACTTCCTGAAGATCGACGGCTCGTTCATCAAGAGTCTCGCGCGCGACCGTGTCGACCAAGCGATGGTGCGCATGGTCGGCGAGGTTGCACGCGCCGCGGGCATCGAGACCGTCGCCGAGTACGTGCACAGCGCCGCGACGCTCGAGCTGCTCGCGAAATACGGCATCGACTACGCGCAGGGGTACTTCATCGGCAAGCCGATGGCGCATCCCATGGCGTCGAACGTCACACCGATCGCCAAGCACGCCAGCCGCGCGGGTTAGAAACCCTTGAACGCGAGACCGACGAGCGCGCCGACGACCAACACGATGTCGACGATGCCCGTCATGCCGGCGCCGATGCCGCGCTTGTCCGCGGCCTTGAGGTAGCCCACGGCGTACAAGGCGCGCGCGACGACGAAGACGAACCCCAGTCCCGCCGCCCAGCGCACGCTGACATATGTGGCGAAAATCCAGACGGCCGGAATGAAGATGATGAGGTTCTCGAGCGTGTTCACATGCACGCGATTCGCGCGCTCGAAATCGGGATGCCCCGTCATCGCCGGGGCGCGGATGCCGTGCTTGGCGCGCGCGCGGCCGACGAGCGCGCCCATGACGATGTACTCGAGCAGCGCCAGCACGATCGTGAGATACACCAGCTCCACGGGTTACCTCACGCGGCCTTGAGGCCGAGAATGCGCCGCGCCTCGGCCGGCGTCGCGACGGCGCGGCCGAACTTCACCGTGAGCTCGGCGACGCGTTGCACGAGCTCCGCGTTGCTCGACGCGAGCCGATCCTTGTCGAAGCGCAAGTTGTCCTCGAGGCCCGTGCGGCAATGGCCGCCGAGCTCGAGCGCCCACTCGTTGACGGTCAGCTGGTGCCGGCCGATGCCCGCCGCCGTCCACGTCGCGCCCGGCAACATACGTTCGAGCTGCGCGAGCTCGAACTCGAGCACCTCGCGGTCGGCCGGCAGCGCGCCGGGTATGCCGAGCACGAACTGCACGTGCACGGGCGGCTTCAACAGCCCCTCGGCGACGAGCTTCGCCGCGTTGTAGAGCATCGCGAGGTCGAAGATCTCGACCTCCGGCTTGATGTCGTTTGCGAGCATCCCGGCGGCTAGATCGTTGATCAGCGTCGGGTGGTTCTCGTAGATGATCTTCGCGAAGTTCACGGAGCCCGTCGTCAGCGACGCCATCTCCGGTTTCAGATACAGCATGGCGCCGCGTTCCTTGCCCATGCCGCTGCGGCCGCCCGTCGAGAACTGCACGATCATGTCGGGGCAGTGCTTGCGAAGACCTTCGAGGAAGCGGCCGAATTTCTCGGGGTCCGACGTCGTCGTGCCGTCGTCGTTACGGACGTGGACGTGGACCAGTGCCGCGCCCGCTTCGTAGGCGGCGTGCGACGACTCGACCTGCTCGGCGACGGAGATCGGCACCGCCGGGCTGTCCTTCTTCGTCGGCACCGAGCCCGTGATGGCGACGGTGATGATGCACGGGGTGCTCATGGAGTACTCGTCCTTCGGCTCTAGGCTCGGCGTTCGCCGGGTGCCATTCTAGACGCGGACCTGCCCGGCCACTACGGCCAACGGCGCCTTGCCAATGCCTCGCGGGCCGTTATGCTGCACGCCTCGATGTTTCTTGACGGAGTAGACCGATGCCGACGCTGACGCTCGCTCAAGCCAATCAAATCGTCGCCAAGGCCCTCGAGAAGGCACGCGCGATGAAGATCAAGCCCGTGACCGTCGTCGTGCTCGACGAGGCGGGGCACCTGAAAGCGATGCAACGCGAGGACGGCGCGAGCATGTTCCGGTTCGACGTCGCGACCGGCAAAGCGTGGGCGGCCGTCGGCATGGGCGCCTCGAGCCGCGCGCTCGCGGGCCGCGCAAAAGACAACCCGAATTTCTTCATCACGCTGGCAGCCACGGCCGGGGGTAAGTTCTTACCGCAGATCGGCGGCGTGCTGATCCGCGACGCGAGCGGCGCGATCTTGGGCGCCGCCGGCGCGAGCGGCGGCACCGGCGAGGAAGACGAGGCGGTCTGTGCGCACGGCATCGAGCAGGCCGGGCTCGTCGCCGACGCGAAGCCTTAGCGGCGAGGCTCAAGCCACGCCGAGCTGCACGAGTATCGCGTCCGTGTCGCTGAGGTCGGCATACGCCACCGGATTCGGCACGGCCTTGCCGACCGCGATGAAGTCGTAACCGAGCGCCTCGCTGGCACGGCGGTCCCAGGCGCCGTCGCCGAAATAGGTCGCGCGTTCGTACACCTTGCCCTGCATCGCGCGCTGGGCCGCGAGCTGCATGATCTCAGTTCGCGCTCGCGCATCCGAGCTGCTCGCGAAACCAAGCCGCCCGACACCTATGCCGACGTGCGCCAGCTTCAGCAGAGCCGTCGGCTCCCAGCCCCCCGTCGCGATCGCGACGCGCACATCGGGTAGCTCGCACAGCCGCGCGACGAGTTGCTTTGCACCTACGATCTCGCGGACCGTGCCCGGAGCGCGCCGCACGAAGTCATGCACGAGATCGACAAAGCGTTGCTGGACGCGCGCCGCAAGCGCAAGCGGCTCGCCCTGGATGCGTACATTGCGCAGCACTTCCTCGAGGATCCCGCTGTCGCTGACGTGCTCGTACTTGTTCCAGTCGCTGTCGATTTCGACGTTGAGGACGCTCTGGACGGCCTCGACGTAGAGCTTGGTGTCGAAGCCCGCCGAATCGACGAGGGTGCCGTCGATGTCGAACATCACGAGATGCATCTACGCGGCCCGCAGCCACCTGATCAGCGTCCGCAAGTCCGGCGGCTTGCCGAACATCAGGATACCGACGCGGAACACCTTGGCGGCGACCCAGAGCGCGCCGAATACGCCGACCACGCCTAGACCTATTGACAGCCACACTTGCCACGCCGGCGGCGGCGTCGACGACGCGACGCGCAGGAGCATGCCGAACGAATTGACGGGCGGGACGAAGCTCACGACGAGGGCGAGCGTCGAGCTCGGGTTCTGCACGATCGGCCACCACAATATCCATGGCACCATCATCGTAAACATCAGCGGCATCATCAGCTGCTGCGCCTCGCGCATGTCGTTGACGGCCGAGCCGACAGCCATCATCAACGAGCCGATCGTGAAGAACGCGATGAGGTAAAAAATCAAGAGATACGCGATCAGCTTCAGATCGAGTAGCCCGAACAGCGAGAAAGACGCCAGCGCAACGAGCCCGAGGCCGAGATACAAGCTCATCGCGAGCAAGCTGATCCCCATGTGACCCAGGAGCTTGCCGCCCATGAGCTGCATCGGCGACACGGCCGAGAGCAGCACTTCCATGACGCGGTTCGATTTCTCCTCGACCGTCGTCGTCAGCATTCCTTGGCCGGCGAACATCACGCCCATGATGAGCAAGCCCATGAACGCCGCGGGGATGATGATGTTGACGCCGAACACCGTGTCACGCTCGCCGTCGGCGCCGACCGTGGTGGAACGCACTCGCGGCACCGTCATGATGCGCGTCACCTCCTCGCGGTTCAGGTCCCGCGCGTCGACGCGCGCCTCGATGATCGCGTCGCGCATGACACCCTGGACGGCAACCTCGACGCGGTTGTCCTGCCGCGACGGGACGTAGAGATCGTAGCTCCCGAGGTTCGACGTGCCTGGCGCCGGCTCGACCGCATTCGCGTGCACGACGACGAGCGCGAGGTGCGGCGCGGCCGGCGTCGGCTCGTTGAGCCAGCCCTTCTCCTGCTCGACGTCGGCGCTCCCCGGTCGCTCGACGAGCGTGAGCCGCGTCGTCGCGCCGAGCACGTCCAGCACCATCTCGTCGGCTCCGCCCGCACGCGCGCGCTCGACGATCTCCGTGACCGCCACCGGCGACCCGCGCGACGCAATGGCGTCTCGCACGTGCGGCAGCACCGCGCCCGTCGGATCGACCACGGCGATCTCGCCCTCGACCGTCGGACTGCGATCGCCGAACAGCCGCGGCACGACGAGCGCGAGCAACGCGCCTAGGACGGGCACGATGAGCAAGCCGATCATGAAGCCTTTCGTGAACACCGTCGCGACGAACTCGCGCCCCGCGATTTGCCAGACCTTGTTCATGCCGCCGCCTTGTCGCCGGCTGCCGGTGCGCGCTCACCCTCGGCACCCGCGACGATCGCGACGAAGACGTCCTCGAGGCTGCGCCGCTTGAGCTCGATACGCGCGACGGGCACCGCGGCGAGCACCGCCTGCATGGCGCGCGCAGCATCTACGCCGTCGCGCAGCGCGGCCTCGTAGCGGCTCTCGACGCGCACACAGTGGGCGATCTCGGGCAGCGCGGCCACGGCGCGCACGTCGGCTTTGGGATCGAGAAGCTCGAACGTCAGCGCGCGCGAATCGTGCGGGCGCAGGATCGAGCTCACGGGGTCGTCGAGCATCTTGCGGCCGCGGTGGATCATCACGACGTGGTCGCACAGCTCCTCGGCTTGCGGCATCACGTGCGTCGAGAACAGCACCGTCGCGCCGCGCCGATGCTCCGTGAGAATCAGATCCTTCAGGAGCCGCGTGCTGACGGGATCGAGGCCGCTGAACGGCTCGTCGAGGATCAGGAGGTCTGGCTCGTGGATGGTCGCCGCGAGGATCTGGATCTTCTGCGACATGCCCTTCGAGAGCTCCTCGCAGCGCTTCCCTTCGACGCCTTTCAGCCCGATGCGCTCGATCGCAGCGTACACGCGGTCGCGTAGCCCGCGCTCCGGCGCGCCCTTCAGGCGCGCGATGAACGTGAGATAGGGAGCGACCTTCATCTTACGATAGAGGCCGCGCTCCTCGGGCAGGTAGCCGATGCGGTCCTTCGCCTCGAGCGCCGACGCGTGCCCGAGCACGCGCAGCTCGCCCGAGTCCGGCAGCAGGATCGACATGATCATGCGGATCGCCGTCGTCTTGCCGGCGCCGTTCGGCCCGATGAATCCATACAGCGCGCCGCGCGGGATCGTGAGGTCCAGCCGGTCGACGGCCGTCAGGCTGCCGAACGTCTTCGTGACGCCCGAGAGATCGATTGCAGCGCTCGCCGTCGACACCGCCCTACTCCAACGCGAACGCCACGAGCTCGGCCGGCGTGTCGCGCCCGACGGCGAGCACGACGTACTGCTTGCCGCCGAGCATGTATGTCATCGGCTTGCTGCTCGCGGCCCCCGGCAGAGGCAGCTCGGCGACGACGGCACCCGTCGCCTTGTCGTAAGCACGCAGCAGCGGCGCGCCGCCGTACCCTTCTCCGGCGAAGAGCAGCGTCTTCGTCACGAGCAACACCGCGCGGCTTGCTTTGCCGGTCGCCGGAATCGCGAGCCCTGCGAGCGCGGGATTGCTCTTGATGTCGTCGGGCGTGTCGCCGTTGACGGCCATCCAGCGATGCTCGCCGCTGTTCATGTCGATGGCCGTGATCCGGCCGTACGGCGGCTTCACGAGCGGCAGGCCCATCGGCCGCGGCGCTTCGCCGTTGACGAACAGATAACGAATGTCGGAACGATCGCCGGCGGGGTTCACGGCAAACACCGTGAGGCTCGTCTGCGAGGCGACGTAGAGCATGCCGGTCTCGGGATCGGCCGCGCCGCCTTCCCAGTTGGCGCCGCCGCCGTAGTGCGGCAGCACGAGCGTGCCGCGCGTGCCGTCGGGCGCTTCGACAAGCGACGGCGGTGTAAACATCGGGCCCATGCGCAGGTCTTTGACGGCCTCGAGCGCCGCGGCCTTGATCGCCGGCGTGAAGTCGACGAGATCGCTCTCGGCGACGCCTTGCCGGTCGTACGCCGCCGGCCTCGTCGGGAACGGCTGCGTCGGCGCCGTCCACTCGAACGGCACGTCGGAGCTCGGCACGGCGCGCTCCTCGATCGGCCAGAGCGGCTCGCCGGTCCTGCGATCGAACGCGTACGCGAACGCCTGCTTCGTGAGCTGCACGACGGCCTTCACGGGGCGGCCGTTCACGGCAACGTCGAGCAAGATCGGCGCCGTCGGGTTGTCCCAATCCCAGATGTCGTGCCGGACGAGCTGCTGATGCCAGACGCGCTCGCCGGTCTTCACGTCGAGGGCCACGAGGCTGTTGCCGAACAGGTTGTTGCCGTGCCGCTCGCCGCCGTACATGTCGCTCGTCGCGCCCTCGACAGGCAGGTAGACGAGCCCGAGCGTAGGGTCAGCAGACATCGGGCCCCAGACGCCCGCGTTGCCCGTGTACTCGGCCGAGCCCGGCGTCAACCACGTGTCGTAGCCGAATTCGCCTTTCTCGGGAATCGTGTGAAAGGTCCAGAGCAGACGGCCCGTGCGCACATCGAAGCCGCGGACGTCGAGCTTGACCTGCATCTTCGCGTTCGGTCGCGCGCCGACGCCGCCCGCGGGCCCAACGACGACGACATCGCCGACGACGAGAGGCGGCGACGACGAGCCGGCTTCGACGTTGTCCATCGGTCCGCGCAAGCCGCGCCGCAGGTCGACGACGCCAGCCTCGCCGAACTCACGAATCGGCAGCCCCGTGTCGGCATCGAGCGCCCAGAGATAGAAGCCTGGCGTCACCGTCAGCACGCGCCGCTCGTCGTCGCTGCGCCAATAGGCAACCCCGCGACCCGAAGTGCGCCGCGGCGCCGTGCGAAACCGCTCGCCGTCGCTCGGGCGCCAAATCCACAGTGTCTCGCCGCTGCCGGCATCGATGGCAACGACATTCCGCGTCGCGCCAGCCGTCGCGTACAGCACGCCGCCGATCATCAGCGGCGTCGTCTCGCTCTTCATTTCGGGCGTCGGGCCGAAATTGCCGGCGTGCCAACGCCAGGCGACCTTCAAGTCTTTGACATTGCGCGCGTCGATCTGATCGAGCGGCGAATAGTGCTGAGCAGCGAGGCTGCCGCCGTAGACCGGCCACTCGACGGTACGGCCCTCTTGGGCCGCGGCGCTGCCGAGCAGCGCGCAGCCGACGATGCCGCACAGCGCCGCGGCCGCTAGTCTCGTTGCCTGTTGCACAAACTCCCCCGTTTGCGAGCTCGCCGCGCGCCCGGCGCTTACTGCAGGTCGACGGCGAACTTCTTCAGCAGCGCGAGCGGCACGACCTCGAGCGCGCGCGAATGCGTGCCCCTCAACAGGACGCGCGGCGCCATGCCCTGCTCGTGCGCCTCGAGCCAGCGCGCGGCGCACAGGCACCAGCGATCACCTGGCTTCAAGCCCGGAAAGTTGAACTCCGGATGCGCCGTGGACAGATCGTTGCCGCGGAAGCGCGAGAACTCGAGGAACTCCTTCGTCACCTCGACGCACACCGTGTGCGAGCCGGTGTCTTGGTCGCTCGTATTGCAGCAGCCGTCGCGGAAGAAGCCGGTCTTGGGTTTGTCGTTGCAGCCCTGTAGGGCTTCACCGAACACGTTGACGGAAGGATCCACGGGTAGCCTTGTTGATGCGAGGTGCAGTGAGCGTAACGCGCCGCCGCGCGCGCGGCTAGCGAACCGTCCAACCCCGCGCGGCTATGGCCTGCTCGCCGACCTCGAGCAGCGCGCCGAAGAGAGTCGCTCTCGACGCGGTCAGAACCTCGTGCCGTCGGCCGCGATGACGCCGAGCGCGTAACCGCCGTCGCTGCCGTCGCGCGTCGGCGCGGATTGGAGCGTGATCTTGTCGCCGACCTTGACCATTCCGTCACGCCAACCGGCGCGATAGTAGTTGTTGCGGCTGTGGCCTTCGAACTCGACGTCGCGCGTGCCCTTGTCGTCGGTGATCTCGAGCACGATCTTCGTGTGCGGGTTCGCCGGGACGAATTCCTTGACGATGCCGCTAACCATGTTGTCGCGGATGGTCAGGTCGAAACGAATCGCGGAATGGTGCGCCAACGCGACGCACGGCGCTGCGATGAGCGCGAGCCCTGTCGCCAACAACCTGATCATTGGAACGTCTCCTCTGCGACGGTGCAATGGCGCAACGGATCAGCCCGGCTCGTCCTGCCCCTGACGCAAGCGTTCGAGGTGCTCATCCCAAAGGGGCTCGTTGCACTCGTACGGCAACAGACGAACGCCGGGTTGGAGCTGCCACTTCTTCTCCGCCGTGATCGTCTGCGTGTAGAAGGCGGGATCCGTCATCGTCATATTCGACGTCAGCACCTTCGTGCCATCGGCGTTCACGGCCAGCGTGTATTCCTCGACGACCTTCGCCTGATCGCTGTGCGGATACCGCCCCTGATCGACGGCTTCTTTCAGATGCGTCGTCTCGACGATGAGCTTCTCGCCTTCCCAACGGCCGATCGAGTAGCCGTTGCGATCCGGGAACAGGTCCGCCGGGTTCGCGGGCTCGCCCAAATAGATGCGGCGAATCTCGGCGTGTGCCTCGTAGACGACGAGAATGAGGTCCTTGTGCTGCACGATCTCCATCGGGTAGCCGCCGGAGCCGAGCATGGAACCCGGCATACCCGTGCCGAGGCAAAACCCGCCCGGCGTATCGCCGCGCGGATCGACGAGAGCGCGATACGCGTCGACCTTGGCCTTGGCTTCGGCTCGCAGCGGTAGCGGCGCCTGCGCGGCGCCACGTTGCGGGGCGGCGGCACCCGGGGCGCGGTAATTACCCCAGACGCCAGTGAAATCGGGGTGCTCGGCACCGGAAGCCGCGCCGGCGATCATGAGTCCGAGCACGGTCGCGCCGAGCTTGAGCTTGGGGCTGGATCGAGACATGGAAAATTCCTCGCGGCTGTTCGGGGCGAGCATAGGGGCCGCCCGAGCGGAGCGTCAAACGCTTGCAACAAATCTTGACCGAACTGGCGATTCAGCGTCCGGTTCGCGCGTAGCGATAGGCACAGAGCGCCCAATGCCGAAGATCCGGCGTGGGCCAATCGGCGCGAAACAGCGTGATTTCGACCCAGTCCGGTCCCAGCTTCGTCTCGACCGCACCCGTCGCCAGGGCCACCGTCCGATCGGTCGGCGATAGCCGCCAGTAGGTCGTAGCCATCCCCGCGGCGCCGCAGAACACAATGTCCATCGTCACGCCATAGACCGCGCCGTATTCACGCGGCGCGGACTGCGTGTCGTAGTCGCCGAGCTTCGCCAACGCGCGGAGCATCTCCGCCGCGACATCGCCATGCGCCGAGAGCGGCGCGAAGAACGCTTCCGCTTCGGGATTGCGCGTCATGCGTTTTGCGGCGGCTGCGTCGCATGTGCACCGATGACCTTCAGGAACCGCTCGCCATAGCGGGCGAGCTTCGCCTGGCCGACACCGCCGATCGCAAGTAGGGCCTCTGGGTCGGCCGGCCGCAGCGCGGCCATTTGCTTCAGGGTGGCATCGTGGAAGATGACGTACGGCGGCACGTCGTGCTCGGCCGCGAGCTCGCGGCGGCATTCGCGCAGCGCCTGCCACAACGGCTCGTCGTGCGCCCCGATTTCTTTCGGAGCGGCACGCGCCTTACGGGCTGCCGGCGCCTTCGTGTCCTCGCGCACGCGCACCGTCGTCTCGCCGCGCAGCACTGCGCGGCTCGCCTCGGTCAACGCCAATGCGCCGTAGCCGTCGTGGTCGATGCGCACGTAGCCCTTGACGAGCAGCTGCCGCAGCAACGACCGCCACGCAGATACCGGGACGTCGCTGCCGATGCCGAAGACGGACAGCCGCTCGTGCCGATGCCGCACGACTTTCTCGGTCGCCTCGCCGCGCAGCACGTCGATGACGTGCCCGGCCCCGAAGGTTTGCCCCGTGCGATACACAGCCGACAGCAGCTTGCGTGCGGCTTCCGTACCCTCCCACGTCGCCGGCGGGCTCGCGCAGTTGTCGCAATTGCCGCAAGCCTCGGCGCGCGGTTCGCCGAAGTACTCGAGCAGCGGCCGGCGGCGGCATTCGGTGACCTCGCACCAGCCGAGCAGCGCGTCGAGCTTCGCGCGCTCGCGGCGCTTGTGGTGCTCGTCGGCTTCGGATTTTGCGACGAACTGCGCGAGCTGCACGACGTCCTGGAGACCGTAAACCATCCACGCGTCGGCGGGCTCGCCGTCGCGCCCTGCCCGGCCCGTCTCCTGATAGTACGCCTCGATGCTTTTCGGCAGATCGAGGTGCGCGACGAAGCGAACGTCGGGCTTGTCGATGCCCATGCCGAACGCGATCGTCGCGACGATGATCACCGAATCCTCGACGAGGAACCGGCGTTGGTGCTCCGCACGCGTCTCGGCCGGCAAGCCTGCGTGATACGGCAATGCTGCAAAACCTTGCTCGACGAGCCACTCCGCGGTGCTCTCGGTCTTGTCGCGCGACAAGCAATAGACGATGCCGGGCTCGCCGCGATGGTTGCGCAAGAACTCGAGCAGCTGACGCTTCGCGTCGGTCTTCGTCTGCACGGTGTAGCGGATGTTCGGCCGATCGAAGCTCTCGACGAACACGCGCGGCGCGTCGAGCTC
>Ga0190271_10001044_pt1 | contig 15304 bp, 22 predicted proteins | sample Popmic356T_FD_133747 | JGI IMG/M metagenome (GOLD analysis project Ga0190271, IMG submission 133747) | Populus adjacent soil microbial communities from riparian zone of Weber River, Utah, USA - 356 T | ecosystem: Environmental > Terrestrial > Soil > Riparian zone | place: USA: Utah | collected...
CGGCAGCGTTGATGTTGTTGACGAAGATCTTCCACTGGGAGCTGACCGACTTGAGCTGCTCGTTGAGGGCTGCTCGAGCTGCGCCCTCCCGAGCTTCCACGACCTCGATGGCAGCCACGGTCTTCAGGTAGTTCTGGCCCTCGGCCGACATGAGGGAGAGCGCACCACGGGCTGCCCGGATCTCGGGGAACCACTTCAGGAGGGTCTCGATGTTGCCCTCGCTGGCGTCCATGAGCTTGAGCATGACGGTGGAGAGGCTGTCCACCTCGAGGGCCTGCGCCCCAGACTCGTAGCCCAGCTCGTTGATGACGGAGGCAAGCTCGTCGGACGGGTCGATGAGCGACGTGATCAGCCGGTTGAGCGAGGTGCCTGCTTCCGATGCACCGATGCCGGACAGCGTCATGGTGGCGATGGCGCTGGCGACCTCGTCGATGCCGACCGTGGCGGCAGCGGCGGTTCCCACCACGTCGCCGATCGTGTTGGAGAGCTCCTCGAAGGTGATGACGCCGACGTTCACAGCCTGGAAGAGGATGTCGGAGACGTCAGCGGCAGCTCCAGCTTGCATGCCGTAGGCGTTCAGCACCGACGTGATGGCCTTCGCAGCGACCTCGGTCGTCGTCAGGCCAGCCGATGCAGCGATGGCCGACTGCTCGAGAACCTCGAGCCCTGCCGCCCCCTGGAAGCCGGACGAGGCGATCTGGTAGAGACCCTCGGCGAGCGTCTTGGCGGACTGCGGAAGCTCGGTGGACAGGCCCACCAGGGTCTTGCCGATCTGACCGATCTCGGCGTCGGTGTCCTTCGTGATCGACTGGAGGTTGCGCAGCTCCGTGTCGAACGCCACCGCCTGCCCGATGCTGTACGCCATGGCGATGCCCACGGCGACGATGCCGGTCTTGAGGCCCATGCTCATGGCACTGCCAGCCTTGGCAGCGTTGGTGCCGGTGGTCTGGACCTGCTTGTCGAACTTCTGGATGTCCCGACCGGCTGTCGTCAGGGCGCCCTTCAGGGAGGTGGTGTTGCCCGTGATGATGACCGACAGGTTGTGGGCGCTCATGTCACCTCAGCATCCCCGAGCTTCTCAGCTCGACGTAGGGCTTCCTCCTGGGGGAGCAGGGAGTAGTGCACACCCTTGGCTCCCTCTTCGACGTTGTCCCGCTCCGCCTCGAGCCGTTCACAACCGGGGCAGACCTCGTAGTTGCCGATGTAGGCGTCGGGGTTCTGTTCCCAGTCCTCCTTGCGAGTGCCGCAGCCGTTGCACACCGTGCGCATCTCCCGCTGGTACGCCAGCGCCAGACCCTGGTCGTGTTCCGACCACGACAGGAAGACGCTGTGCGGGATGCCCAGCGGGACACAGTAGGTCAGCTCCTCGTGAAGGCGCTCATCACGCCAGATCCTTTTCCCAGGCTGCCAAGCTGGGTGCCGACGCTGCACTGCATGGCAGCCGAGAAGATCTGCATGTACTCGGTGAACGTCCACTCCTCGAGAGTGGACTCCACCTGCTCCGGCGTCATCTCCGGCTCGGTGAGGCAGGCGCTGATCAGGTAGGGAGCGATCTCAGCGGAGTAGGCAGGCACGCCCTCGGGGTCGTCGGTGGCGTGCTGCTCCCGGTACTCAGCGATCTCTTCCTCGCTGGGCTGGAACTGGGCTAGGAGGTGCTCGTAGGCAGCTCGCCCACGCAGCTCCTTGCCCTCCACGACGAGGACGGGTCGCTTGAGGACCAGCTCGACCACGTTGGTGTCCTCGGCGAGCTTCGCAGCTTCCCATCGCTTCTCGATCCGGTGGATCGCATCGGTCGTGATGCCGTCACGGAAGGACTTCCGGTCCAGCATCTGGTGCTGGCCCTGCGCATCCAGGTACTCCTCGTGGACCTCGCTGTCCAGGTAGACCGGGATGCGCTTGACGAGACCCTTCTTCTCCTGGAGTCGCTCCAAGGAGGCAGGCTGGGTGCCCTTGGGGGTCGTGCGTCCGTTCTGCTTGATCTTGGTGTCAGCCACATAGGCTCCTTGTCGTTCAGCCTGGGTGCCACGCTGCTGGTTGTAGTCCCCCTCCGGGAGAGGGGAAACCCAGCAGGCGCACCCAGGCGACGAGCCCGGAACCTTGCTTGCTCAGAAGCCTACGGGTTGACGGCGTTCTGGGTCGGGACGGCGGTGACGGCGAAGCCGACCACCGACTTGGCGTTGGCGTTGTCGAGGACCCACTCGTCGTTGAAGCCGGTCACCTTGACCGGCCACACCTCTGCCCGCTTGGCAGCGGTCGCCCCGTAGGGCTGCAGGAGGATGAACCCCGACGTGCCCTTCGCCAGGGCCACCCGGATGGCGGTCGTGGTGTCGTCGTCGTTCAGGGTGAGGGTGGAGTCCGCCACCGTGTCCTCGCCGTTGATCTGGGCGGTGAAGACCGTCGCCAGGTCGGGCACCGGGATCGGGCTGTTGGACAGCTGGAAGCCGGAGATGCCGCCGACGGCAGGGGTGAGGTTCGTGCCGGCAGAGATCTCAGGAGCGGTGGGGGCAGCCGGGTTGGCGACTGCCGGGAGGAACCGGATGAGGCTGACGCCTCTACGGAAGAACTTGGCCATGTCGGATCATGCTCCTTAGAGGGTTGCCTTGATGGCGTCGGCGAGCGACTCCATGTTGCTGTGGTTGGTGGGATCGATGCCCTTGTCGATGGCGAGGGCATCCAGGTCGGCTCGCTTGCGGATGGCGTCGACGCCGTCGGCGGTCAGAGCGTCGAGCTCGGCCTGCCGCTGGAGCTTGCCCTCCTCGTGGGACTTGACCTCTTCGACGGTCGCCTCTGCCCAGCCACGCTGCTCGTAGAGGGAGAGGGCCTCCCGGCTGACCGGTCCGCCGAGGACGTCGATCTCCGGGTGCTTGATGTAGATGAACTCGTCTGCCATGGTGGGGTCTCCCTGGTTCGGCAGCTGATGGGCACTCGCTGTGTTCCTGGCCTAGAGCTTGACTCGGCCCATGCCAGAAGGGTGACGAGTCGTCGATGGTGGGTGAGCCTACTACCTGCGGAGCAGGGCCTGGGTCACCGAGGTGGTGAAGGAGTGGGTGACCGTGATGAGGCCGGTCGCCGGATCCATGGCTGCCATCGGGACAGCGATCATGCGGTCGCCGGTGGTGGCAGGCACTGACACGGTGATGTCGGCGATGGCCACCGTCAGGTAGGTGCCGGGGATCACGATGGTGACCGTGTCCGGCGAGCCTCCGGCGTTCTTGACGTGGAGGAACATGTTGTCGTTGCCGTCAGGCTGGATCGTGTCAGAGGCTGACACCGCAGCGTAGGTCGGCTGCGAGCCGGCAACAGCGATCTGCTGGGCGGTGAGTAGGGCCATGGTTCAAGTCCTTCGGGTTCTAGGTGGATACCACGCTGATGCGGTACCGCTCAGGCACGCTGTACACTCGGCTCTCCGGCGGACCCTCAGGGATCACGCCAGGGGACAGGCCGTCTGGCTCTCGATGGATGACCAACATCCCCACCAGCGAGGGAAAGGCCACTTGGAAGCCGCCACCGGCGGACCGGGACACGAGGGTCAACCGTACTCGGTCGGCGATCCACTCTGCCTGCTTCCGGCCGAAGGGACCGCCTGCCACCGACGTGATCTGGTAGACCAGGGTGGCGTCGGACTCGGGCGACCAGAAGCCTGGGCCGTCAAAGCTGCCACCGTCGATGGAGTGGACGTAGGTGTAGCCCTCGGACATGACAGCTCCAGGGGGAGAGCCGTGGTCGCCACAGGGCCGAGCCGTGCCTGCCGCCACCATGGTGATCAAGGCGTCGGTGACAAGCTGCTTCTGGACAACAGCGGAGCGCACAGCCATCAGATGGACCTCTGCAGCTTCCTGGCAGCCTCGACGAACTGCGGACCGATCTCGTCGAAGGCAGGGCCGGCATGTGGGTAGGGAGGCTGATCGTAGGTCCGGCCCAGGGAGTCCGTCCCCGTGAAGCCGAACTCCAGCCTGCGAGCTTGGGGCTTGTTGGTGCCGTTGGTCGACTTGACGGTCCCACCTTCGCTGGTGACCTGGTGGGCCCAGGAGCGTCGGTAGTCGCCGGTGGGTGCGTTGGGTCCAGGCCGACCGGAGGCATGGGCCTTGATGCTCGTGTTCATGAGCTGCCCGTAGTGCGAGACGAGCGCAGCCATCTCCACCTCGAGGGTGGCAGCACGCTTGCTGGTGGCCCGGACAAGCTCCAGGGTGCCCACCACTCTCGTCACGATGTTCATTGCTTCTCCAGCACGATGCGGCGGGAGATGGCGAAGGTCTTCTCCACGACCCGGGACACCCGGAAGGCCTGGCCCACGAGCTGGGGGTCACGACGGGACGAGACCACCGTCAGGATGTCGCCCTCACGGACCAGCGGACCGTCAACAGGGATCTTGGCCTCGGGGACCTCGTCGAGGACCTGCCTGCCACCCTCCGTCCGGTACGAGGCCTGAGCGTTGCTCGGGTAGGAGATGGAGCAGCGGCCACCGGTGCCTGCCTGGTCAGCGAGGGAGCGACCGTCCTCGCCCAGGCTGGCTGCGCTGTAGATGATCGACGCCCCTCCGTACTCCGTCTTCCCCGTCGTCTGGTTCCACACAGGGGTCCCGTCGCCACGGGTGATGATGCAGGAGTCGTCCTGCAGCCGCTCCACGGCTTCCTTGGCGGAGGTGAGGTCGGGTCCGGTGGTGCTAGCCATCGTTCGCCGCCAGCTTGGACAGCACCGAGATGCACGCCTGCCCTGTCGAGGTCTCCAGGTCGATGTCCGCCAGCATCAAGGTCTCGAGAGCTTCGGCATCCACCGTCTCCAGCCAGGCCAGCACGACCCCTGGAACGTCGACCTCGGCGTCACGAACGACGGTGATGACGCCGTCAACCTCGAGGACGTCGGGGGCGAGCTTGCCAGCTCCCAGCTCGAGGAACACCTCAGCCGGTCGGCCTGCCTGGAGGTCGATGGTCGCCCGTCGGATGGAGGGCGAGATGTTCACGCCTTCCACCTCCACCAGGTGGTTCACAGGGTCGATCCTCATGCGCATGTCCAGAGCGTACTACGAGGAGCCGGGTGGCCTTCGGGGACGGTTGGGCGGAGAGGGTCCTCGAGGGGCTCTCGGGGACGCTGAGGAGGTCTGACAGGATGCTAGTACACCCGGCCAGGTTCGCTAGGCAGGGCTGGCACGCCAACCTCAGTGGCCCGGATGCCGGGTCGCTCGTCCAGCCAGGATCGGACAGCCTCCAGTGGGCCTGCCCACAGCGGTGGCCCTGCGGCAGCCTCACCGGCCGACTTGGACAGGCTGATCAGCTCGGTGCTCTTCCCGTGAAGGTAGACGGCGCCAGTGTCCTCATCGATCGTGAGGGCTGCTTCAACTCCGTCTTCTAGGACCAGTTCTATACGCATGCGCTCAGCATACCCCATCTCGCCGAGAGACGCTAGTAGATCCTGCCTCGGAGGATGCCCACCATGAACCAGAAGTACTCAGGGTCCTTCTTCAGCAGCTTGGCAGGGGTGGCGTAGAGCTGCTCGAACCCCATGGCCAAGATCTCTGTGTCCTTCGGGTAGGACTTCCCCATGTAGTGGTCGATGAACTTGTCCCTCCAGCCCATCTCGCCGGACCCACGGTAGATCTCAGAGAGCTTCTCATCGCCCCTCCGGTGCTTCAGGAAGGCCCTGGCCCGGAGCTGCACACCCTTGAGCTCGTTCTCGAAGTGGTGGCCGAACTCATGCACCGCTACACGAGGATTGGTCCTGGCCCGGAGGGACACCTGCCGGTAGTAGTGATCGTAGAACTCTCGTGCCTCGGTCGTCTTCACGACGGAGGCTCGGTTCCCAGAGTAGATGCTCATGGCCTCTTTGGTCATGGCGCCCTGGTAGAACTCCATCGCCTCGTCCACCGACTTCCCGGCAACCTCAGGCAGGTCGTACAGGACCCTCTCGCCGATGTCCGTCCCCAAGGGGTTCGGGTTGGTGTCTTTCAGCCAGGCTCGGATCGCCGCATCCTCGTTCATGTCACCTGGTCGAAGCCTCAGTGCTTCGTCGAGGCTGCCTGCGTGGTCAGCCGTCATGGCGGCGATCTGATCCTGAACGAGACCGGTGTACCGTTCAGCCATGACAGGAGGCGGCGGAACCGGGGACTTCCGAGGCTCTCGAGGAGTCCTAGGAGAACGTCCCTGCTTGACCAGGCGCTCGGCGTCCTGCGCTCGCTGGGCCTCCACCTGAGTCGGCTTGACCGAGCCGAGCTTCTCCTTCGCTGAGGCTGTCTTGTTCAGGTCCGGGCGAGGGCCGAAGGCTCGCCGGCAGTTGGGGTGGCTGATCGGGTAGCCCAGGGCCTCGTCACGTGTCACGATCTTTCCCAGCGCCTGCTCCGTGTCCTCGTGGAAGCTCCAGCCGCAGCCGGGCCCATCGAAGCACTCCCAGAACACCGTGGTTGGCGAAGCGTTCAGCGTGCCGTTGTTGTATCCCAGGGCAGTGGTGGTGCGGAGGTTCATCTCGGCGTATTGCTCCAGGCCGACCCGAGCTCCGTTCTTGTAGGTCACCGCCGAGATGCCGTTGGTCGCCAGCTCCTTGGCGAGCTTCCGCCCTGCCGCCTGTGCCGTTTCACCGGTGATGAGGGCTGCGGTACCCTCCTGGCGAGCCAGCGTCCGGATCAGATCCTTCGTCGTGTCCCGCACATGGGTGGTGGCCGACAGGAGGTCGTTGTAGACGCCATACGCAAGCTGCTCCACAGCCTCCTGGTGGATCATGGACCACACCGCCGACTCGCCTGCCGCTGCGGCTCCGTCTACCAGCCCTGCCCCGTAGATCTTCGGATACTGGCTGGCCACCCAGTCGGCCGTCTCGGAGTCCAGTCCATCCAGGATCGACCCGATGGTCTGGGACATCTCTCTGAGCTTCCGAACTCGACGCCACTGCTTGGGGTCGCTCGTGATGCGCTCTTCTTCGCTCAGGATCCGCTCCCAGCCTGCTCGATACGACTCGATCAGTGGGTCAGCGATCGCCTGCACAGCGGGAGGCTGGGGCATGGTGGCCTAGCGGTGGTAAGCAGGTTCCTCGGCAGGCAGGATCGTGAAGCTCTGGGCTGCACCGTCCAGCACGATCCCCAGCTCGGCCATCCAGCTTCGCTGTTCATCGATCAGCTCCTTGAGAGCTTCGATGTTCGGAGCGGTGGACTGGCTGTACTCACCCGACACGCTGAACGTGGCAGGGTTGCGGATCAGCTCCGCCAGCCGGGTCTCGAGGACGCTGAGGATCGTCCACTCGAGAGGCTCGACGACGCCCTCCAGGGTGTAGGCGTCGAAGATGGTCTGCAGGTCAGCATCGACCGGCAGCAAGCCCACCCGTCGCCGGGTGTACATCAGCTCACTGCCGGTCAAGGCTGCCATGTTCTACTCGCCGTCGTAGCCGGTGGCCCGGATGGCGCTGACGATCTCGGCCTTGGTGTTCGAGTCGGAGACGCTGTCAGCGCCTTCGTCCTCGGCCAGGGTGAGGAGATCGCCCTTGCTCTGCTTCATGAGCGAGTCCTCGCTGGGATCGCCGATGAGATCCTCGACACCCTGGGAGGGACCAGGCGTGGGAGCCTGCTCCTTGGCCTCCTCGTAGATGTCGGGGTTGGGCATGACCTTGTCGTCGGCCCAGTCCGGCAGGTCGTCGTCCGGCGCCAGGGTCCGGGTCTCCCCGGTCTCCAGGTTGTGGACGGTGACGTAGCTCGTGCGCTTGTCCATGTCGATGTCCCTTCCGCTAGGCGACGTCAGCTGAGAAGCTGAGGTCCGGGTTGACGAGGACGGGCAGGGCCACGGCCGCAGCCTTGGTCCAGGTGGCGACCGGGTCGAACGTCTTCTCGACGACCGCAACCATGCCAGGGGCCTGGTCGATCCCGATCTGCTGAGCGCCGACGAGCTCCAGCGCCTCTGCCGTGGTTCCGAAGAACGTGCGGCCGAGGGGCTCACCTGCCGGGGGCAGGTAGATGAACTTGTCGTCCGGGATGACCCGAGTGGCCGTGCCGTTGACCCGCACCTTGACGTCGTACTTGACGATCGGGGGCAGGCCGAAGGTGGCCCGGATCTGGTTGAGCCCGGTTACGCTCAGGAACGCTGGGGTGATGCCGTTCTGCGCCGCCATGGAGCGGTACTGGGCGTTGAGGAGCAGGTAGTTGATCACCCTGGTGGAGGTGAGCGCCACAGCCGGAGCCACGCCGTTCGCATCCGTGTAGGTGGTCGTCCACGCCTGCTCGTCCTGGATCGGCACGGCCGTGCCCGTGGAGCTCCAGAGGATGCCAGGGGCCACGTTGGTGTGGCCCGCAGCTCGCCCGAACGGGATGGTCTGGTTGACGCCGTTCTCGTTGATGGTCAGCGAACCGGCCCAGAGGGCCTCTCCACGGAACATCTCGATACGGGCGGCAACGGCCCTGGCCATGTTGGCGGCATCGTTGAAGATGGCGTCGACCAGCTGGTTGTTGTTGCCCCGCTCGAGGGCTCGCAGCCGGAGCCGCTCTTCCTCACCGAGGCGGATCTTCTTGCTGATCGGGGGCAGCTCGCCGAGCATGCGCTCGACTCCCTGCCGGTTCCCGATGGGGGACTCCGTGTCCCAGGACCGCACGAAGGCGGCATCCTGGTCCCGGAGGGTGCCCCGGTTGATCCTGTACTCGATCTCGTCGATGTTCAGGTTCGGGAGGAACTGGGACAGAACGAACTGGTTCCGCTCCTCCTCGCCGAACGCTGTACGAACGAAACCCTGAAGCTCCTGGGGGTCCGCCAGGTCGTAGACAAGTGCCATGTTGGTTCAGCGTCTCCTTAGACGTAGCGGATCTGGGCGAGGTCGACCTTCGCAGCGGCGGTGAGGCCGTGGCCGACGGGGAGCTTGGCTTCGACGACTTCGCCGTGCCAGTACAGCGCACCGGCAGCTCGATCGACGGTACCGGCGGTGGTGCCGCCGAGGTCGATGGTCGTGAAGAGGTGGCCGGACGCCGTCTCCGTGCCGGCACCGTGGGTGCCTGCGTCGGTGTACGGTGCGTAGAGGCCGGTGGCCGTGATCTTGCCCACGACCGTGCCCGACGGGACAACGCCCGTGGGGAACAGCGCAAGGAAGAGGTCGGCGTTGAGCGTGATCGGGTCACACTCGTTGGTGCCGTGGGCCGAGCCAAGCCAGGACTGGTCCTCGCCTGGGGTGAAGGTCTCGGTCTTGATGTCGAGCTTCATGGGTGGAACTCCGTTTCTTGGGGGTTAGGACTTGACCTGCTCGAGGATTGGGTAGCCACTGGGGCTCTGGGTCCTCTTCGCCCGTTCCTCGCCCCGAGCGAAGGCGTCTTCCGCCTTCTTGGGAGCAGGCTTGCCCTTCGGGTCACCGGGGGCAGGAGTCCGCTTGGGCTCCCCCTCGGCTCCGAAGAACTCGGGACGACGCTCGGCGAAGGTCACGATGGCAGCTTCGATCTCCTCGGGCGACGCACTGGCGTCGACCTTCAGGAGGGCCAAGCTGTCCTCGAGGCAGTCGTCCCGAACGTGGTTCTTGAACAGCGCTCGTTCGATCCGTGCGGCCAGCCGCTCCTTGGCTGCCTCGGCCTTGTCGGCTTCGGCCTCCAGTCGAGCTGCGTCTGCAGCTTCCTTGGCCTTCTGGGCCTCGGTCTTCTGCGCATCTTCCGCCGACTTGCTGGCGGCGATGATCTTCTTGGCCTCGTCGACCGACACACCGAGCGACTCGGCGAGGTCTGACGTCGCCTTGCGCTTCGCCTCTGCGGCTCTGGCGCTCGCTGCCTTGTCGACGTCGGCCTGCGTGAACGTCTTCTCCGGAGTGGGATCCGGGTCGGGCGCAGGGGCCGGGTCAGGCGTGGGAGCCGGTGCCGGAGGTGTGGGTGTGTCGCTCATCTTGTTGGATCTCCTCGTTGACTGTTCCCCAGGTTACGGACAGGTCCTGGTGCCCTTCCCCAGTTCGGATCGGCCTGGGTTGCCGTGATGGGCGAGGAGTATAGCCCATCACGACGAGCGGAAGCGAGAGCAGGCGCACTGCCCCAGGTGCGAGCATCCCGGCTCCTTGAAGCCCAGGTGGTGGAACCGCTCGTGTCCACACCGGCTGCATCGCCTCTTGTTCTTGGCTCGGAAGGAGCCGTACCCCCTGATGAACGACCCCTCGAACGGAGGGATGACGGGAAGGGCTCGAGGCCCTTCCCGTCCCTTCCTCATGCCAGCTTGCGGCTCAGACGGAGCACGAAGGCTCCTGCTGCGATCAGCATGGCACCGACGATCCCGGGGATCGTCATGTCCTGCCCAGTGCGAGGCAGGGTCCTGGCCGTGGAGGGTGGAGCCTGCTCATCCACGGGTGGGATGATCTCGGGCTCTTCCTCCGTCGTGGTCGTGGGCTCTTCGCCCCCGACCGTGGTCGTGGTCGTCGGCTCCTCAACCACCGTGGTTGTGGTGGTCGGGTCCGGGTCATCACCGCCAGTAGTCGGCGTGGTGGTGGTCACTGTCACGTAGGTGACGACGTAGTGGCTGATCTCCTTGCCCGTCGAGTGAGTCAACGTCACGCTGGTCACCGGCGGATCGAAGGTCGTGTACTCCGGACCGTCACCCTGGTTGATGCTGCCAGCCTTCACGCAGATCTGCGAGATCGCCTGCCCAGCCGGAGCTGTGATGACGATGCTGGTCTGGTTCCCACCATCGATGTGGACCCCAACGCAGACACCCTCGTTGAGAGTGACGGACGTCGATCCCACATCTTCTGCCGCTGCCGGGGACACCAGGCTGAACACGCCTGCCCCGATCAGCAGAGCCGCCAAGACGACTCCCGCCTTCTGTCTTGCTACCATGTTCTCTCCCTTGCTGTAGGTGCGGCGGAGTATACCCCACACCACCTCCAGCGCCTAGGGCTAGATGATTACGATCTCGTCGTCAGTGCGACGCACGATCGACTGGCCTGCGACCACGACCTTGACCCAGGGCCGGTAGCTCCCCTCGGCCAGGGCCAGACCGGCAGGGCCGATCAGGAACCGAGCGATGTACGCAGCCGTGTAGCCGTCGCCCACCTTCACGGTCTCGACGCCCTCCCAGCTCCCAACTGTCCACACGGTCGGTGCGGTGTCGGTGTCGGAGAACCCGATGGAAGCCGTTCCAGCAGTCGGGTCGTCCCCTCCGGTCTGTACCGCTACCTGCACGAACTCGAGGCTCTCAGAAGGGATCTCACGGGTTGTCATGGGCTTCTCCTAGGGGTTGGCCACGAGGGTAGCCGTAGCAGGGAGGACTGTGGCAGCGTAGCCGTCGGGCCGAGCTTCGCTGTCGATCGGGATGACCGCCATGGCCCAGCCGTCGGGCAGGAGGTCGGCCGTGTAGCCGTCGCCCACCAGCGAAGCTCGCAGCACCAGGACCGGCTCGCCGACGGCATTGCTCTCGACCTTCCAGACGAGGGAGATCTCGTCGCCGGCAGCCGTTCGGACCGACCAGCGCACGTCCACCTGGTCGCCAATGGCGGTGCGCACAGCCCAGCGGAGGTCTGCGGTGTCGCCGACCGTGGAGCGCAGGCTCCACTGGAGGGCCAGCATGTCGGCCAACGCAGCTCGCAAGCTCCAGACCAGGCCAACCTGATCGCCGATGGGGGCACGGGTCGCCCAGATCGCCTGGAGAGGGTCACCCACCATGGTGCGGACGCCCCAGATGGTCTGGAGGGGGTCGCCGATCGCAGCCCGGTCATCCCACACCAACCCCAGCGCCTTCCCGATGGCGCCGATGGCCTGCACATCCCAGATGACCTGGAGGCTGTCGCCGAGGATTGCCCGGTCGTCCCACACCAGGCCGACCGTGTCGCCGACCGCCTGCCGGGTCACCCAGATGAACTGGGCCGTGTCACCAACCGCAGCTCGGGTTGCCCACACGAGCTGGATCGAGTCGCCGAGAGCGGAACGCACGCTCCACTGAGCCTGGATCGAGTCTCCGAGAGAGGTTCTGACGCCCCACTGGAGCTCGACCTGGTCAGCGAACAGAGCACGAAGATTCCACGGCAGGCTGAGACTCTTCCCGACGGAAGTGGCGCCGAGAAGCTCGACGTCCCAGATGGCCTGGAGGGTGTCGGTAGCGAAAGCCCGGTCGTCCCAGATGACCTGGAGGGTGTCGCCAAGGGCAGCCCGGAGGTCCCACAGGGCCTGCACCGTGTCGCCGATGGCGATCCTGGTGGCCCACACAAGCTGGAGGGGATCGCCCACCGCCTGCCGGGTCGCCCAGATCGTCTGGAGGGTGTCGCCCAGCGCCTGCCGGGTCGCCCAGATGGCCTGCACCGTGTCGCCGATGGCAGCCCTGGTGTCCCAGATGGCCTGGATGTTGTCGCCAGCCGACTGCCGGGTCGCCCAGTCAAGCTCGAGGGTGTCGCCGAGCATGGTGCGGACGCCCCACGGGATCTCGAGGGTGTCGCCGAGCATGGTGCGGACACCCCAGATCGTCTGGAGGGTGTCACCCAGCGCCTGCCGGGTCTGCCAGATGGCCTGGACCGTGTCGCCGATGGCAGCTCGGGTCGACCAGTCAAGCTCGAGGGTGTCGCTGAGGGCAGCTCGGGTCGCCCAGTCAAGCTCGAGGTCCTTGCCGATCGGCGTGGGAGCAGAAGCTCCCCAGATCAACTGCTCGCCGAACCACTTCACCGGGTCTGCGCCGTAGACGATGGCAGCGTCGGGGAGAACCTCTTGGACGTCCCAGACTGCTTGGAGGTTCTTGCCGACAGCCTGCCGGGTCGCCCAGTCCAGCTCTACCGTGTCGCCCAGCGGAGCTCGGGTGGCCCAGTCCAGCTCGACCGTGTCGCCGAGCGCCTGCCGGGTGGCCCAGTCAAGCTCTACCGTGTCACCAAGGAAGGTGCGGACTCCCCAGACCGCCTGGACGGTGTCGCCGAGCGGGGCACGGGTCGCCCAGACCGCCTGGACGGTGTCGCCGAGCGGAGCACGGGTCGACCAGACCGCCTGGAGCGTGTCGCCCAGCGGAGCTCGGGTGTCCCAGTCCAGCTCGAGCGTCTGGCCAACCGCTGTCCCGCCACTGGCTGGCGCAGGCACCAGGTCCATCTGGGCGTACATCAGGAAGCCGTTGGCACTCAGGACGGCGATGTTGTCGAACGTGACGAGCGTGCCCCCCGTGGGGACCAGGTACCCGACTGCGCCGTAGGTGGCGTCGGCACCGGCCGTGGAGGTGACCGGGCTGCCACCGTCGTCATGGAACGGTGCCCGTGGGAAGGCGCTACCCGAGTAGTCGTGGTCGCCGTTCGTGAAGTCGAACGCTGCGAGGTAGACACCATCAGCGACCGTGGTGGTGGTGAACGTCGACGGGGAGTTGCCGGAGTACCCACCGTCCGAGCCGTGCATCAACTCGTACGGGAAGCCGGTGGTCCTGACGTTTCGGTAGCCGTAGATGCGAGCGAAGAGTCCGTTAGTGGCGCCCAGCGCTGTGCCGCCAGCGATCGTGAAGGACGGGTCAGTATCTCCCACCTGCGCTCGCCGCCAGAACAGACCGTTCGATCCACTGGCGGTGTTGTACGTCGGCACCCCCCACGCTGTCCAGCCCGATGGTGTCGGGAAGGTGTTGGCTGCGTTGGTCGAGGTGATCAGGATGTGGACGTCGTCGGCTGCCCAGCCAGCAGGCAGAGCAGGTGTGACGTTGCCAGTCGTGACACCGGCCAACGCACCTGCCGCCACGAACGTGATGGTGGCGGGCGGAGGGGGCGCATCCGCCTCCGTGTCCCAGATGGCCTGGAGCTCCTTGCCAACCGCCTGCCGGGTCGCCCAGTCGAGCTCGAGCGTGTCGCCGATGGCGGTGCGCTCCATGAAGATCAGCGCACCCACGATCCAGTCCGAGCTTGTGCCGGTCACCTGGTACGACTGCGTGGCGGTGGCGGTGACCACCTTCCCCTGGAAGTAGGCAGCCTGCCCCGAGGTCGTCGAGCCGGTGAAGGTTCCGTACACCGCCGACCACGAGCCGTTCGTGGTGTCGGAGTCGCCTGTGGTGGCCTGCCCGTACTCGTGGCCGGACCAGCACAGCACGCCCTCGGTGTTGTTGACGGAAGGAGTGACGAGAGCGGTGGTCGTGGCAGCGGCGACCGTGTTGGCGCCTGTGGCGCCCGAGTTGGTGCGGTAGACGATCTTGCCGCCAGAGTTGGAGGCGACCTTCATCATGGCGATCGCCCGCACCACGATCGTGCCCGACCACGACAGCGTGATGTTGGTGCCGCTGGAGATCGCACCTGTGACCGGGAAGGCCACGCAGCGTGTGGCCAGGCCAGAGCTGGCCGTGCCCGGATCGTTGTGGCCCGTCTGCGACGAGACCGCAGCTCCCAGCGAGCCGGACGCAGGCGATGCGCCGACCGTGCCGCTCATCGGGTCGGCACCACCGCCACCCGAGTTGTCGTACGACATCAGGACGACGAGCACGTCGTCCACAGCTAGGGCTGTGGTTGTGGCGATGACCGGTGCGCCACCGCTCGCCGCTACGGCAGTGCCTGCACCTGTGAAGGTGACGGCCATCAGCCTGGCTCAGTAGGGGCAGGCTCCATGTGGCTTTCACGGAGCGTCCTGAGCGCTTCCATGATGAGCATGTGGTCGGACCGGTTGGCCTGGAGGATAGAGGTAGCTCGCTCCAGAACGTCGATGGCCTCGATTGGAGACATCAGAGCACCGCCAAGAGGTGAGGGGAGATCGTGTCCGCAGCAAGCTGTGCAGCGAGAGCCGTGAAGTGGAGCCCGTCAGCGTAGTAGCTCCCGTTCGTGGGATCGTGGAGGCCGGTAGTCCCAGCGAAGTCAGCCACAGAGTCGAACGCCTCGTCGGCGTCATCGAGGATCAGAGCGTTCGCAGCCAGGCGCTGGATCTCTGGGGCACTCCCGCCTGCCCACCCCGACCATGGCGTGATGGTCGTTGCGATCACGTGGTCGTAGCCCAGCCCACGAGCGTTGTCGGCGGTGGTCACCATGTCGGCGTAGATGTCCGCAGCGGCATGTCCCGCAGCCACGTCGGTCGTCCCACCGCACAGCGTGTAGATGGTGTTCAAGGCAGCGTGGGCATAGGGCCTTGTCCGCTGGGTCTGGGTCCCAAGGAGGGTGTACCAGCCGGTGCCGCCGATCCACACATCAACGGGGCGCACGAGGTTGAGGTCGTCCGAGACCCGCATGGGCCAGTTGTCCACGTAGGGGATCGGGGTGAAGTTGAGGGACTGTCCGTCAGCCACGATCACTGCCTCGGCGGCACGGAAGCCAGCCATCAGAGCACGTTCAAGACGGCGGTGGACTGGATCCAATCGCCGGTCGTGGTCGAGTACATGAGCCACACGCTGTCACGTGGCCCAAGGGTGATCGTCGTCGCCACGAGCCGCAGGTTCGACGATGCGAGCGTGCC
>Ga0190271_10001045_pt1 | contig 15290 bp, 18 predicted proteins | sample Popmic356T_FD_133747 | JGI IMG/M metagenome (GOLD analysis project Ga0190271, IMG submission 133747) | Populus adjacent soil microbial communities from riparian zone of Weber River, Utah, USA - 356 T | ecosystem: Environmental > Terrestrial > Soil > Riparian zone | place: USA: Utah | collected...
CCTCGTCTCAAGCAGGCCTTCGCGCACTGGGTGCGCGAAGCTATTGGCGAGGGTACTCGGTTTTGCGACCACGCGTCCCATGATGAGACGATCGGTCGGTCCACATCAGAACGATCAGCCAGATGAGGGCACCCATGACAACGCTCGATCCAATGAGGTGCCAGCTCATCGCCGCCGCGGTCCATCGCTGAGCGGTCGCTACATTGCGCCGAGGACGGCAAGACAGAGCGCGGTGCGTTCGAACCACGACCCATCACGTCAACCAGCTCACGAGTGCGGAGCCGACACCTCGGTGAAGGACCAGAATTCGCTTCGCAGGGTCGTCAGTTGCTCGAACGGCCGCGGCTTTGCCGACTGGACCAGGAACGTCAGCTTCTTCATCAGCGCGTCGGCGTCGAATGGCTCCAGATGCCGTAGCGGCGGCTCGACGGGCTCGATGAGCGTCCGGTCCCGATCGCACAACACCCGTGCCACTGCGACGGGTGCACCGCTCTTCTTCGAATGCGGGTGAAAGCGGGCTTCGAGAATCTTCATCCTCGAAATGCACGAAGCAAAACCCATTCCCCGCACGCCGGGCTGGAGAGCCGCTGGGAAAGAGCGCCGCCCGGAAAGAATTTGGTCGCTTGTCATCAGAGGCGTCGCTTTTCTTGTCGGCCGACAAGGTGAGAGACCCAGCCTCGTGGAGGCCCGGCGCTTGCACGCCAGCGACACGTTGTTCGGCTTGCAGGAGTCATCGATGCCATCGACGCCAAGGAGGTACCGCATGCATCCAGTCCGGTCGCAGGTCAGGTTGTGCTGTTCCGTCCTTGCGCTGACCCTTGGTCTGGGGTTGTTTGCCGGTTGCGGCACTGACGACCAGGTTCACCAAGCGGCGATGCGGGACTTACAGCAGCAAAAGCACCTCACCGCCGAGCGCGATCGCCGGATCCAAGAGCGTGATCAAGAGATCCAGGCGCTGACACGGCGGCTCGATGATGCCGAGTCCCGCAGCCGGAACATAGAGAAGGCTCTCGCGAACGCGACGAAGTCGATGGAAGATCTCGCCCGCGCGCAAGCGCAAGCGGAGGCGCGAGCGGCCCAGTTTCGAAAACTGGTCGTTCAGTTCCGCAAGATGACCGAATCCGGAAAGCTGAAGGTCGAGATCCGCGACAACCGGATGATCGTGAGCCTGGGAGACCGAATCTTGTTCGACCCTGGCAAGACGCAGATCAAGAAGGAGGGCGCGGATACGCTGAAGCAGGTCACGGCCATCCTGAAGGACGTTCAAGGCCGCGAGTTCCAGGTCGCTGGCCACACCGATAACGTGCCCATTCGCTCAGCTCGCTTTCGCTCCAATTGGGACCTCTCGGCGGCGCGCGCGGTGGAGGTCGTCAACTTCATGGTGGGCAGCGGAATGGAGGCAAACCGGCTCTCGGCTGCCGGCTATGCCGATCAGGCTCCTCTTGGATCGAATGACACCCCCGACGGACGCACGAAAAACCGGCGCATCGAGATCACGCTCATGCCGAACCTCGACGATCTCCCGCCGATCACGGACGACTCCAAGACGGCGTCGCCGGAAACGCCCGGAGCGCCAAAAGGTGTCGCCCCTACGGCATCCGACCTGCCGGGACCCGTGGGGGCTCCGGCGCCCACGCCTGCGCTTCTGCCGCCCCCACCGACGCCGATGAGCGGTCACTAATCAGCCCGCCTGCGCTCACCCGTCCGCGAGTTCTTCGTTGCTGGAGTGAGGCGACATGACTACGTTCTGATTTCCGCGCGCCCGTCGCGCCGGTCTCATTTTGGACCCTTCGATCCCAGAAGATCTCGTGCATTTCATCCAGAGATGCATCGACCGGCTCGAAACCCTCGATCTGCTGTTGTTGCTGCAGTCGACCAGCGGTAGAGCATGGACGGTCCGGCAGCTGAGCGACGAGATGCGGTCTTCGGTGCTCGCGGCGGAGTCCGCGCTCGCCGTGCTGCTCGCCCAGGGCCTCGTGGCGAAGGAGGACGAGACCTACCGCTTTCGTCCGATCACCCCCGAACTGGAAGAGAGCACCCGCCGCCTCGCTGCCTGCTACCGCGAGCGGCGCACGGCGGTCATCGCGGTCATCTTTTCGCGGCCGAGCGAAGCCGTTCGCAGTTTTGCCGAGGCTTTTCGCATCAAGAAAGGTCGGTCCGATGGCTGAAGCGGTTTACGCCCTCTGTGCCCTCACGAGCGCCGTCTGCGCGCTGCTGCTCATTCGTTCGTACCGACGCAAGCGCGTGCGCCTGTTGTTTTGGAGCGCCTTCTGTTTCGTGGCGCTGGCTGCGAACAACGTCGTGGTGTTCGTGGATCTGGTCATGGTTCCCGAAATCGACCTCGGTGTCCTGCGCGCCCTGACGGCGATGGTCGGTCTCGGGAGCCTGCTGTTCGCCCTCACCTGGGACGCAAGGTGATGGCGGTGCTTCGATGAGTCTTTTCATCTTCGGCCTCCTCACGGCAATCTCGGCGACCATCGCGCTCTTCTTCCTGAAGTTCTTCCGCGAGAGCAAGGATCGGCTTTTCGGCTTCTTCGCGGCCGCGTTCGGCGTCCTGGCGCTCGACTGGCTCGCGCACGGGCTGCTCATTCCTCGGCACGAGAGCCAGCACTATCTATTTCTCATCCGGCTCGTCGCGTTCGTCCTCATCATCGCCGGCATCGTGGACAAGAACCGGTCGCATCCTTGATCGCTCCGACCGGAGTCATGGATCGCTCCGACCGGAGTCATGCGTTTTGCAAGACCACTCAGGCGAATGACCGCTCGTCCCGTATGCATGTGGGGGCCGAATGCGTACCGTTCGCGCCAACGCCGCGCTCGGCCGGTAGAGGAGCCTTAACTGCGGCGTGCGACACGAGATGCGCCCCAAAACAGCCCCAGACCGAGCAGAGCCAACACGACCCTCTTCAAGGCGCCACTCCAGAGGCGCCTTCGATCGGGCCCGCCTCGCGGACGGCCCTGCAACGCAGGCACCGTTCCAGCCTTCGGATGAACGACGAGATGATCTCGGACCGAGGCAACGCCGGACACGTCCCCAGCGGCGACGATGACCCGCTCGCGCTCATCGCTGAGAATCGATCCGTCGAGCGCGACGACATGGTCGCGGACCGTGACGCCGAGCGCGTCCGGATATGAACAGACGCGCCGAATTCGCCGCCTGACTCGTCTTGCGATCGACTTATCGGACATCGACCGTGTGCCCACCTCATCCGCACTTCCCGCGATCGCCATCGGCTCCACCGATGCCAATCGTGGATCGGCGTCGGCTGCGGACAAGCGAGCAAAGGTCGAAATCTCACCGCCGTTAAGAGATCATCCAATCCGGTCCGCGACCGACAAGATCTTGTGCTGCTCGATCGCCCGAGCTGTGCACCATCGGCTCACCCGGTCCGGCATCAGTCTTGCCTCGAGGCACTCGCATGCCCGTCGCAACCAGGACCGGACGGCTCGTCGGGGTGATCGCATTCCTGATGGCGGCGTCCCTGGGATGCGGACACGGCAGCTGGCTCCCGCGTCGTCGGCCACTGTGGTTCCCAACGCTCCTACCGCCGCATATTCTGTCGCTGAGGGCGTCCGCTGCTCGGCGAACGTCGGCGCCTGGAGCGCGCGGCAGAGTGAGATCCCCAGCTTCGTGGTTCCCGTGAAGGTTCGAATCAAGAATGCCAGCGGGCGGCCGATCCGGGTGCTCTACGAGGACTTCGCTCTGATCGGGAACAAGGGCCGCTCTTACCGTCCGGTTCCGGTCCTCCCCATCGACGTCGACGAGAGGAAACGAATTCCCAGGCTCGACCCGATCTACGCGTCCTCGAACTTCTTCGTCGCGCCGGGTTTCCGCGACGTGTACGCGACCTTGCCGCCCTGGAACACGCCTCTCCAGCGAGATGAGGCGCTCCACGACCAGCTTTTCCGCCAGTGGGGAAAACGGCGTCCTGCTCTCGACGTTCTGCGGGTGGCACTTCCTGAAGGCGTGCTGGATGACGGCGGTGTCGTCACCGGGTACCTGTTCTTCGAAAGCCCGCTCGAAAAGGAGAATCGCGTGACCTTCGAAGCAAGTTTCGAAGGCGGCGATGGCCGGACGACCGTCGCCTCGATCGAAATCCCGTTCAAGATCGAGTGACGATCACACGCCCGAAAGAAAGCCAGCGCAGGCGGCCTCAGCTCCAGCGAGGCTCGCGGTCGAAATCCCCCAATGTCCCATCCAGTCGAAGCAAGCGAAAGACCGCGAGCGATTGATCGCGGAGGCCGCAGATGGCGAGCAAACAGCCGCACGCGCGCAGCCGCCTGGAGAGCCGGACCAACGCGCCGACGCCGGTGCTGTCGATCATCCGCAACCCCGACAGTTCCAGCTCCAGCTTGCACGGCTCGTGATCGAGTACCTCGGTGAGCATTCGTTCCAGGGCCGGAATGGTTGTGACGTCGAGCTCGCCGGCTATGCGCAAGCGCAGCGACCCAGTGCCTGGAAGTTTGACCGAACACCACATCGCAGGGAGAGCCTCAGCAAGTTGAATGCCACCAGCGCATCGTGGGCCTGATGAGAGCGGACTGGAAACGAATCTGCCGGTAGGAGCCCGCGGCGACAACATTCTTGGCGGGACGGGGAGCCCCTCGCGTCGATCTTCGGGGCGCCGGTCGGCATGCTCGTTGCTGATCGCAGGTCGGTGTCTCCCGGCTCGCACCGCCAATCGATCGCTTCGTCCAGACGTGGCACATGAGGCGTTTGCGATCGATGCTGGCTGGACCCCGGTTCGTCGGACGGGCCGCCGCGGGGTTTGGTCTCGTCACCATCATCACGGCCCTGACCGCGATCGGCTCGGCCCTGTTTGCGCGCAACGCCTCGACCACGCGGGAACAGATTCTCACCGCGTACGCTGGCGATCTGACGAACGCCTACCAGACTCAGCTGGCCGCCGAGAAAATGGTCGCGGTCGGCCGCGGCTACTTGTTGGCGCCCGATCCGACCGCTCTGGAAACGTTTCGTGCGGCCGAGACGCAACTGGACGAATCCCTCGCCGCCCTCGATCACGCGGGCGTGTCGGCGCGCGAGCGGGAGCTCCTGACCAAGACGAAACGCTCCGCTCTCCACTACCGAACGCTGTTTGACGTCATCCTCGGAGCCCGCGATGGCGCCAGCGAGGCGCGCGTGGCGACCTTCCGAGATCAGTTGCTGCCGGCGCGCGAGGAGTTGGGCTCGCTGCTCGAAGAGATCGTCGATCACAAGAAGGCGCTGCAGAGCGCCGCGCGACGATCGGCTCGAAGGATGGACACCCACACCTTCGCCTTCATGGGTGCTTTGGGGACCGCCGGCGTGGTTCTCAGCGTCTTGCTCGCGTTGGGATTTACCAAGCACCTCAGCCAGATTTATCGTCGTGAGCAAGAAGCGGCGGCGCGCGCCACGCGCGCCGCGGCGGCGAAGGAAGACCTTCTCGGCATCGTCGCCCACGATCTCCGCAATCCTCTCGGCGCAATCCTCCTCAAGGCGACGCTCATCGATCGAGGGAGCTATGAGCCCACGACGCGCCGACATGCCGAATCGATCGCGACCATCGCGACTCGCATGGAAGCGTTCATCCAGAAGCTCCTCGACGCCGCCAGCATCGAGGCGGGACGCCTCTCGGTGTCGTGGCGGCGGTGCGCGGTGGCTGACGTGCTGGCCACCACCATGGAAACGTTCGGCACCCTGGCGGCGCAAAAAACGGTGACGCTCGAGCAAGAGATCGGTCGCGGCGACCTCTCGTTCTGGGGTGATCTGGAGCGCATCGTTCAGGTGCTCTCGAACCTGGTCGGTAACGCTCTCAAGTTCACCCCGGAAGGTGGACGGATCACGATCCGCGTCGTCGAGTCAGGCTTCCACACCCGAATAGAGGTTCGGGACACAGGTCCAGGCATCGCGTCTCAACATCTGCCACGGCTCTTCGACCGTTTCTGGAAAGCGGACGCCGGAGGTCGCAAGGGAACGGGGCTCGGTCTGTACATCGCCAAGGGAATCGTCGAAGGGCACCGAGGCCGACTCTGGGTCGAGAGCCGGGTGGGCGCAGGGAGCGCTTTCATCTTCGAGCTCCCGATCGCGCCCCCGTCCGGGGTGGAGATCGAATCCTCGGCTGGCCCGCCCGACGAACGTGGCAAGGCCCTTGCAGCTCCCGACCGACGAGATGAACTAGGCGAACATCCTCATCGTTGAGGACGACGTCGAAAATGCAGAGACAGTCGCGGAGGTCGTTTCTGCGTTCGGGTGCATCGATGAACCGCGCGTCAGCCGCGCTGCGCGCGCTCGGACGCGGACGTCGTCGCGCTCGTCTGGCGCCGTTTCAGGCCGCTGTCCGGCTTCTGGCGATTTCGGGAGCGTCGAGTGGACTTTCGCGACGGACGCGTGCGTGAGTCCTCCAGCGCGTAGGCTGCCTTCTTGGCTGCGGCGTCAGAGCGATTGCGGCCCGCGCTGGAGTTCCCGCCGGCCTTGCGGTCCGTCGCGCTGACGCCGGGCTTGGCTGTGTCGACGGGGTGGTCGCGGCGCGGCCTGGGCGGCTTCTTCGGCAGCTTGGGCCCAGATCGCTCGGCGTGATAACGGAAAAGCTGTGCCTTGGTCGCCATCTTCACCGTCAACGCGTACAACGATCAGGGTATTCCGCGTTAACTCGAATCCCGCCGACGTCGCGTCTGTTTCGCGATCTTCCTTCGCGTGATTCGCGCGCAAACATGACCGGCGGGCGATTCTATCGCGCCCGTGCGTCCAGGACTCTTCTGACGAGTCCTGTCACCTCGCTGATGCCGAACGGTTTCTTCAGGTAGTAAGGCGTTCCCACCAATCCGGCGATCCTCTCGAGGTGCCGGGATGCCGAGACGAGGACGATAGGAATCGACGGCTTGCCCGCTTGCCGGACTGCGAGCGCTTCGGCCATTTCAAGGCCATCGAGAATCGGCATCTCGACGCCGAGCAAGATGATGTCGGGAGGGTCGCTTGCTACCTCCCGCAGGCCTTCGAAGCCGCTGCCGGCGACCCGTGTCAGATGTCCGGTGGCCCCCAGGATGTCCGCCAAGCGATGGGAAAGGTCATGGTCGTCGTCAACAATGAGGATGTTAAGCAAGTTCATCCCCTCGAATTCGCTGATCGGCCCTGATCGGAACGAACGACCAGAATTCGCTTCGCAGTGACTGGAGTCGTTCGAAAGAGTCAGACGAGGTCACGGCGACGAAGTAGTGAATCTTCGGGAGAATGGCGTTGGGGACCATCGCTCGTGTCGGTTCGAACACGGGTCGTTCTCCGTGCTGTTCCGTCCTCCAGACGAGATACCCCACCATCTCGAAATCGGGTTGTCCCGGTCGCCGCGGGTAGAAGCGAGCCTCGAGCACGCGCATCTAGGACACGAGAATGCAAAGACTTCGCGAACCAGAAGCTTGCGATCTGCAAGATCCTTTCATGCATCCTGCAGGTCGGGCGCCTCGTTACCAAGCGGCACGAACGACCAATAGCGACTACGCAACGATTTGAGTCGCTCGAAGGATCGGGGAGTGGTCATAGCCACCAGGTGCCTGAGCGTCGCCAAAATCGTCGCTGGCGCTCGATGTCGTGCCAGCGAAGGCGCTGCCTCCACTCGCGGACGGGCGTCGGTTTCGCCTGCTTCCGCAACGACATGCCCCACCACGACGTATGCCTCGGTCTCACTACAAGGCGGGTGAAATCGCGCCTCCAACTTTTTCATGGGCTGCGCACCGAGCAAGGCCCGTGCCGATCTTCATCACAGGCAACTGTGGGCACATCCCTGCTCAGCAGCCTCCGTGGCGACAAAGAAATTTACGCCAACATGAAACTCGACTGGAATTTCATCGCGAAGAACCTCGCCGAGCACCTCTCCTCGCTACCAGGTTGCGCCGCCTCTTGTGTTTCAACTACTTGGCACTGCCGTTAGGGTCCGAAACGGCCGGTCGTTTTCCTCCTGTTGCTCCCGGCGGCCTGCCGATGGGTGCGGGCGGGTTGGCTGGTGGCGCTCTCGCACGCGGGCTTCCGGATCCGCGTGGTGGGTTGGGCGCTGCTCCTGGCATCGATCGGATTCGTGGGAGCGAGGCTGGCGGTGCTTGCTCTGACGTTCCGGCGTTGAGCGCGCCGGGCGGCTCGAGAGGGATCTGTGGGCGGACGGTGGGAGCGTCAGCGTTGAACACGTTGGACCGCTCGGCCGGGAGATCCAGATCCGGATCGCGAACGGGGAGATGAGGGACCTCGGACAGGATCAGCGTGAAGCCTCGCACGCCGATCTCCTGATCGAATCCCTGCAGGACGCACGATCTCACTGCCTCCAGTTGTCGTCGTGTATCGCGCCTCGACGTCCGGCGTCGGTCGTGCCCGCGCGCTCGGTGCGAACAGTCCGCAGCGAACGAGGCCATCATCGCCGTCCCGATCGAGACGTTGGTACACGCGTCCAGGAGATCGACGGGCTGGCGGCTGAAGCGGGCGGCCCATGACAGTGGAATTGCCATGAGACCCACGCCGGGACGACCGCCCTTCTCCGCGATCGTCCCGGCCAGCTCGAGTACCTGGTCGGCGGAGGCGAGATCGTCGTGGGTGGCCAGGGAGACGAAATCGCCGCGAACCTTCACCGTCGTTTCGGCCGCGTGAAGTCATCGATCGACTCGGGAGCGAAAATCCGGGAGAGCCCTAGGCCAGCATTCGGCCCACGTGGCGTGCAGCGCAGTCGATACTGAGCTGGCGCTCCGCGGAGCGCGTCTTACGTTCCACACCGATTTCGCACGCAGCGACCACACCGAGCTGGAGATCGGAAAGGGGAGCGTCATGGCAAGGAGCCGAATCGCAATCACCGGAGACGGGAACGTAGGCAGCGCACTTGCGCGGGGCCTCACTCGAGCTGGCTTGGAGGTGCGGACTGTCGGTAAGGACAAAAGCGCGATTCGGGAGACCGCTGGCTGGGGCGAGGTCGTCATTCTCGCCGTCCCCTTCGGCGCGCTCGATGACGTGGCCAAGACGGCCGGTGGCGCACTGGAGGGCAAGGTTGTCGTCGACGTGACCAATGCCCTCGACCGGGACATGAACCTGGCGATCGGGTTCACGACCAGCGGAGCCGAGGAGCTGCAAAAGAAGCTGCCGAAGTCTCGGGTGGTGAAAGCGTTCAATACGGTCTTCGCCAAGCACATGGATACCGGAAAGCTCGGAGACCAGCCTCTCACGGTATTCGTCGCCGGTGACGATAGCGGAGCCAAGACGACGGTGCTCGGACTGGCGCGCGACATCGGTTTCAACACCGTGGATGCGGGCTCGCTCAAGAACGCCCGCCTGCTCGAGCCGCTCGGGTACTTCAACATCCAGCTCGGATACACCATTGGCCTTGGCACGGACATCGGCTTCAAGCTGCTGCACGCCTGACCATCGGAGCAGCTATGAGGACACCTAGGCGGGGGCCGGTCTGACGACCGGCGGGTCCGCGTTCTCGGACGGCACGACCAGGACGGGAGTGACGCTCCGCCGCAGGGTTTCTTCAGCGACGCTTCCGAGGATGAGACGACGCAGTCCGGTCCTCCCCTGCGTGCCCATAACGATGAGATTTCCGCCCACGGTCGCCGTCTGCGAGGTGATCATTTTGGCAGGATCTCCCTCGACGCTGGCCGTCCGACATTCGACGCCGGCGTCGCGCACGCGTTCTGCCAACTCGCCCAGTGCCCGTTCGATGTTCTCCAGGTCCATCGGGCTTGGAGCTGCCGGGAACACTCCCGACACGGGAGGCGCCGAGATATAGCTGACGAGCGGGTAAACGTGAAGGAGATCGATCGTCGCATGGAAAGCTTGGGCGAGCTCGATTCCAACCGCCAGAGCCCGCTCAGCCCCTCTCGAGAAGTCGGTGGCGACCACGATCCGCTTCACGCCCTCCCCCTCAGCGAGGGGACGCAGACTTGAATCGTCGCCGGAAGCAGTGGGGCCATGGTCGGATTGCATGGGTCACCTCGTTGAGCACCTGCATAACCAAACCTGGAACCGGCGGTGCGGTGCAGGAAGGCGTTGAATGTCGTGCTTGCGCACCCATGACACGGCTCCAGGTTTTCCTGTGGAGAGCCGGATGATCCAGCGCATCCTCGTCGCCACCGATTTCTCGGAGGATGCTGACCGCGCGCTCGCCGTCGCAATCCACTTCGGAAGACGACTCAAAGGGACCGTCGACCTCGTCCACGTGTACGACTTGCCGATGACGATGACCTTGTCGGTCGCCGGAGCTGTAGCGCCGGCCGTGCCGGCTACCGACGACATGTTGAACGCCTATCGGCAACTGGGCCAGCGCACGGACAAGGTACGCGAGGCTGGGGTCGACTGCGTCGCCACCGCGCTTGGAGGCGATGCCGCGGTTCAGATCGTTGCCCAGGCGCAGAAGGTTCGCGCGGACCTGGTCGTGATGGGGAGGCGCGGCCTCAGCGGTCTCCGAAGATTGCTCTTGGGCAGCGTCACCGAGCGCGTCCTTCGAACGATTGGAACTCCGGTCTTGGTGATACCGCCCAGGCCATAGGCCTCCGCAAACGCCCGCTGATGCGTGATTTTCCAGCCTATCCGTTGCGAATGGGCACGTTGTAGGTATGGCCACGAAGGCAGAGCGCTTCCGCTATCGAATGGAGCGAGCAGGTGCGGACCGTCCAAAGAAGCCACGACGTCGGCGGCGCGACCACCCAGTGGATACGTCAAAGCCAGGCGTGAGCGCGACGGACCGTCGGGCTGGGGGTAGCTCTACTGCCGCCCGGAACAAGTCTAAGGCGGCGGCGAGGAAGGCCCCTTACGTGCTGGAGGACTCGCGCACTCGACCGTCGCGAAAGGGCACCCGGACCTCGTTGAATCGGCAGCGGCCGGACAACAACCTGAGGCGGCGGGCGGTGCGAAAGACAACCTCTCCATCGCAACGGGCGCGTCGCGCTCAACGGGCGCGTCGGGGCTGAGCCTCTGCAGATATTCCGGCGAGCCTGCCCAACAAGTCGCGTTTCTCGGAGAGCCTCCGGGCTCCGGGGCAGATCGCATGGATCCGGTGCCGGACCCGTAGCGAGGCGCAGCGTGCCGATGGCGCGCTCCAAAGGCAGTCGGATCGGGAGGAGACCTGCTGGTTGAGACGGACGCCGGTGGTTACAAACCCCACCTACCCCTGAAGAGAGGCCACCGATGGGCGAAAGCGCCTTCCCCCAATCTCCGACCAACGCAACGTACGTCGATCCCTCCGCCGAGACGATCCTCGAGCCTGGACTTAAGATCGGGGATCTCTTTCGGCGCAACATGACCCAACCGTACGTGTTGCAGCGGCTCACGCAGCGGGCCTGGTGGGTGCAGTCCTCCAACTACGGCACCGTCTTCTTCGTGGGCGAGCGTGGAGTGCTGATCTTCGACACGCTCGAGGGCGTCTACGACAACATCAGCAAGGCCGTGGCGTCGGTGACGGACAAGCCGATCTCCACAGCCATTTATCCGCACTATCACGCGGACCACATCGGTGACATCGCCAAGTACGTCGATGCCGCCAAGCGGCGTGGAAGCAATCTCGAGATCATCGCGAGCTCGAAGACTCGACAGTCGATGGATCTGGCGAACAGCAGCTTCCCCCGGCCGACGAAGGAGCTGAAGTGGCCGCGTGACAGCTTCCAGTTCGAAGGCCTGACCGTCGAGCTTCACGGCTTCGAATGGGCGGCGCACTCCGACGACCACGCCGCATGGCTCCTGAAACAGGAGCGCATCCTTCACTCGCCGGACTTGATTAATCCGGATCAGCCGCCGTTCTGGCGCTTCGCCGGCAACGAGCGCTTCCGCTTCCACGAGGACAACTTGAAACAGGTGTACGGCCTGGAATGGGACTACCTGTCCGGGAGCCACGGCAACATCGGATCGCGGGCCGATATCGACTTCCAGTTCGCATTCATCGCCGACCTGAAGGCGGCGATCGGCAAGGCCATGGGCGAACACCCGTTCACGGAGTTCGTCGACCCGTCGGCGAAGGCCCACACCGGGTTCCTGTCCAAGTTCTTCGCTGTCATCGCGGCGGAGGCCACCAAGACGCTGCGTCCGAAGTACGGGCGTATGTACGGTTTCGAGGAAGCGACACCGCCGAACGCAGAGATGGTCGCTTGGGCGCTGTTCGAGTACCGGTGACGAGGGGGGGCGATATGCTGCTGAAAGGCAAAGTCGCGCTGGTCACCGGCGCAGGCTCGGGGATCGGCCGAGCGATCGCGAGAGCGTACGGCGCGCGCGGCGCGAAGGTGATGGTCACCGACTTGAACGCCGACAACGCGGCGAAAGTCGCGAGAGAGATCGTCGCGAGCGGTGGTACCGCAACGAGCGCGCACCTCGACGTCACCGACCGCGAGCAGCAGGTCGTCCTCGTGGCCCAGGTCGAGAAGCAGTTCGGCCGGCTCGACATCGCGGCGAACAACGCCGGCATCACGGTTCCTGCGGTGCGGGTCGGCGAGCTTTCGTACGAGCAATGGGCGAAGGTATTGCACGTCGATCTCGACGGCGTGTTCTACGGCGTGAAGGCTCAGCTTCCGGCCATGTTGCGGGCCGGAGGCGGCACGATCATCGCGATCTCGTCTATCGCGGGAAAGCGCGGACTGTGGGGCATGGCCCCGTACGCGGCCGCCAAGCACGGCGTGATTGGACTGATGGAGACCATCGCGTGGGAGTACGGCAAGGAGGGCATTCGCACCGTCTCGGTCGGGCCTGCGTATATCAAGACCGGCCTCGAAGACCACATTCCGGAGGACATTCGCAAGACCTTGCCGGGGATGCACGCGCTCGGCCGGATGGGCGAACCCGAGGAGGTCGCCAACGCGGTCGCCTTCCTCAGCTCGGACGAGGCGAGCTTCATCACGGGGTCGTATGTAGCGCTCGACGGAGGCTATCTCGCCCGCTGAACGGGGAGGCGACAAATGAAGATCCGTGCGCTGGTCGTCGAGGCGAAAGACGCACCCTTCAAGCTGCAGGAGATCGAGCTCGAGGAGCCGGGCCGCGGCGAGGCACTCATACGCATCGTGGCCGCCGGCGTCTGCCACACGGACGCCATCACGAGGGCGGGAGACATGCCGATGCCGTTCCCGTGCGTGCTCGGCCATGAGGGATCCGGCACGGTAGAGAGGGTCGGGCCGGGCGTGACCACGATCGCGCCAGGGGACAAGGTGATCATCGGATGGCCCTCGTGCGGCGAGTGTCGCAACTGCCTGGACGGGCATCCTCGGTACTGTCTGCGTACCGGCGACGCGCTGGTGTCGGGACGTCGTTTCAAAGGAGGGCTCAAGGGGAAGACGGCATATTCGAGAGACGGCCGGGAGATTCATGGCCACTTCTTCGGGCAGTCATCGTTCGCCACGCACTCCATCGTGTCGGCCGATGCCGTGGTGAAGGTCGGGAACGACGTGCCGCTGGAGCTGCTGGGCCCCCTCGCCTGCGGTCTCGCGACCGGTGCTGGAGGTGTCTTAAACGAAGCCCGACCGAAGCTGGGTGACTCCATCCTCGTCGTCGGCGTGGGCGCCGTGGGACTCGCTGCGATCATGGCGGCACGCAACTCGGGCGTCACGAAGATCATCGCCGCCGACGTGCACGACAACCGCCTCGCCATGGCCCGCGACTTCGGCGCGACGCACACGATCAACTCTCGCACCAGCAATCTGGTGGACGAGGTCGCGAAGATCACGGGCTCGACGGTCGACTTCGCGTTCGACTGCACGGGCGTCATCGCAGTGATCGAAACGATCGCGCAGACCATAGGGATGCTCGGCACGCTCGTGCTGATCGGCGGCGCGCCCGCCGGTGCATCCTTTTCTCTCGATCACCTGTCGACTCTATGGGGCAAGCGCGTCATCGGCGTTCTGGGCGGAGGCGGGCGTTCCGGACAGCTCATTCCGGCGCTCGTCGACCTCCATCAGCAAGGGCGCTTCCCGTTCGACCGGCTGGTGAAGTACTACGAGATCGACCAGATCGAGCAGGCGCTCGAGGACTCCAAAACCGGGAAGGTCATCAAACCCATCCTGCGCATGCCGCAGTAGCCGCCGACTCATTCTCCGTTGAGCAGCGAATCCGGAAGCTCAAGGGTTGCGGCCGGCGCGACAACGATTAACTTCGCGTGCGATTATGACCGCGACGGCCGACATCGTGCTCACGGCGACCGACGAGCGCCGCCTGACCCAGTTGCTCGAGAAGAAGGCTGGTGAGCTGGATCCACGCGCGCTGGCCCTGCTGGAGGACGAGCTCGCGCGGGCCAAGATCGTAGATTCCTCCGAGATCCCGCCCAACATCGTCACCATGAACAGCGTCGTGTCGTTCGAGGATCTCGAGACCGGGGAGCGCTCCGAGGTCACGCTCGTCTACCCGAGCGCGACTTCGGGTGCCAAGGGGCGCGTATCGATCCTGGCGCCCGTCGGGGCCGCGCTGCTGGGACTCGGGGTCGGTGATTCGATCGAATGGCCCGTGCCGAGCGGCCGGGCGCGCAACCTGCGGGTGACCGCGGTCCACTACCAACCCGAGGCCGAAGGTAACCTCGATCTCTAAGCGCGCTCGGCGGCCGCCGGCTCACGCCCCGTCGCGATCGACGACGAACGCCTCGCGTTCCCTCCTGGTCCCCATCGATCTTTCGCCCGGCTCGGATCGGGTGGTGGGCCGCGCGGTCTCCTTGCCGGTCGTCGCAGGCGGGACGGTCACCCTGCTCCATGTTGTTCCGAGGAGCCTGCCCACGCGCGCGCACCGGGAAGCTGAGAAGGCGGCGCGAAAAGCCCTAGCCAGTGAAGCACAGCGCGCTTCGAAGGCTCTTCGGCCGGACGTCACTGTCCGGCACGCCGTCAGCGTCGGGGCGGCCGCATCGGAGATCGCCGACGTCGCTTCTCGTGTGAAGGCGGACCTCATCGTCATGGGGCGAGGTGTTGGCCGTCCGCTGCGCGACTCCTTTCTGGGCTCGACAGCGGAGCGGGTCATTCGACACGCGCGAATACCCGTCCTCGTCGTCCGTTTGCCGACCGGGACCGCCTATCGGCGCCCGGCGCTCGGGCTCGATCTGGACGAGGCGTCAGAGGCGGTGCTCGAAATGCTCTTCCGCGTGCTCCCGCCGCCGCGGCCGCGCGTCGCCCTCGTCCATGCCCACGATGCGCCCTACCTCGGAATGAGGTACGCGCGCCTGCCCGAGGACGAGATCGAGCAAGAGGAACACCGATATCGACAGACGGCGGTCGCGCAGCTCGCGCAGATCGTCGCTCGCGCGGTGCTTGCGCAGGGGATAGCGGCGGAGGACGTGCCGGATTTCAAGACATACGTTCGCTTCGGAGACCCACGCAGCCTGATCAAA
>Ga0190271_10001046_pt1 | contig 15284 bp, 13 predicted proteins | sample Popmic356T_FD_133747 | JGI IMG/M metagenome (GOLD analysis project Ga0190271, IMG submission 133747) | Populus adjacent soil microbial communities from riparian zone of Weber River, Utah, USA - 356 T | ecosystem: Environmental > Terrestrial > Soil > Riparian zone | place: USA: Utah | collected...
ATTAAGTAAGAAAGCTGCTATCCGACGCGGCGGATAGAAGCAACGAGGCTTTCTTCATTTCCAAGGGTAGCCCCGCCGCTGGCGGGCATTAATGACATTGTTTAATCGAGCCTCACTTTTACATTTCTTTTTTAAAGCCTTTTCAAGTATCGAGAGACGCCAAGCCTTAATTCAATTAGTATCCTTATTCAGGAGGCTATTGAAATTTGTATTTTGAAATTTCTTTGGTTCTTGGCATCTTGGTTTCTTGGTTCTTGGCATATTGGCATCTCGGCTTCTTGGTTCTTTGATTTCATAGACTTATCTTGGCAACCGTTAAATAATGTTGCATGGATATGAAATTCATTTGGCTCTTAGTGGCCAATGTGCTGTTTTTCCTCCTGATCCGATACACACGTAAAAGAAAAAAGCTCAATAGCTTTTTATCCGTGCTATTCAGCATTCTTGTAACAGTTACTGCAATTGAAGGAGCCTACCGTTTGTTTTTTAAGAAAGCAGGATTTAGTGAGACGGGTAATTTCGGCTCTAGCTTTAATACTCCTGTAGATCTGACCGGTTTCACCATAAAAAATATAAAGGATCTGGAGGTAATTAAAAAAGATCCGAAGGGAAACCTGATTTACAATGCGCATTATTCCATTCTTCCCGATTCTGGATTCAACACACTTCCCATTAATCACCGCGAGGCTTATCATATATCAGATCCAGCACGTGATTCAGCGGAGATTATTTTCCTGGGTTGCAGCTTCACATTCGGAACCGGGGTACCCGATACCTCTACGATGGCGTATAAAGTAGGAAAGGAATTTAATTATAATTCCCTCAATTATGGTGGCTCCGGCTTTGGTACACACCAGGCCTACCAGATATTCAAACATAAATACACGCAGGTGCCCGATAAAAAGAAAAGAGTATTTGTATATACCTATATACCCGATCATCTTCTCCGCGCAAAATGTATTTATACCTGGTGCCTCAATGATCCGTATTATGAAGTACACGGAGATTCGCTGCATTTACTCGGTCCCGCATATAAGCATACTTCGTCTGCACGTTCGCAGGTAATTGTCCGCGCCTTAAGTTTTAATAGGGCTCTGTCGCTGGTATCGGATCTTGGCAACAATATCATTCAGCATAAGGGAGCCAGCAGTGTTACGGAAGATGATTACAAGAGGGTGCAATTGATGCTGGGTGAAATGAATAAAACTATTCAGCAACGTGGTGATCTTTTCATCCTGCTTCATTGGGACGATTACAAGGGCTCGCAAAATCCGAAGGGCGGATATTATATCTCAGCAGATAGAATAAATACCATGATGGCAGGATTAGCAAAAGAGGGTGCCCATACTTTAAACGTGTCCACGTTCTTTAATTTCACCGACTCCACTAATATTATCGCCCAGGACAATCACCCCAGTATAAAAGGAAATGCCCTAATGGCGGCCAGTGTGGCCGAACTAATTAAGGCATCAGGACTGAAATAGTAACTGATTTGGGCCCAAAGGATGACAGACCCCCTTATCTTATATGCCCGGAATTTCGGAGCAAATGACCAAAAAACTCCTAGTCAATGATATCTTTTAACGTTTTTAAATCATTGAAATACAGTTACTTACAACTATTCGACCAAATAATAACGCCTAAGCTTGCACGTGAATTTTAAACGGCTATTTTCGTTTTGAAAAACCTCTACATCATCAAACTCGGACGACATGTTAATGCAAAAGCGCACCAGTACCCTTATTGCCCTGATTGTAACTGTTTTATTTTTTGCTTCTTGTAGCAGGGCTATTACGCCTTATGAGGCAGCTAATGGTAAAGCCAGATGCGGAAGAGCAATTCGTTAAATTTCCCATTTTACTTCCTTTAAACAGCACACCTGCAGGTAACTTCAGGTGATGAATGCTACTTTATTGAACGAAGTATAACCAGCACTTTGATCAAGGTGTCGGCTTGGGAATTCTTCAGAATCCCTATCCTACGCTTTGATTAAAGTGCTTTTTCAACACATTTACCAGTTCATATTGTCTTTCCCTGATTGATCTCAGGGCCCAATACTTTATATATACGGTATGATATCGAAGAATGCAGAGAATCACTTCCCGCTATTTCATTGAACCATCTATTCTTCAAGACTGTCTTTTTTACTTCAGTAGATGTTTATTTACTTTGTAGCTTATCCAATTTAAAATTATGCATAGCGCCAGATTCATTTCTTCTGTCGTTCTTTTTATTTTTCTATTGCTAAGTAATAGTTCACTCGCTCAATTAGTCGCGGGCCCAATGCCGGGTCATGTTGAGTTACGAACCGCAAAGATTTGGGTGGAAGTAAAACCCGGTTCTTCAGTTGAACTATGGTATTGGAAAAAAACGGGAACAGGTACAGCACAAAAACTCTTTGTTTTAACAACTGCCTCACATTGGTTTTCGCCTGTGGTATTCGACCTGGTGAATTTGGAAATGAACACGACCTATGAATATGCAGTCGCCGTAAACAAACGCTTGATAAAAAGGCCAGCGAAAGCTGATGGACAATTTACAACACTTGAATTGTGGCAATGGCGCAAACCTGCACCAGACTTTTCATTCCTTACCGGTAGCTGCTCTTATTTCAATGAACCCATTTACGATCGTCCCGGTATTCCTTATGGCAAGGACTCTTCTATTTTTGAAGCAATGGCAAAAGAGAAAGCATCTTTTATGCTTTGGTTAGGCGATAACTGGTACACACGCGAAGCAGATTACTATAGTCAATGGGGACTTTGGTACCGGGCGAGTCGCGATCGTGGATTGCCTGTACTACAGAATTTTTTGAAGTCGATGCCGCATTACGCTATTTGGGATGACCATGATTATGGTCCCAATGATGCTGACAAAAGTTTTGTGTTTAAAGAAACCAGCCGTAATGTATTTGTGAATTATTGGGCAAACCCTTCTTATGGACAGGAAGGTCAGGGGATTTATACACGCGTAAGTTATGGTGATTGCGATTTTTTTTTAATGGACGACCGCTATTTCCGTAGCAATGATGACATGGAACCTCTGGCGGACGGTAAACCAAACCCGCTGAAACGGATGTGGGGCGCCATACAAATGGAATGGTTAAAGAATGCGTTATTGCAAAGTAAAGCACCTTTCAAGTTTATTGTAACCGGTAGTCAAACCCTCAACCTGGCTTCTCCATATGATTGTTTGCAGGATTACCCGGTAGAGTTTGAGGAACTCATGGGTTTTCTATCTGCAGAAAAAATAAATGGATTATTATTTCTTACAGGTGATCGTCATCATAGTGAAGTGATCCGTTACGATCGGCGTGAAAATTATTCTTTATATGATATCACTTCCTCTCCACTCACTTCGGGAACGGGCTTTGTATCCGGAAAGGAAAAAGAAAACCCTGCGCGAGTCAGTAACACGTTGGTAGAAGCACAAAACTATACGCGCATTTCTGTTTCGGGTAAAACCGGAGAACGGAAACTGACAGTAGAGTTTCTTGGTATCAAAGGAGAGAAATTAACGGAATGGAGCATTAACGAAAAGGATTTAAAAAATAAGTAAAGAATCAACCTTACATTTAGGATCAGTTTTAATTGAGCTCATGATATGACAGTTCATTTTGGATATGATAAAAAAGAAGTACTGAACGGATTAAGGAGTCATTTTTTCGGTCGCCCCGAAATAAGGATATTATTTATCCTGATAAATGTTTTTGCGATAGTTGCTGCTTTACTGGCTATATTAAAGAAGATTCAACCTGTATCTTTCCTCGTATTTTCATTTCTATGGTTCTTTCTTTATTTGACGGTGCGTCGGTTTTTACCCTTAAGTATATATAAGCGTTCTCAAACTTTTAAAGATGAGTTTACTCTTAGTCTTGATGAAGAACAGGGCGTGTTATTGCAAACCGAAAGAGGTCAGAAATTATGGAAGTGGAACGATTTCAGTATGTTCAAAGAAACATTATATTTTTTTCACTTGTATTTTGATAGCCGTTCTTTTTTTCTGGTTCCAAAGGATTCATTCAAGGATCTGGAAGAAATGCAAGCTGCCCGAAAGTTGATGAAAGAAAACATTGGGAAAAATAAATAAATCGTAAACACCGTATTAGTAAGGGATTGACGCATGAGTTCTTTTCTCACTCGCTTTTTAACACGCAGCTACGGGAATTAAAGCTTAGTTTTGCACTCATTTTCAGATAATAATTTATGTCAAAAGTCACCTTCAATAACAAGAACACAAGTTTTTACAATGCTTTGAAAGAAGCAACAGATAAATATTTCTCGGATAATAAAATCAGAAAAACAGGAAACTGGAAATTATTTCTGAAAAGCACGATACTCATACCATCGGCTTTACTGATTTATATTTTATTATTAGGACCATGGTTATCACCTTTTGTAGCCATTGTTTTGTGTTGTGTACTTGGACTTTTACTAGCGAGTATTGGTTTTAATGTAATGCACGATGCCTGTCACGGCAGCTATTCTTCTCGGAAATGGGTGAATGAAATAATGGGTCTGACAATAAACGCACTTGGCGGCAATGCTTTCATCTGGAAATTCAAACACAATATCATTCATCACACTTATACTAATGTTGACGGAATTGATGATGATATCGCTAAAAGCCCATTAATGCGGCAATGCCCTACACAGAAATGGGTTCCTGCGCATCGGCTCCAGCATATATATGTATGGCCCATATACGCGATCTCTTCTTTTGCGTGGGCGCTCCTGCTCGACTTCATAAAATACTTCAGAGGAAGAGTACAGGCCACTGCATTGCAGAAGATGAACCGAAAAGAGCATTTTGTTTTTTGGATCAGTAAACTTCTTTATGTTGTTTTCTATATTGCAGTTCCTATTTATTTTGTTGGATGGAAATCCTGGGCCATCGGGTTTGGATCCCTTCAGATAGTATTGGGTTTAACACTAGCTATCGTATTTCAATTAGCGCATGTAGTGGAGGATACGGAATTTGAATTTGCAGGATCAGAGGATAAGCGTATTGAAAGTGAGTGGGCGGTTCATCAGGTAAAGACAACTGCTAATTTTTCCGCGAAGAGCAAAGTAATTTCATGGTTTGTGGGCGGACTGAATTTTCAGATCGAGCACCACTTATTCCCACGGATAAGTCATATACATTATCCGGCCTTGAGTAAAATTGTTAGGGAAACCTGCGATCGTTTTCAATTGCCTTATAATTATTATCCTACTGTTTACAGTGCAATTGGTTCTCATTTCCGCACAATCAAAATGCTGGGGAAAAAGCCCGTACCTCTTATGGCGAAGGTAGATTGATCCAAAAACGGAAGAACTTATTTGGGTCGGTATTTAGTTTCTTCAAATATTTTACGCGCATCTTTTTGTAATAATTGCGGTAAGGTCAATTCAGTGTTTTTATCCATATACTTTTTTACAATCTGCCAACCAACAAATAACCCAATATATCCCGGAGCACCATCTCCTAATTCCTGGGTGACCGGGCCATCACTTAAATAATTCTTTTGAAGTGCGGGTTCGTTGTTAAGTAGCATATTATTGGTCAAAAAGAAATTCCAGATACGACCTTCATTTGCGTAGCAGCCTTTCAACTGCCTGGACGTATACCCAATTTTAAGTGTGTCTGGTGTATGAGGCATTATTTTATCCAACACATATAATCTCTTTCCCTTTTCGATCATCTGTTCCACCAAAGCCTTTCCCCCTGATTTCTGTGGATACATATCATCAATGATATTCTTCATACAGTTTACCGCGATATTCTCTGGAGTGAACCGTTGTGAAATATAATTGGGATAGAGGGCTTGTCCCATAGGACTATGATAAAACGAAGATTCGCTTCCCAGGTGTAATTGTAAACCGGTAGCCATCCCTTCTCTTGTAATAACATCTCCGTATCCTCCAAGTGATGCTTCGTAATAAGCATCCATCGGTCCGATAAACGTGATCAGTTTTTGAGGTGTTTTATACTGGGGGAAATAATAGCTAATGTATTGAAGTCCCTGTTTTATTTCTTTTTCAAATGGTTCAAACCGGGCGAAGAGTTTATCAGCTGAATCTTTAATCGGGCGGTAATCGGAAATAAACCGCTTAATAGCTGCGAATGCTTCCACCGATGTATCGGTAAGAGGAGGCAATCCAAGAATATTCATGGTGAAGTCAGGAAAAAACCCGGGGTACTTTTCGGCAACCTGTCGTAGTGACAAAGAAAGATTATTGGTATCCACCGCGAAAAAATCCTTCTCAAAACGTTCTACTTTCAACGCAATCTTAATTCCGGATACATCAGGAGCCTTGTTATCGCCGCATCCGGCAATCAGAACAAGCAATAAAAAAATCGGGGTATAGTTTTTCATGACGCGAATAAAGTGATTAATGACGAATTAACGATGGTGAATGAGAATAATTATTGGGAGGCTCAATTTTAACAGAAAAAGTGAGTGGTGAGTCGTCAATCGTGAAACGTGAGTGGTGAGTCGTGAGAGAGTCACAAAGTAATAGCCACTCTCTGTTACTCAGGGAGCCTCTCACGACTCACGATTGACGGCTCACGATTTCGCCCCATTCGCGTTAATTCGTCATCATCGCGTAAATTCGTGTTATGAAAATTGCGCTCGCCCAGCAAAATTACCATATTGGTAATTTTGAAAGCAATACCTCTAAAATTATCAATGCAATTGAAACTGCCCGGCAACAAGGGGCCGACCTGATTGTATTTACCGAACTATCGGTTTGCGGCTATCCACCACGCGATTTCCTGGAGTTCAAAGACTTTATCAACCGTTGTTACGAGGCCATTGAATCTATCAAAACCCATACTTCCGATATTGGAGTAATTGTGGGTGCACCAGCCATCAATCCTGATGATGCGGGGAAGGACTTATTTAATACCGCCTGGTTCCTGTACCAGGGTAAAGTTTTGGGCACCGCATTTAAATCCTTATTGCCAAATTATGACGTATTTGATGAGTACCGTTATTTTGAACCTGGTTACAACGGACAGGTAATCGAATTTAAAGGAGAACGTATTGCTCTTACTATTTGTGAAGACATCTGGAACCTTGGCGACAATCCTTTGTATAAGGTTTGCCCGATGGATAAACTAATGAACCAGCAACCAAGCCTGATGGTGAACATTTCTGCTTCACCATTCGATTATGATCACGATGATGATCGTAAAGAAATTATCCGGGCTAACGTATTAAAATATAACCTGCCGATTTTTTACTGCAACGCCGTAGGCTCTCAAACAGAAGTTGTATTTGATGGTGGAAGTCTGGTGATGGATGCTGATGGCCATGTTGTGCATGAACTGAAATATTTTGAAGAAGATTTCCTGGTGGCCGATCTCGATTCGGTAAGAAAACATAATCCTTTACAGGAGAAAGCAATTCCTCGTCAATTCGATAAGGACATGCGGGTTTCCAAAATAACCGATCCCGAAAAAATCATTGATTATCTCGTTGCCGAAAAAAATATCAGGGAAATTCATCAGGCACTATTACTTGGTATCCGCGATTATTTCAGCAAGATGGGTTTCAGCAAAGCCATCCTGGGGTCATCGGGTGGTATTGACAGTGCAGTAACTCTTGCACTCGCCTGTGAGGCGCTGGGAAAAGAAAATGTAACAGCGGTATTGATGCCTTCTCAATATTCAACCGGGCACTCGGTAACGGATGCGGAACAACTGAGTAAGAACCTTGATAATCCTTATTTTATTCTGCCGATAAAAAATATCTATGAATCATTTCTAACTGAATTAAAACCGGTATTCAAGGACCTGCCTTTCGGATTGGCGGAAGAAAATATTCAAAGCCGAACACGTGGAAATTTATTAATGGCCATCGCTAATAAGTTCGGATACATTTTATTAAATACTTCTAACAAAAGTGAACTGGCAACCGGCTATGGAACATTATATGGAGATATGGCAGGTGGATTGGGTGTGTTGGGTGATGTATATAAAATGCAAGTGTATGCGTTAGCGAAATTTATTAACCGCACTAAAGAAATAATTCCGCAAAATATTATCGACAAAGCTCCTTCTGCCGAATTAAGGCCGGATCAAAAAGATAGCGATAGCCTGCCGGATTACCCGGTGTTGGATAAAGTACTGTATCAATATATTGAAAGAAGACAGAGCCCGAAAGATATTATCGCATTGGGTATTGAGGAAGCATTGGTAAAAAGAATATTAAAACTCGTTAATACTAACGAGTACAAACGCAATCAATTTTGCCCCATTATCCGGGTTAGTTGTAAAGCTTTTGGAGTAGGAAGAAGAGTGCCCATTGTTGGGAAATATCTTTCCTGAAATATTAGTGCTTCAATTCAACAACTACAAAGATAGGAGCAGTACCACCTATATTTACCTCTTTACTAAGATTCAATTCGGTGCTGGTTAATTTGAGAATTTTTACTAATCCGCTGAAACCGGTCATTACATCAGTTGAAAAATTTATATAGGTTCCCGCAGTTGTGAAGGACCATGTAAATGCAGAAGTTTGCGGACTGGAAGGATCGCATTTATTAGCACCTTCATCAAGAGTACCGGTTCCGTCGTTTTTAAATGTGAGGGTGTTATCCTTATCGCAATCCAGAATATAACCTGGCGGAATAGGCGCATCTATAAAGCCATCATTATTTACATCTGCACCTGAATTATTGTGCTTCCATGCTGCACTAGTAATCAGTTCGGTGTTAGAAGGACCAGAATCCTCATCTTTACTACAACTGCTTTGGAAGTATATGCTGCCTATCATTATAATTCCAACTAAATATTTCATGAACAACAGTTTTTGTATTCGTAAAAATAATCTTATTCTTTCTAATTGACTTCCAAAAGAAAGGCCCCTTCTTTCGAAAGGGCCGGTGTATATCTCATGGGTTATTTATCAATGCTTAAACGTTGCCCAGATACGCACACTAATTCCCAACGTATCAAGATCACGATATCCCTTCAGGCTATTGTCGTTGAGTGTATGAAGTTTAAATAGATGCACATCAAATTCCAGCTCTGTTTCATTGTTTTTGAACTGCCATGCGAATGGCTCAGATTGGGGATCGGCAACGTCGCATTTGGTACCTCCCTCATCGCGGATACCTGTACCACCTGTATTGAAAGTAAACACATCGTCTTTATTGCAATCTTCCACTTCACCGGTGGGGACTTCAATTGTGCCGTTCTTATCCATATCAATTCCTTCGCTTTCAAATTTCCAGGCTGCCTGGGTAATAAATTGGGTCTTTGTTTTAGTGGGAGCGTCATCCTTACCGCATGCCGTAATGGAAGCTGCTGCAAGCATCAAGCTGAATGTCTTTAAAAGGGTCGTTCTCATTAGATAAATAGATTTAGTTTATGCCTTATGGCATTAATATTTAACTCCTATACGGGCTTTTTATTGCCCTCTAAGGCTTAACATAATTTCCGCTTTTAACCACAGTTTTAGCCCTTTGGCAAGCATCTTGCAAATGGTAGTTCGTATTTTTAGGTCTAATTTTCTGTTTTTCATTCCATAATACATCAAAAACCCCTTTTATGGTGCTTACTGCAGATGATATCCGCCAGTTAAACGAAAAAATTCAACACCAGAGTGTTTTTATAGATCGTCTGCGTGACGAAGTGGGTACAGTGATCATCGGTCAATCCGGTATGCTCGATCGCTTGTTGATAGGTCTGCTCAGTAGTGGTCACGTTCTGTTGGAAGGGGTACCAGGACTGGCTAAAACTCTTGCAATAAAATCGCTGGCACAGGCAATTCACGCAAAATTCAGTCGAATACAATTTACACCCGATCTTTTGCCTGCGGATGTGATCGGTACTCTTATCTATAATCAACAAAAGAATGAATTCGTGGTACGCAAGGGTCCCATCTTTGCTAATTTTATTTTAGCGGACGAGATAAACCGTGCGCCCGCAAAGGTGCAAAGTGCTTTATTGGAGGCGATGCAGGAACGCCAGGTTACCATTGGGGAGAGTACGCATAAATTGGAAGAACCTTTTCTTGTACTGGCTACTCAAAACCCATTGGAACAGGAAGGCACCTATCCTTTGCCGGAAGCGCAACAAGATCGGTTCATTATGAAAGTAATTGTTGACTATCCTACTAAACAGGAAGAACAGATCATCATCCGGCAAAATGTGATGGGCATAGGTATGCAAACCGTAAAACAGGTAGTATCGATGCAGGAAATATTACAGGCGCGGGAATTAGTGAGAAAGGTTTATATGGATGAAAAGTTAGAGAATTATATACTAGACATTGTTTTTGCAACACGCACTCCGCAAAAGTATAGCCTCGAAAAATTGAAACCACTTATTGCATATGGTGGTTCACCAAGAGCAAGTATCAATTTAGCATTGGCTGCAAAAGCACAGGCATTTTTGAGTAAAAGGGGTTTTGTAGTTCCTGAAGATGTTCGTGGTATTTGTAAAGATGTGTTGAGACATCGTATTGGACTGACGTACGAAGCGGAGGCGGAGAATGTAAATGTGGAGAATGTGATTGATGAAATTTTGAAAACAATTCAAGTACCATAAATACAAGCTGCGAGCTTCGAGCTGCTAGCCTGACCCGGATAAAAACGATCGCTCAGGTTTTCAAAATAGCGGACCCAGCTTGCAGCTAATAGCAAGCAGCTATGTTAACGACAGCCGAAATAATTAAGAAAGTTCGCGAGCTTGAAATAAAAAGCAAGAAGCTTACCCGGCATTTATTTACCGGGGAGTACCATAGCGCTTTCAAGGGAAGGGGAATGCTGTTCAAAGAAGTAAGGGAATACCAGCATGGGGATGATATTCGCTTTATTGACTGGAATGTATCTGCCCGTTTTAATCATCCGTTTAGTAAATTATTTGAGGAAGAAAGGGAACTGACAGTTATGCTATTGGTCGATGTGAGCGCCAGTTCGCTGTTTGGAACCACGCAGGCCCGCAAAAAAGACCTTATCACGGAAATAGCAGCTGTATTGGCTTTTTCGGCAATCAGTAATAATGATAAAGTTGGGATTATTTTTTTCAGTGATGTGGTTGAAAAATTTATTCCTCCCAAAAAAGGGCGGGATCATGTTTTGTATATCGTGCGGGAGTTATTAACTGCTGCACCTAAAAACAAAGGAACCAAATTAGGGGAGGCGTTGAGGCGTTTTAATAATTATACCCGTCAAAAATCAATCACTTTTGTATTAAGTGATTTTATCGATAACAGTTTCAGCGATGCATTGAAAGTAGCGGGTAAAAAACATGATATAATCGGGATTAAATTATACGATAAACTGGATATGGAACTTCCGGCAATTGGATTGCTGCAGGCTTCCGACCTGGAAACAGGGAAAACCATTCTGACTGACACCAATGATTTTATCACCAGGCAACAATACCAATCAGAATTTTTCAATCATACCGAATGGTGCAAGAATATTTTTGTTCAGTCGGGTTGCGAGCTTTTACATATACGCACCGATGAAGACTATGTAAAAGTATTGAAGAAATTTTTCGTTGGAAGGAACCGTTAGCACATGATTTTTTTAAAGAATAAAATTACCAGGCTGCTGCCTGCCTTTTTACTGGCGGGTTTTTTTTCGCATAGCCAGGTATTGATAAAAACTTCCGTTGAAAAAGACGAGATACTGGTGGGGGAGCCGGTTAAAGTCACTATTGAGGCACGCATGCCTCTTGGGCAAAAGATTAGCTGGTTCATGCTGGATACGATCCCGCATTTTGAATGGATGGACAAAGGAATGCCTGTGGAAACAGATGGAATTGATGGAAAAATAATTCAGCATTCATTCACCATTATTGGGTATGATACCGGCCACTGGACCATACCTCCTTATTCCATAAAAGTAGACAACAAGAGTTATTCAACAGATACAGTCGGGATAAGGGTTGATTATGACGCCAATTTTAACCCCGCAGAAAACTATCGGGATATAAAAGAGACAGAAGAAGTAACCGTAGAAAATGAAAATAAGCTGAAGTGGTTATATTTTGCTGGTGGTGGACTTCTCCTTCTATTACTGCTTTACTTGCTTTTTCGAAATAAAACAGCAAAACAGGCGGCAAGAATCGTCGTTCCATTATCCCCATATGAGGAAGCCTTGCAATCGCTTGCTGCGTTACGTAAGGAGAAACCGGCTGCAGCGGATGAAGTGAAGCTTTTTTATACGAAGCTCAATGATATATTGAGAACTTTTTTATCGAAGCAATTTCAAATACCCGCTTTGGAAGAAACAAATGATGAAGTGATCGTTCAGCTCAGGCGGTTGGGTATACCCGCAGAGCAATTTTCGAAAACAACAGAGGCGTTGCGATTAGCCGACTTTGTGAAATTTGCCCGGTACTTGCCTGTACAGGAGGATAATGACAGAGCATTAATTATAATCGAATCAGCTATTCAGTCATTAAATAAACCAACTACCTAGTGTGATCTACAACTGGTATAAAAATATAGAATTCGCATGGCCGCAATTTTTCGTTTTGTTCGCGGTATTGCCATTATTAACCTGGTGGTATATCAAACAATTCAGAAAGCAACAAGGTTCTTTCCAGGTTTCCGCTACAGGAAAGTTCGGTAAGATTAATTCCTGGAAAACAAATTTTCACCATTCCTTATTTGTTTTGCGGTTGCTTTGTATCAGTTGTTTGATTATCGCGCTTGCCCGGCCGCAAACACGCTTTAATGAGGAACTGAAAAGTGGAGAAGGGATTGATATCATTTTATGCATGGATGTTAGCGGCAGTATGATGGCACAGGATCTTTTACCCGATCGGTTGGAAGCAGCCAAACAAGTAGCTGCTGAATTTGTGGGTCAACGGGTTACTGATCGGGTAGGAGTGGTTATTTTTTCAGGTGAAAGTTTTACGCTGGTACCCCTCACAACTGATAAGGCCGTATTGCAATCGCAGATATATAGTATACAAAGAGGTTTGTTGGAAGATGGAACGGCTATTGGAGATGGATTGGGCATCAGTGTATCGCGGTTAAAGAGTTCCACGGCTAAGACAAAAATTGTTATTCTATTAACCGATGGTGAGGACCAGGGAGGACGTATTTCGCCGGAAGAAGCAAAGCTAATGGCGAAGAGTTATGGTATTCGCGTGTATACTGTTGGCGTAGGAACAGAAGGATTTGCTCCGATACCAACCAATATAGCTGGTAACGTAACTACGCAAATGCAAAAGGTAAATATTGATGAAAAATTATTGCGTGCAATAGCTTCGGAAACGGGCGGTTTGTATTTCCGCGCAAGAGATACCGAAAGTCTTAAAGGCATATATGCCGAAATCGATAAACTCGAACGGTCGAAAATTGAAATAACTGATTTGAAAAGATTCACCGAACGTTTTCAACCGTTTGCAATTGCCGCCGCCATATTATTATTGATTGAAATGATGCTGCGTTTTACCATATTCAAGAAGTTCCCTTAACAGCAGTTCCATTCGTTCGCATTCGTCTTCATTCGTCCCTATTCGTTATATTAGCGTTTGAATGAAAGCAATTGTTTACAAATCAACCGGGAGTTGGTATATCTTAAAAGATGAAAAGGGAGACATGCATAATGCCCGTATTAAGGGCGTTATTAAACTTGATGAAATTACCAGTACCAATCCCATTGCAGTAGGAGATGAGGTAGAGATTGAAGTGGAAAACGAATTGGAAAATACGGCGATGATCAGTGAGATTTATTCCCGCCGGAATTATATCAACCGGCAAAGCCCCAAAGGAAAGCACCAACATCATATCATCGCGGCAAATCTCGACCAATCATTATTAGTAGCCACGCTTAAGGAGCCAAAGACTTCACAAGGTTTTATTGATCGATTCCTGGTAGCATCCGAAGCCTATCATGTGCCAGCCATAATCGTTTTCAATAAAGCTGATATTTATAAAAAGAAAGAACAGGATAAATATGAACAATGGAAAAAGATGTATGAATCCATTGGATATCATGTTTTCCTGGTTAGTGTAAAAGACAATAGCGGAATTGATGCGGTAGCGGAACAATTAAAAAATAAAACAACACTCATCAGCGGACATAGCGGTGTTGGAAAATCTTCTTTATTAAATTCGATTTTACCTGACTTACAATTACGTACACAGGACGTAAGTGGCTGGAGCGGCAAAGGATTACACACTACTACATTCGCGGAGATGTATGATCTTCCTTTTGGTGGCGCTATCATTGATACACCCGGCTTACGTGAATTTGGTCTGGTAGATATCAGCAAACAGGAACTCTCTCATTACTTTCCTGAAATGCGTGAAAGATTGAATGATTGCCAGTTTAATAATTGCCTGCATATAAATGAACCGGGCTGTGCCATTAAAGAAGCCGTTATCAATGGTGAAATAACCGAAGACAGGTTTGTTAGTTATTATGGGATACTGGAATCGATAGAAGAGAAGAGCTATTAATAAGCGACAATTGCATTACAATGCAGGGCCCACCAGTATGAAATTCATCGTATAGGCAGCAGTGGAACTCTGACTGCTGGAGTTATAAAACCGAACCCAAAATGAGTTATTTAAGTAATCAACATTTACGATACTATGCGTCCAGCGTTCAAAGCTGCCAGAATGATTGGTAAGCTGTGCAATACTTATAAAAGGGTTGGCTGAAAATTTATTTGCGGGTATACTGAACTGTACGTCGTAAAAAGTGCCTGAGGGAGAATTGGGAATTGTGACAGTGCCGGAAGTAAATGCGATTACCAGTTGTGTACTGTTATTGCTCCTTACAATTCCTCTTCCTGAAGTTGTAATATCACCTGCGACCCCTAAATTGCTGTTAGTCGTAATATTCCCGTTAACATTAAGCGAACTCTGCGTTGAAACATTACCAACAAAAATGCTTATGCCATCCACGATCAAATTTTGGTTAAGGAAAGTATTTTCATTCACAGCTAAATTATTGCGGATGCGAGCACCTCCATTTACATCAAGCTTATTAGTAAGGAAATCTGGTGATAAGACACCAATTGCAAGAGCAGTGACGTAGCTATTGCCATTCACCATGAGTCTGAAATTTGACCAGGTATCGGCAGTATTAATTCCAATATTACCGACACTATCAATAATAAAGCGCCGTTGAAAATTGGTAAAAAATTCAAGACCATTCTTTGAGGCCCCGGCTAACTTATTACTCCCGATTCCAACCCCACCAAGAGTACCGAATTTTAGCATCTTTCCATTTGTGAAAATGCTATTGTTGAGATTACTTGCATCGATTAGCGCCGTGCCATTAATTGTTAGGAGCTCAGGAGCAGTAGTGGTTCCAATA
>Ga0190271_10001047_pt1 | contig 15259 bp, 13 predicted proteins | sample Popmic356T_FD_133747 | JGI IMG/M metagenome (GOLD analysis project Ga0190271, IMG submission 133747) | Populus adjacent soil microbial communities from riparian zone of Weber River, Utah, USA - 356 T | ecosystem: Environmental > Terrestrial > Soil > Riparian zone | place: USA: Utah | collected...
ACCGGCTTAGCAGACAAGATGTCGGCGCTTCAGCGTTCGGGCGAGCGCATCCTGGTGGATTTCAATACGCTGCCACGTCCTGGTGCCTGACCGCAGCGTGTAAGCGAACAACTCATGTGCAATATGAGATTTCGGCGAACTTCGGCGAACTGCAGACCCATGATGGATTGTCACAGGTACGGAACATGCGGACCCGGACGGCAGCATGGCTGAACGTTTCGCCGCCCCTGCTCATGCATTACATTTTCTCATCTATACGAAACAAAAAAATCGTTTGTCGGAAAAACTGCACGATTCGCAGAATGACAGGTTACGGAACATCGGGTGGACGAGGCGCAACGGACCAAGATGTCGGCTATGCCACCGAAAGCACAAATCGGAGGACACGACCATGACCCACGGTATTCATCACGTGACGGCGATCGCCGGACCGGCACGTCGGAATGTGGACTTCTATATTCGCACACTGGGGCTGCGGATGGTCAAGAAGACCGTCAACTTCGACGACCCCAGCACCTACCACTTCTATTACGGGGACGAGACCGGCCAACCCGGGACGATCCTGACTTTCTTTCCATGGGAGCACGTCGCCGCAAGTAGGCTTGGCGTCGGTGAGACGCAGGAAACCCTCTTCCGTGTGCCGGAAGTTTCCATCGGCTATTGGACCCACCGCTTCATCGAGAAGGGGGTCGCGCACGAACCCGTCGACAAACGCTTCGGAGAGACCGTGCTCTCGTTCAAGGACCTGGACGGCATGCGGCTCGCACTTGTCGCGGTGCCGGGCGCCGAGAACGAGCCAGCATGGAGCAGCGGCGAGGTGCCGGACGAGCATGCCATCCGCGGCTTCCATAGCGTCAGCCTGCTGCTGCGTGATGCGGCGCCGACGGGTGCGATCCTCACGGACGTGTTCGGCTTCTCTGAAGCCGGCCGCGAGGGTTCAACCGTGCGCTTCAAGGCTGACGGGACGGCGATCGGCGGGATTGTCGACATTCGCGTTGCCGGCGATTTCCTACGGGGGCGGCAGGGGGGCGGCTCGGTCCACCACATGGCGTTCCGAGCGCCCGATGACGAGGCGGAATTTGCGATGATGAAGAAGCTCGCCGAGAACCACGACATTCGCACGACCGATCAGAAGGACCGCAACTACTTCCGCTCGCTCTACTTCCGGGAGCCCGGTGGCGTGCTGTTCGAGATCGCGACCGATATCCCTGGCTTCACCATCGACGAGCCGGTCTCATCGCTCGGCACGTCCCTGAAACTCCGCCTCAATACGAACCGCGGCGCAAGGACATCGAGGCGGTGCTGCCCGCCATCGCCGCGTAGTGGCTCAAACGCCATCGACGGCGTGGTACGCCAGTGTTCGTAGTGATCCCCAATTCGTGAAGCTGTCATAAAACTGTCATACAGCTCGCCGCCACCGGTGAGAATGCCGACGCGCTTCTTTGCCATGACCGCACTCCTGCAACTTCGTAATCTCGTCAGTCACCGCGAGGAGTTTCTTCGATTAGCTGCGATATCAGCCTCGCTCAGAATCACTTCGATACGGTCGCGAGGTCGCATCTGCGGCGCGGTTCGCCATGGTGCTCAAGCCGATGAACGTGGCAGCGGGGTGCATGACAACGCTTGACGGAATGGCCTCGAGGTAGGTTCGGAAACGCCCTTTGTGCTCGAACCGGGCGCGGAAATCCGAACGCGACATGAAGTCCGTGATCCGCGGGGCGATGCCACCCGCGATGTAGACGCCACCGCGAGCGCCGAAAGTCAGGGCGACATTGCCGGCGATCGTTCCCAGCATCGCGCAAAACAGCTCGAGCGCCTCCCGGGCGGTGTGGCACACGTCATTGAGCGCAGCCGTGGTGATGGCGGCGGCGGCGCGTTGAGGGGCATCGACTCCATCGACCGCGATGACGGCGCGGTACAGGTTTTCCAATCCGGACCCTGAAACGACCCGCTCCGCCGACACGTGCCCGAACTCCCGACGCAGATAGTCGACGATTGCATCTTCGCGGCGGGAGGTGACGGCCATGGTCGCGTGGCCGCCTTCGGTTGCGATGGCGATCGGGCCTCGCGAGCCAGGCACCAGGCAGGCCACGCCGAGCCCCGAACCCGGACCGAGCACCGCCCTTGGTGCTCCGTCTACGGCCTCGCCGCCGCCCAGGCGATACAGGTCCGCGGCCGTTAAGTGCGGCAAGGACAATGCGGCCGCCTCGAAGTCATTGCAGAGGTGGACTTCCACAAGGCCGAATTCGGTGCACAGCTCGCGCGCATCGATCGTCCACGGACAATTGGTGAACACGCAACGATGTTCGTCGACCGGCCCCGCAACCGCGAGCGCCGCCTGACGAACTGCCGATGTCTGACGATCACCTCCAAAGAAAGCATCGACGACGTCGGGAAATCGGGGGAACTCGGCCACCGAGAAGTATTTGATGGGCCCAAGAACGCCATCCGACAGAAGCGCGAGTCGGGCGTTGGTGGCACCGATATCGCCCAGCAGCACATGCTCATGAGAGCAACCCATCAGCGCCTCCTGCGGATGGCTGGCGACGCTCCAGCCATTGACATTATGCTGGGTCATTCATTCAACAGCTCCCATTCAGGCTGCATTACAACGCCCCGCGGTTGTTTTCGTTGCGGAGGACCGATTGCGGAACCATGCGGCCGATGGCGCATGACGGACGTAGGATCGCTCGAAGGCTACAAGGCCGCTTCGGCAATACCAGCCCAGTTTGCCTCTCGCTAGCCAAGTCGGCATGCAAAAAATCCTCCTCGCACTTTCGTTTTGACTGCCCGAAAAACGCCATTGCGCTGGGAAGGCCAACCGCCTTAATGAGTTTTGACTCGAGTTGGTCACGCCTCGCAGAACCAAGGATTCCACTGATGACTGTAGCGCCGAAAATCAAGACCACCGTCGTTGGTTCATATCCAGTGCCGGATTGGTTGCTCGCGCTGCCGTCGGAGCAGGCGCTCGTCGACGCTACGCGCGTTGTCATCCACACCCAGGAGCAGGCCGGCATTGATCTCGTCTGCGATGGCGAGTTCTCTCGCTTCGACGTGAACCATCCTGAAACCAACGGTATGATCGAATATTTCGTGCGACCCATGGCGGGGATGCGCACCGCCATCACGTTCGATGAGCTTGTGATGTATCGCTCTCAACGTGGCATGGGATTTCGGACACGGCCGCCGGCGGTGGTGGACGGCGCGGTGGGAGCCGGCACGCTCGATTTGCCGCACGCCTGCGCGCGCGCCCGGCGGCTGACCTCGCGACCCTTTAAGTTCACGCTGACAGGCCCGCACATGCTGGCAAAGAGCGTGATCGACAAGCACTATCGCAGCTTGCCTGAACTCGCGATGGCAATTGGCGATGCGCTCGCGGAGCAGGTCCGGAACCTGGACGCGGACGTGGTGCAGATCGATGAGGCCAATTTGCCAGGCAGCCCCGACGAATGGCAGTGGGCCGCGGCCGCGATCAACCGCGTGCTGGATGCGGTCAAGACCACGCCCGCGGTGCATCTCTGCTTTGGCAACTACGGCGGGCAATCGATTCAGAAGGGCAGGTGGGACAACCTCATCAACTATCTCAACGCCCTCCACGTCGATCATGTTGTGATGGAAACGGCCCATCGACCGCCGGAGGAACTTGCCGCCTTCCGGCAACTGCGGCCGGAGATTGGCTTCGGACTTGGCGTCATTGACGTCAAGTCGACCGTGATTGAGTCCGCCGATGCGATTGCGCGCAGCATCGAACGCGCCGAGCGCCTGCTGGGGCCCGACCGCATTCGCTATATCCACCCCGACTGCGGGTTCTGGATGCTCAAGCGCAACATCGCCGACGGCAAGATTCGTGCGCTGGTCGAGGGACGCAATCACTATGAAGGACGCACAGGTAGTGCCGTGGCGTGACGGCATCAATCCATGGCCAGGACGCCCTTGGACTTGAAGATGTTTCGGATGCGCGTCGAATAGTCGTGGAAGCGCTGCGGCAACTGGTCGAGCCGGCGCGGCCGCGGCAGGTCGATCTCGATGATCTCGACGATGCGTCCCGGTCGCGGCCCCATGACGACGACGCGGTCGGCGAGCAGCACCGCCTCCGGAATGCTATGGGTGATGTGGAGCGCCGTCTTGCGCGTCTCCATCCAGAGCCGCTGGATATCCATGGAAATCTGTTCGCGCGTCAGCGCGTCGAGCGCGCCGAACGGCTCGTCCATCATCAGCATCGCGGGCCCGTGCACCAGCGCGCGGCAAATCGACACGCGTTGGCGCATGCCGCCGGAGAGCTCATAGGGCTTTCTATGTTCGAATCCTTCGAGGCCCGTGGCTTTGAGAAGATCGCGGGCGATCGGCTCATATTGAGCACGGTCCATCTTGCGGATGTCGATCTGCAGCATCACGTTGGCGAGAACGTCGCGCCAGTCGAGCATGATGGACTCTTGGAACACGATGCCGACGTCGATCTGCGGACGATCGACCCGCTTGCCGCCGACGGTAATCGTGCCCGAGGTATAAGGTGCGAGCCCGGCGACCATCTTCAGAATCGTGGTCTTGCCACAACCGCTCGGTCCGACGATGGCGACGAACTCGGACTGCTTGATGTCCAGGTTGATATCGGCACACGCTTCGATGACGCCGCCTTCGGTCTGGTATGACTTGCTGACGTTCGTCAGGCGGATGAAGGGTTCACTCATCGACAATTCTTTTTGCCAATATCGAAGCGCGGCGCGACCGGTCTCTCCGCGGGCTCGCCGCGGAGAGACCGGTGCCATTGTTACTTCTTGACCATATACGGCGGCGCCGACAGATACTCGTTGGTGTAATATTTGTTTAGGTCAGGCTGCGCCGGCATCTTGGCGAACTTCTCCAGCAGATCCTGACTTTCCTTCCAATCCTCCGTTGCCGACCAGAACAGCGGCTTCCCTTCCGAGTGCTTGGTGCGGATGATTGTCATGGTGCCGTCGACCTCGAGCAACGCGATCTCCTCGGTGAAAACTTTCGCGTGCTTTATGAACATTCTGGCGGCTTCGCCACGGTTCTTGTCGGTATACTCCCACCCCCGTTGTGACGCGCGCAGGAAGCGCATGAGCTGATCCTGGTTCTTGGCTTCTTTGAGCCAGTTATTGTTGACGACAATGGCGCTGCTCAAGGTGGTGACGCCGGCCATGTCATAGAGCCGCGTCCAGCCCATCTTCACGCCGGATTGGAGCTGCATGCGTGGGCCCTGATCCATGAAATATCCCAGCAGCGAGTCGGCCTGCTTGCTGAGCACGGCCTGCTCTTTCGATGCTGGCGTGGCGACGGTGATGAGTTGGACGTCGCTCACCTTCATGTCCAGCTTGCCCATGAAAGCGGTGAAGATGGCTAGGCTGGCGTCGCCGGCGGTGATCGCGATGCGGCTGCCTTTGATCTCGGAGATCTTGGTCGGCCGCGGGGCGTCGGCGCGATAAATGAACGACATTGGGCTCTGCTGGAGCGTGACACCAACCGCCCTGATCGGCATACCGGCGCTGATCCCTCGCATCATGGTGGCGGCATCGACATAGGCCACCGGGTTGGTCGCGTTGGCGACGAGCTGCGCCACTGTCGTGGAGCCGCTGCCTTCGACGATTTCGACGTCGAGGCCCTCCTCCTTGTAGAACCCCTTATCGAGGGCCACGAAGAATGGCGCGTGCTCGCCATACAACGTCCAATTCAATCGAAACGGGAACTTCTCTAGGGATTGGGCATCAGCGGCCGTCACGAACGCCGACGCGGCCGCGAACGCAGCCAGCAGCGGTAGCCAAGTTCTCATGCGTTGCATTGCTTCCATCTCCTCCCTGCTACGACTCCGTCTGTCACGAAGCCTTCTTTGTGGTCGTTGGTGCTTGAAGAGGTCTACATTGTCTAGTTTACATTGTGCCGGTCTCGCGCACCCGGTGGGTGACGTGCCACGGGATCAGCAGGGCTTCCAACAGCTCCACCGAGTAATAGAAAACCAGGCCGATGATGGTGAGCGCGACGATGGTCGCGAACATGAGCGAGGTCTGCATGTTGGAATTGGTTACCAGCAGCAGATAGCCGAGCCCCTTGTCAGCTCCGACGAACTCGCCGACCACAGTGCCTGCGATCGCAAGCGTGGCTGCAACCTTCAGGCCACTGAACAGATAAGGCAGGCTCGTCGGCAGCCGAAACTGGGCGAAGATCTGTAGCCGTGTCGCCCCCATCGATCGGGCGAGATCGCCCATCTCCGGCGACATCGAACGCAGACCGACGGCGGCATCGATGACGATAGGGAAGAACGAGATCAGGAAAGCGACGAGAATCTTCGGCGTCACGCCGACGCCAAACCATACGAGGAACAACGGCGCGATCGCGACTTTCGGCACGATCTGGAAGAACAACAAGGTCGGCATCGCGAGTTCGTTGAAGCGGTTTGACGAGGTAATGGCGATGGCGAGCGGAATGGCGACGCCGACTGCAAGCGCATAACCCGCCAGCATTTCGTAGACAGTCACCCAGCCGTGGCGCAGCAGTTCAGGCAGTTCAGCGACGAACGCATCGGCAATGGCGACCGGCGTGGGCAGGAGATAAGGCGGCACCTCCCATACGATTACGAAAATCTGCCACGCCAACAGGAACACCGCGATGCCGACGAGCGGGGTGAGCTTCTTGACAATGCCCATGCCGCGCGTGGACATCGTCTTTGCGTCAACTTTCGCGGTGTCGCTCAGGAGCGCCATCGTCTTAACCTGTTTCCGCCCTGATTTCGCAGCACTTCATATCAGCGTATCAGAGCCCTCAAGCCGGTAAAGCATCCCGCAATTGCGCAACCGGCGTCATCACGCCGCGCACCTCGTGGCTTAGTTCGATGCCCAGGCCCGGCGCGGTCGGCACGCGCAGCACGTCGCCGTTGGCACGGAACTGCGGATCGCTGGTGCCGCGCCCGGCGATATATTGCGGGCCGTTGAGGGCGGCGGGAAATTCGAGGCCCGCTGCGGAGAAGAAGTGCGCGGAAGCGGCCATCGAAAGGTCCGGGTCGGTCAGGCCAGAGGCAAACAAAAGCAGCTTGTTGTCGCGTAGCAGCGTCGCGATGCGCGAGGCATTCCACAAGCCGCCGCAACGAGCCACTTTCATGGCGATGCCGTCGAACATATCCAGCGCGATGAATTCGGCGGTCTCGACCGGCGAGACGATACCTTCGTCCATCAGCACCGGCAACGCCCCCTGGCGCTTGAGCGATTGATAGCAGCGGATTCGATTGGGCGGCAGCGCGATTCGATTGCCTTCAAGCCTAGATCGGCCAGCTTCGGTGCCATCAGGAGCGCGGTTTCGAGATCGTAGCTAGTATTGGCGTCGGCCCAGTGAAAGCCATTGGGCGCGAAGGACATGACCGTCTGCACCAGCTCCTGGTCATACGCTGGCGTCTGCGGATACCCGATTTTGATATTGAAGTTCGTATAGCCTTGCGAACGCGCCAGTAGGAGTTGCTCTTGTGCGCCTTGAATTGTCGGCGACTGCACCGTCCAGCTCAGCTTCACTTCGGACGTCTTCGCGCCGCCCAGAATGTCGCTCACCGAGCGGCGCATCTGCTTGCCCCAGAGGTCGTAGCACGCGAGATCGATTGCCGCTTTGCTCAGCGGTTGCCCGACCGAGAACGACGGACGGATCGCGCGCTCCATGCGAGCGTGGATGTCGGCGATATCGGCCGGATCGGCGCCGAGGATCGCCGGAGCGAGATAGTGGCGGAGGGTAGTCTCGACCGATTCGACCGTCTCGTATGTCCAGGTCTCGATCGGCACGGACTGACCCCAGCCTTCGACACCGTTCTGGTCGGTCAGGCGCAGGAGGATCGACGGCCGCGCCGGCGTTCTGAAGAACTTGAACTCGCCAACCAGCGGATAGTCGAATCTCGCGATGTCGACGCAAACGATACGAGCCATTCGAGCGTCTCCGGCACGGCCTCCCTTTCTCTGTTGCAATTTCTATGTTGCAATCGACTTCGAGGAAGTCTGCCGGGAATGACTCTAGTTGCTCGGTCGGATAGGTGCGAGCGAAAAGATGCACAGACACCTGAACTGAGTTTTGAGGGCTCGGCTGCAAGGGAGCGAAAGTGAGCGTGCCTCAATTTCTCGTCCGCGAAGTGGAGCTTTACGAACGGGACGTCCATCTGCGGATGCCATTCCGCTTTGGCGTGGTCACGCTGCGGGATGCGCCACAATGCTTCGTGCGCGTGCGGATCGAGCTGCCCGACGGCCGCTCGCAGTGGGGTGCTGCCGCCGAACTGCTGGCGCCGAAATGGTTCGACAAGAACCTGGCACTGTCGAACGAGGACAATTTCGATCAGCTGCGGCTGTCGCTCTCGTTGGCGGCCGATGCCTATACGCAGGCGCACCGGCCGTGCTCAGCGTTTGGCCATTTCGCCGCGCACTATGACGAGCTGATCGCCGCTGCCGCCACGCGCGGCCTTAATTCGTTGATAGCCAATTTCGGCCCGGCGCAGATCGACCGTGCCATCCTCGATGCACTTGGCCGGATCGCGGGCCACTCGTTCTACGATGTGATGCGCCACAACCTGGCCAGCATCGATCCTGTCCTGCTGCCGAAGCATCTCTCCGATCTGGCTGGCTTCGACGTCGTGCGCTTTCTCGTCACGCTGATTCCCGCGCGTAGCATCGCGGTGCGCCATACGGTCGGCCTGGTAGACATCATCGGTGGCCACCCGGGCCAGGTTGGCGACGGCCTTCCGGAATCGTTGGAAGACGTCGTTGCCGTCTACGGCCACACGTTCTTCAAGCTGAAGGTCGGTGGCGATCCTCATGCTGACCTGCAACGGCTCACTGAAATCGCCGCGGTGCTGGACCGGATCGCCGTGCCCTATTTCGTCTCACTCGATGGCAACGAGCAATACAACGACATCAGCGCGATGCTCGACCTATGGCGGCGGATCCAGGCGGTGCCGCAGCTTCAGCGGCTGGTGTCCAGCACGCTGTTCATCGAGCAGCCCATCACCCGCGCGCATGCGCTCGATGGCGACATTTCGGCGTTGTCGCATGTCAAGTCGGTGATTATCGACGAATCCGACGATGGTCTTGCCACCTTTCCGCGCGCGAAAGCGCTGGGCTATCGGGGCGTGTCGAGCAAATGCTGCAAGGGCCTGTACAAGTCGGTGTTCAACGCAGCCCGCTGCGCGATGTGGAACGCGGCGGCCGGCGATACGCGCTATTTCATCTCGGGCGAGGATTTGACGACGCAGGCCGGTCTCGCTGTGCAGCAGGACCTCGCGTTGGTCAACCTGATCGGCCTCCGGCATGTCGAGCGCAACGGTCATCACTACGTCAACGGGATGGCGAGCCTCCCTGAGGATGAGCAGCGGGCGTTCCTCACCGCGCATCCCGACCTTTACGAGAGCAGCCGAGGCGCGGTGCGACTGAAGATTTGCGACGGGTTGCTGGATATCGGCTCACTTGCGTGCCCAGGCTTTGCGACAGGCGCCTATCCCGATTGGATCAATCTCAAGCCACTTGCAAAGTCCGCAGCCCCCGACCCATCGCACATCTCTTGATGCTGATAGAAGCATGCGGGACGGCTGCTACCCGGCGGAAGCACGGATCTTCAACTGAAGGAAAAGCAAATGCGCTCGGCGATGGGCGTCAAAATATCGCTTTGATTGGTATTCGCAGAATGACAGGTTATGGAACGGCGCGATGGATTCCGGCTTTCGGGCAGACAACGGGGTCATTCAGCGTGTATTTTTGCCGTGCGAATGACGTCGCCCCATTTCCTGATTTCGGCACGCTGAAATTGGGCAAACTCTTCAGGTGTGCTGCCGACGAGGTCGAGACCTAGCGTCTTGGCACGCTCAGCAACATCGGGCTGGTGCAGTGCGTGACGGATCTCCTGCTGTAAGCGCGAGATGATGACCGTAGGCGTGCCCGCGCGCACGACCATGCCGTACCAGTTGACCACCTCAAACTTCGGCAACGTTTCATTCGCGGCAGGAACCTTCGGCAGCGTCGGCATGCGCTTGGGTGACGTGACCGCGATCGGGCGAAGCTTGCCGGACTCGATATGAGGCTGGGCGATGGCGAGCGCGTCGAATACGAAATTCACTTGGCCGCTGATCAGATCGGTGAACGCAGGGGCGCTGCCCCGATAGGGCACGTGGCGCGTTTTGATTCCGGCCTGCAGGTTCAACAGTTCGCCGGACAGGTGCGGGAGGCCACCGTTGCCGCTTGAGCCGAAAAGCAACTCGCTTGGCTTGGCCTTGGCGAGTTCGATAAGGTCCTTGAGCGAATTGGCCTGCACCGCGGGATTGATCACCAGAACGAAGCCCAGCGAGGCGACGTGGGAGAGCGGTGCGAAATCCTTTTCCATGTCCATGCCGGGCTTGCCGACATAGAGCGACGGATTGACGGCGAGGTTCCCCGTCGTGCCGAACAGCATGGTGTGACCATCGGCGTCGGCCTGCAGCACCCCTTGAGTGGCAATCAACCCGTTGGCGCCCGGCCGGTTTTCGACCACGACCGGCTGGCCGAGGCGCTCTGACATCTTTGGCGCGATTAAGCGGGCCAGAATGTCGATGCCACCGCCCGGCGGAAAGCCGATGACGACCCGAACTGGACGTGAAGGGAAACCCGCCTGTGCGATTGCCGGCCGCGCCAGCAGCAAACTGGCCGCCCCACCGAGCATGAAAGAGCGTCGCGTGGTCGGATAAATCATGGCGTTTCTCCCGGTGCTGCTTGCCTGGAGCGGAAGGCAAAGGCATCATTGTAATTTCCCCACATGATATATGAGGTCGAGGCTCGCCGGGAGGACAAGGTGATTCAGACAGAGCACGAAAATTCTGAGGTGCACGTCTACGCCGGGACGGCTGGGCACTCCGCCTGGTTCAGCGACGACAACGGCGAGACCTGGGTTCACCCGAACAGCCACTCGGGCATGTATCTCGAGCAGCGCGTCTGGTCGCTCGCCAGTCATCCGCGCACGCCCCACCGCCTTTTTGCTGGAACGGACGGCGGCGTGTTCCGCTGGGATGAAGCGACGGCGCGATGGGTGCATCTGCCGTCCCCCATGAACGATGTCTGGTCGATTGCGGTCGACCCCACCGATCCAGATGTGCTGATCGCAGGTACGCGACCGGCGGCTTTCTATCGCTCCGCCGACGCCGGTAAGACGTGGAAGATTGTCACGCCGCCCGGCGTGATCCCGCTGTCCGACGTCAACGCCGGGCCGACGCGTGTCACGCAGGTTCTGTTCGATCCGGTTGATGACGGAACGGTTTGGGCGTCAGTCGAGGTCGGCGGCGTCTACCGCAGCAAAGATCGCGGCCAGACCTGGGAATACAAGGAAAAGGGCCTCATCTCGGGGGATGTCCACGGCCTTGCGGTGATGAAGCCGCCAGGCGGCAGTAAGGTGTTGCTCGCCACCACCAACCGCGGTTTGCATCGCAGCGATGACAATGGCGAGACTTTCGTGTTGCAGGAGCTTCCGACGCCGTGGCCATACATGCGCGGCGTGGTATCGCGTGCCGACAATTCAGGTGTGGTGTTTGTCGCCAACGGCAACGGCCCGCCGGGCAACGATGGGTTCCTGCTGCGTTCGCGCGACTACGGCAAGACCTGGCAGGACGCCAAGCTGCCGAGTCCGCTGGAAAGTACGGTGTGGTGTATCGCCACCTGCGCCGAAGACCCGATGCTAATTTTCGTTTGCACCAATCTCGGCGAGCTGTTCCGCTCGAGCGACGGCGGCGAGACCTGGAAACGGATGCCGCATGTGTTCGGAGAATTGCGCGCGCTGCATTGGCGGAAGCTGCCCGCTGGCACGCGTCAGGCGGCGCATTCTGTGACGCGGCCGGTGATGAAGGCGAAGCAGATGGGATGGGCGGCCGCATGAGCATGGCACCGGGACCACCGCTCAAGGTCGGCCTGATGGTGCCGGCCAACAACACCACGATGGAGGTCGAGCTTGCGGCATGGCTGCCGGCTGGATCGACCATCACGACGGTGAAGATTCCGCGCGGGCAGGGATTGCTGACCAAGGAGACCTTGCCTGCGTACCGTGACAGCGCGATTGCGCTGGCACGGCAACACTTCGCCGACGGCAAACATGATCTCATTGCGTATGGATGCACCGCGGCCGGTTTCATTTCCGGACCGGTCGGTGACGCCGAATTGCAAGAGAAACTCAAGGAGGCGACCGGCTTGCCGGTGGTCACCACCGCACGCGCAATGGTCAGCGCGCTCCAGCACGACGGCGCCAAGCGGATCGCCGTCGTCACGCCCTATCACGACATGGTGAACCAGCAACTCGCTGCATTTCTTGCCGACGGTGGCATCAGCGTGGCGCGCATGGACACGTTCCGTGCGCCGGACGTCATTGCGCTCGGCAAGATCACCGCCGAGCAGGTTCGCGAACTGGCTCGTGCGACTATGAAGCCGGATTGCGACGCGATGTTTATCGGTTGCTCGCAACTGCCGACCCACGCGATCCTCGATGACCTTCATGACGAATTTGAACGACCGACCTGGTCTTCGATCTGTGCCACGGCATGGGATGCCAAGCGTCTGTAAGTAACAACTTTCCAGGCTCGCTACGTTGAGAACTCTGCGATCCGATCCAGCGGACGCCCTGAAAGGGAGGAAGTGATGCGGAGGTTTCGACTGGCGCTGGCTGCCGTGCTGCTTAGCGTTCCGACCCAGCAGGCGAGCGCGCAGAATTTTCCGGACCGTCCAATCCGTCTCGTGGTGCCTTACGGCACCGGCGGCATTACGGATATCGCCGCACGGATCGTGGCTCCGGCGATGGGAGATCAACTGGGCCAACAGGTGTTCGTCGATAACCGTCCGGGCGGCGCGGGCATGATCGGCTTTGGCGCGACCGCCAACGCTCCCGCCGATGGCTATACGCTGGTGCTGGCCACCACGGCGCTTGCGGCCAATCCCATCCTGTTCAAGTCCATTCCTTACGACGCAAAGAAGAGCTTCTCGCCGATCACTCTGGTCGGCATTGTGCCGATGGTTGCCGTCGTGCCGGCTTCGTCTTCGATCAAAACGCTGAAGGAACTGGTCGAGCTGGCGCGCACCAAGAGCGCCGAGACCAACTACGGCTCCGCCGGTAACGGCAGCGATAACCACCTCACCGCCGAGAACTTCAATCATCTGGCGGGGATCAAGGTCACGCATGTGCCGTATCGTGGCGGCGGGCAGGTGATGACCGACCTTGTTGCGGGACGGCTCACCTATGTGTTCGCGACCTTGCCGACCGCGCTGCCCTTCATCATTGACGGAAGGCTCCGCGCGCTGGCGACAACCGGGCAGGATCGCAGCAAGGCGCTGCCAGACGTGCCGACCGTCGCGGAAGCGATGCTTCCGAACTTCTCGCTCTATGCTTGGCTCGGTTTGTTCGGACCGGCCAATCTGCCCGCGCCAGTTCATGACAGGCTGAATAAAGCGGCCGTGACCGCTCTCAACAATCCCGAGACGGTCGAACGGTTGCGCAAGATCGGTTTGGAGATCAGAGGCGGCTCTCCGCAGGAGCTCGGTACGCACCTCGATCGCGAACTCAACCGCTGGGCGGAGCTCGCCAAGCACGTCAAGATCGAAGTCTCGGAATAGCCTGCCGAGTCACTCCACTGCGCGCGCCCATCACACAGCCAAGTGTCCGCCGTTCCGATGGATAACCGCCTGACGATATTTTCCGTGGCCGAGCGACGTTATTGCGAACCGCTGCTGCGCGGGTTTTCGCATCGGGCGGCGCGCGCTTCGCTGTTGACGCGATGGCGGGCCGCGCTTGGCCGCGACCAGGACCAAAAATGGAGGAAGCAAGGATGACCGTCATCAATCGCCGCACGCTGCTTCTTGCGCCGCACTGTCTCCGCTGGCGTCCGGTCGCCTGCTGGCCCAAACCAACTGGCCGACGCAGGTGGTCCGCATTGTCGTGCCGTTTGCGCCCGGCTCGTTCACCGATGTGTCGGCGCGCCTGGTTGCGCAGGAACTCACCGAACAACTGGGCCAGTCCGTCATCGTGGAGAATCGCGGTGGGGCCGGTGGCACCGCCGGCACCGTCGCGGTGGTCCGTGCCGCGCCAGACGGTTACACGCTGGTGTTGACCGACAATTCGCTGTCGATCTCGCCCGGTCTCTACCCGAACCTGCCGTACGATCCGGTCAAGGATCTGGCCCAGATCAGCCGAATCGCCGACTCGCCGTCGCTTCTGATGGTGCGCAACGAACTCGGTCCGAAGACGCTCTCCGAACTGGTTGAACTCTGCAAGCACAAGCCTGGCCAGATCACGTTCGGTTCCGGCGGGCCCGGTTCGTCGGCGCATCTGGCGATGGAACTGTTGCTCAACGTGGCGGGCGCCAAAGCCCTCCATGTCCCGTTCCGCGGCGTTGCGGCGGCGATTGCCGAAGTGATCGCCGGCCGCGTCGACATGGCGATCGCGAGCCTTGCCTCCGGCGTGGCCCATGTGAAGGCCGGCAGCCTAATTGGCGTTGCCGTGTCCGGCAACGCGCGCAGCGAACTGCTGACGACCGTTCCCACCTTCGCGGAAGCAGGGCAGCCGCGCTACGACATGTCCTATTGGTGGGGCATCGCAGCGCCGGCCGCGACGCCACGGCCGGTTATCGACCGGCTGCACAGCGAGGTCGTGAAGGCATGCGCGAAGCCGCGTTTGCGCGAGGCATTCCTCAAGAGCGCGGCGCTTGCCGTGACCTCCACGCCGGAGGAAATGACCAAGTTTCTTGATCATGAGATCGGCGTTTGGCGCGGCGTGATCAAGAGCGCCAACGTCACCGTCCAGTGACAACGCAATTTTGAGGAGAGTTCCGTTGAACCATCATAACGAGCCCGCGCCGGTATTCCGCGCGCCATGCGCTCGGCGAGAGGCCTCAAATATCGCTTAGATTGGTATTCGCAGAATGACAGGTTACGGAACATCTCGAGAATTTTAGTAGCGGCCGTTGCCACAACACACGTAACAAATATCTAAGGTCGCCGTCGAAAGCAGCCCGACTTTGTCGGGCGTAATCCGGCTGACAATCCTGCAATCTATTTGGGTTCTGACGCGTGGAGCGCCCGATATTCAAACCGGAATCTTCTGAAACTCCATCGCGAAACTGTGCATGCGCTGCGCGCCTGTGTCGGTGATCTCTACTGTCTCAGCGAACACGCAGCCGGTCTTGCCGTCTCTCCATTTCGGATCGAATAGGTCGATGTTGAACGCAAACACCATGCCTGGCTCGAAACGGTCGCCGACAACCTTGATGGCCTCGCGGTCGGCCGCG
>Ga0190271_10001048_pt1 | contig 15244 bp, 15 predicted proteins | sample Popmic356T_FD_133747 | JGI IMG/M metagenome (GOLD analysis project Ga0190271, IMG submission 133747) | Populus adjacent soil microbial communities from riparian zone of Weber River, Utah, USA - 356 T | ecosystem: Environmental > Terrestrial > Soil > Riparian zone | place: USA: Utah | collected...
GGGCTCGGATCCTCCTCTTCGAGCAGCTCGACGAAGCCGCCGAGGCTGAAGATCGGCGTCCGCAGCTCGTGCGAGGCGTTGGCGATGAACTGCTTGCGGGCGCTGTCGAGCTCGGCCAGGCGGCGCTGCATCTCGTTGAAGGTGCGGGCGAGCTGGCCGAGCTGTCCCGCCGAGGCAATCGGGATCGGCGTTTCGAAGTTGCCGTCGGCGACTTTGCGGGCGGCGTCCTGGAGGCGGGCGATGCTGCGCCCCGCCATCTGCGCGTAGTAGACGCCGATCAGGGCGGCGAGCACCACCGCGATCAGGCCGCCGACGACGATCTGGCCCTTGACCGCGCTGAGCCCGCTGGCGGCGCCGCCGAACGCGACCGTGTAGAGGTAGACGACGAAGACGGTGCCGATCGCGATCGCGATCGAGATGACCGTGATCCGGCTGCCCAGCGTCGTCAGCCTGAGCCGGCGCATCGCCTACTCGCGGAAGCGGTAGCCGACTCCGCGCACGGTGAAGAGGAACTCCGGTTCCTTCGGGTCCAGCTCGAGCTTCTCGCGGAGGTGGCGGATGTGGACGTCGACCGTGCGCGGGTCGCGGTACTCGGAGTCGCCCCAGACGTGCTCCAGCAGCGTCTCGCGGGTGAGGACGCGGCCGGGCGAGCGGGCGAGGGCGCCGAGGATCTCGAACTCGACGTAGGTGACCCGCACCTCCTCCTCGCGGAGCGTGACCATGCGGCGCCCGAAGTCGACGCTGAGGTCGCCGCTCTCGATCGTCTCCTCCTCGCCGCTGTCGCCGCCCATCCGCGAGCGCCGCAGGGCGGCTTTGACGCGGCTGCGGAACTCCCGCATCGAGAAGGGCTTGGTGATGTAGTCGTCGGCGCCGACCTCAAGGCCGGCGACCTTGTCGGTCTCGCTGCCTTTCGCGGTCAGCATGATGATCGGCACCTGGCTCCGCGAGCGCAGCTGACGGCAGACCTCGACGCCGTCGAGGCGGGGCAGCATCAGGTCGAGGATGACCAGGTCGAAGCGCCCCTCTTCGAAGCGCTGCAGGGCCTCGCCGCCATCCAGCGCCGAGGTGACGTGGTAGCCGTCCTTGCGCAGCGGGTAGCTGAGCAGCGTCTGTATGGATTGCTCGTCGTCGACGAGGAGAATGCGGGCCGAGCCGTTCGCCACGGCTGACAGAGTAGTGCGCCGGCCGACGTGGACGCATGTGCGAGTACCAAGAACTAAGGATCTGATTTTAGGTAGCCGATAAGTGGGGCGATGCAAGCACAGGAACTGAAATCCCTGGTCGAAGCTGGCACCTACAAGCCCGACCCCTCGCAGATCGCCACGGCGATGCTGCGCCGGCGCGGTGTCCGCGAGCTGCTCGTCCTCGGCGACTCGTCTAGTGGCCCAGCTGGTCGAATCCAGTCGCGGTCAGAGTCCCCCCGCCGGGCAGCCTGATCTCGACCCCGACTCCGTCGACGACCGTGCCGATCTGGCTCAGGGTCGTTTCCCCCAGCTCGGCGATGCCGATCGTGGCCTCGCCCAGCCGCTCCGCCGGCAGCGCCGCGAGCAGCTCGTAGTCCTCGCCGCCCGAGGCCGCCAGCTGCAGCGGGTCGGCGCCGTTGGCGAGGGCGACCTCGGCGACCCCCTTGGCGAGGGGCAGCGAGCCAGCCTCGATCTCGAGCCGGGCGCCACTCGCCGCGGCGAGGTGGCTGGCGTCGCCGCCGAGCCCGTCGCTGAGGTCGATCATCGCCCGGGCGCCAGCGGCGGCGAGGGCGCGGCCGGCACCGAGCCGCGGCTGCGGCTCGAGCTGGCGGCGGCGCAGGCGCTCGGCGGTCTCGCCGCTGAGCACCTCGGCCAGCGCTGGGTCGGCGAGGAGCGCCAGGCCCGCGGCGGCGCCGCCCAGCTCGCCGGTGAGGACGAGGACGTCGCCCGGCTGGGCGCCGCCGCGGCTGACCAGCAGCTCGGGCGCTGCCGCGTGGCCGACCACGGTCACGGCCAGGGTCAGGGCCGGCGCCCGGGTGACGTCGCCGCCGGCGAGCGTGGTGCCGGTCCGCTCGGCCAGGGCGACCATGCCGTCGACCAGCTGCAGGCACTCCGCCTCGCCGAGGTCCTCGGGGACGCCGAGGACGACGTAGGTCTCGCCCGCCTCCGCGCCCATCGCCGCCAGGTCGGAGAGCGCCGTGGCCAGCGCCTTGTGGCCGATCTGGGCCGGGCTGGCGACGTCGCGGCGGAAATGGACCCCCTCGACGATCGCGTCGACCGAGGTCGCGGTGGCCCCGCCCGGAACGGTCACGGCGGCGTCGTCGCCGCTCCCCAGGCGGACCCTGGGGCCTGGCGGCCCGAGCCGTTCCCGCAACTTGGCCAGCAGCTCGAACTCGCCCACCCGCCGATTGTCGCCGAAAACCGGAGCGGGGTTCCACCGTTGACCTCACTAAGGTGCGACGGACGTGGAGCGCAGCCAACCACTCCTGCACCGGATCGGCGAGGCCGGGGCACGCTTCGGATCGCGGCCGCCGCGAAGCCGCCGCGTCCGCCTCGCCGTGCAGATCGCCCTTGTCGTCCTGATCTTCGGCTTCCTCGTCCTCACGGTCATCGACCAGTGGGCGGAGATCCAGAGCGAAGGGGTCCACTTCAAGGTCGGCTGGCTGATCCCCGGGGTGATCATCCTGCCCTTCTTCTTCGTCTTCAGCGCCCTCGGCTGGGAGTTCATCCTCCGCTTCCTCGGCCACCCGATCGGGTTCGGCCGGGCCCAGGTCGCCTGGGGGCAGCCGCTGCTGGCGCGCTACGTCCCTGGCAGCGTCCTCTACGTGCTCGGCCGCGTCATCCTCTCCGAGCGGGCGGGGGTCTCGCGGCGGATCACGATCGCCAGCATCGTCTACGAACAGGCGATCTCTGCCACCTCGGCGATCATCGTCGCCGCCTACTTCATCCTCAACCACCCGGACCTGCAGGCTCAGCCGGCGCGCTGGGCGGTGCTGCTGCTGATCCCGGCCGCGATCGCGCTGCTGCACCCGCGCGTCTTCGGGCCGCTGGCGAACAAGGCGCTGAAAGCCTTCGGCCGCGAACCGCTGCCGGAGGTGATCTCCCTGAAGGGGGTGATCGCCCTGATCGCCTACTTCTCGGCCAACTGGTTCGTCGTCGCCCTCGGCATCTACTGCGTCGCCCGCTCGGTCACCTACATCCCCTTCGACGACATCCTCCTGGTCGGCTCGGCGCAGGCGATCGGGTACTTCGCGGCGCTGGTGACGCTGGTCGCGCCGGCCGGGCTGGGCGTGCGCGACGCCGCCTTCGCATGGGGGATGAAGGCGGCGCTGCCGGGCAAGAGCTTCGCGCTCGGCTCGCTGATCGCGATCGCCGTGCGCGGCGTGATGACGGTCGGCGAACTGATCTACGTCGGCACCGTCACCGCCCTCGGCAGGCGCGAGGGTTGGAGCATCCCGACCGGGATCATCCACGCCTCGCCCGAGGAGGAGGCAGCCGAGGCGAAGGGCGAGCGCGGTGGCCACTCGCCCGAAATCCTCTAGGCGCGACCCCGTTCCGCTGTGCCTTTCCCTCGCTATAGGGGGCTAAGTAACAGCGGAAGCTCAGAGCGGGATGCGGGCGCCCAGCTGGTAGGCGGTTAGGGCCAGGGCGAGGAGCTGCAGGGGGCGGTCGCGGGAGACGGCGGCCAGGGGCAGCAGCCAGACGAGGTACCAGGGGAGCAGCCAGGCGCTGGCGAGGAGCAGGCCGAGGGTCGCCCAGGCGGCGGCGCGAACCCAGTCGCCGCCGCGCCAGGTGCGGAGGAGCAGGTAGGCGACCAGGGCCGCGTAGAGGGCCAGGACGGCGGCGCGGACCGGGTCGGGGTCGAGCCCGGTGAGGCGGGCGAAGGCGATCGGGATGCTCATGTGGCTGGTGCGGCCCTGGTTCTCGCCGGCGAGGCCGAAGGCGTGCAGCCAGTCCCAGCCGAAGCCGGCGTAGGCCGCCGCGGCGATCGCCAGGGCGGCGAGGGCGGCGCCGGCGAGGAGGCGGCGGAGCGGGCGGCCGGCGAGCGGGGTCGCGCCACCGGGGGGGCGGCCCGCCCCGGGCCTGGCGCTGGCGAGCAGGGCGAAGGGGGCGACGACCGCCGTCGAGGCCTTGACGGCGACCGCCGCGACCAGCGTCGCGCCGGCGCCGGCCGGCCGCGACACCGCCAGGGAGGCGACGCCGAGCATCGCCAGCAGCATCGCGGTGCCGTCGTTGTGGGCGCCGCCGACGACGTGGACGAGGACCAGCGGGTTGAGGGCGACGAAGGCGGCGGCGCGGAGCGGCTCGACCCCGCGCCAGGCGGCGAGCCGGGAGACGACCAGGGCCAGGCCCAGCACCGAGAGCGCCGCCGCGGCCTTCAGGGCCGCCACCGCGGCGCCGACCGGGAGCCAGGCCAGCGGGTAGGTGGCGAGCGTGAAGAGGGGGCCGTAGACGCTGGTCGTGTCGATCCAGTCGACCTTGGCGTAGGCCGGGTCGTTCGGCACCGCCAGTGGCGGGTGGACGTAGGGGTCGAGGCCGTGGCGGACGCCGAGGCGGGCGTAGTCGACGTAGCTGTAGACGTCGTGGGAGAGCAGCACCGGGGCGACCGCGAAGGCGGCGACGAGCACCGCGATCGTCGCCCAGGCGAGCCGCCGGCCCAGGGCCGGCGCCGCCACCAGGAAGGCGAGGTAGGCCGCGAAGCCGGCCCAGACCAGGCCGTAGGCGACCCCCGGCGCCAGGCTCAGCTAGCCGCTCCCGTTCGCCGCGTTGCCATCGACCCCGGCGCCGCCGCCGACCGAGGGCGCGGGCGGTGGCAGGGGCGCCGGTTCCTGCCCGGCGCCGGGCGCGTAGGCGTCCGGGTCGTAGCCGCCGACGGCGGCGCTGCCGGGCGGTGGGCTGTCGGATTCGCCGCCGCCCGCGCCGTCGCCGCTCTCGAAGCCGCGGTCGCTGGGGCTCGACTGCGCGAAGCGGCCGTAGTACGGGGCCCAGGTCACCTTGCCGTTCGGTTCCTCGAATTCCTCGCAGGGGACTCCGCCTTCGGAGTAGAGCGCGTGCCAGATGTCGGCCGGGAAGGTGCCGCCGAACACGGTCAGGCCGTGGACGCTGGACATCGAGATGTCGTTGGACTCCGGGTAGCCGACCCAGACCGCGGTCGCCAGGTTGGGCTGGTAGCCGGCGAACCAGGCGTCGGTGTATTCGTCGGTGGTGCCGGTCTTGCCGGCCTGGCCCGCGCAGCCGGTGTAGGCGGCGGTGCCGGTGCCTTCGGTGATGTTGTCGTGCAGCAGCCGGGTCACCTCCCAGGCGACCGGCTCGGAGAGCACCCGTCGCGGCTTGCCGCGGCCGGGGCGGTCGACGTGGCCGTTCGGGAAGACCACCTTCTCGATCCCGACCGGCTTGCGGTGGATGCCGCCGGCCGCCAGCGTCGCGTAGGCGTCGGTCAGCTCCAGCGGCGAGACGCCGAGCCGCAGGCCGCCGATGCCCTCGGCGGGGATGCCGTCGAGCTCGGTGGTTATCCCCATCGACTTCGCCGTCTGCGCGACCGCTTCGGGGCCGACGTCGAGGTCGAGCTGGGCGAAGACGGTGTTGTCGGAGCTGACCGTCGCCTGCTGCAGGTTGACCGTCCCCTGGTAGCCCTCGTCGGCGGTGTGGACCGTCCAGTGGCCCCACTTGGCGAGGTTGAGGTCGAGCGGTTTCGAGGTGTAGTAGGTCGAGTAGGGGTCGATGCCCTGCTTGATCGCGGCGCTGAGCACGAAGGTCTTGAAGGTGGAGCCGGGCTGGCGGCGGCCCTGGGCGGCGAGGTTGAACCTGCTCTCCTCGTAGTTGGCGCTGGAGACCATCGCCCGGATCTGGCCGTTGCGGGGGTCGATCGAGACCAGCGCCGAGGCCGGGTCGGTCGAGTAGGGAAGGGCGCGGCGCATCGCTTCCAGGCCGACCGCCTGCAGGCCCGGGTCGATCGTCGTCGTCACCTTCAGCCCGCCCTTGCGGACCGCGTCGACGCCGTAGCGTTCGAGCAGCTCGTTTTCGACGTAGTCGAAGAAGTAGGGCTCGCGGTGGTCGAAGAAGCCGTCGGAGACGTCGAGGCCGAGGCCGCGCGCTTCCGCCGCCCGCGCCCGCTGCGGGGTCACGAAGCCGAGCGAAGCCATCTTCCGCAGCACCTCGTTGCGTCGCGCCAGCGCCCGGCGCGGGTTGAGGATCGGGTTGTATTCGGAGGGCGCCTGCGGCAGCCCCGCCAGCAGCGCCGCGCGCGGCAGGTCGAGCTTGGAGACCGGCCGGCCGAAGTAGATCCTCGAGGCGGCGCCGACGCCGACCGAGGTGGCGCCTTCGACGGTCCCGTAGGTGGCGACGTTGAGGTACTGCTCGAGGATCTCCTTGCGCGAGTGGCGCTTCGCGTACTCGATCGCCAGCTTCGCCTCGACGATCTTGCGCTCGATGTTGCGCTCCGGGTCGTCGATGCAGAGGTTGCGGACCAGCTGCTGGGTGATCGTCGAGCCGCCCTCGACCACCTTGCCGGCTTCGAGGTCTTTGACCGCGGCGCGGAGGATGCCCTCCGGGTCGACGCCGTCGTGCTCGTAGAAGCGCTCGTCCTCGATCGCCACCGTCGCCAGCTGCAGGGTCTTCGGCACCCGCTGGAGCGGGACCGGCACCCGCGCCTCTTCGGAGTCGACGACCCCGAGCTTGCTGCCGTCGGCGGCGAAGATCGTCGTGTTGCCGCCCCTCTCGAGCGGCTTGCAGCTGGCCAGGGACGGCGCCTCGGCGGCGACGTCGAGCGCCCAGGAGGCGACCCCGATCGCCGCGGCGACCAGCACCACGACGAGTCCCCCAATCGCGAACGCGACCTTGCTGCGGACACCGCCGCGGCGCCGCTGCCGTCGCCGATTGCGCTGCGTCATCGAGCAGAGGGTACTTCCGGGGCGCCGTCCTCAGGCCTGGGTGTCGCCCGTCGAGTGGTTGTGGACGACGCCTTCGACCAGCAGCTGGTTGGGGATCACCACGGAGCTGCCGTCGCCCGGGTCGACGTAGGTGTAGGAGAGGGTGATGTCGGTGACCCGTCCCTCGGTCTCCTCGTAGCTGACCCGATCGCCGATCCGGAACGGCTGCGAGACGGCCAGCTGGATGCCGGCGACCATGTTGGCGATCGTGTGCTGGGCGGCGAAGCCGACGATCAGGCCGACCACCGCGGTCGAGGCGAGCACCCCGGTGGCGAGGCGCTCCAGTTCGGTGAACTGGCTCAGGCACAGCATCGCGACGACGAGGAAGATCGCCAGCAGGAGGAGGCGGCGCAGCATGCGCAGCCGCGTCTTCGTCGAGCGCGAGACCTGTGAGACTGCCGGCGACATGGAGGCCAAGTTAGCCGCCGAGCCCGTCGCCCGTCCCCCCGCGTCGTTCCCTTACTCGAACTGGGGACCGGCCCTGGCCGTGGGCGGAGTCCTGATCGCGCTCGGCACCGGGATCGTCCTCGGCATCCCCGCCGCGGTGATCGGCCAGGAGGACGGCGAGCTGACCACCTTCGGCAACGTCGGCGTGCAGCTGGCGACGGCGCTCGGCTTCCTGCTGGTGCCGATGGCGATCGCCGCCCAGCGCGGGGCGGCCGGGCTCGGCGAGATCCTTCGCCGCCTCGGCGTCCACGGCTTCCGGCCCTCCGCCTTCAAGTGGATGGCCGCCACGGTCGGCGCCTACCTGCTGTTCGCGATCCTCTACGCCTCGCTGATCGTCGAACCGAAGCAGGAGGACATCGCCGAGGGGTTCGGGGCGCTGCCGGTGCAGATCCTGCTGATCGTGTTCCTGGCCTCGATCAGCGAGGAGATCTGCTTCCGCGGCATGCTGTTCGGCGGTCTGCGGGAGCGGTTCTCGCGGATCCCAGCGGCGCTGCTGGCCGGCCTCGTCTTCGGCGCCCTGCACGCGCTCACCGGCATCACCGCGGTGCCGCCGCTGATCGTTTTCGGCTTCGTGCTCTGCCTGCTCTACGAGCGCACCGGCTCGATCGTGCCGGGAATCCTGCTGCATATGCTGAACAACTCCGTCGCCCTGCTTGCCCAGTAGCATTCCCGCGGTGAAGCGCCTCGCCCTCCTCGCCGTCGTCGCGGCGTTCGCACTCCTTCCCGCCTCCGCTCTCGCTGCCCCCGCTGGCAGTGACAAGGCGACCAAGCCGGCCGGCAAAGCCGCCGCCGCGCAGCCGGTTCCCGATGCGACCGTCAAGGTCGAGGTCGGTCACCTCCGCGACGGCCGCGCCGAGATCTACTCCGAGGTGCCGGTGGTCGGCACCCTCTCGCCCTACGTGCCCGGCGAGAAGGTCGAGCTGACCTTCTACCTCGACGGCAAGGAGCTGGTCACCCGCAAGCTCTCCGTCGCCAAGGGCAAGGGCGGCGTCGGCGTCTTCCGCAGCAGCGTCTTCCTCCGCGAGAACGGCAAGTACGCGGTCGCCGCCAAGCACGTGGCGACCCCGCAGCTGGGCGGCGACAGCACCGTCCGCAAGAGCTGGAAGGTCAGCTTCCCGGCCCTCCGCCAGGGCCAGTGCGGCGACGTCGTCGTCGGCTTCAAGCGGGCGATGCGGAAGATGGGCTACATCACCAACGACGGGCGCTGCTTCGGGGGCAAGACCGCCCGCGGCGTCCTCGCCTATCGGAAAGTCAACGACATGTCGCGCACCTCGCGGGCCGGCGCCGGCCTCGTCAAGAGCGTCTTCGCGGGCAAGGGCGCCTACGAGGTCCGCCACCCGGGTGCCGGCACCCACGTCGAGGCGCCGCTCTCCAAGCAGGTCCTCGTCTTCGCCAAGGGCGACAAGCCGGTCGCGATCTACCCGATCTCCTCCGGTAAGTCCTCGACCCCGACCGTGACCGGCCACTTCGAGTTCATCCGCACCGAACCGGGCTACAACTCGCACGGCATGTACTACTCGTTCTACTTCTACGGCGGCTACGCCGTGCACGGCTACGAATCGGTCCCCGATTACCCGGCCAGCCACGGCTGCCTGCGCACCTTCATCGCCGATCAGCCCGAGATCTACGAGCGGATCGAGTTCGGCGAAGACATCTTCATCTGGTAGCGCGATGAGGGTCTTCGTGGCCGGCGCGAGCGGGGCGATCGGCACACCGCTGGTGCGACAGCTGCTCGGGGCGGGCCACGAGGTGACCGGGATGACCCGGCGCGAGGAGCGAGCGGAGGCGCTGCGAGAGGCGGGCGCCGAGGCGGTGGTCTGCGACGCCTTCGACGCCGAGGCGCTGCGCGAGGCCGTGGTCGCGGCGAGGCCGGAGGCGGTCGTCCACCTGCTGACGGCGCTGCCGCCGAAGATGAGCCCGAATCCGGAGCTTGGGCCGACCAACCGGCTGCGGACCGAGGGCACCCGCAATCTCGTCGCCGCCGCGGAGGCGGCCGGCGCGCGCCGGCTGGTCGCCGAGAGCATCGCCTTCGCCTACGCCCAGCGCGGCGCCTGGGTCAAGGACGAGGAGGACGAGCTCTTCGCCGACGCGTCCGGCTCCTTCGCCGCGACCGTCGCGGCCCTCGGCGACCTCGAGGACCAGGTCGCCGCCGCGGAGGGGATCGAGGGACTGGTCCTTCGCTACGGGTTCCTCTACGGCCCGGGGACCTACTACGCGGCCGACGGTTCCCAGGCCGACGAGTTCCGCAAGCGCCGCGCCCCCGTCGTCGGCGAGGGAACCGCCGTCTTCTCCTTCATCCACGTCGAGGACGCCGCCGCCGCGACCGTCGCGGCCCTCGAAGGCGGCGCCCCCGGCGTCTACAACGTCGTCGACGACGAGCCGGCCCGGATGAGCGAGTGGATGCCGGCCTACGCGGAGGCGCTGGGGGCGAAGCCACCGCGCCGCATCCCCACCTGGATGGCCCGCCTCGCGGTCGGCGCCGACGCGGTGGGGCTGGCGACCGAGATGCGCGGCGCGGACAACGCCAAGGCCAAGCGCGAGCTCGGCTGGGAGCCGGCGTACCCGAGCTGGCGGCGGGGCTTCGCCGCGTCGCTGCGGTAGCGGCCGCCGCCAAGCGCCGACTCGGCCTAGGATGCCCGCGGTGCCCGACCTCGCTGCCGCCAAGGAGACGCTGCTCGCGGAGCTGCGCGAGCACTCGCTCGTGCTCGGCGAGGTGACGCTGGCCAGCGGCGCCACCGCCCAGTACTACGTCGACGCCCGCCGCACGCTGATGCGCCCGCGCGGCTTCGCCGCGGCCGGGGAGCTGATCGCGGCGCGCGCTGCCGAGCTCGGCGCCAGCGCCGTGGGCGGCCCGGCGACGGCGGCGATCCCGCCCGCCTGCGCGGCGATCGCCGGCCCGGCCGGTGCCGACCTGGTCGCCTTCTTCGTCCGCGGCGAGCGCAAGGAGCACGGGCTGCAGCGCTGGGTCGAGGGCCCGGTCGGTCCCGGCACCCGCTGCCTGGTCGTCGAGGACACGGTCACGACCGGCGGCTCGACCGCGAGCGCGATCGAGCGGATCCGCGAGGAGGGGCTGGAGATCGCCGGAGTCGTCGCCGTGGTCGACCGCCTCGCTGGCGGCGGCGAGCGGATCGAGGCCGCGGCCCGGGCTCCCTACCTGGCGTTGACCACGATCGACGAGATCTACCCGGAGCGGCCGGACCGCGGCTGATGGAGCCGGACGCCGTCGAGATCCGCGTGGTCGGCTGCCTGGTCGAGAAGCAGCGGACGACCCCGGACGCTTACCCGCTCTCGCTCAACGCCCTGCGGCTCGCCTGCAACCAGGCGACCAACCGCGACCCGGTCGTCGACTACGACGAGCAGACGGTCTCCGAGGCGCTGCGGCGGACGGCCCTGCGCGGCTGGACCCGGCTCGCCAGTGGCGCCGGCAGCCGCGCCCGCAAGTACCGGCACCTGCTGCCGGAAGCGCTCGGCGTCGACGAGGCGGAGCTGTCGCTGCTGGCGGTGCTGATGCTGCGTGGCCCGCAGACACCCGGCGAGCTGAAGCAGCGCAGCGAGCGGATACACGGGTTCGAGAGCCTGCCCGCGGTCCAGGAGGCGCTCGACCGCCTGGTCGAGCGCGAGCTGGTCGCCCGCCACGAACGCCGGCCGGGCCAGAAGGAGCTTCGCTACCAGCACCTGCTGGGCGGCGAAGCTGGCGAACCGGCGCCCGTCGCTCCCCAGGCTTCCGCTCCGAGCGACGCCGGCGAGGACCGGATCGACCGCCTCGAGCGTGAGATCGCGCAGCTGCGCTCCGAGCTGGCGTCGCTGCGCGAGGCGCTCGGCGAGTCAGCCGCGGACTGAGCCTCAGCGAACGGCGATCGTGACGGCCGCGGTGCGGCGGCCGCCCGGAATCGCGGCGATCAGCTCGCCGCGCAGGGAGCCGTGCTTGCGAAGGAGGGCGCGCCCGCCCGGGGTGAGGCCGATCTTGTAGGTGTGCCAGCGGTTGCCGCTGAGCTTGAAGGCGCGCCGCCCCAGCGATCGCGTCACCGTCCGCATCCGCACGACCCGGCCGCGCGCTCGCACCGGCACCTTGACCCGGGTGCGCAGCGTCAGCTGACCCGGGCAGGCGGTCCCGGTCGGCCAGGTGCAGGTGACGATCGCCTTGACGGCGCCGCTCCTCGTCGTCCAGACCCTGGAGAGGGCGATCGCGGGCGGGACGGCGATCGACTTGCAGCCGAGCAGGGCGTCGGCGCCGGGGCCGGCGTTGAGCCCGTAGACGCAGATCGTCTGCGGGCCGGACTTCATGGTCGGGAAGGTGGCGTCGAAGCCGTGGTTGGGGCCGGCGCCGCGGTACTTGCCGCCGATTCCGCTGCGCGGCTGGTTGGCGATTTCGCCGAGCCCGTATTCGACCGCTTCGGCGGTGCCGGCGCGACCGCCGATGAAGACCTTGATCCCCAGCGTCTGGGTCAGCGCGTCGGCGTCGAGCGCCCAGCCTTTGATCCGCACCTGGCCCGGGATCGGCGAGCCGACCAGGTCGAGGCCGCCGACCGGGTCGCTGGCGCTGGCGACCGGCACCGTGTCGGAGCCGAAGGTCGGGCCGTCCAGGTAGTTGTTGTCGATGTTGATCGTCACCCCGCCGTAGCTCTCGTCGTGACCGCCGCGGTACTGGTGGATCCGCTGCTGGCTGCTCCAGAGGTTGGAGGGGACGTTGGGGTCGATCGTGTTCTGCTGGCCGTTCCAGTTGGCGATCCAGAGCGCGTCCGGCCCTTCGGCGCCGCCGGCCGCGGCGTCGGCGATGTCGGCGATGCCGGAGCTGCTGCTGCTGTAGACGCCGGAGACGTAGCCGAGCGAGTGCAGCTTCGCCGTCCAGGCGGAGAGGAAGGTGAGCACGGCGTTGGTGGCGGTCGCACCCGGCGTGTAGGCCTCCATGTCGTAGTAGATCGGGGTCCCGGGGCCCATCCCGATCGCCGCGGCGTCTTCGACGGCGTCGACCGCGGCGGCGGTTCCCTGCGTCGTCGCCTGGCTGGGACTGATCGCCGCGCAGCTGCTGCAGGCGCCGTTCGGGGCCTGCAGGCCGACGTAGGTCGGGATCAGGTGCCAGCCGGCGGCGACCTGGGCGCTGACCCAGGCCGCGGTCAGGTTGGGCTGGGAGCAGCCGCGGTTGCTGCCGCCGATGTAGACGCCGATCGCCCGGTAGGGAGAGGAGGAGGCCCACCTGGCCATCGTCTGCGAGGAGGGCGCCGTGCAGGCGTCGAAGCCGAGCCCGGTGAAGACGCTGCTGGCCGCGGCGGTGGGGTTGGCGCGGGCGAGCGGCGAGGCGGCTGCGGCGGCCCGGGCCCGGGCGCGGGCGCCCGGGTCGACGACGATCGCCCGCTGCCGGCCGACCACGTTGACCGGGCAGCGCTGGTTGGCCGACGGCTTGCCCAGGTAGACGGCGCGCCGGTCGAGCCGCACGCACATCCGCGGGTGCTGGGCGAGCCGGTAGACCGGCCAGCCGCGCGGCACCTCGACCTGCTGACCGCGGAACTCGACCGTGCGCGCGGCGGCGTCGGCCGGCGCCGCCCCCTGCAGGAAGAGCACGGCGAGCAGCGCGCCGAGCGCGAGAAGGGCGCCTCCCAGCGCCGGCGAGTGTGGACGGTTGGCTCGAAGAGTCATCCGAAGGGCACCCATTACAACGAGCGTGAGCGAGAAAGTTGCTCTCGTCGCCGCGCTTGCAGGAGAATGCCCCGAGCTGGATTCGAACCAGCGGCCTATCCCTTAGGAGGGGATCGCTCTATCCAGCTGAGCTATCGGGGCCTCGGCCGGGGATTTTCGCTTAGTTGCCGATTCCGTGTCTGAATTGGCACATCGTGCGCGCCACAGGTGAGCGCTGGATCGGCAAGGTTCGGTGCATGAACGTAGCCCAGGCAGTTGAGATGTCGGGTGCACCTTCTAATGTGGTGCACATGTCCAAGATGATCCAGGTCCGGAACGTGCCAGACGAGCTCCACCGGGCGCTGAAGGCGAGCGCCGCGGCGGAGGGGATGTCGCTCTCGGACTACATCAAGCGCGAACTCGCGGATCTGACCGGGAAAGCGAGCCTCGACGAGATCGACGCCCGGATTCGCGCCCGCGGCCCCTCGAACCTCGAGGCCGACTGGGTCGTCCAGGTCATCCGCGAAGCCCGCGGCGACTGAGATGAAGGTCCTCGACGCATCGGTCCTGGTCGAGTATCTGGGGGCAGGCGACCGGGGCGACGTCGTCCGCCAGCGGCTGCGGGCGACCCCCGGCTGGCTCTGGGCTCCCTATCTGGTCGACGCCGAGGCCGGGCACGCTCTGCGGGCCGGCGTTCGCAGCGGCCGGATCACCCAGAAGGCCGCCAAGGGCGCGCTCGAGGACCTCACCCAGATGCGCCTGCAGCGCGTCTCCCACCACCTGCTGCTCGAGCGAGCCTGGAAGCTGCGCGACAACGTCAGCTTCTACGACGCTCTCTACGTCGCCCTGGCCGAAGCTCTGGAAGCGCCGCTGCTGACCCTCGACGCTCGGCTGGCCCGGGCGCCGGGGCTGGGAGCGGAGGTCGAGCTCCTTCGCGGTCGCGACTAGCTGTAGAGGCTCTCGGAGGCGAGCTCGTCGGCGCGTCGGCTCCAGAGCTTGACCTGCATGAAGACGTCGTCGCCGTAGCCCTCGAGGGCATCGAGGGCGATCAGGGTGAAGCGGTCCTGGGAGACGACCTCCTGGTCGACGGTCTCCGCCTCGAGCTCGGCGGTGGCGGCGAAGGCACCGCGGACGAGGGGGCGGCCCCAGACCAGGGTGACGGCGCCGGCGCGGCCGTTCTCGCCCCGCCAGCGGCCGACGACGTCGTCGTTGAGGTCGATGCGCCAGTCCGGGTTGTCCTCGGCGAGCACGTCGGTGAAGTCGGCCTTGGCGGCGAAGTCGGAGGGCTCGCCGTCCGGGGGCTGGACGTAGGAGACGTGACCGAACAGCTCCAGCGTCCCCTCCTCGCTCTCGGTCCGGGCCGAGCCGGGGACCCAGACGCGGCCGCCCCAGGCGCGCTCGGGGAACCAATCCAGCTCCTCGGGCAGCGTCGCTCCCTCGGGCAGGTCGGCGATCTCGGCGACGGCGCCGGCGAAGGCCTCGCGCAGTCGCTCGGCGAAGCGACCGTGCGGGATCCCCTCCTGGGTCGTGTCGGCGATGAAGCGCGGGATCGGGCGGGGGTTCGGCGGCACGGTGTGACCCTACTGGCGTCGGATCCGGCGACTCAGGTCGGCAGGCACTCGCGGAGGTCCGACGCTGCCTGCTCGGGCGGGTAGATGTTGATGTCGACGCCGGTGCCGAGCTCGAAGCCGGCCTTGATGGTCAGCCGCGGGGCGATGTCGACGTGCCAGCCGAAGTGCTCGGCGCCGCGGGGGGCGGTGCGGACCCAGAGGTTGAGCTCGGGCGGGCCGCCGAAGCGCTCGGCGAGGACGGTCATCGCGGTGCGGATCATCGCCGCGCCCGCCTCGTCGTCCTCGAAGTGGGGGGACTCGCGGCGGGGGACGATGCGCAGCTCGAAGGGGGAGCGCGAGGCCCAGGGGCAGATCAGCGCCGCCTCGTCGTCGATCGCGACCAGCCGCTCCTGGCGGCGCACCTCCTCGACGAGGACGTCGCCGAGCAGGCCGCTGCCGGTCGTCCGTTCGCTGTAGGCGCCGGCCCGCTCGCGCTCGCGCGCGACCGCGGCCGGCACGAACGGCAGCGCGTAGAGCTGGGCGTGGCTGTGCTCCAGCGAGGCGCCCGCGTCGGGACCCTCGTTGACGATCAGGTGGACGTAGGAGGCGGAGCCGGCGTGCGCCGCCATCCGCTCCCGCCAGGCCGCCATTGCGCCGGCGAGCTCCGCCCCGTCGAGCTCGGCGAGCGCGGTCACGTGCCGGGGCGAGTTGACGATCACCTCGTGCGCGCCCTCGGCGGGCA
>Ga0190271_10001049_pt1 | contig 15244 bp, 13 predicted proteins | sample Popmic356T_FD_133747 | JGI IMG/M metagenome (GOLD analysis project Ga0190271, IMG submission 133747) | Populus adjacent soil microbial communities from riparian zone of Weber River, Utah, USA - 356 T | ecosystem: Environmental > Terrestrial > Soil > Riparian zone | place: USA: Utah | collected...
CCACCGTCGAAGAGCCCACCATCACAAAGGTTGCTGGGTCCTCAGACGCCTGCCTGATCAGCCCATTATCTGCCTCATCCCATTCCCAGCCATCCGGCAGCAACATCGTCAGCTCGGGACTGGCCGCCCCCCAAGGTATAATCACGGCGGTCGATGTCGGCTGGTCGACCACCGGCACAAGGGACAGTTGGGTCTGCGCCAATACGACCGCGCCGACTATTAGCGCCGCGGCTGCAACACCCGAGGCGAGGACTTTTGTGATCCGTCTTCGCCGACCCCGCGAAGCGACCCTTTCCAGGTCGGGCGGCGGCACGGACAGGCGGGCGCCGGCTTCCCGCAAATGGCCCTTGACCCTGGTATCGAGGCTCATCGAGCCACCTCCAGAAGTCTACGCAACTCCACGGTTGCGTAATGAAGCCGGCTCTTGGCCGTACCCGAAGGTATCTGCAGAGCTTCCCCGATCTGGTCGTAGCTCATGTCGAGGTAGTGGCGCAGAACGACGACCGCCCGGGCCTGGACGCTCAGCTCTCCGAGTACCCGATGGAGGTCGGGGTCGGGCACCCGGTCCTCGCTTGCTTGCTCGGGTGGTCGATCAGTCACGATCTCCCGTCGGGCCTTTCGTCCTCGAGAGATGGCCCAGTTGAGACCGACCCGATAGATCCAGCCCTCCTGATTGGCGTACCTCGATACCGAACGCCAGCGTTCGTAGGCGCGAGTCATGGCTTCTTCCACGGCGTCCGCGGCCAGGTCTTCGTCACGAAGAGTCATGGCGAGAGCCCGATATACAGGCGCGCGGCGGAGCCGGTAGAAGTCGGCGAAGTTGGTCTGGCGAAGACGCTCGGCCTCGACTTCCGGCAGCACATTCCTCAGTATTTCGTCCCGTTCAACGAATAGACGCCGGAACGGGGGATTTCGTTCAAATCAGCATGAGATGAACGGGAGACGGTTTGCGGTGACCGTCAGCCTGCTCGACGACTGAAGGCTCTCCTCACGTTGTGCACCACGCGGAGACTCCGGCGCTGCCCGTGGCTGTGGCGTCCCCATGGCCACGTGTAGCCATTTGTGTAGCCGTACGTAGTCGGACAGGACATCACCAGACAACACGACTAACCCGAATTGGTAGACAGGACGGGACTCAACACCACCCACCGGGATTAGACGGACGACATAGGCGGGACTGTTAATCCATTGGTTGTAGGTTCGAGTCCTACCCGCGGAGCCCAATCCTTAGGCGAAATCCGGTGGTCTAACCGGCATTCGCCGGTCGTCGTCAGATCTCAGCCGATACGAATCTCGTGAAGGCAATGAAGCTTCTCGCGGAAGTATCCGGGCCGTCGATGTCATCACTCGTGCTGGTGGGAGGCAGAAGGAGGGATACGAAGGATCGCAATCCGGATTCGGCGTCGGCGGGCTGGTGGGTTGGGGGTTGTACTCATCCCGGCGGTGGCGGCGTGCCGACTCCCGTGAGAAGGCCGAAATCACCAGCCACGGGCAGGCCCGTAGTCATTCCGTACGTGAGGGTCTCGTTGGCATTGCCTTGGGTGTTGGTATAGCGGAGGAAGATCTTGGAGGTCGAGGGTCGGAGCAAACCGACGGTCTCCGGACCGGGAGCGCCGCGGCGTGCCCATTCGGCGGCGACGATCTTGTCCCCGGGATCGCCGAAGATGAATTGAGAATGTGCGTTGCCTTGGGTGTGGGTATTTCGGAAGTAGACGAGGCCTGTGGACTCCCGGTGGAGACCGACCTCGTCGATCAGGTCATTGTCAAAATCTCCGACGAACGGATTGTCCCCGGGGTTGCCGAAGACGTAGCTGACGTCCGCTGGCCCCAGGGCCTCACCGTTGACTCCGAGATCGTTGACGACATGGATGCGGGATTCGGATGGCCGATAGATCGAGACTGTGTCGCACCCATCCCCGTCGAAGTCGCCCGCCAGCGGGATATCCCCCGGGTCTCCGAAGAAGAAGCTGACGTTGGCCGGGCCCTGGCTATTTGAATTGCGGAGATAGACGAAGCCATCCGACTGGCGGTAAAGGCCGGGTGTTTCGTCGCCGTCACAATCCCAATCGCCGACGAAGGGCAGGTCGCCGGGACTGCCATAGAAGAAATGGGTCGTGTTACCGGCTAGGTCGAGGAGATGCCACTCACCTGTTGAAGTGTCGACAACGCCAACTGATCCGTTGCCCTCACCCTCGGCGAACGTGCGGTTGTAGTCGGAGGAGTCGGTTGGCGGTGAATTGGTCGCCGTCGAGTCGCCCCTCCCGACGAAGACCACCGTCACGTACAGAGAGCCGCCACTGGTGTCGGTGCCGATCCCAACGTGGCTGTAGCCGCCCAGAATGTTCTTCTTGTGACCGGGGGAGGCCATGAAAGCGTCGTGCAGCGAGGTGGGGGACTGGCCCCTGCCGACGTTCTCCGCGATCCCTGACCAGCCGGTGCCGGCCGCGGTGGTCAGCTCCGCTTCGCTGGAGTGGAAGATCTCGCCCGCCGTCACCATGTCTGCAGTGTGGCTTTGTGCGTGCGAACGCAGTGCATTGTCGACTTGCAGTGCGCCGAGGCCATGCGCTTCCCGAGTGGAATTGATCTTGGACAGGAATTCGGCCTCGGTTTCGGTATCCGCGGCCACGGCCGGGGCAAGGGCAAGGAGAGACAGCGCCACAGCGACGAGGGACATCACTCGACCACTCCTCGCGCGCATTCCTAGTGATCGGCGCAGGCTGGGATCTTCTTTAGGCCAGGTCGGACAGTTCTGAGCGGTGGGGGGACTGGCGTCGGTGCAATGCGAGGAAGGAAACGATCCGGACCGGACGACTACGTCGCGGTGCGTCCGAGTCCGAGTCTGAGTCTCGACGATCCCGGACCGCTAACTCGCGGTCGCAAAGACGTCGAAGGTCCCCCTCCCTCGATCGAGTCGTAGGGTCGCCCCAGAAGATGAAACCAATGGAACCGGTCCTCGATTATGACCCCAACAATCGACCACAGTTTCCCCTGTTGATTCTGCTCCCTCTTGCCCTGGTGGTTGGGATCATCGCCTATTGTGTTGACCGGTCATCGCCGCCGACGCCTCCTCCCGTGGAGCACGTCGAATGGTCGATCTCGGTCGGAGGTGGTGACGTGGTCACTCTCCGGGGTGTCCTCCCCGACGGCAGACCCACCGAGACGTACCTGGATAATGTCCTGCTCGACCGCGACCTTGATGGTGCTTTTGTCTGGGACCTCGAAGCCGAATTGCCGGAGACCGTGGCACTAATCGGAGCGATGGATGACTGCGAGGCAGTAATTGCCGAAGCCGCCTCATGGACAGATCAGACAGACGATTCCGATCCGAGGGATCTCCAGTATCTGCAGTTGGCCTACGCCGCGGCGGCGATGGAACGGAGTGTCGAGCTCGGTTGCGAGTGACCGGTCGAAGTGTCCCGAAGGTGTCAGGCCAGGTTGTCCTCGCGGCGATGCCATGTGACGTGAAACAGCTTCCACTCGCCGCGCGCTTTGACCACGTGCACAAAGTCCACCCACCAGGGCGAGTACACCCGCACTGAAGCGATGTCGTCATAAACGGCGTCGACGATGATTTCAGCTTCAACGTGCTGGGGCGTCTGGAGGGCGGCATCGTCCGCCATCGTCTGGGGCGAGAGGGTGATAACCCCGACCACCCCATCTGTGCCGACGGTGTAGCGGCGCTTGATCGCTTCTGAGTGATAGGACCTGAGATGTCTTTCCGCATCACCCGAGACGTAGCCCTCTAGATAGTCCAGAGCTACCTGGCGTATCGATTCGATATCCGACTCCGAAACGCCAACTCGGTCCTCTAGCAGTGGCATACAGGCAACCTACACGGAGGCACGGTGCGTGGTCCACGCGAGGCCCCTTAGCCGGCGTTCAACAGAGGTCGCGAAAATCGACGTTGTCGGACTTCTCAACATACGACGCCTTCGCGACGATGATTCTTCGAGAGGTGGGGGTTGGGCATTTCAAGACGACGCTGGCGTCTTCGCGTTTCCTCCCCTCTGCTGACACTTCGGTAGAGAGGTTTTGATCGATGACCCTGATGCACATGACCCTGGGAGCGTTGTCTTCCATCTTCGGAGCCCATCTGTCTTGGGCGATGACCGACTGGATCGTCAGACGAAAGCGGGAAGGGCAAAGCATCCTTCTACCTACCCTCCTCTCCGTGGCCGGCGTGGTCCTGATCGTCGTCACCTTCGGTGTGGTCGTGTCGTCGACAACGGTCTGAACAAAGTTCCGAAGAAAACACCGGTTCCGGTTTGACGACTGGATGAGTTTGGGTATAGTTCCGATCTGAAGCCCCGACGGGTCCGAAACTTCGGTTTCAGACTTGTTGGGGCTTCTTATATGCGGTCGTCGAGAAGAGGGACGCTGGCGAAGGCGCTCGCAGTCTTCCGCGCAGGTAGAGGGCTCGTCGCAAGGTCCGCCGATTTCGAACACGACGCCGCGAAACCCTCACAGGTGGATCCGGGGTCGAAGGATCGACAGCACCAAGACTTCAGCCATCTATCGCTCAAGCTACGAGTGGTTGGTGAACCGACAGCCTCGTCCCGGTTATCCGCCCGTGAATCGAACGCGAACCCGGGGGACGGTCCGGAGCCCACCGAGCGTGGCAAGGACTCCGGTCACATCCTGTCTCAGCAAGGCGGGAGGAGTTGCCTTGGATCATGAGCGTGGCGTCGTGACATGACACCGAGGTTTCCGTCAGCCAGCAGGTAAGTGAAGTTCGCCCGCGAAAGTTTTCGCAGGCCTCGGTTTGACGTCTCGATGAGTCTCGGTATAGTTGCGATCTGAAGCCCCGACGGGTCGAAACTTCGGTTTCTGACTTGTTGGGGCTTCTTATATGTCCGTCCACTCTCAAGTTCGAGAGGTCGGACCGCCGATATGGGGAGACGTTGGAGTGGAAGGGGGAGCGGAGAGGGCCCTCCAACATTGTCGCCCTCCGGGTGCCACCATCGCCCGGGGGGTCGGCGCGCCCGACCTGAGGCGCGATGAAGTCCAGCTAGAACCCCAATCCGTGCCATCCTGTCCCATTCACGGCCTGGTGTTAGAGGCACATTGCTGTCTCGCCAAACACCGCAACTAGGTCGATCGAACATTCGAGCATGCACCGAACCCACCCAGCGAACAGAGATCGCCCCAAGCACTGGCGCACCGCTGTGGTGGTCGCGACTCTGTCCGCAGTGGCGACGGCGAGTCTTGCCACCGGCACGGCCCTCGCGATTTCTCGAGCGGAGGTAGATGAGGCCTGCGCCGACTCCCAGGAGGCATACGACATTTATCGCTCCGCCCGTTCCGACTTCGAGGTGGCCGCGGTGGCTCTCGAGGAGGCAAACGCGGAGCTAGACGCCGCGGAGTATCAGGAACAGCGAATCCGCAACGCCTACGAGGCACGCCAGGAGGAGAAGGCGGAGCTGTCGACCCGGGTCGAGTCACAGGCTGTCGAGCTCTACATGCAGGCCGCTTCCGGTCCTTCGATGGGGATGGTCAGCCTGTCCTCTCCCAGTGAAGCATTGACCGCTTACGAGTTCCTCCGGGCCAACGCCGACCAGAGCATGCAGTCGGTGAACGACCTGGCCGCTATCTCATCCGAGCTGGACCGACTTGGGGTCACGCTCGAAGCAGCCGTCGCAGACCTGACCACGGCGCGAGATGTGCAGCAACAGCAAACAGCGGACCAAGAGGCTGCGATGACTTCGGCGTTGGGCGCCTATGACGACCTGAGCGACAGATGCAAGGAGCTGCAGGCCGCCTACGAAGCCGAACAGGCCCGTCTCCGAGCGGAGGCGGAGGAGAGAGCCCGGCAGCGGGCGGCGGCCGCAGCGGCAGCCTCTAGAGGCGGATCAGGCGATTCAGGGAGTGGTTCCACGGGCCCGATCATTGGCGGCATCATCTGCCCGTTCAGTCCGGGCCGTACCCATTTCAGCAACTCGTGGGGCGCCGGGCGTTCGGGTGGAAGGGCTCACAAAGGGACAGACATGATGGCTCCATTCGATGAGCCCATCTACGCCGTGGCCAACGGGACGATCAGCACCGGGAGCAGCGGACTCGGCGGCAAGACGATCTGGCTCTCGACCGGAGGTGTGGCCTTCTACTACGCCCATCTGAGCGGGTTCGCAGTGGGGGATGGCGCATCGGTGAGCCAAGGTGACCTGATCGCATACAACGGCAACACGGGCAATGCATCCGGCGGAGCTCCGCACCTTCATTTCGAGATCCATCCGGGTGGACGGGGCTCGAGCGCGGTGAATCCCTACAACGCCGTGGCCTCGGTCTGCTTCTAACCACCTGCTACTTCCGCCGCGCCCCTCGCCACAGAAACGCTCCACCGGCCAGAACCGCGACAGCACCCAGCACCACCCACAAAGGGTGGCCGGTCATGAAGCTCTGCGGGGCGAACTCGATGTCGAGACCCTGCAGGATCCAGATGATCCCGACGATGCCGAGAATGATCCCGAGCGCCTTGCTCAAGTCCCGCATCGCTCGAACATAGCTCTTGACTTCCACCGGTGCTTCAGCTGATAATCTCGCTCCACATGAAGACGGGCCCAACACCGATCACGTGCGCCACGCCGCGGCGCTTCTTCGGGTTCGTCTATTTCGGCGCCTAGCGCCGACTCACCCCACCCCCGCGTCACTCCGTCCCTATTCACTCTTCAACCGCGCCGAGGCGACCACTCATGAATGACAAGTCAGAATCGAACCCAGGTGACATCGAACAGATCCGAGACGACATAGATCGGATCGACGCCGACATCCTCAAGCTCCTTGCCGAACGAAAGGCGCACAGTCTCCGCATCGCCAAGGAGAAGGGCATCCACGACCGCCCTTCCCGAGACCAGTCGAGAGAAGAGGGCCTCATCTCCGACCGTATCGCGGCCGGGATGGAGCACGATCTCGACTCGGGTCTGGTCAACCGCGTGTGGCGGGAGATCGTCAACGACTCGGTGCGCATCCAGCAGGAGTATCTCGGACGTGCCGAGCGGCCCCGTCAGACAATGACCGTGGCCATCCAGGGGATCGAGGGCTCGTACAGCCAGCTCGCATCCCAGCAGTTCTTCGACCACAAGGGGATGTCGGTGAACTACCTGCGCGCCCCGACCTTCGCCGCGGCCATCGGCGCCGTGCAGAGACAGGATGCCGATGTGGCCGTGCTCCCCATCGAGAACACGACCTCGGGTGCCATCTCGGAGGTCTATGACTTGTTGTTGGAGAGCAGGCTTCATTTCGTCGGCGACGTCCGATTCCGGATTCGTCACTGTCTCCTCGGCATCGAGGGCGCCTCGATCTCCGAGCTACGTCGCATCTACTGCCACCCCCAGGCAGTCGCCCAGTGCACCGAGTTCCTCGCCCAACTCGACCATTGCGAGATCGTCTACTTCTCCGATACGGCTCTGTCCGGGCAGAAGATCCGCGAATTGGGAGATCCGACGATCGCCGCCATCGCCAGCGAGGAAGCGGCGCGTCTCTTCGGACTCGATGTGCTGAAGACGGGTATTGCCAACAGGGACGAGAACTTCACGCGGTTCGTGGTGGTCGCCGCCGAGCCTGCGGAGGTTCCAGACGGGGTGGCATCGAAGACGTCGATCGTGATGGCGGTGGGGAACCATCCCGGAGCCCTCATGGACGCTCTGGCCGTGTTCCACGACGCCGACATCAACCTGGTCATGCTCGAGTCCCGGCCTATCCCGAACAACCCGCGGGAGGAGCTGTTCTACCTCGACTTCGATGGCAACGTGTCGGAGCCGGCGGCACAGGCAGTACTCGAGATACTCATGAGGCAGGTCCGGTTTCTTCGGGTGCTCGGTAGCTATCCATCGAGGGACCTACGTCCCAAGCCAATCGAGCGGAAGATCAAGAAAGTGAAGCCTCAAGGGCGTTCCACCCTCACCGACCTGGCGCCTATCGCGGCCAGCCCCAAGGGCTACAAGCTGGGGAGCCGCGGTCACAAGGAGCAGAACACGATCGTCGAGGTAGCCGGGGTGAAGATCGGGGGTGACGACCTCGTGGTTATCGCCGGGCCGTGCGCCGTCGAGTCCTGGGACCAGGTGATGACTGCGGCCAAGGCGGTGAAGGAGAGTGGCGGGTCCATCCTCCGAGGGGGCTGCTTCAAGCCCCGGACATCTCCGTACTCGTTCCAGGGTCTGGCCTACGAGGGTCTCGAGATGCTGGTCGAGGCAGGTAAGGCCTACGGCCTGCCCGTGGTCACCGAAGTGGTTTCACCCGAAGACGTGGAAGGTGTGGCCCGCAAGGCCGACATCCTCCAGATCGGCACCAGGAACATGCAGAACTTCTCCCTGCTCTCCGCTGCGGGCCGGGCACATCGCCCGGTCATGCTGAAGCGGGGGATGAGCTCGTCTCTCGACGAGCTCTTGCAGGCAGCCGAATACATCCTGTCCGAAGGGAATCAGCAAGTGTTCCTCTGCGAGCGGGGCATCCGGACGTTCGAGACTTCGACCCGCAACACCCTCGACCTGAGCGCCGTGCCGGTGCTCCGCCAGCGGACCCATCTTCCGATCATCGTCGATCCATCGCATGCGGCGGGAGATCGTGAGCTCGTTGCGCCATTGGCGCTGGCCGCTCAGGCGATCGGCGCCCATGGGATCATGGTGGAGATCCATCCCGACCCGGACAACGCGCTGAGCGACGGCCCACAGTCACTTCGATTGGATCAATTCCAGGACCTGATGCTGGCCCTTGGCTTCGGAGGCTGATTAGTCAGGAGGACGAATCGACGGTTGTGGGCAACCACGAGGGTCGAGCCTCCTCGTGGGAGCTGATCAAGTCGTCGTGGCTCATCGTGACACCGATCCCATCGAGCCCGGTGAGAAGCCGTTCCTTGGCGGTCGGATCGAATTCGAAATGCTCCTCCAGGCCGTAAGCCGTCACCGTCTGGCTCTCCAGATCGATGCTGACCTCGGCCGTTGGGTCGGCGGCGAGATCGATGAGGCGGGTGACCGCGTCTTGGGGCAACTCGACGACCAGCAGGCCGACATAGCTCGAGTTGTTGCGGAAGATGTCAGCCGCTGACGCGGTGATGACCGCCTCGAATCCCCATTGTTGGATAGCCCAGGGGGCGTGCTCGCGTGAGGACCCGCATCCGAAGTTCGGTCCGGTGACCAGCACTCGGGCTCCCCGGCGGGCGGGGTCGTTGATGATGAAGTCGGAGCTCGGTGTGCCGTCGTCGGTGTGTGCCCAGTTGTAGAAGAGGAACTCCCCGTAGCCATCCCGCTCGATCCGCTTGAGGAACTGTTGGGGGATGATCTGATCGGTGTCCACATCGCCGCGGTCGAGGGGCATCATCGTCCCGGTGATCGTCGTGACCGGCTTCATGAGCCCTCCCACTCCCTGACATCGACGAAGTGGCCCGCTACTGCGGCTGCGGCCGCCATGGCGGGACTGACGAGATGGGTCCGCGCCCCCCGCCCCTGTCGCCCTTCGTAGTTCCGATTCGACGTCGATGCGCATCGCTCCCCGGCTGGTATGACATCGGGGTTCATCGCCAGACAGCTCGAGCAGCCGGCGTCCCTCCAGGAGAAACCGGCGGACTCGAAGACCTCATGGAGACCCTCGGACTCGGCTTGGGCCTTGACCTGCATCGATCCCGGAACGACCACGGCGCTCACCCGTGAGTCGACTTTGCGGCCCTCGACAACCTTGGCAGCGGCGCGGAGGTCTTCGATCCTCCCGTTGGTGCAAGAGCCGAGGAACACGTGGTCGACCGCAATGTCGAGTATGGGTGTCCCCGGTCTCAGAGCCATGTACTCGAGGGCTCGCACGGCGGCATCCCGTTGCAAAGGGTCGTCATAGGAGTCAGGTGAGGGAACCGAACCGGTGACTGGCACAGTTTGGGCCGGGTTGACTCCCCAGCTGACATGGGGCACGAGACGGGACGCATCGAGGACCGCGACCTTGTCGAAAACTGCATCGGGATCGGTGACCAGGCCCTCCCAGGTCGACACTGCCTCGTCCCAGCGAGCGCCCTTCGGCGCGAAGGGTCGACCCTCGATGTACTGGATCGTGGTCTCGTCGGGGGCGATCATCCCGGCCCTGGCGCCCCCCTCGATCGACATATTGCAGATGGTCATCCTCTGCTCCATCGAGAGGTCATGGATCGCCTGGCCCCGGTACTCGATGACGTGTCGAGTCCCGCCGGACACACCGATCTGGGCAATGATCCCCAGGATGAGGTCCTTGGCGGCGACTCCCCAGGGCAGTTCGCCCTCGACCTCGACCGCCATCGACTGCGGCTTCGCCTGCCAGATGGTTTGAGTGGCGAGGACGTGCTCGACCTCCGTGGTGCCGATCCCGAAGGCGAGAGCGCCGAACGCGCCGTGGGTCGAAGTGTGGCTGTCACCACACACGACGAGCAACCCGGGTTGAGTGAGGCCCTGCTCCGGCCCGACAACGTGGACGATGCCCTGACGCGGGTCATCGAGGCCGAACATGGTGATGTCGTGGTCTTTGCAGTTCTGGACGAGAGCATCGATCTGCTTCTTGGAAAGAGGATCACGAATCCCGAGTGAGCGCCCGGTGGTGGGGATGCCATGGTCGACTGTTGCAACGGTGAGATCGGGTCGCCTCACCGCCCGGCCGGACTGATTCAGACCGGCGAAGGCCTGTGGCGAGGTGACTTCGTGGACGAGGTGCAGGTCGACGTAGAGCAGCGTCGGATCGGCATCGATCACGATGTGGTTGTCCCAAACCTTCTGAAAGAGAGTGCGAGGAACGGTCATGCCGTGGCCCCGGCCTTCTCGGGCTCGGCGACGAGCGAGGCCACGCGGTCGCCGACCTCGGTTGTGCTGATTCCCATCTCACCGGCACGCAGGGAGGGAAGCGCACCGGCGACCTCCCCGACGGCGTTCTCGACGGCGTCGGCTGCCCCGACCTCGCCGAGGACACGAAGCATCATCCCGGCTGCGCCAATGGCGGCGAGCGGGTTGATGAGACCGGTTCCCTCGAACCCGGGGGCAGTGCCTCCGATTGGCTCGAACATGGAGACGCCATTTGGGTTGATGTTCGCCCCGGACGCGATGCCGAGTCCTCCCTGGATGGCGGCGGCCAGGTCGGTGATGATGTCGCCGAACATGTTGTCGGTCACGATGACGTCGAATCGGCCGGGATCCTCGACCATCCACAGACAGGTCGCATCGACATGGGCATAGGACGTCTCGACGTGTGGGTATTCGGCGCCCACCTCCTGGAACACCCTCGACCACAGATCCCATGCATAGGTGAGCACATTGGTCTTGCCGCAGAGTGTGAGGTGTCTCCTGGGCCGAGTTGAAGCCAGGTCGAATGCATACCGGATGCAACGCTCCACGGCGAAGCGGCTGTTGACCGATTGCTGGACAGCCACTTCGAACGGTGAGCCTTTGGCGGTGAACTCACCCTGGCCGGCATACAGGCCCTCGCTGTTTTCCCTGACCACAACGAAGTCGACATCCTCGGGTCTAACGTCGCGCAACGGTCCATTGACACCGGGATGGAGCTTCACAGGTCGCAGATTTATGAACTGGTCGAGCTCGCGGCGCATCCTCAGCAGAATGTCTTGCTCGAGGACACCCGGTGGCACCCCGGGGTGTCCAACGGCACCGAAGAGGATGGCGCCGGCGCCGCCCAGTGCCTGGAGGTCGGCCCCCGTCAGCGTTTCGCTCGTGCGCAGGTAACGCTCACCGCCCAGGTCGAGCTCGTCGTACTCGATCTCGAAGCCGTGGACCTCCGCGGCCACGCTGAGGACCTTCACCGCCTCGGCTACTACCTCGGGCCCTGTCCCATCACCGGGCACTTTCGCTATGGAGTAGCTGCTCATTCGAACGAGGCCGTGACCCCGTCGAGTACCTCGATCCCGGAGCTGACCTCCTCGACGATGGCCCGGATCTGATCCGGGGTCACCTCGCCGGAACGGTCGGCAACCTCCTTCATACGGGCGAAAGACGCCGCGAAGACGACGTCGGTCACCTCGATGCCGAGCTGGTCCAATGAATGCTTGAAGGCAGCGCGTCCGGAGTGCTTCCCGATCACGATCACCGAGTTGCCCATCCCAACTGCCATCGGGTCCATTATCTCGTATGTTGTGCGCTCCCGGAGCACGCCGTGCTGGTGGATCCCCGACTCGTGGGCGAACGCATTGCGCCCGACCACGGCCTTGTTGAACTGGACCGGGTAGCCCGTTTGTTCAGACACCAGTCTCGAGGTCTCGTAGATCTCCTCGGTGGTGACTCCGACGCCGACGCCATATGCGTCGGCACGTACGCGCAACGCCATGACCACCTCCTCGATCGAGGTGTTGCCGGCGCGTTCGCCGATCCCGTTGATGGCGCCCTCCACCTGGCGGGCCCCGGCCTCGACTGCGGCGAGGGAGTTGGCGACAGCCAGGCCGAGATCGTTGTGACAATGCGTGGAAACCACCACGTCGTCGCGGTCTCCCTTCACCTCGTCCACGACGCGTTTGATCAAGATCCCGTAGTCCCCCGGGGTGGCATAACCCACAGTGTCGGGGATGTTGACGGTGGTGGCGCCTGCATCGACGGCCGCCTGGCAAACTGCCACTACGAAGTCCGGATCGGAACGCGTGGCATCCTCCGGCGAGTACTCGACGTTCTCCGTGTAGTCACGGGCCCGTCCCACATTCGCTTTGACGGTCGTGATCACCTCCTCCTCGTTCATGCGGAGCTTGTGCTGCATATGGATGGCTGAGGTGGCCAGGAACACGTGAATACGGGGGTCGGCGGCATGACGGATCGCCTCCCAGGCGCGATCCACGTCTTCAGGGTGGGCACGGGCCAGGGCGGCAATCGTCGGGCCTTGAACCTCCTGGGCGATGCGGGTCACTGCCCGGAAGTCCCCCGGCGAGGAGATGGGGAAACCGGCCTCGATGATGTCGACCCCCAGCCGCGCCAGTTGCGTGGCGATTGCCACCTTCTGGTCGGGGTCGAGGGCGATGCCGGGGGCCTGTTCGCCGTCCCTGAGTGTGCTGTCGAAAATCCTTACTCGGTCTTCCATTGTCTCTCCTGAATCTCGTGGTCTCGTCTAGGCGCCGGTCTGCCCGTCGGGCGTTCCGGCTAGATAAGAGCGAGGCCGAGAAGGCTCAGGCGACGAAGGAATGAGGCGGAGCGAGTCATTTCCCGACTCCTGCCGCCACTGGGGACGGGGTGAGCTCAGATTCCCGCTTCATGGCGATTCGACCCGACTTGACCAGGTCGATCACGCCGTAGGGCCCAAGGTGCTCGAGGAACGTCCTCAGGTGCTGGGGGGTCCCTGCGACCTCGAAGGTCATCGCAGAGGAGCTGATGTCGATGACTCTGGCGTCGAAGAGTGAGGCGGTGTCTCGAACCTCGCCCCTCGTTGCCGGCTGGGCGCTGATCCGGATGATCATCACTTCCCGCTCCAATGCCTCGGCCGGCTCCATCTCCTGCACCTTGATCACATTGACCAACTTGTTGAGCTGTTTCTTCAGTTGCTCGAGCTCCGGAGCATCGACGACGAGTGTGATCCGGGATCGCCCGTCCTGATGAGTCGGGCCTACGGCCAGCGAGTGGATGTTGAAGCCTCGATTGGAGAACATGGCCGAGATCCGGGCCAGCACCCCGGGCTTGTCCTCGACGAGCACGGTGAGTGTGTGCTGCATCAGAGCTCCTCGCGTCGCATCACGACACGATCGTTCGAGCCGCCGGCGGGGACCATTGGGAAGCACATCTCCTCGCCATCGACCACGACTTCGAGGACCACCGGGCGATCGTTGACGGAGAGGGCCTTTTCGATGGCGGTGTCGATCTCAGCAGGGTGATCCACCCTCAGACCCACGCAACCCATCGCCTCGGCCAGCTTGGGATAGTCGGGATAGGTGAACCCGAGGTCCACCGCGGAGAGACGACCGCCGTAGAAGAGGTTCTGCCACTGCTTGACCATCCCGTAGCCGCCGTTGTTGAAGACGATGATCTTGACCGGGATCTCTTCGGTGGTGGCGGTGATCAGTTCCTGGCACGTCATCTGGAAGCACCCATCGCCGTCCAGGGCGATGACCAGGTCGTCCGGCCTGGCCGCCTTGGCCCCGACCGCGGCGGGAACGGCGAATCCCATCGTCCCCAAGCCACCGGAATTCACCCAGGATCGGGGCTTCTGGAACCCCCAGAACTGTGATGCCCACATCTGGTGTTGACCGACCCCAGCCGCAACCACGGCCTCTCCGCCAGTGATGGCGTAGAGCCGCTCGATGAAGTGTTGGACCTTGATCGGGCCGTCAGGATCCTGTTCGTAGGCGAGGGGGTACTGCTCCTTCCACCGGGCGAGCTGGGCGAACCAGTCCTCGCGGGCCGGGGCGTCGTCGGCGTCACGCCGGGCGCTCAGGCCGGCGAGCAGATCGCTGAGCACCGAACGTGCGTCGCCGACGATGGGGACGTCGGCGGCCCGCACCTTGCCGATCTCGGCGGGATCCACATCGACGTGGATGATTTTGGCGTCGGGGGCGAAAGCGTTCGGGTCGCCGGTGACCCGATCATCGAATCTGGCGCCGAGGCTGACCAGGACATCGGACTTCTGGATGGCGGTGGTGGCGGTATACAGCCCGTGCATCCCGGGCATGCCCAGGGCGAGCGGATGATCGTCGGGGATTGCGCCCCTGGCCATCAGAGTCGTGACGACGGGCGCATTGACCGCTTCGGCGAAGGCGAGCAACTCGGGCGCCGCCCCGGCTTTGATCACCCCGCCGCCCACGTAGAGCACCGGGCGCTCTGACTGCTCGATCATGTCGAGGGCGGCCCGGATCTGCATCGGGTGCCCCGAGACGGTGGGCTTGTAGCCGGGAAGGTTGTGCAGATGAGGCTCGCGCCAGGTGGTGACCTGGTTGAGGACATCTTTGGGGATGTCGACGAGGACCGGCCCTGGCCTCCCGGTGGAGGCGAGGTGGAATGCCTCGTGGATCAGGTTCGGGATGTCGTCGGCATCGGTCACCATGTACGAATGCTTGGTGCAATGCATGGCGAGACCGGTCGTGTACGCCTCCTGGAAGGCGTCGCTCCCGATCGCTGATGTGGGGACCTGCCCGGTGATGGCGACGATCGGCGTCGAATCCATCAGGGCGTTCTGCAGTGGAGTGATCAGATTGGTCGCTCCGGGCCCGGAGGTAGCCATTACCACGCCCACCAGTCCAGTGGCCTGGGCAAAGCCCTCGGCCATGTGCCCGGCGCCCTGCTCGTGCCGGGCCAGCACATGCCTTATTGGACTGTCAAGGAGGGGG
>Ga0190271_10001051_pt1 | contig 15237 bp, 8 predicted proteins | sample Popmic356T_FD_133747 | JGI IMG/M metagenome (GOLD analysis project Ga0190271, IMG submission 133747) | Populus adjacent soil microbial communities from riparian zone of Weber River, Utah, USA - 356 T | ecosystem: Environmental > Terrestrial > Soil > Riparian zone | place: USA: Utah | collected...
ATCCACGTCGCCTGTTCCGGCCGCTGCGCCTGCCGTGAGTCCGGTGATGAAGCAGTTGACCGAGGGACCGTCGCACGTTCCCTGCTGCAAATTGATTCCAGAGGTCGTGGGCTGCGGGTCACCGCGCTGCCATTGCCCGGTGGCGGCCGTATTTTGTCCGGGCGTGAGCGTCCACCCCAGCGCAGTTTCGAAGTTGTCACTGAACAGCGTGGTGCTTGTCGCCGGCTGGAACAGGGCGGTGAACGTCGTATCGTTGTTAGGCGTCACGATCTCGTGCGTGGCCTGACCGCCGTCGGACCAGGACACGAAGTCATAGGTTGTGCCGCCCGTGGTCTGCGGCGTCACGGCGCCGACCGATCGAATGACCCCTTCGACGCCGGTGAACGAGAACGGCGCGGTGACCGGCATGCCATCGAGCGTGAGCTGCGCGTTAGCGACATTGCTCTCGAGCCGCACGACCGAGGTCAACGGCTGCACATCCCTCGTAGACGTATGCATCAGCCCGCTCGAATCGCGCACGGTCAGGATCACGCGGTAGAACACGTTCGCGGAGGTTTCGCCGCGATTGGCAATGGTGAACGTGCCCGACGTGATTCCGCTGATCGGCGCCACGTGCGGATGCGTGTGATCGTCATGATGGAAATCCACTTGCCAGGTGAACGCGCTCGCCGGCAGCGGCCCTTGCTCGGGATCGGAGGCCGTTCCGGAGAACGTGAGCGTCTGTCCGCCGCGGTAGGTAGTGCCGTTTGCCGGCGCGGTGATCACTCCCGTGGGTGGGCTGTTGGTGAGCACCGTCAGGGTCGCGGAATTGCTGAGCACGCTTCCGGCTGAATTGCTGACCATGGCCCGGAACATGGCGCCGTTGTCGGCCGCCGTCGTCACGAAGGAGTAGGTGGGCGACGTGGCATTGGGGATGTTCGCGCCATTTCTCTGCCACTGATAATTCAGCGGCGCCGTGCCCGACGCCGTCACCGAGAAGCTGGCCGTTTGCCCGGCGCCGACGGTGATGCTCGACGGATGCGACGAGATGCTCGGCGCGGTGTTCGCCGTGAACTGGACACGAAACACTTCACCGCCGCCGCGCGCGAGATAGTAGAGCGAGCCGTCGGTGTGTACGGCGATGTCTACCAGTGAGCTGATTCCGGAAGCGAAAGGTAGCGAGGTCGTGTAATTCGGAGGACTCAGCATCCGGATGAACCCGCCGCAGAAATCACCGAAGAAGTACCGGCCCGCATATTCGGCCGGGAACGTGTTGGTGACGGGCCGATAGAACGCTGCGCCGACGATCGCGCAGAAGGAGCCGGCGTTCTGATAGGTGTGGATCGGATAGCGCACGCCCGCGACACCGGCCGGATTTGGCCCCTCGGTCTGCGGCCAGCCGAAATTCACGCCCGCGATCGCGTGGTTGACCTCTTCCCACGTGTTCTCGCCGACGTCGTTCAGATGGATGCGGCCGTTGGTGCGGTCGATCGCGAAATTGAAAGGATTGCGCAGGCCGCGCGCCCAGATCGCCTGGTTCATGCCGGTCGTCTGGCCGAGGAACGGATTGTCGGAAGGTATCGAGCCATCGGGGTTGATACGCAGCAGTTTGCCCAACACGGTCGTGAACGACTGCGCGTTGGCGCTGTTGGCGTTCTCGCCGACGGCGATGTAGAGCCTGCCGTCATTACCGAAGTGGATCGCACCGCCGTTGTGGTTCGTCGCCGAGCTCAGGTTGGGCAGGTTCATCAACTGGACTTCGCTCCCCGCGGCGGCGACGTCGGGATTGGCGGCGCTCGCGGTGAAGCGGCTCAGGCGGTTGTGAATGGGGGCCGTCGAAGTCGTGTAATAGACGTAGACGAAATTGTTCGACGCGAAATTCGGATCGAAGGCCACGCCTAACAAGCCGCGTTCGCCGGCGGAGTTCACGCTCACGGTGAGGAACGGCTGCGCGAGCAGTGTGCCGTTCCTGATGACGCGCAACGCGCCACCCTGCTGGGCGACGAACAGGCGGCCGTCGGGCGCGAATGCCATGGCGGTCGGACTGGCGAGCCCGGTGGCAATCCGGGTTTCCGCGAATCCGCTGGGCAAGGTCGCGGCGTGGGCCACGAGACTCGAGGACAGGGAACAAGAGATTGCGGCAAGCAGCAGCCACAAGGTGCGTGCAATTTTCATACTTCCTCCATGAAGTAATCGGGCGATCGATCAATGATCGCTGGACGTTCGGGCCTTCCATATAGGCCGCTTCGGTGGCCGAGGCAAGACGCCTTTAGCCTACATGCGAGTGCTGCAGCGCGGACCTGGCCTGGAATTCCGGCGCTTCAGGCGCTAGCGCTGCAACAGGCGCTCGAGGGTCCTGCGCAACTCGGCGAGATTCGCGGGTTTTGCCATGATGTGGTCGACGTGCGGCAGCGTATCGTCCTTCGCGCGCACCCGGTTCCCCCAGGCCGTGAGCATGATCACCGGTGTTCCCGGTCGTATCTGATTTACGACGGTCGAGACCGTGCGTCCATCGATGATGGGCATTACGAAATCGGTGATGACGGCTGTAAACGGCGCGCCGGCCTTGTTGGCCGCTTCGAACGCGTCGATCGCGCTTTGACCATCGTCGGCGGTCAACACATGGTGACCATCCGACTCCAGGGCGGCGCGCAGCGATTCGAGCACCAGGGGGTCGTCGTCGGCCAGGAGGATCCGCGCACCGGCACCTGCGCCACCGGTGACTCCCGGTCGCGATGTAGATAGTTGGCGTTCCGTGGCCGTGTTTTCCGACGAAAACAGCAGTCGCATGCTCGTGCCGCGACCTTCTTCGCTGACGATCTCGATTTCACCGCCGTGGCGTTTCAACATGCCGTAGACCATCGCGAGGCCGAGCCCGTTGCCGTGCTCACCCTTGGTGGAAAAGAAGGGCTCGAGACAGCGACGCCGGGTTTGCTCATCCATGCCGGTACCCGTATCGCGCACCTCGATGCTCGCGCCATTTCCCAGCGCGCGGGTCTGCAGTGTGATCGTGCCTCCCTTCGGCATCGCATCCACGGCGTTGAAGATCAGGTTGACGACGGCATCGCGGATTTCGCTCACGATTCCGAGGACCGAGGGCAGATCCGCCGCCAGGTCCAGTTCCGTCCTGATGGCGATGCCTTTTCCCTGCGCCATGGTTTGCCAGCGTGCCCGCGTCAGTGCGACGGATTGTTGAACTACGTCATTGAGATCCACGGCCTCGCGCACCGCTTGTGACTCACGCGGACGACAGAATTCCCGCAACCGCGCGACGGTCTGCACCACCGCGGCAATGGCCTGTTGCACGATTGTCAGGCGCTCACGCGCGCGGGAACTCAACGTCTTGTCCTGCTCCAGCAGTGACTCGACGTACATGGCCGCGGGAGAAATGGCGTTGTTGATGTCATGCGCGATGCCGCCGGCCATCTGTCCCAGAGCTCGCAGCCGCTCCTGTTGGAGCACGGCATGTTTGACCTGGCTGAGCTCTGCGGTAACCGCGCGCGCCGCCTCTTCGGCGCGCTTTTCTTCGGTTACGTCTTCGTGCATGACGATGACATTGCGCACGTCGCCGCTCGGATCCTTGATCGGATAGACAAACGATCGAATCCACTGACCTCCTTCCTTGGGACTGGGGCTGGTCTCGCCTTTATGTCCAAGGAAAGCGCGCTCGATGACCGGAATCAGTTTCTCATCCGCAACCGGGGGATTTTCGGAAGTGCCCTTGCCCCAGAGACGTTTCCACGCCGGATTGACCTGGACTGTTCCGCCGTCAGCCGCAAGAACCTGAATTCCAAACGGTGACTGTTCCACCAGCGCCCGGAAGCGCTGCTCGGAGACCCTCAAGGTCTGGCGACTCCGGAAGCTCAGCGTGAGGCTCATCGCAATGACCATGAAGAAGAAGCCAATCGGGCCAAGGTGTATGAAGTCGACTGCCTGCGCACGTACGAGGATGCCTTCGACACCTGCGACGAGGTAAACGGCCGTACTCATCGCCATCATCATGCTGGTACCGGACTTGTCCCGGCGCCAGCTTGCGAGGAATCTGACGAGGGAGTCGATGATTGCGATCAGCACCGCTGTAATGGCGAACCAGAAGCTAGGCGCTAATCGTCCGGCCGGACTGGCGACAGCCTCTCCCCACGGCATGAAGGTTCTGTCGATGCGCTCGATTTCGGCGAGTTGCACTCCAAGAGGCTGGATCTGGTTGAGCACCAGCAATGCAACGAATACAACCGTCGTTGCGATCAACCATCGCCGTGGCTGCCGGCCGGTGACCGCCGATGTGAACCAGGGCAGGACGAGAAAAAACGGCAACGCGAAGGTGGTGTTCCACTTGAGCAGGGTCCCATGTTCCTCGATCGACCACGCTTGATAGAGCTGCGCCTGGGTCCATGCCATGCCGGCCGAGCAGCAACAAATGACCCCGAATAACAGGTTCGCCTTGTCGATGGGACGCCCGAGCCCGTTCGACAGGTGACGCACGGCCGCGAGCACGCATACGCCGGTTATGACGTGAAATGCCGCGATGGAGTAGGCAGCCATGCTCGCGGCATCTTGCGCCAGCCCCTGTCGTGTCACAAGAAATGCCCACCATTCGTGGCCCGGTCTAGCTTGTCCCGGTAAACTCGAGGCCCTCGAGTTGCCGTGCCCGGGCCTCGCCCGAGCCCATGAATCCGCCGAATCCCGTTTCTGAAGCTTCGATCGATACCTGCCTGCGCCGCGACCAGCATCGCCTGCGGCGCGAGCACGATCGCCTGCGCGCTGCAAAGATGCGAGGTAACGACGTTGCCGCCGCCGAGGCCACGCTCACGCAGAAGATAGTCGCGTCCACCGCGGCGCGCGCCGCGCGCGCGGCCAGCGTGCCGAAGCTCAGCTATCCGGAAGACCTGCCGATCTCGGCGAGTCGCGACGAGATCCGCCGCGCGATCGAGCAGCACCCGGTCGTCATCCTCTGCGGCGAGACGGGCTCCGGCAAGACGACGCAGTTGCCCAAGATCTGTCTCGAGGCCGGTCGCGGTGTAGCTGGCATCATCGGCCACACGCAGCCGCGGCGCATCGCGGCGCGCGCGGTCGGGGCGCGCATCGCCGAGGAACTCGGCGTGCAGCTTGGGCAGTTAGTCGGTTACAAGCTGCGATTCCAGGATCGCAGCCGTCCGGAAGGGCTGATCAAGCTCATGACCGACGGCATCCTGCTGGCCGAGACGCAGGGCGACCGCTTTCTCGATTCGTACGACACGATTATCGTCGACGAGGCGCACGAGCGCTCGCTGAACATCGACTTCCTGCTCGGTTACCTGAAGTGGCTGATGCCGAAGCGACCGGATCTCAAGGTCATCATCACCTCGGCCACGATCGATCCGGAGCGGTTCTCGCGTCACTTCGGTGATGCGCCGATCATCAACGTGTCCGGCCGCAGCTACCCCGTCGAGTTGCGCTACCGCCCGGTCGAGCTCGACGAAGACGACGAGACCGCGGCCGACGAACAGGCCGCGATTCTTTCGGCGGTCGATGAGCTGTGGCGGGAGCAGGCGGGCGACATCCTCGTCTTCCTGAGCGGCGAGCGCGAGATCCGCGAGACTGCCGAGTCGCTGCGCAAACACCACCCGCAAGGCTGCGAGGTGCTGCCGCTGTATTCGCGGCTTTCGCAGGAGGAGCAGCAACGCGTGTTCAAGCCGGCGGGCCGCCGGCGCATCGTGCTGGCCACGAACGTCGCTGAAACCTCGCTCACCGTGCCCGGCATCCGCGCGGTGATCGACACCGGCGTCGCGCGCATCAGCCGCTACAGCCATCGCAGCCGCCTGCAGCGGCTGCCCATCGAGAAGATCTCGCAGGCCTCGGCGAACCAGCGCTCCGGACGCTGCGGCCGCGTTGCCGCCGGCATTGCGATTCGTCTGTATTCCGAGGAAGACTTCCTCGCGCGGCCCGCGTTCACCGAGCCGGAGATCCAGCGCACCAACCTCGCCGCGGTCATCCTGCAGATGCACGCGTTGAAGCTCGGCGACATCGAAGCCTTCCCGTTCGTCGAGCCGCCCGATGGCCGCTATGTGCGCGACGGCCAGCGCACGCTGCGGGAGCTCGGCGCCTTGTCGGAAGAAGGCGCGCTGACGGACATCGGCCGACGCCTCGCCAAACTACCGCTCGACCCGCGTCTCGGCCGCATGCTGCTCGCGGCGGCCTCCGAACACTGCCTCGAGGAAATAGCGATCATCGCGTCGGCGCTCTCGGTGCCGGACCCGCGCGACCGGCCGGCCGACAAGCAGACCCAGGCCGACCAGAAGCACGCGCCGCTGCGTGATGAGCAGTCGGACTTCCTGTCGCTGCTGAAGCTGTGGCGCGAATTCGAGAAACAACGTGAGCAACTCTCCCGCGCCAAACTCCGCGGCTGGTGCAAGGAAAACTTCCTCTCTTATCTGCGACTTACCGAGTGGCATGACGTCCATGGCCAGGTGATGGAGGTCGTGAAGGGCGAGCTGGCGATGAAGCTCAACGCGCAGCCGGGAGAATACGCATCGATGCATCGGGCGCTGCTCGCCGGGCTCCTGTCCCAGGTCGCGAATCGTCGCGAGCAGGGCGAGTACCTGGGCGCCAACGGCACGAAGCTCTTCATTCACCCGGGTTCGGGGCAGTTCAAGGCGCGGCCGGCCTGGATCGTGAGCGCTGAACAGGTCGAAACCACGAAGGTCTACGCGCGCAATGTCGCGCGCGTCGAGCCCGCGTGGATCGAGCAGGTCGCCGAGCACCTGGTGAAGCGGCAGCACTACGAGCCGCATTGGGAACGCCGCGCCTCGCGTGCCGCGATCTACGAACGGGTGACGCTGTTCGGGCTGCTGTTGTCGTCCGGCCGTCGTGTGCCCTACGAGCAGATAGATCCGAAGGCCGCGCGCGAGCTGTTCATCAAGCACGCGCTCGTCCACATGGAGTACGACTCCCGCGCACCGTTTCTCGCGCACAACCTCAAGCTGCTGAAGGACACCGAATACCTGCAGCAGAAGGGGCGCCGTGTCGACCTGCTCGGTGACGAGACGCAGCTCTACGCGTTTTTCGACGCCCGCATCCCCGAAGGCATCTCGACGGGCGCCGCCTTCGAACGGTGGCGTCGCGAGGCCGAGACCAGGGAACCCAAACTACTGTGGCTGACCGAGCGCGACATATCCCCCGGCGACGCCGAGCTCGATGCCGATCGTTTCCCGGATCATCTCTCCGCGGGTCCGCTGGTGATTCAGCTCCGTTACCGCTTCGAGCCGGGTCACGAGGACGACGGCGTCTCGGCGCTCATTCCCCTGCACGTGCTGAACCAGCTTCCGGAGGAAGCGTTCGAGTGGCTGGTGCCGGGCTTGCTCGACGAGAAGGTCGAAGCGCTGGTCCGATCGCTGCCGAAGAATCTTCGCGTGCACTTCGTGCCGGTGCCGGAAGCGGTCGCGCGCGCCTTGCCGCTGCTCGATCGGGGCCGCGGCTCTTTATATGCACAGCTCGCCGATGCGTTGCTGCGCACGGGAGGCGTGCCGGTGCCGCCCGACGCTTTTCGCGAGGACCTGCTGCCGCCCCATCTGCGCATGAACTTCGTGCTGCTCGACGACACGGACAAGGTGATCGCGCGCTCGCGCAGTCTCGGGGCGTTGCGCGAAAAACATGCCGGCGCATCCCAGCAGCACTACGCGAAGCAATCGCAGCTCACGACAGGGGCGCGAACCTGGGTGTTCGGTGATCTGCCGGAACGCCAGGATGTGACGCAAGGCGGGCGCGCGCAGCTTGGCTACCCGGCGCTGGTGGATGAAGGCGACAGCGTCGGCCTTCGCGTGTTCGCGACGCCGGGCGAAGCGCGTATCAGCCACCAACGCGGCTGCGCGCGGCTCATCCGGCTCGTGATGGCGCGCGACTTCAAGTCGTATCGCCGCGACCTTCCCGTCACCGTGCAGGCCGAGATCGTCTATCGCGCGCTCGTTCAGCATCCGCTGCTCAACGCGGAGCTCGTCGCCGGCCGAGATCTGCGCGAGGACCTGCTCGACCGCATCGTGATGACGGTGTTCCTCGAAGGCCAGGAGCCGCTTCGCAGCAGCGCCGCCTTCGAGGCCCGCATCGCGGAGCTGCGCGGCGGGATCGGGCTGCCAGCGCAGGAGATCTCGCGTCATGTGCAGATCGCGCTCGAGCGGCTGGGCCGCATCCAGGCGGCACTCTCGAAGGGCGACCCATTGGCGGCCACCGACATCCGCGCGCAGCTTGCGTGGCTCGTGCCCGCCGGTTTTCTGCTAACTACGCCCGGCGAGCGGCTCCGGGAGTTTTCCCGCTATCTCCAGGCGATCGAGCAGCGGCTGGAAAAACTCCCCCGTGATCCGCGGCGCGACGCCCAGCTCGCGGCCGAGATTGCTCCCATCGAGGCGCGGTACCGCGCGCGAGTCAAGGCGGAGAGGGGCCTGATTCCGCCGGGCGACGATGAGTTCCGCTGGATGCTCGAGGAATTCCGCGTGTCGCTGTTTGCGCAGCAGCTGGGCACGCGTGCGCGCATCTCGGCGCGGCGACTTCAGGATGCCTGGGTGGAACGGGAACGAATGGCGCCAGGTTGAGGGCGGCGTATGCTCCACACTCAATGAGCAATCCACGCAAGGGTACGGCACGCCAGGTCTCACTCCTCACGGACATAAATGAATAAGGCCCTCGCTGTCATCCTGGGTTGTTTGTGGGTGCCCGCCCTCGCACAGGCTGCGGAACCGGCCAGGCACAATGTAGCCCGCGAAATTGGCGCTGTTCTCGGCTGGAGGCTCGGCCCCGAAGCGCTGGAGGAGCGGTGCCGGACCGCGGATCCGGAGGGCGCCGAGGCTCGCCAGAAATTGCTCGAGGCCTGGCGCGAAAAGAACGCCAGGCTCATCGAGGCAGTCGACGCGCGCGTCGCGGAAATCGTGCCGCTCGTTTCCCCGCCCTCGACCAGCGTGGATGCTTCTGTCCAGGCGGTCCGTACGCAGGTGAAGACGCTGATCCTGGAGCCTATCTTCTCGGGAAGGAGCCCCGAAGAGGCGACCACGATCTGCAAGGCCGAGTCGAACCCGACGAACACGCGGTGGACCAGCAATGGCTTGCCGCACGTTCAGCAGTCGCTCGCGGAGCTGTACGACTGGAAAACCATGCGCGAGCAGAAATGAGCGGCGCGGCGAACAGTCCCGCCATCCTCATCACGATCCCGCTCAGTCACTACTGCGAGAAGGCGCGATGGGCGCTCGATCGCCTGCGCCTGCCGTATCGTGAAGAGCCGCACGCGCCCTTGCTTCACCTCCTTTCGACGAAGCGCAACCAGGGCGGCACCGTGCCGCTGCTCGTGCATGGAAATGCCCGCTTCACGGATTCCACCGACATCCTCGTGCATGCGGACGCCGTTCGTGGCGGAGACCTCCTGTACCCGCGCGCGGCCGCGCTGCGAGACGAGGTCGAGTCGTTCGAAGAACGTTTCGACCATGAGCTTGGGCCGCAGGTGCGGCGCTGGGCTTACGGCCAGCTCCTGTCGGAAACCAGGCTGCTGCGTTCCGTGTGGTCTCGCGGTGTGCCGCGGCTCGAGGCAAGCTTCGTTCCGATGATCGTTCCGCTGGCGCGGCTCCTGGTGCGCTCGGCGTACAAGATCACGCCCGAAGGTGCGCAGCGCTCGCTCGAACGAGTGCGCGGTGTTTTTCGTGAGGTCGAGGAACGCCTGCGCCCGGGGCGTCGATTCCTGGTGGACGAGCGCTTCACGGCCGCCGACCTGACCTTTGCGGCACTGGCGGCGCCGGTGCTGTTTCCCGACGAATGCCGCGCTGCCCATCCCGCGCTCGACGCCGTGCCAAAGGCGATGCGTGAAGAAGTGCTGCGCCTGCGCGATACTGAAGCCGGTAAGTTCGCATTGCGATTGTTTGCGGAGGAACGCTCGCATGAGTCATAAGGTGCCGAACGCGGGGGATCCCTACCACGCGCATATCTACTACGACGACGACTCGTGGGACTCGGCGCATCGGCTGCACCAGGAGCTCAGCGACATCCTGATGGGCGGCATGCTGGCGGACCTGCTGTTCGTGGGACGGATGTGTGAAACCGGCGTCGGGCCCCATCCCCTGCCGCAGTTCGAGATCCATTTCGTGGCTTCCGCATTACCGAAAATTACCAAGGTGCTCCAGGCCAGCGGGCTCACGGTACTGATCCATCCGCTGACCGACGACGATCTCGCGGACCACACGACCCTGGCGGAGTGGCTAGGCGAACCACTGCCGCTCGACGAATCGGTTCTCGATCCGCCGGGTCAGAACCAGGGCATTGCGCGTTTCGGAAAATCCGACTTCTGAGAGAAGGCGATGTTGCGGCAGGCCGTTGCGGCAGATATTCCCGGAATCCAGCGCGTGCGTTCTTCCGTGCGCGAAAACCGCCTGGTCTCGACGGTCATCACAGACGAAAACGTTCGCGAGGCGATCGAGCGCGACGGACGCGGTTGGGTGGTCGAGCTACGCGAAGAAATCGTGGCATTCGCGATCGGCAACGCGAAGAGCGGCAACATCTGGGCGCTGTTCGTTCACCCCGCTCACGAGCGTCGTGGCCACGGTCGCCGGCTTCACGACACGATGATCGACTGGTTATGGGCCCAAGGGCTCGACAAGTTGTGGCTGACCACCGAACCGGCTTCGCGAGCCCAGGGGTTTTACGAGGCCGCGGGTTGGTCGAAGACTGGCCGCACGGCATCCGGCGAGCTGCAGTTTGAATTGACGCGCAGGCCGCAGATCCGGCTGGTCAGATCGGAGACCGACATCGCATCCATAAGAGTGCTGTTCCGCGAGTACGCCGCCACCATCGGCATCGACCTCGAGTACCAGGGATTCAGCGCCGAGCTGGCGACGCTGCCGGGAAAATACGCGCCGCCGACGGGTGAGCTGTTCCTGGCCACTGACGCAGGAGAGCTCGCGGGCTGCGTGGCGTTGCGAGCGATCGCCCGAACGATCACCGAGATGAAGCGGCTCTACGTGCGTCCAGCCGCGCGCGGAACGGGACTCGGCAAACGACTCGTCGAAGCCGCCATTTCCAGCGCCCGACAGGGCGGCTACGCGGAGCTGCGGCTGGATACGCTTGCGACCATGGCCTCCGCGCAGGCACTGTATAGCTCGTTGGGCTTCGTCGAGATTCCGGCGTATGGCGACGCTCATGTTCCTGGCACGGTTTTCTATGCCCTGACCCTGATCGACTGACGCAAGCGGGGATCGTCATGCGTAACCGGCTACTCGCGATCTTCACAACAGGGCCCTTCGTCCTGTCGCTGGCCGTCCTGCTGATCAACGACCAGCTGCTGAAGCAGATGTACCCCGGGCTCATCACCGGCAAACTCTCCGACTTCGCCGGGCTCGCCGTGGTCGCGATGCCGCTGTTCGCGGCGTTTCCGCGGCACGCGCGGGCTATCTACCTGGCGCTCGCCGGCGCCTTCCTGTGGTGGAAGAGTCCTGCTTCGGACGGGTTCATCGCGTTCATCAACGAGGTGCAGCCACTGCGCATGGTCCGCACGGTGGACTATTGGGACCTGGTGGCGCTGGCCGTCCTGCCGGCATGCGCGAAATTCGCCGCGTCACAGCCGCGCAGCTTCGTGACGACGGCGGGTCTGCGTCGCTGGGTGTTCCCGCCCGTTCTCGCCGCCACGCTATTCGCCGTCATGGCCACGTCCTATCCCCAGCCGCGCAAGGATTTTGCGATTCGTACCCTCGAGACTTCGAGTCAGTTTCCCCGCGACTCGATCGTCGAAGTGATCGAAGAGATCGCCAAGAAGCGCGGCCTCGAGCGGGAGAGTGCAAGTCCTCCACACTGGGAGGGCGCGTTTTCGGGAAGAGATATCTTTCTAACGTACTCGTTTCCATCGCCCAACGAGATCGCCGTGGGCATTCAGGCCGATCCGGGAATGTTTGGTAAAGGCGAGGTTCGGCGGGCCGAATCGATTCGCAACGAGATAAAGAAAACGTTGACCCTGCGTTTCAAAGGGCTCCAATACATCGAGCCGCTGAATCCACCGCTACGTTGAATGCGCCGGGCTGCGCGCTGCTGAAGCGCTTCCCGGGACCCCTTGCACCAACCTGAAGCAGCGCGCCGAAAGCAAGGCCCCGGCTGCCGAACATTGCCGTCGTGGGCACATGGCACAGACGTTGCTTATTCATCCTCATGACTTCAAAACGAATTGTCGTGGTCGGGCACGGCATGGTCGGCCAGCGATTCCTGGAAACGCTCACCAAAGACGGTCCTGGCGAATTCACGATCACCATGCTCGCCGAAGAGCCGCGGCTGGCCTACGACCGCGTCAACCTCTCCAAGTATTTCTCGGGGTCCAGCGTCTCCGATCTCACGCTCACGACGCGTGAATTCTTCGACAAGAACGGCATCGAGCTGTACTCCGGCGACCCGGTCGCAGCCGTCGACCGCGTCAACAAGCGCGTCACCACCAGGAGTGGCGCCGAGTACGAATACGACTTGCTGGTCCTCGCCACGGGTTCGAGCCCCTTCGTGCCACCGATTCCCGGGCGCGATCGTCCCGGCGTGTTCGTGTACCGGACCATCGAAGACCTCGAAGCCATCACCGAAGCGGGCAAGAACTCCACGCGCGGCGTGGTAATCGGCGGCGGATTGCTGGGACTCGAAGCCGCGAAGGCACTCAAGGATCTCGGGCTCGCCACCAACGTGGTCGAGTTCGCGCCGAGGCTCATGGCCGTGCAGGTCGACGAAGGCGGCGGTGGTCTCCTGCGCACTCGCATCGAAGCGCTGGGCGTTGCCGTGCACACCGGCAAGAACACCACGCGCATCGAAGACGGCGAAACCGCACGCCATCGCATGCACTTCGCCGACGGCGGCACGCTCGAAACGGACGTGGTGGTCATCTCGGCGGGCATCCGGCCGCGCGACGAACTGGCACGCGCCTGCGGGCTCGAGGTCGCGCCGCGCGGCGGCATCGCGATCAACGGCGATTGCCTCACTTCCGACGCATTCATCTACGCCATCGGCGAATGCGCGGCCTACGAAGGTCGCGTGTTTGGCCTGGTGGCGCCGGGCTACCAGATGGCGCGCATCGCGGCCGCGTCCATTCTCGGCGAGCAAGGCGAAGTCTTCGCGGGCGCCGACATGAGCACCAAGCTCAAGTTGTTGGGCGTCGAAGTGGGATCCATCGGCGATGCGCACGGGACCACGCCCGGGGCGCGCGTGTATTCGTTCTTCGATCAGCGCAAGGAGGTTTACAAGAAGCTGGTGGTGGATGCCGAGGGCAAGAAGCTCATCGGCGCGGTGCTGGTCGGCGATACGTCTGACTACTCGATGTGGCACCAGACAGTCGCCAATTCGATGCCGCTGCCTGAAAACCCCGAGACCATGTTGTTTCCGGCAGCGGCGGCGAGTGCGGGTGCACCCCCGACCAACGCGCTTGCTGCGCTGCCGGCAACAGCTCAAGTCTGCTCCTGTAACAACGTGTCGAAAGGCGGCATCTGCTCGGCCATCGAGGCGGGCTGCACCACGGTCGGCGCACTGAAGACCAAGACGAAGGCGGGTACGACCTGCGGCGGCTGCACGCCCCTGGTGACGCAGATCCTCAACGCCGAGCTCAAGCGTCGCGGCGTGAACGTCAACACGTCGATGTGCGAACACTTCCCGTACACGCGCCAGCAGCTCTTCCACCTGGTGCGCATCGGCGAGCTCAAGACCTTCGAGGACCTGCTCGCGCGCCACGGGCGCGGTCTCGGCTGCGACATCTGCAAACCGGCGGTGGCGTCCATCATGGCGTCGTGCTGGAACGAATTCGTGCTCAAGAAGCGCCACGCGGCGCTGCAGGACACCAACGACTATTTCCTCGCCAACATGCAGAAGGACGGCACGTATTCCGTCGTTCCGCGCGTGCCCGGCGGCGAGATCACGCCCGAGAAACTCATCGTCATCGGCCAGGTGGCGAAGAAGTTCGGCCTGTACACCAAGATCACCGGCGGCCAGCGCATCGACCTGTTCGGCGCGCAGGTGCACCAGCTCCCGTTGATCTGGAAAGAGCTCATCGATGCCGGCATGGAATCCGGCCACGCGTACGGCAAGGCGTTGCGCACGGTGAAGAGCTGCGTGGGTTCCACGTGGTGCCGCTACGGCGTCCAGGACAGCGTCGGCCTCGCGATCGATCTCGAGAATCGCTACAAGGGATTGCGCGCGCCTCACAAGATCAAGTTCGCGGTGTCCGGATGCACGCGCGAATGCGCCGAGGCGCAGAGCAAGGATGTGGGCGTCATCGCTGTCGAAGGCGGCTGGAATCTCTACGTCTCCGGCAACGGCGGCATGAAGCCGCGCCACGCGGACCTGCTGGCGCGCGATCTCGATACGGCGACGCTCATCAGGTACATCGACCGTTACCTCATGTTCTACATCCGCACGGGCGATCGGCTGCAACGCACCTCGACCTGGCTCGAAAACCTCGAAGGCGGCATCGACTACGTACGCAAGGTGGTTTGCGAGGATTCTCTCGGCATCGGCGCCGAGCTCGAAGCCGACATGGCGCGGGTCATCGGCAACTACGCCTGCGAGTGGAAAGTCGCCATCGAAGACCCCGCCACGCTCAAGCGCTTCCGTCACTTCGTGAACTCGGACGAAAAGGATCGCAACGTGGTGTTCGTCGAGGAGCGGGGCCAGATCCGGCCCGCCACCGCCGAGGAACGCGCCGAGGAGAAAAAGATAGCCGAGACGCTCGCCAAGGCGAACGAAGGAGTGGCGGCATGAGCAACGCACGCTGGCATGAAGTGTGCGCGCACGAAGATCTCATCGAGGGCACCGGCGTGGCCGCGCTCATCGGCGGGCGGCAGATCGCGCTCTTCCAGGTCCATGGACGCGTGTACGCGCTCGACAATTTCGACCCGGCGAGCCGCGCCAACGTGCTGTCACGCGGACTCACCGGCAACCTGCAGGGCGAACGCGTGGTCGCGTCGCCTATCTACAAGAACCACTACGCGCTCACCAGCGGGCGCTGCCTGGAAGATCCCACGTTCAACCTGGCCGCGTATCCGACGCGCGTGACCGACGGCCGCGTGTTCGTCGAAGCGCCCGACAGGCTGAAGCGCACGCGCCTGGTGGTGGCGGGCAACGGCATGGCCGGCATGCGCACGGTCGAGGAACTGCTCAAGCTCGGCATCGCCGACCGCTTCTCCATCACCGTGTTCGGCGCCGAGCCGCGTGGCAACTACAACCGCATCCTGCTGTCGCCGGTACTGTCGGGCGAACAGCAGGCCGACGACATCATGCTGCACCGGCCCAACTGGTACG
>Ga0190271_10001052_pt1 | contig 15235 bp, 13 predicted proteins | sample Popmic356T_FD_133747 | JGI IMG/M metagenome (GOLD analysis project Ga0190271, IMG submission 133747) | Populus adjacent soil microbial communities from riparian zone of Weber River, Utah, USA - 356 T | ecosystem: Environmental > Terrestrial > Soil > Riparian zone | place: USA: Utah | collected...
CCGGGAAGAACCCGAGCGCCCTGAACGCCTTCGACCGTCCGTCTCCCGGCGCCGCGCCGGCGGCGAGAAGCACGCGCTCCAGGCCTGGAAGGGCGTCGGCACCGCCCTCCAGCGCCTCGACCTCCAGCTCGACGAAGCGCTCGCGCACGCGGCGCCCGTCCAACACCGTCACGGAGTCCACGGTGACGTCCGCCACGAAGCGTCCGTTCTCCCGTGCGCGGACGCCCTCCCGCCGCGTGCGGAGGACCGCAGCAGGCTCGAGGGCGCGGCCGCGTAGGACGCCCACGAGGAGCCGCGTAAGCTCGTCCGGCGGCGCCCCAGGCCCGCCGGAAACCTCGAGCTCGAGCCGCTCGCCCTCGCCCGGGAGCTTGAGCTGCCAGAGGCCGCGCCGGTTCTGCACGCGGCGCCGCAGCGTGATGCGCGCACGCGCGAGTGCTCGGTCTGCGGTGTCGTGGTACGTCGAGGTGAACGTGTCGGGTCCGAGCGGGTCGCCGGGAAGCTCCGGCAGCTCGAATCCGGGGGCGACTGCGAGCTTCAGCTCGCGCTCGCGCGTCTCGCGGAGGGGTGCCACGGTCGGATCGTAGCTCCGCAAGAGTGTGGGTAGCCGCAAGCGTTCGGCATAGCAGTGCGGGCTAGCGTCCCTGCGCGCCAGTTCGCGCGCCAGTCGCCTACGCCCGCTCGGATGCCAGGACTTCCGCGACGGGACGTCGGGCACTGATGCGGGCCGGTATGGCGGTGAGCACCGCCACCACCAGCACGGTCACCGGCACCACGGCGAGCAGCTGCCAGAGCGGCGTGCTCACCCCGTCGCCGCCTCCGCCCAGGGCGGCGAAGAGTGCGAGGCCTCCGGGGATCCCGAGCGCGGCGCCAACGAGCGCGGGCAGTACCTGCGATGCTGAGAGTCCGGTGCTGACCTGCCGTGGGGTCGCGCCCAGCGCCCGTGCCAGCGCCGAGGAGTGCCTGGCGTCGAGTGCGGTTGCCCAGGTGACGGCGATGGCGTTGACGGCCGCGAGGGCGACCAGCGAGACCGTGAGCACCAGCATCACCTGGTTGAATCGGTCGGTCGTAGGGTCGGTCCCACCGACCAGCTCAGCATCGTGGCCGAACTGGGCGCGCGCCGCAAGCACGGCGACGATGCCGGTGACCGCGACGAAGATGCTGGCGGCGCTCAGCACGGCGCGGCGCGGCCGTCGGGCGGCCACCCGCAAGCCGAGAAGCATGGATACCGGCAGGCGCGCCGAGATCGCGATCAGCCAGGGCGTGCGCCGGGGTGGACGGGCCGCGTCGGCCAACGCCTGGACGGTGCTGATGCGGGCCGCGCGGACGGCGGGAACGAACGTCGCGACTGCCGCGACCCCGAGTGCCACGGCCGTGACCAGGCCCACCGTGGACATGGTGAGGGAGGGCGCGCCTGCGCTGCCGACGAGGCTGGCACCGGGATCGGCCAGCAGGGGGGCGGCCAGCCATCCAGCCGCCAATCCGACCGCCGCCGCGAGCAGGGCCAGGGCCATGTACTCGGCGAGCAGCACGACAGCAACGAGGCGCGGTGTGCCGCCGACCGCTTTGAGCAGTCCGACACGTCGGGACTGGTCGGCCATCCGGCCGCCGACGAGAACCGCCACCCCGGCCACCGCGAGCAATCCAAGCAGCCAGCTGCCCGTCCGCAGGACTTCCGCCGTGTCCTTGACCACTTGGTCGTGCTCGTCGCGGATGTCCTGCCACGACTGCAGGAACGGTGCGCTCCAAGTCGTCGGGAAGCGATCGTCGACGAACGCCGGCGCGTCGGTTGGGTCGGCCAGCTTCAGGTTCACGACGTAGGAGAGACCTGATTCCATAGGGGCGAGACCGCGGGCGTCCGCCTCGGTGAGCCAGACCAGGCCGGGCTCGACCGGCTCCTGGGGCGCCTCGGCATCGGCGGCGATCGTCGGCTCGTCTTCTGGCGGGTCGGCCAGCGGCGAGCCCTCAATGGCCTCGGCGATCTCGGGGCAGTCGCGGCCGAAGCACACACCCGGATATGGCCTCGCGGCGGCGGTGACGGCCACGCCAGCAACCTCGAACGAGCGGCGAATCGCCACACGACAGTCTGGCGCTTCGCCCAACCACGGCCCACATACACGGGTCCGCAGGGTGATCTCGTCCCCTACGCCGAGTTCGAGCGCGTCGGCGAAGCCGGCCTCGACGACCACTCCGCCGTCGCGTACCCAGCCGCCTTGGGTCAGTTCGGGCTGGTCGACCGCGGCCTCTGCGGGATCGCGGCCTTGGGCCCACACCCCCGCTCCACCGAGGTCCTCACCGCGCAGGTCTCGAGCGGTGACGCCGTCCGCCTCGAGCTCCACGCCGACGAGCGGGTATGGGCCGCTGCTGTCGCTGACGCCGGGAGCGTCGGTCAGCGCCTCGAGCGCGGCGAGGTCGGCGGGTTGACCGAGGAACGGGTCGCCGCTGACACTGGCCACGACGTCGGGCCCGGCTGTGGCCTCTCGGGTGCTCTCGTAGGGCTCATCGGTAACCCCGTGCAGGACGAGCCCGAGGGTCAGCGTGGTGGTGGCGGCGATGATCGCCAGCAGAAGGAGGGCGGCTTCTGCGGGACGCCGGCGCAGGTCGCGCGCGGCCAGGCGGCAGGTGAGCAGGATGCGACCCATGGGTTCAGCCCTCCAGTCCGGCGAGTTCTGCGAGCCGGCCGGTGGTGCCGTGGGTCAGCCTGGTCTCCTCGACGAAGGCGCCGTCGCGCATCGAGATCAGCCGGTCGGCGGTTGCAGCGATCCGGGAGTCGTGGGTGACGATGAGCAGCGTCTGCCCGGACGAGCGCAAGCCGTCGAGGAGCCGGAGTACGTCCAGGGTGGCGGCGCTGTCGAGGTTTCCGGTCGGTTCGTCGGCGAGGACAACGAGCGGCTCGTTGCTGAGCGCACGCGCGATCGCGACCCGCTGACGCTCGCCGCCCGAGAGCGCCGAAGGCAGATGCTTGGCCCGGTCGGTGAGTCCGACCCGTTCCAGCAGCTCGACGGCGCGGCGTCGAGCCGCGCGTGGCGAGCGCCCGGCCAGCAGTGCGGGCAGCTCGACGTTCTCCACGGCGGTGAGCTCGTCCATCAGGTGGAAGGCCTGGAAGACGAAGCCGATCGCACGGCGGCGCAGGCGTGCCAGCGCCTTCTCGCTCAGCTGGTCGATGCGCTCTCCCGCCAGCCACACCTCCCCGGCCGACGGGCGTTCCAGGCCTCCCAGCAGGTGCAGCAGCGTCGACTTGCCGCAGCCGCTCGGCCCCATCACGGCCAGCGTCTCGCCCGAGGCCACCTCGAGCTCGACCGCATTGAGCGCGTGCACGAGGCCTTCGCCCCGGCCGTATTCCTTCTCCAAACCGCGCGTGCGCAAGACCGGCCCCACGCGCGACAGCGACTCGTTCGCGTTCATGATCATCCCCTCGTTTCGTTCCAGTAGCGCGCGCAGGCCTCGAGCCAGCGCAGGTCCGCTTGCAGCCTCAGCACCACGCCCTCGAGCAAGAGTCCCGCGACCGAACCATCGGGCTCCGCCAAGGCGGCCCGCTGCGCAGCTGCCAAACCGGCCAACAGCGCGTGCCGCTGCATGTCCACGAGCCGCACCGGGTCGCCCAAGCCTGCCGCCGCGGCGGCAACAAGCTTGAGATGGAACTCCGCTGGGGCGGGCTTCGGCCAGCTCGTATCCTCGAGCCACTCGATGACCCGTGCGTGCCCGGCGTCTGTCAGCACGTACACCTTGCGGTCTGGGCGATCGGTCTGGCCGACCCGCTCCGAGGTCACCAGGCCGGCCTTCTCGAGCCGATTCAGCGTCACGTACACGTGGCCGGCGTTCAGCGCCTCCGCAAGGGGGCCGAGCGCGAGCTGAAGCCGGGCGCGCAGCTCGTAGCCGTGCGAAGCCTCCTTGGCCAGCAGTGCAAGCAAGACCTCCTGCACGACCCGCAGCTGGTAGCCGTGAGTCGGCTCCTGGATCGACACGTCAGCTGCTTCTGGCACGAGAGCCTGGCCTCCCTAACAGTTAGCTACGTCAAGATAACGGTTATCTAGGCTCGTGTCAACTGCGTAATTTGGGCCGTTTCGGCATGCTCGAGCTTTGGACACTGAGGTGTTCGGTTCGCCTGCCCGCCGCCCCCGCATGGTGTGGGTAGCCGTATTCCCCGCTGTTCACCGCTTTGTCACGATCTTGGCAACGATGCCCAACAGGATCCTGATCGTCGACGACCATCCCAGCTTTCGCGCGACGGCCAAGATCATGCTTCTCGCCGACGGATTCGAGGTGGTGGGCGAGGCCGAGGACGGGCGCAGCGCCCTCGAGGCGGTGGAGCGGCTCAGGCCGGATCTCGTGCTCTTGGACGTCCAGCTTCCGGACATGGACGGGTTCACGGTCGTCAACGAGCTGCGGCGCCGGGACCCCTACAAGCCGAAGATCGTGCTCACCTCGAGCCACGACGAGTCGGACTTCGGGCCCATCGTGGCCCGCTGCGGCGTAGCCGCCTTCGTGCCGAAGGGCGAGCTGAGCGGCGCGGCGCTCCGCGCTGTGCTTCGATAGCCACATGCGCCGACGCACGTTCGCAGGGGTCCTGGGCCTCGGCCTCCTCCTGACCGCGGGCACGCTCGCCCTCCTGCTCGCGAGCGACCACATGGAGGCGTCCGCCTTCGCGTTCGCGGCGCAGCTCCTGGCCGCCTGGTCGTTCATTCTGGGCGGCCTTTTCGCCTGGGCGCGACGACCGGACAACCGCTTCGGGCCGTTGCTCACGGCCGTCGGGCTTGCCGTCTTCGTCGGGGCGCTGAGCGCGTCGAACGAGTCGCTCCCGTTCACGCTCGGGTGGACGTTCGGCGGGATCTTCATCGCCGTCTTCATCCACGCGCTCCTGGCCTTCCCGCGCGGCTACCTGGAAACGCGGCTCGTCTACGCGATCGTCGGCATCGCGTACGTCGAGCTCACCCTCGGGGCGCTCCTGATCTCCTTCTTCGACGACCCGGACCGGAGCTGCACCGGCTGTCCCGAGAACGCGTTTCTGATCGTCGATTCCCCTAACGCTGTCGCGGCGATCAACGGCGTCCTGATCGCCGTCGGGATCCCGGCGCTCTGCGCCTCGCTCTACGTCTTCCGGCGGCGGTGGGAGGCAGCGTCGGTCCCGCTGCGGCGCATCCTCCTCCCGGTCTACCTGACCGCGAGCTTGACCATCGTCCTCCTGGCGGTCGCGCTCGCTGCGGGAAGCTTCTCGACGAGGGCCGGGGACACCATCTTCTGGGCGGTCGTCGTCACCTTCGCCAGCGTCCCTGTGGCGTTCATCCTCGGTCTGCTCAGCGGCCGCCTGGCGCGGGAGGGCGTGGGCCAGCTGATCCTCGAGCTGGGACAGACGCACGCGCCCGGCGAGCTGCGGGAGGCGCTCGCACGCGCGCTCGGCGACCCGACCCTGCGCCTGGCCTACTGGATCCCCGAGACCGAGTCCTTCGCCGACCTTGACGGCGAGCCGGTGGAGCTGCCGCAGGGGCGCGGCGAGGAGCTCGCGACGATGGTCGAGCGCGACGGCCACCCGGTGGCCGCGCTCATCCACCACCGCTCGCTGGAGGAGGACCCGCTTTTGGTAGAGGCGGTGGCCGCGGCAGCCGCGCTCGCGCTCGAGAACGAACGCCGCCTGGCCGCGCTGGCCAAGGCTCAGGCGCGTATCCAGGCGCTGATCGACGCCTTCCCCGACCTGATCTTCCGCATGGACCGCGAGGGGGTCTACCTCGAGTACAAGGGCAAGCCCGAGGACCTTGCCGTGCCGCCCGACCAGTTGATCGGCGCCAAGGCCCACGACGTGCTGCCGCGCGAGGTCGCCGACCTGCTCGTCGGCGGAATCCAGCGCGCGATCGACACGGGCGAGATCGTCACCGGCGAGTACACCCTCGAGCTCGACGGGAAGCCCAGGGACTTCGAGGCCAGGATCGTGAGGTCCGGCGACGAGGCCGTGCTGATCGGGCGCGAGTTCACCGACCGCAACCGCGCCCAGGCCGAGCTCGAGAGCCTCCACGCCGAGCTGCAGCAGCGCCACCGCGACCTCGAGCACGAGCGCGACTTCATCCGCACCGTGGTCGACTCGACGCCCAGCCTGCTATGCCTCATCACTCCCGGCGGCCACATCGTCCGCTTCAACACGTCGCTGGAACGGCTCTCGGGCCGTCGGGAGAACGACATCACGCGCGGCGAGGCCTTCTGGGACGTCTTCATCGTGCCTGAGGCGCGCGAGCACGTGAGAGCCGCCATCGAGCAGGTTGTCGCCGAGGGCGGGCGCGGCGAGTTCGAGGACACGTGGATCACCACGGACGGCGAACGTCACCGCGTCACGTGGTCGACGACGCCGCTGCGCGACGACCGCGGCGACCCGCGCCTGCTCATCTGCGGCATGGACATCACCGACCGGAAGCGCCACGAGGACGAGCTGCGCCGCTCGCGCGCCCGGCTCGTCGAGGCCAGCGATGTCGAGCGCCGCCGGCTCGAGCGGAATCTCCACGACGGGGCGCAGCAGCGCCTCGTCTCGCTCTCGCTCATGCTTCGCCTCGCGCAGGCGCGGACAGCCACCGAGCCCGAGCAGGCCGAGCAACTCCTCGGCCAGGCCTCGGACGAGCTGGCGCAGGCGCTCGAGGAGCTGCGGGAGCTGGCCCGCGGCATCCACCCGGCCGTCCTCTCCGACCGCGGCCTCTCCGCCGCCCTCGAGGCTCTCGTCTCGCGCACGCCGCTCGCCGTCGACCTCGAGCTGCTCGACGATCGCCTGCCCGAGCCGGTCGAGGCTGCGGCGTACTACGTCGTGTCCGAAGCGCTCGCCAACGTCGCCAAGTACGCCGAGGCGTCCTCAGTCGCGGTTAGCATCGCATCCGTGAACGGACATGTCGTGGTCGAGATCGCCGACGACGGCCGGGGCGGTGCCGACCCCGCCAAGGGATCGGGGCTGCGCGGCCTGGTCGACCGCGTCGAGGCGCTCGACGGGAGGCTGCTCGTCGAGAGCCCGCCGGGCAGGGGGACGCGCATCCGGGTGGAGATCCCGTGCGAGTAGTCCTGGCCGAGGATTCCGTCCTCCTCCGCGAAGGCGTCGCGCGCCTGCTCGAGGACGAGGGCTTCGAGATCGTCGCGCAGACCGGTACCGCCGACGACCTGATGCTCAAGGTGCGGAGCTACTCGCCCAACGTCGTCATCGTCGACATCCGCATGCCCCCGACGCAAACGGACGAGGGCCTGAGGGCGGCCCAGGAGATCAAGGAGACGTATCCGGAGGTCGGCGTCCTCGTCCTCTCGCAATACGTCGAGCCGACGTACGCGATGGAGCTCCTGGCCGAGAGCGCCGAAGGCGTCGGCTATCTGCTCAAGGATCGGGTCTCGAACGTGGACGAGTTCGCCGCCGCCGTGCGGCGGGTGGGGGAGGGAGGCTCCGCGCTCGACCCGGCCATCGTCTCCCAGCTCGTCGGGCGGCGCCGCCGTGACGACCCGCTCGACCAGCTCACCCCGCGCGAGCGCGAGGTGCTCGAGCACATGGCCCAGGGCCGCTCGAACCAGGGCATCGCCAACGAGCTCGTCGTCACCGAGCGCGCGGTCGAGAAGCACGTGACGAGCATCTTCGGGAAGCTCCGGCTCCCGCACGCGACCGAAGACCACCGGCGCGTCCTCGCGGTGCTCACGTACCTGCGCCAGTAACGGGCCCGCGTGCAGCGCAGGGACCTGGTCGACTACGCGACCTTGTCGGTCGTCTGGGGCGTCTCGTTCGTGGTGCTCCTGCGGGTGGTGCAGGCGTTCGGCTGGGTAGGAGCGGTCACGTTCCGCGCTCTCATCGCGGGGGCCGTGCTGATCGCGATTGCAGGCGCGACGAAGAGGAGGCTCGACTTCTCGGTCGGCTGGTTGCCGTTCGCGGTCGTCGGAGCGTCGACGGTCGCGGGCCAGCTCGTCGGGATGTCGTTCGCCACCCCGCGCATCGGAACGGCCATGGCGGCCATCTTCGTGGGGACGATCCCGCTGTTCACGATGGTGATCGGCCGCGCGTGGGGCCTCGAGCGCATCACGGCTCAGGGCCTGCTCGGGCTGGCGCTGGGCTTCGGCGGCATCGTCCTGCTCGTGGGCTTCCCGGCCGTGCCGGTCACGGGCGCGTTCGTCCTCGGCTGCCTGGCCTCGCTGCTGGGCTCGGTCTCGGCCGCCTTGGGCGCGAACTACGCGCGTAGCCGCCTGCAGGCGGTCGGGTCCTGGGAAGTGGCGACCGGCTCGTTTCTGTTCGGCGGGCTGCTGACCCTGCCGCTGCTCCTCGTCGTCCCGGTGCCGACCGTGCCTCGGGCCGTCGACTACGGGTACCTCCTGTTGCTGGGAGCCGTCATGAGCGCGCTCGCCTACGTCCTCTTCTTCCGGCTGGTCGCTGACCTGGGAGCCACGAAGGCGATCAGCGTCGAGTTCGTCGTGACCGCCATCGCGGTGCTCCTCGGCTCGCTCGTTCTGGACGAGCGCCTGTCCGCGATCCAGCTCGTCGGCGCCGTCGTGATCGTCGGCGGCTGCGCGCTGGTCCTCGGGCTGGCGCCTCGGAATCGGGCCGCGTAGCCCTCCCCGGGGTGCGGTTTTCCGCACCGAGGGAAGCCGGGTGGCCCCATATCCGTCCTGTAGCTGAGGAGGGAGAGTGGTCGTATGAAGAAGACACTGTTCATCGGCGCGGCGATCCTGGCCATCCTGGTGCTTGCACTAGGCGGCTGGACGGTTCGCAGCGTGCGCTGGGCCGTCGCGGGGTAGACCGGTGCAGCCGGCGCCCCGCAACGGCCTGTCGCTGGGCGCGCTGGCGCTGCCCACCTTCGCGCTCGCGCTCGGGATCAGCGTCCTCACTACCTACGCGCCGCTCCTGCTCGGCGAGGCGACCTCGTCGGCGGGCGCGATCGGGATCGCCGTCGGCGCCGAGGGCGCCTTCGCCCTCTTCCTGCCCCTTCTGATCGGCTCGCTCTCGGATCGGACGCGGAGCCGGCTCGGCCGCCGCATCCCGTACGCGCTGATCGGCGTGCCGCTGCTGGTGGCACCGCTCGTGATCCTCCCCTTTGCGCACGGTTACGCGGAGACGGTCGCCCTCGTCTCGCTGTTCTTCGTCGGCTACCACATCTATTACCCGCCGTACCAGGCGCTCTTCGCCGAGCTCGTGCCGGCTTCCCATCAGGGCCGCGCGCAGGGCTGGCAGGGCGTCATGCGGGGCCTCGGCCTCGGGGTCGCCCTCGTGGCCGGCGGGCTCCTGCTCACGGTCTGGACGCCCTTGCCCTTCCTCCTCGCCGCCGGCGCGGCCGTGCTCGGCACGGTCGTGCTCGTGGGTGAGGTCCGCGGCAAGGAGCGCCCGGTTCCCGTCCTGTCCCCCGACGCCCCGCGCGGCCCCGGCGTGTTCCGGCTGGTGCGCGAACGCGCCGACGTGCGCGCCTTCGTGGCCGCGAACGCGCTCTGGGAGCTCTCCTTCATGGGCCTGAAGACCTTCATCGTTCTCTTCGTGGTCAAGGGCCTCGGCGAGTCGGTCGGAACGGCCTCCGCGGTCATCGGCGTCGTCGCCGGCGCCTACGTGATCGCCGCCTTCGGCGCCGGGCGCCTGGCTGACGCCTTCGGGATCCACCGGGTCATGCGGGTCTCGATCTGGGTCTACGGGGTCGGCCTGCTAGTCGGCGCCGGGCTCTCGTCGCTCGACTCGTTCCTTATCGGCCTGCCGTTCATCGCCCTCGCCGGCGCCGTCGTGATGACGCTCCCGTACGGGATCCTGGCCGGGATGACTCCCGCCGGGGCCGAGGGCGCGCTCTCCGGGCTCTTCGGCTTCTCCCGCGCCCTCGGCGCCGTCCTCGGGCCGATCGTTGTCGGCGTCGCCATCGACGTGCTCGCGCCGGTCTTCCCCTCGACGCACGGCTACGGCGCCATGTGGGTCGCCATCGGCGCCCCGATCCTGCTCTCGCTGCCCTTCCTCGCCGCCCTCCGCAGCGACGAGCCCGAGGCCGCCCCGGCGCTCCAGCGGCCGGTCGTGGCCGTGGCCGCGCTCGACGACCTCGCGCTAGCCGCCTAGAAGGATGCTCGGTCGCCGACCGACTCACTCGCGGCTGGCGGCTGCGACGCTGCGCAGGATCGTCACGTTCGCCCTCACCCGTACTTGATCAGTACGGGCTGCGGACGACCGCGTCGCCCTGCTTGGTCGCAGCCGTCCCCGCGAGCAACCCGGGCGGCAACCGAACATCAGCGCCTCGCGCTAGCCCCACCCGAAGACGCGGGGTGGCCACATTCCGGCTCGGCATGCGGCCTGCGAGCCTGCTGCTACCTACCCAGAGTCACGAAAGGAAGCCATGACCCCGCTCGCCAAGTCCCAGAACCTCGCAGCCCGCATGGGCCGCTGGAGCGCCGCCCACCGGAAGATCGCGATCTTTGGGTGGCTCGCCTTCGTGTTCGTCGCCGTTGCGCTCGGCAGCGTGATCGGCACCAAGTCCCTCGACCCCGCCGACGCCGAGGCCGGCGACTCCGGCCGCGCGCTGCAGATCATCGATCGCGGCGGCTTTGGCGACACGGTCGACGAAGCCGTTTTCGTCGAGAGCGAATCGCTTTCGGCGTCGAGCCCCGAGTTCCAGGCCGTCGTCGCCGACGTCGTCACCAAGCTCTCCGCCGCCGACGGCGTCTCCGAGATCCGCTCGCCGCTGGACGACCCCGCGCTCGTCTCCCCGGACGGAAACGCCGCCCTCGTCCAGTACGAGCTCGCCGACAGCGGCACGGCCGCCGTCGACCGCATCGAGCCGATCCTCGAGTCCGTCGCCGGCGTCGAGGCTGCGAACCCCGGCTTCACCGTCGAGGGCTTCGGCTCCGCCAGCGGTGAGAAGTCGGTCGACGACACGATCTCGTCCGACTTTCAACGGGCGGAGTTCACGGCTGTGCCGCTGACGCTCGGCATCCTGCTGATCGTCTTCGGCGCCGCTGTCGCCGCCGGGATCCCGCTGCTCCTCGGCCTCTCGGCCGTCATGGCCACCCTCGGCCTCCTGGCCGTCCCGAGCCAGCTCGTCCCCATGGACGAGGCCTCCGCCTCGATCATCCTCCTGATCGGCCTGGCGGTCGGCGTCGACTACTCGCTCTTCTACCTCAAGCGCGAGCGCGAGGAGCGGGCGGCCGGCAAGGGCCCAGCGGCCGCGCTCGAGGCCGCCGCGGCCACGTCGGGCCGGGCCGTCCTCATCTCCGGGCTGACCGTGATCATCGCGCTCGCGGGGCTCTTCTTCGGCGGGACGGCGATCTGGACCTCGATCGCGATCGGCACGATCATGGTCGTCGCCATCGCCGTCGCCGGTTCGTTGACGGTGCTCCCGGCACTCCTCTCCTGGCTCGGCGACCGCGTCGAGAAGGGGAAGATCCCGTTCGTGCACCGGCTGAGCAAGAAGGGCGGCGACTCCCGCTTCTGGGGCGCCATTCTCGACCGCGTGCTGCGACGCCCGCTCGTCTCGGCCGTCGCCTCGGCGGGCTTCCTCGTCCTCCTGGCCCTCCCGGCGTTCGGGATGCACACGGCCTTCCCCGGCATCTCGAGCCTCCCGCGCGACATCCCGATCATGCAGACCTACGACCGGATCCAGTCCGCTTTCCCGGGCGGCCCGCTTCCCGCCGTCGTGGCCGTCGAGGCCGACGACGTCACCTCTCCCGAGCTCCAGTCCGCGCTCGCCGATTTCCGCACACAGGCGCTCGCCACGGGCCAGATGGAAGACCCGATCCAGGTCCAGGTGAACGACGACGCGACCGTCGCGCTCGTCTCTGTGCCGCTGGCCGGCACCGGCACCGACGATGCCTCTACCGAGGCGCTCCTCACCCTCCGCGAGGACGTCATCCCCGCCACGATCGGCGCCGTCGACGGAGTGGACGTCGCGGTGACGGGCGAGGCCGCCTCCTCGTACGACTTCAGCCAGCTGACCAAGGACCGGGCGCCGTACGTCTTCGCGTTCGTCCTGCTCCTCGCCTTCGGGCTCCTGCTGGTCGCCTTCCGTTCGATCGTGATCGCGGCGAAGGCGGTCATCCTCAACCTCCTGTCGGTGGCGGCCGCCTACGGGCTCCTCGTCATCGTGTTCCAGTGGGGCTGGGGCGAGTCGCTCCTCGGCTTCGAGTCGACCGGCGCCATCACGGCCTGGCTCCCGCTGTTCATGTTCGTGATCCTGTTCGGCCTGTCGATGGACTACCACGTGTTCATCCTCAGCCGCATCCGCGAGGCCTACGACCGCGGGCTCGGCACCGACGAGGCCGTGACGCACGGGATCAAGTCGACGGCCGGCGTCGTCACTGCCGCCGCGATCGTGATGGTCGCGGTGTTCTCGATCTTCGCCACGCTCTCGACGATCGACATGAAGCAGGCCGGCGTCGGGCTCGCCGCGGCGATCCTGATCGACGCGACCATCGTCCGCGCCGTGCTCCTCCCCTCGGCCATGAAGCTCCTCGGCGACTGGAACTGGTACCTGCCGAGCTGGCTCGAGTGGCTGCCGCAGGTCTCCCACGAGACCGAGTCCGCCCCGCGGACGGCCCCGACACCCGTTCCCTCCGGCCGCTAGGGCGCCCGTCCAGCTGCACGCAGGCCCGCGTCCCTTCGGGGGCGCGGGCCTTTTCGCTGCGCACGAAAAGAGAGGGCGGTACGCGAGGCGGAGCCCGTTGCGGCGGGGCTCCGCCTCGGCGTCCGTGGGCTTTACGAGCCGGGGGAGAGATCCGGAAGCCTGCGGCCAGCTCCAGGGCCTCCGACTCGCAGTCCCAGAGGGTACGCGGTTCGCCGCAGCGGGCTACCGATGCTTGGAAAAATTTGCAGAATCCTCACAATTTGGCAGAGCGGTTCCACGAGTGCCCGGACCGGTAGGCTGGCCGCGTGCCCGACCTCGAGGAGCTGGCCGAGCGCCTGCGCGAGCTGGCGCTGTCGTTGCCGGAGACCTACGAGGACGAGCCCTGGGGCCATCCGGTCTTCAAGGTGGGCGAAAACCGCATGTTCGCGTCGATGTCCGTCGCCGAGGAGTGCGTTCGCCTGACGGTGAAGCTCACCGCGGAGGAGCGCGAGATCGCGCATCTCCTCCCGTACGTGAGCACCGCCGCGTACGTCGGCCGCTACGGCTGGGTCACCGCAGAAGTCGCCGACGACGAGTCGCTGGAGGCCGCGCTCGAGTGGCTGCGTGAGAGCTACTGGCTGAAAGCGCCGACCGCGCTCAGGGCGGTGGTCGAGGCCTGGGATGAGGACGACGAGGCGAGCAGCTCAAGCGGCTAGGTACCACTCACCTCGGGACCAGCCGTACGTAGGGTGACGGGTCGCGCCGTCTCCACCATCATGCGTCCCTGCCCCTTTTGGGGGATCACTGCGGCAACGGAGGGGATGAATGTACGAGACCGAGGAATTCCTGTGGGGAGGCCTGAGGAACCGCCTGGAGCGCAACGGCCGGCTCCGTCCGCGCACGGTGGGGTCGGAGGACGGGGTCCAGCGGCCGGCGCCCGTGCGTCGGGAGGCGCGCATCAGCCCGGTTCGGCCGGCGATGGGGACGCGCATGCAGACGGTCGGGTCGGCACAGGGGCGCTGACTCCGTCCGATCGGACGGCATGAGCGAGCTCGGCGAGCTAGGCCGGGGCCTCTTCCGCTGGACTGCGCTCCACCCTGACGCCGATCCCAATGCGAGGCCGGGCAGCCCGGCGCATTGGGGCCCAGAGGTCGGCTCGGTGGCTTATGCGGCGGACGACGCGCTCGTGCTCATCGACCCGCTCGTCCCCGAAGACCGGCCAGGGCTTCGGCGGGAGCTCGACGGGCTCGTGCGCTCGCACGGCCGCCGGGTCGCGATCCTCACGACCCTTCAGTTCCACCGGCGCAGCCGGGGCGAGCTCGCCGAGCGCTACGGCGCCTCCACGTCACGCGCGAAGGCGACCTTGCCCGCGGGCGTCGAGACGGTGCAGATCCGGGGCGCCGGCGAGACGATGGTCTGGCTTCCGGAGCACCGCGCGCTGATACCCGGGGACCGGCTGCTCGGGGACGACGCCGGCGGCCTGCGCCTGTGCCCCGACTCCTGGCTGCGTTACCTGCCGAGCGGAGTAAGGCGGGCCGAGTTGCGCGAAGCTCTGCGGCCGCTCCTCGACCTGCCCGTCGAGCTGGTCCTCGTCTCACACGGCGAGCCGGTTCTCGAGAACGGCCGCGAAGCCGTCGCCGCGGCCCTGCGAGCCTAGTCGGCCGTCGGCACGTCTTCGGCGTCGCCGTCGGCCTCCTCCGGGTCGGGGACCGGCGAGCCCTCCTCGGTTTCCTCGGGCTCTTGCTCCGCAGGGGGCTGAGTATTCTCTGTCTCCATGCGGGTCGTCCTTCCCGATGGCAAGAACCTCGAACTTCCGGACGGTGCGAGCGGCCTGGACGCGGCGCGCGCGATCGGGCCGAAGCTCGCCGAGCAGGCCGTGCTCGTGCGCGCCAACGGCGACGTGCGCGACCTACGCCTGCCGCTCGCCGACGGCGAGGAGATTCAGATCCTCACCACGCGCGACCGCCAAGACCCCGACGCCCTCTACGTCCTGCGCCATTCGGCCGCGCACCTGCTCGCCGAGGCGGCGCGGCGCCTCTATCCGGGGACGAGGGTGGCGATCGGGCCACCGATCGAGAACGGTTTCTACTACGACTTCGAGTTCCCCGAGCCCGTGACCGAGGAGGCGCTCGAGCGCCTCGAGGAGGAGATCAGGCGCGAGATCGCCGAGGGCCGCGTCTTCGAGCGGCACGAGTCGAGCCGCGACGAGGCCCGCGCCTACTTCCAGGAGCAGGGCGAGCCGTTCAAGGTCGAGCTCGTCGACACGGCCGAGGGCGACATCTCCATCTACGAGCAGGGCGACTTCGTCGACCTCTGTCGCGGCCCGCACCTCCAGAACGCTGCGCCGATCAAGGCGGTGAAGCTCCTCTCCCTCGCCGGCGCCTACTGGCGCGGCGACGAGAGCAGGCCGCAGCTCACGCGCGTGTACGGGACAGCCTTCTTCGACCCGCAGGACCTCGAGGACTACCTGCACAGGGTCGAGGAGACGAAGCGTCGCGACCACCGGCGGCTCGGAAAGGATCTGCACCTCTTCGACTTCTCCGAGCTGGCGCCCGGGATGCCGTTCTGGCACCCGCGCGGGATGGTGATCTGGAACGTCCTCGAGGACCTGCGGCGGCGCGAGAACGCCGCGCGCGGCTACCACGAGGTGCGCACGCCGCAGCTGTACGACTCCGACCTCTGGCGCACCTCGGGCCACTGGGAGAAGTACCAGGAGCACATGTTCCGGGTGGAGATCGAGG
>Ga0190271_10001053_pt1 | contig 15225 bp, 9 predicted proteins | sample Popmic356T_FD_133747 | JGI IMG/M metagenome (GOLD analysis project Ga0190271, IMG submission 133747) | Populus adjacent soil microbial communities from riparian zone of Weber River, Utah, USA - 356 T | ecosystem: Environmental > Terrestrial > Soil > Riparian zone | place: USA: Utah | collected...
AACCAGGAGATCTACCCCGAGGCCATCCCGCATTTCGACGAGAGCTATCGGATCAACACGTCGCTCGGCGCACGAGTGGCAATGGGATGGGACCAGGCCAATCGCGCCGCGGCACTCTGGCCTCTGGGAAGATACGAGGAGGCCAGGGCGGCTCTCGACGAGGCCCACGCCATTGCCGCCGGGCCGGAAGCGGGATTCAAGGCCCAACTCGCGTATGTGGAATCGATCGGCGCGCAGATGGCGTTCAGTTCGGGCAAACGCGCAGAAGCCACCACACGAGCGACGGCGGCACTGACATTGGCCGAACGCGACTACAAGGACACCGCGCTGCAAGCGAAGCAAGTCCTGGCGCTCACCCAGGCGATTGCCGGCCAATCGAAAAAGGCGACGGCACTCGTCGAAGAAGCCGTGAGCGCGGCCAGGGAGTTGAAGCTTCCCCGTCTCCTCTCGACAGCGCTGCTCACGTCGGCTGAAGTTCGCATCGCTGGCGGAGACGCCCGAGGCGCGCTCGCCGACGCACAGGCGGCACAAAAGATGTTCGCCGCCGCCGCACAACTCGAATCGGAGTGGCGTGCGTGGCTGGTGTCGGCGAGGTCGATACTGCTTGAGGGTGACGGCTCAACCGCATACGATTACGCCACTCGCGCCGAGTCCAGTCGAGCGGCTCTCCAGGCTCGCTGGGGCGACGACAACTACCGGGGATATGCGCGAAGGCCTGACGTTCGAATCCATTTGAACCACCTCGCGCAGCTCCTCGGAGCAAAGAAGACCGTTCCACCCACAGGAGGACACTGAACATGGGCCAAGGCAAAGAAGGCGATCCAGGAGGCGGCCAGGGCGGAGGCGGAAAGAAGAAACCCGCGAAAACGGCAAAGAAGGCGCCGAAGAAAAAGTAGAACACGAGGACATGGCTGAAGTCGAGGTAGGCAAGCGGCTGGAACTGCTCGAAATCGCCGATTCACCCAGAGCCCGCAGAACAACGCGGGATCTGGGGACCTTCCTCAATTCGTGTGAACGACAGGCACAACTCTCCCGGCAGGAGCGTCTTCGCATCGTCGAACAGGCGCTGCTGCTGATGGAGATGAACTATGTGCATCTGCCGATGAAGCGCGCCATTCACGCGATCGATCCGATCCAGCAGCTCAAACTTCTCCGGTTCCAGCTCGCCGAGGGGAACGTGGGCCTCGAGAGCATCATCGGCTTCCATCGGCGCATGCTGTCGATATTTGGATCGACGCGCGACCTTCACACGCTCTACCTGCTGCCAAAACCGTACAAGGACTACACCGCCTATCTGCCATTTCTCATCGAGCAGTGTTACGAGCGAGGTGCAGAAAAATTCATCGTCACTCGGACGGCGACCAGCGACGACGCGGCGAACGCTCCTGACGATGGTGACGGGGCCAGGTTCGAGCCTGGAGTCGAGGTGTTGGGTTGGAACGGCGTCCCGATTGCGAGAGCCATCGAGATCAACGGTGAGTCGCAGGCCGGCAGCAACCCCGATGCGCGGTTTGCGCGGGGGCTCGACAATCTGACCATCCGACCTCTCAACAGTTCGCTGCCCCCGGACGAACATTGGGTGGACATCCTGTATTGCGCGAAAAATGGAGTCTTCGCGAGTCATCGGGAGTACTGGCTGGTTCAGAAGACCAGTGCCGCCGATGACTCGTCCTCCCCGCAGAGCAAGAAGCGAACGGCACTGGATCTGAAGCGGACGCGCATCCTCGAGGTCAAGAAGAAGCTGTATCCGCGAGACGTCAGCGCCTCGTTCGGATCGATCGAGGACGTCTTGTACGCAGTGAAGACGACGGTGAACGGCCAGACGCTGGGGTATATCCGGCTCTTCAGCTTCGACGTGGGCGATACCACTAAATTCGTCAAGTCGTTCATCAACTTGATCACGAGGGACGGCTTTCCACAGGACGGTCTCATCCTGGACGTGCGCGGCAACCCGGGTGGAAACATCCGCGCTGCGGAATCGCTGCTGCAATTGTTTACGCCGCAACGAATCGAGCCGGAGTTGTTCGAGTTCATCAACACGCCGCTGAACTATCAAATCTGCAAGTCTGCGCCCGATGACTGGGGTCTGAAACCATGGGTGCCATCAATCGGCGACTCGGTGTTGACGGGCGCAACCTATTCGACCGGATTTCCGATGACGAGCGATGAACGGTGCAACGGCATCGGGCAGGTCTATTACGGGCCTGTCGTGCTCATCACCGACGCGCTGTCGTACAGCGCGACGGACATCTTCGCCGCGGGTTTTCAGGACAACGGAGTTGGAGTGGTGCTCGGGACGAGCGGCAACACTGGAGCGGGCGGAGCCAACTTCTGGTCGCTGGACGATCTCATGCGGGCGCAGGAAAACAATCCCAAATCTCCTTTCAAGACACTTCCGAAGGGAGCCGAGATGATCGTGGCCATGCGCCGCAGCATTCGCGTCGGTCCATGCGCAGGCTCGCCCCTCGAGGAGTTCGGCGTTGCGCCCGACGAGCTCCATTTGATGACCGAACGCGACATCCTGGAAGACAACCGCGATCTGCTGGCCTGCGCCGCACGACTCATTCGGCGACAGCCGTCGTTCAAGCTGTCGGTCAAGCCGGTGAGCCGCAAAGGCGCGCGCGGCATTGTGGTCAGCGCCACGTCGAAGCTTCCCTCGTCGAAGGCGAGTCAGGGGATTTCCCGCGTGGACATTTACGTGAACAATCGACCCGTGCGTTCCATCGACGCTCACAAAGGCGCCGTGCCATCCACTCAGGTCACTCTCGGCAAGGAGCACAAGAAGAAGGCCACGGCGGAAGTCGAGGCACGCGACCGGGCTGGAAGACTCGTCGCATTTCGCCGGACAGCCATCCGATAACTTCTCGTGTGAACCTTTCCGGCTCACTTCCGTATTCTCCCTTGGCTAATCTACAAGAGAGACGGAATGAGCGATCAGACCGACGTCCTGCAAGGCACCCTCGACCTGTTAGTCCTGCGGACGATCGCCCTCGAGCCGATGCACGGCTGGGCGATCGCCCAGCGAATCCAGCAGATCTCAGATGAATTACTGCGCGTCCAGCAAGGCTCGCTCTACCCTGCTCTGCACCGCCTCGAGCACCAGGGCTGGATCACGGCCGCCTGGGGCGCATCGGAAAACAATCGCCGCGCGCGCTTCTACGCGCTGACAAAGGCGGGCCGGAAGCAACTCGAAACCGAGGTCGCGAAATGGGAGCGACTGTCGGCTGGCGTCAACCTGTTGTTGCAAAGGACATAGAGCCGTGCGTCTTTGGCACATCCTGCAAAGCCGGCTGCGATCGATCGTGTTCCGCGATCGACGCGAATCGGACCTGAACGAAGAACTGCAGCTCCATCTCGAACGCGAAACAGAGCGTTTGCAAGCGAACGGCATGTCGCGCGATGACGCGCGACGCCAGGCGCGTCGGCTGTTCGGCGGCGTCGAGCAGATCAAGGAAGCGTCACGCGACGCGCGCGGGACCGCCGGCTGGGACGCGCTCGTGCGCGATGCGCGCCATGGCGTCCGTCGACTCGTCCGCGATTGGCGCTTCAGCACGGCGGCGGTGCTGATCCTCGGCCTCGCCATCGGCGCCAACACCGCGATCTTCAGTGTCGTGAACGCGGTACTGTTCCGCGAAGAGCCGCTCGCCGACCCGGCTCGTCTCGTCAACATCTATCAGAACGATCGCGCCGGCAAGCCGCTCGTCGTCACCTCGTACTCCACCTACATGGAGATCGCGGAGCACACCAACATCTTTGCGGCGACGATGGCCGGCAGCATGCCGAACTCAGCCCGTTATCTCTACGAAGGCGCCGTCCGGGATGGGGTCATCGAGTTCGCGACGGCGACCTATCTTGACACCCTGGGACTGCGGCCGACGCTCGGGCGCTGGTTCGACAACAGCGAGGAACGGCCCGGAGCTCCACTCGTCGCCGTTCTCGGATATCAGGCATGGACCCGGCGATTCCGCGCGGATCCATCCATCGTCGGACGCATCATCCGGATCGAAGGCCTTCCAGTGACGATCGTCGGCATCGCTCCTGCCAGTCACCGCGGGACCGTGGACATCGGTCTCGGCACGGATTTCTGGCTGCCGATCCCTGCGGTGCCTATGGTGTTCGCAAACATGGCTCCACGCGACACCACCGCGATCCATGCACCCTTTCTCGTGAAAGCCCGTCTGCGCGACGGCGTCACGGTGTCGCAGGCCAGAGCGGCGATGGACGTACTCGCACAGCGCCTCGCGGCCGAGAACCCGGATCAGTTTCAAACCGAGGGCGAGTTCGCGGTCGGTCCAGGCATCACTGTCGTTCCCTCGACGGAGGTGCGGATCCACCCCCAGGCAGACACACCGTTCATGGCGATGGCGTCGCTCGTGTTCGTCATCGTCGGCCTGGTCCTCGCCATCGCGTGCAGCAACCTGGCCACGCTGCTGCTCGTTCGTGGCACGGCACGCGCGAAAGAAGTCTCAGTGCGGCTGGCCATGGGCGCCACCCGGAGTCAGCTTGTCCGGCACCTGCTGATCGAGAGCCTGTTGCTTTCATTTACTGGTGGCATTGCCGGCTGCATCCTGGCGTGGTGGGGCATGCGCGCGCTGCAAGGGATCGATTTCCCATTCAGAGTGGATCTGACGGTGGACTACCGAGTGCTCGCCTTTGCGATCGTGCTATCGCAGGTCACGGGCGTCGTGTTCGGGCTGGCGCCGGCGCTCAAGGCTACGAGGGTCGATCTCCTGACGACATTGCGCGACGAAGGACTGCAACCGATCGATCATCGCCGGCTCACCCTGAAGAACGCGCTGATCGTCTTTCAGGTGGCGATCTCCGTGCTGCTGCTCGGCGGCACGAGCATCTTCCTGCAGGCGGCAGCCGCCGCGAGAGCGCTACGCGTTGACTATGCCGTCAGTGGTGTGGCGATTCTCGAGACCGATCTACGGTTCGCCGGCTACTCAGAACCCGACGCAAGGAGGCTGTTCGACGAACTGCTTCGCCGAATCGCGGCGATCCCTGGCGTCCAGTCCGCTACGCTGTTGCGCGGCCTGCCGATGGATGTCAATGGTGTGGGAATCGTCGTTGACAGCGGCGACGGTCAGAAGGGATCGACACTCGAAGCGGCAACGGTCGCCGCCTCACCGGGCTTCTTCGACACGCTGCGCATCCCGCTGCGGCACGGCCGCGTGTTCGACGAACGCGACCGCACAGGCGCGCCGCGCGTCGCGGTAATCTCAGAGCGAATGGCGCGGCAATACTTTGGCGCGGTAAACGCGGTCGGCCGCCGATTCCGGTCGGTCAACGATCCCAACTCGTGGGCGGAAGTGATCGGTGTCGTGCGCGACACAGGCACGGGAGACTTCGACGACGACGTCCTCGATCCGATCGCGCCGCTGTTCTATACCTCGTACCTCCAGTCCAGCGCGCTGCCGACGACAGTCGTCGCGCGGACGTCGGGCGACGCTGCACCACTTGTCGCGGCGATGCAGCGCGAGCTCCGCGCCGTCGACATCCAGTTGCCGGTGATGACGGCGCAGACGATGGCGCAGAAGCTGGCGGGCTCGCTGGCGATACTGAATGGGGTCGCCACACTCTTCGGTGCCCTGGGCGGCCTCGGCCTGGTACTCGCGAGCATCGGGCTCTATGCCGTCGTCGCCTTCGCGGTCGCGCGGCGATCGCGTGAGATTGGCATCCGCATGGCGCTCGGCGCGCGCAGTCAGCAGGTGGTCTGGAGCATCGCTCGCGGCGTAGCGGGATTAATCGGGGTTGCCACAGGGATCGGTCTCGTGCTTCTGGTGCTGGTCATGCTCGTGATGCGCGCGGGATCGGGATCGGCAGACATCGGCATCGGAAGCCTCTCGGTGTATCAACCGAGCATCGACCCGGTGGCGCTACTTGTCATCGCTGCCGTGACCGCTGTCGTCGGCGTGGCCGCCGCATTCGTGCCCGGTCGCCGGGCCGCCCGCATGAATCCGCTCGCGGCATTGCGCCACGAGTGATCCTGGCCAGGACCTACTTCTTGCACTCACCAATGCGCTTGGCGCTGACCTTCTGCGAGATCTGATCGCCGCCGGACTTTCCTTTCGACACGTTGGTGTACCAGTCGGGACCATACGTGACGTCGTTGGCAGTCGTCGTGGCACGGCCGCGCTCGTCCTTGCAGGACACGTTGAACGTCAGCTTGCCTCCGGCCGCTGTCTTGACGTCGGACACCTTGCAGTCTGTTTCCTTTCCAGCCGTGGCGATCGTCTTGACGACATCCTTGGCATCGTCGGGACTCCAACACATCGTGTCTTTGTTCTTACCGGTACTTCCGGCCGCATCGATCTCCATCACACGTTCGTAGAGTCCCGGCTGAAGACTCACTTGTGCGGCGCCCGCCACGCCCATCAGCACTACCAGCGCCACGACGGCACCCCACGTCATTCCCGTTGCTCTCATCTGTCACCTCTCGTGCGCAAACGCGCCGCCTATCTTGTCACGATACCGCACAGCTAGCTGTGCGCGCCTTGGATAGTTACTGAGGATGAGCTTCGAGCCGAGGACTTGCGACTTATGCTTGACCTGTGGCCGCTCACGACCCGACCGGGGGCATGAACGTAAGCCTTGCCACAGTAGAACCTCGCGAACTTTCGGTAGTATCCCCGGCTCGCCGCGTTGACGTCCTGCATCTCGAAGAAAGCGAGATCGCTCGAGCACCTCGCTGTTCACCGCACGCGGAATACCTGGCAATCATCTGGAGAGACGATCGCCCGATCGGTCAGCTGTACGGCAAGGCCGATTCCGATGGCCGTCCGGACGCTCAAGCGCTGCTGGAGCTCGCGGAACGCGCGGAGCGTCATTCCGATCGACCGGACCCTGCGCACGCCTCGCTTCCGCGCAGCGCGACCGTTGTCATCTGCACGCGAGATCGCGCGGACATGCTGGCCCGCGCCCTCGCCTCGCTGCGCGAGCAGACGCGCCCACCCGATCAGATCGTCGTTGTTGACAACGCCTCACGCGATGACGCGACGCGAGCGGTCGCGCTGGCGGCCGGTGTGGACTACGTGCGCGAAGACCGGCCCGGCCTGGACATCGCGCGTAACAGCGGTGCCCGCGCGGCCAGGGGAGAGATTGTCGCCTACACGGACGACGACGTCGCGGTGCATCCGCGCTGGCTGGAGCGGATCGTCGAGGCATTCGACTCGCCGCGCGTCGCCGCGGTGACCGGCCTCGTCCTTCCCGGAGAACTCGAGACGGACTCTCAGATCGTGTTCGAGCGGCACTGGGGATTCGGACGCGGCTTCCAACGCATCGATTTCGATCGTGACTACTTCGTCGCTCACCGTCACCACGGATGTCCGGTCTGGCGAATCGGCGCCGGGGCGAGCATGGCGTTCCGCAAAGAAACGTTCGCGTCCGTCGGGTACTTCGACGAGCGATTGGATGTCGGCGCGGCTGGCTGCTGCGGTGATTCGGAATACTGGTACCGGATTCTCGCGGCGGGTTTGACGTGCCGCTACGAATCGTCTGCGGTCGCGTTTCATTTCCACCGTCGCGACCCGGACGCGCTGGCGCGGCAGATCTTCGCGTACATGCGCGCCCACGTGGTGGCCTCGTTCATCCAGTTCGAGCGCCACGGACACTTCGGCAATCTACGGCACGTGTTCGTCGGCATGCCGTATTGGTACGCGCGGCGAATCGTGCGGTGGATGATCCGCGGCACCGACGACACCAACCGCTTGCTGCTCGTCGAGATGCGCGGCGCCCTCGCCGGCGTCGCCTACTATCTCCGCGCGCGCCGCACACCAGCCGGGATCTTGGCGTGAGTCACGCGTTTCCCCGCGTCTCAGTAGTCATCCCGGCGTTCAACGCCGCGACCACGCTCGGCCAGACAGTCCGGAGTCTCTTCGAGCAGCGTCTCACCGACTGGGAAGCTCTCGTCGTTGACGATGGCTCGAGCGACGCGACGACGGAAGTGGCGCAACGTCTCGCCGCCGGGGATCCACGCATCCGTGTCCTGAGCCAGACACATGGCGGCGCCTCGTCAGCTCGCAACGTCGGCGTCGATCAGGCGCGCGGAGCATGGCTCGTCTTTCTCGACGCCGACGATTGGCTGGCGCCAGACCACCTCGCACGCCTGTCGGAGGCCGTGGACGCCAACGACACGGCGGTCGCCTGTTGCGACCATGTTCGCGTGAGACCGGACGGAGGCCATATCGCTGTCGAGTCGTGTACGGTTTTCTGTGACCAACCGTTCGAGGTCTTCGCACGACGCTCCGCCGGAGCAATCCACTGTTTCATGGTGCGGCGCGATCTGGTGCTCGAGGTCGGAGGTTTCGACACGACCTTGAGCACATGTGATGACTGGGATCTCTGGCAGCGACTCGCACGGACGCGCGCCCGGTTCGTCGCGGTTCCTGCGACCCTGGCCTTCTATCGATCGCGCTACGGGTCGCTTTCCAGTGGGCGCCGCCAAATGCTTCAGAACGCGATGGAGATCATCTCACGGGGCCATCGTCACGACCCGCGCGTACGGACGCCGCTTCCAAGGTATGCGAACGGGATCGAAGACGAGACCAGAGACGAGAGCGTCGCGTTGTTCGCCGTGTGGTGTGCGGCCGCCGAGGCTGCGCGAGGCGAAGACCCCTCGAGCCTGCTCGAGGACGTCCCGCAGTTTCCCGATCTTGGCCACAGGCTCGATGCCGTGTGCGACGCGATTCACGGCGGCATGGTCGTCGGCGGCCAACTCCTGCCTGACGGAGTGCCGGCAGCCTGGCCACGCACATGCGCACGCCTTGTTTCGATGCTGGCGCACCTCGAGCGTGCCAGCCATCGCGGCTTCGGCTATCAGGTGCGCTCGACCATCGAGCGGCGAATCATCGGCGACGCGCCGTTGCATGAACCGATCTCGCTGACGGTATCGATGGGCCTTCGCGCCGATCTGCGACGGCCGTTCACAACCGTCGCTCGGTCGCCTCAGATCGACGTCGTCAATTGCCGCATCTGCGCCGGCGACGTCCTCCTCGGGAGGATCGAGCTTCCGGTGTTCGGAGCGATCCCGGCAGGTGACCTCGCTCGATCGGTCGTTGACCTCCTGGGGTGGCGATCAGCCGTGGCGCAAGGGCGCTTGCTGAGACGCCCGCGATTCTGGACCGCGTTGACGGTTGCGGGCATCAGCGCGGCACCCGCATTCGGGCGCGCGGTTGCGTGGCGGCTGACCGGCCGTCCACTGGGCATCCGTCGCCGGCTCGGAGCATTGCTACACGAAGCCACCCGGCGTGCCCTGATGGCGACGGACGATCCCGCATCCATTACGTCCAGCGATTCGCGCGCCGCGCAGATCGCACGTGAGGCGCACGCCGCCGCTCTTGCGACTTGCCCGGAGCCTGCGGCCGCAGAGGCAACCTCACCCCTTCGGGACCAGCACGACGAAACGAAGGATCTGAAAGCCTACTTTGAGAAGACCTTCGAGACTCCAGATCCATGGGGATACGAGAATCTCTACGAGACACAGAAGTACGCACAGACCATTTCGTTGCTCGACGAGGAGCCCATCGAGCGGGCCCTCGAGCTCGGCTGCGCTGAAGGACACTTCACGCATCAACTGGCGTCCCGCGTGCGTCACTTGATTGCCGCCGACATCTCCGAGCGCGCATTGGACCGCGCGCGCGCACGATGCGGAGCCAACCCGAACATCGAGTTCCGGCAGCTCGATTTCTTTTCCGATGCCGTTCCACGCGAGATGGATCTCATCGTCTGTTCGGAGGTCCTCTACTTTCTCGGCGACACCACGCGCCTGGCCGTTGTCGCCCGAGCGATCGCCGACGCACTTGCCGACGGTGGCCGGCTTCTGACTGCGCATGCGTTCCTGCTGGCCGACGATCCGGGCCGCACAGGATTCGACTGGGAGCAGCCGTTCGGGGCGGCGACGATTGCCGACGCATTCCTGGCCGCAGGCCTGACGCTGGAGAAATCGATTCGTACTGACCTGTACCGCGTAGACCTCTTTCGCCGAGGCGCACTCCTCGAATCGTCCGCACCCTGGATCAGACACGAGCGCTTCGGGTCGCCGCTGCCTCCAGAGGTCGAGCGCGGCGTCGTCTGGGGCGGCGCGGTCGTGCGACAAAGCGACGTGGCATCGACCGACACCATTCACGTGCCCGTGCTTCTCTATCACCGCGTTGCCGCTGATGGCCCGCGATCCCTCGCCGACTACTGCATTGCACCGTCGCTCTTCGAAGAGCAGATGCGCTTCTTGCGGCGCCATGGCTTCCACACGGTCACCTCTGCCGACGTGGAGCAGCATCGCCGCGAGCAGCGTCCGATGCGTGGACGGCCGGTGCACATCACGTTCGACGATGGGTATCGCGACTTCTACGAAGTGGCCTGGCCCATCCTTCGCCGTTTCGGCTTCACCGCCGAAGTGTTCCTTCCCACCGATCTCGTTGGCGGAACAGCAGACTGGGACCGCGCGCACGGCGCCCCCGCGGATCTCATGAACTGGGACGAGATTCGCCGCGTACACGCCGAAGGAGCGCGTTTCGGCAGCCACCTCGCCAGCCACGCTTCCGCCACGGGCATGGACTCGGAGACCCTCCTGCGCGAGGGCGTGAGGTCGCGCGCGATAGTGGAGCGGCGCCTGGGTTGCGACGTGCGTTCGGTCGCGCCGCCGTACGGCGCGTGCGATGAACGCGGCGTCAGGGTTCTGCAGTCGTGCGGGTTCACGCAGATCTTCACGACCGATCCCGAACTGGCGACGATGGACCGCTGGTCGCCGATCGTGCCGCGGATCACGATATCCGGGCAGCACACCATCGAGACGTTCGCAGCGCGATTGGGAGCCGCGGCATTCGATCCTGGCGGCGCCGACGCTCCACTCGTGACCGCGGTCGTCCCGGCCTACAACGCCGAGAAGACGATCGACGAGACGTTGAAGAGCGTCCGCGCCCAAACCTATCGCAACCTGGAGATTCTCGTCGTGGACGATGGCTCGACTGACGGGACTCCGGCGCTGGCGGAGGCACACGCGTCAGCCGATCCGCGCGTGCGCCTGATTCGTCAGGCCAATGCCGGCGTCGCTGCCGCGCGGAATCGTGGCATCTCCGAGTCTGCCGCCGACTTCGTTGCTCCGATCGATGCCGACGATCTCTGGATGCCGACCAAGATCGAGAAGCAGATGGCGGCGATGCGGTCGCGAGGGCCGCGATGCGGTCTCGTCTACACGTGGCAGAGCACGATCGACGAGCACGGGCGGGTGATGTCGCCCCGCCGCAGGTGGGAATCCGATGGCTATGTCCTTCCCCGGATGCTCTATGGCAATGTCGTGGGGGGCGGCAGTCCCGCGCTCATGCGCAAGGACGCCATCATCGAGGCCGGTGGGTACGATGCGTCGCTGCGGGAGCAGGGCGCTCAAGGCTGCGAAGACTTCAAACTCTATCTTCAGATCTCCGAACGATACGAGTTCGCGGTGATCAAGGAGCACCTGACCGGCTACCGCGAGCTGCGCGACGCCATGTCGACGAATTTCATCCAGATGGTCCGGTCCGATGAACTGGTGGGGGCGTACGCGGAGCGCGCGCACCCGCACCATGCGCAACTCATTCGCGGCGGACGGATCTACTTTCGACAGACCCAGATTCGCAGGGCGTTGCGGCTTGGGCGCTTTCGCACCGCGGGAATCCTGCTTCTCGGGCTTCTGAAAAGCCACCCGTGGCATGCGCTCAGGCTTCTTGCCGGAACGCCGCACCGCGCGCTCCGCCTGCTGATGCCCAGCGAAACCACGAAGGCGGACCGCGAGGAGTCCGGGCGTCTTCTCCCCTTCCTGCCGCCGTTCACATCGAAGTGATGTCACGGATACTGCAGCAGGTCCGCATCATCGCGCCCTTTACCAAGGGGTACGCCTGGGCGACACCGGTCCTTGCCATTCTCGGGCTCGCCGCATCCTTCGCCGAGAGCGCCGCGATCAGCCTCGTGACTTTGTTCTTGTACACAGCCATCGGGCCGGGCGGCGATGCTCCCGATTCGAGCGGCATCCTGCAGCGCGTGTTCGCTGGCGCCCGCGACATCACCGGCGACAGCCCTGCACGTCTCGCAGCGGTGATCGGATTGCTCGTGCTGTTCAAGGCCGTCCTCAATGTCGGCTACGGACTGCTGTCCTCGATGCTGAAGAACGTGATCAGCGAACGCGTGCGGAACGCGATCTACGCGCAATACCTGCACGTGTCGTACGGATACATCCAGAGCCGCGATCGCGGCGAGCTCGTGAACGTGCTGGCGACGGAGTCGTGGACGGTGGCCGAGGCCTTTTACAGCATCACGCGCCTTCTCAGCAACGTCTGTTCGTTTGCGGTATTTGGTGCGGCCCTGGCAGCGATCTCATGGCCGATCGCCATCGCGGCGGCAGTGGCCACCGCGGTGACGTTCGCATCGCTGCGCGCGTTGTCGCGGCCGGCGCGTCAGCTGGGAGAGGAAGCGATCGACGCGAACAAGGCCCTCGCGGAACAGATGGTCAACACGCTACAGGGGATGCGCACCATCCGCGCCTACGGACAGGAAAGGCTGCGAGAGCGGATGTTCAGCAAGGCCTCGCGCCAGGCGCGGCGAACACTGATCCGGCTCGATCAGGTCTACAGCATCATCACACCAGTCAGCGAGCTCACCTATCTGGCGCTGCTGGCAGCGACCGTCTGGATGTCGGCCACGCTGAATATCGGATTTGCCGCGACGCTAAGTGCTGTGGCGCTGCTCTATCGTCTGCAGCCGTACGTGCGAGAGTTCGAGGGCAATCGGCTCAAACTGGCGGGTCTGACCGCGTCGCTCGGAGCGGTGCAAAGCGTGGTGAGCCGATCGGACAAGACCTACACCCCAACGGGCACGCGGGCCTTTGCCGGGCTCGATACCGACATCCGGTTCCGCGACGTGTCGCTGACCTATCCCGCGTCCGATCGTCCCAGCTTGAGTGCGGTGAGCTTCACCATCCCGCGAGGCGCCACGACGGCGATCGTCGGGCCGAGCGGCGCGGGTAAGACCACGATCGTCAGCCTGCTTCTGCGCTTGTACGAGCCGACGGGGGGATCGATTGTCGTCGACGGGAAATCGCTCCATGACATCGAGCGTGGGAGCTGGCTGGCGCGAATCGCCGTCGCGGGCCAGGATGCGGAGCTCATCGACGACACAGTCATCGAGAACATCCGCCTCGCTCGACTCGACGCCGATCGAGCCGAGATCGAGCAGGCCGCCCGGCTGGCTGGCATCGATACCTTCATCGCGTCGCTTCCCGATGGATTCGACAGCTGGATTGGCGAGCACGGCCTGAACCTGTCCGGGGGCCAGCGGCAGCGTGTGGGACTCGCACGAGCACTGGTCAGGCGACCGGAGCTGCTGCTCCTGGACGAAGCCACCAATGCCGTTGACCTCGAGCTCGAGCGCGAGCTCCGGGCGAACGTGACAACGGTCATGCGCGGCGGAACGATCGTCATCATCACGCATCGCCTCGAGACGATCCGCGACGCGGATCACGTCATTTACCTCGAGGACGGGCGCGTCGTTGCCGAAGGCACGGCCGCTCAGGTGCTCCCGGGGATGAACCTTACGTCGACTTCTTTTTCACGGGCACCGGCACACCGGCAGTCTTGACGGCGACCGAAAAGAGCGTGCTCGCCGTTGTGAAGTAGAGCGTCTTCCAATCGTCGCCGCCGAACGCGACGTTGGTAGTCGCGGCCTGACCATGGACGATGCGCCCGAGCTTCTTGCCGTTCGAGTCGATGATGTAGAGACCACCGCTGCCGCCGCAGTACACGTTGCCCGCGGTGTCTACCTTCATCCCATCGGGCACGCCGGGCTCCGTCCCGCCCAGGTCAACGAAGACTCGACTGGTCTCCTTGCCGATCGTGCCGTTGGCCTGCATCTGATAGGCGCGCACGTGGCGGCGACGCGTATCGGCGACATAGAGCGTGCTCTCATCGGGAGAGAACGCGAGCCCGTTGGGCCTGACCATGTCATCGATGATGAGCGAGATGGAGCCGAGATCCGGAGACACACGATAGACACCCGAAATCGTGACGTCCCACTCCTCGGGAGCGGCATTCCCGCCCGGGTCGGTGAAGTAGATCGAGCCGTCAGACTTGACGATCACGTCGTTCGGCCTGAGCAGACGCTTGCCCTGGAAGCTGTTGGCGATGACGGTGAGGCTGCCGTCTGATTCGTAACGTGTTACCCGTCTGGTGAGATGTTCGGCAGAGACGAGGCGGCCCTGCTGGTCGCGCGTCATGCCGTTGGCTTCGTTGGTTTTCTCCATCGCGACAGTCGGGCTCGCGCCCGGCGTGTACTTCATTCGTCTCGCGGTATTGATGTCGTTGAAGAGGAGATAGTGGCCTTCCGCCCACCACACCGGCCCTTCGCAGGGTCCGATGGTTCCGCCATAGCCGGTAGCGAGCTCGCGGATCGGCTCGCTCGTGCCGATGACGCGGTCGAACTCTGGTGCCAGTGACTCGATCCTTCGCGCGGACTGCGCCCACAACTCAGGGATGCTCGTCACCGCGAGCCCGCCGACGGCACCGGCCATTCGCAGTACCTCACGACGTGAAAGGACGCTGAAGTCGCGCATCGATTCCTCCCTTGGTCTGATGTCGATCGGCCACCGACGAGCGACAGGATACGTCAGAACGCTGCGGCCGCGTGCTCTGGAATAGACTTTTAAGTTCTCCATTCGAGAGAGAGGTTGTGCAGGTGAAGAAAATTGGGTTTCTATCGTTCGGGCACTGGACGCCGTCGCCCCACTCGCAGGTACGCACGGGAGCGGACTCGCTGCTCCAGTCGATCGACCTGGCCGTAGCCGCCGAAGAACTGGGCGCCGACGGCGCCTATTTCCGCGTGCATCACTTCGCGCAACAGCTTGGTTCGCCATTCCCGCTCCTCGCGGCCGTTGGCGCGCGCACCAAAAAGATCGAGATTGGCACCGCCGTCATCGACATGCGTTACGAGAACCCGCTGTACATGGTCGAGGACGCGGGAGCGGCGGACCTCATCGCCGGCGGGCGGCTGCAACTGGGAATCAGCCGGGGGTCGCCCGAGCAGGTGATCGACGGCTGGCGCTATTTCGGCTATGCACCCCGTGACGGCGAGACCCACGCCGACATGGCGCGCCGCCACGCCGAGGTCTTTCTCGAGGTCATCCAGGGCCGCGGGTTCGCCAAACCGAACCCCAGGCCGATGTTTCCCAATCCGCCCGGACTGCTGCGCCTCGAGCCGTACTCG
>Ga0190271_10001054_pt1 | contig 15221 bp, 12 predicted proteins | sample Popmic356T_FD_133747 | JGI IMG/M metagenome (GOLD analysis project Ga0190271, IMG submission 133747) | Populus adjacent soil microbial communities from riparian zone of Weber River, Utah, USA - 356 T | ecosystem: Environmental > Terrestrial > Soil > Riparian zone | place: USA: Utah | collected...
AGCGCCTACACCACCGAGCACGAGGACGTCTGGGTCGAGTCGATGCTGTCCACGTCGACGGCTACCGGCAACTACCCGGGCGACAAGGTCGCCAGCGACAACTGGCCTGGCTTCGCGGCCGGAACGACCGGAGTGTTCAACGCGATGGCGCCGCAGTACTTCGATGTGTCGGGCATCGTCGGCCTCGACCCGAAGCCGCCCATCGCATGGGTGCACGGCACCGAGGATCCGATCGTGTCGGACACCTCCTTCTACGACTACAACTACCTCGGGCAGCTCGGCATCATCCCGGATTGGCCGGGAGCCGAGGTCGCGCCCCCGCAGGAGATGGTGTCGCAGACCCGCGACGTCCTCGACGCCTACCGGGCCGCCGGTGGCGATGTCACCGAGATCGCGCTCGAGGGGGTCGGCCACTCCGCGCATCTCGAGGCGCCGGCGGAGTTCCGCCACGCCATTCTCACCGTGATCGGCTACGTCGGTACGCCGGCGGATCCCTCACCGCCGACGGAGACGATCATCCTCAAGTCCGAGGACTGAGAGCGCGGCGCCGGTACTCGCTCCCCCGGTGACCGAGTCGGCCCCGCTTACCTAGAATCGTTCCATGAGTGCATCTGGCGGCGGCAAGGCGATCATCGCGGCTTTCCTGGCGAACATGGGCATCGCGATCGCGAAGTTCGCAGCGTGGTTGATCTCCGGTTCTGCGTCGATGCTGGCAGAGGCGATCCACTCCGTCGCCGACTCGGGCAACCAACTCCTGCTGCTCCTGGGCGGCCGGCGCGCGCGGCGCGAAGCCGACTCGTCGCACCCGTTCGGGTACGGCCGCGAGCGCTACGTCTACGCATTCGTCGTCTCGATCATCCTGTTCTCCGTCGGCGGCCTCTTCTCGATCTACGAGGGCATCGACAAGATCAGACATCCGCACGAGATCACGAACTTCTGGATCCCGATCGGCGTTCTCGTCATCGCCATCGTGCTGGAGTCGTTCTCGTTGCGCACCGCCGTCAAAGAGAGCAACCTCGTCCGCACGAAGGGACAATCCTGGGTCGCCTTCGTCCGCCACGCGAAGGCTCCCGAATTGCCGGTCGTGCTGCTCGAAGACATCGCCGCCCTCCTGGGTCTCGTGTTCGCCCTGGTGGCGGTGGGCATGACCGCGATCACCGGCAACCCCCTCTTCGACGCGATCGGCACGCTCTTGATCGGGGCTCTGCTGATCGTCGTGGCGATCACCCTCGGGATCGAGACGAAGAGCCTGCTCGTGGGCGAGGGAGCCACCGACGCCGATCACGGCAAGATCGTCGCGGCGATCACCGACGGGCCGGAGGTCGAGCACCTGATCCACATCAAGACGCTCTATCTCGGCCCCGATGAGCTGCTCGTCGCGGCCAAGCTCGGCTTCCCCGCCGACCGGACCCTCGGCGAGGTGGCGGCCGACATCGACATCGTCGAGGCGCGCGTGCGCCGAGCGGTGCCGACCGCGCGGGCGATCTACCTCGAGCCGGACGTCCACCGCGAGACGCATCCGCACGGTCCTCCGACCGAAGAAGTCGTCATCCGATCGGTCGACTGACCGGCGCCCGCGCAGCCAGCCGGTACGACGGCAGCCCGCGACGGCGGATCAGCCACTCGGCGACGACCAGGTTCGGCAGCCAGGCAAGGAACGGCACCGCCGCGTAGGCGTTCGCGAACGCGGCGTCGAAGTCGAAGGGCGCGCCGGTCAGAAGCGGCGCCAGAATCATCAGCGGCAGCCAGATGCGCAGCGTGACCGCGGCGTACGTCAATGCGTAGTTCCGGATCATCCACGCCTGATGGCCGGCGACGTCCCATCGGCGGATCGCCCGATAGGCGCGTGCGCCGGTGACGAACCAGAGCACCGCCAGCGTGCCGAGGCCGAAGAACCCGACCCATCCGGCCTGGCTGAACGGCGCGATCACGAGCCCCGCGACAGCTCCGACCGCGACGGCGACGAGATAGACCCGGCCCGTCCAGCGATGCACGCGAGGCACGCGGGTTCGCAGTCCCCGCCAGAACTGAAGGGGGCCCAGCACCAACGCGACCGCGCCGCTGACGATGTGCACATAGAGCGCCACCTGAAGAACGAGGCCTCGATCCGCATAGTTGCCCGAGACACCGACACCCTGGTCGGCCAGTTCGGGCAGGGACGCCGTGAAGTAGGGAATCGCAGCGAACGCGGCGATGGCGAGAGCGGACAGCAGCACCCAGGTCCAGCCGATGCGCGATCCTACGGCGCCGGTGCGCGGGCGCATCCGAGCGACCGGAGCGGGTTCGAGAAGGCGGGTCATGGCGTCAACGTACTGACGCGCGTCGCAGTGGCAGCAGGGTGCTGACCCCCGGATCCGGCGGGGGCTGGCCCCCGCCGTTCGTCCCGCAGGCGGGCGAAGTCGCGCGGTCCGCGAGAACTCAGCGGCGCGCGTCGAAGAAGCGCTGGAGAAGATCGGATGACGCGTCCGCGCGCACGCCGGCGATGACCTCGGCACGGTAGGGCAGGCGGCGATCGCGCACCACGTCGTACACGGAGCCCGCGGCGCCCGCCTTCTCGTCCCACGCTCCGAAGACGAGTCGTGACACGTGGGCCTGCAGCAGCGCTCCCGCGCACATCAGGCACGGTTCGAGGGTCACGACCAGGGTGCACCCGTCGAGGTTCCACGATCCGACCGCGGACGCAGCGGCGCGCAGCGCGACGACCTCGGCATGGGCTGTGGGGTCGTGCGTCAGCTCACGCAGGTTGCGACCCTCGCCGATCACCGCGCCCACGGCATCCGTCACCACAGCGCCGACCGGTACGTCGCCGGATTCGCCGGCCTCGCCCGCGAGCACGAGAGCGCGGGCCATCGCGGTGAGGTCTGCGGGGTCGAACAGCACTCTGCGAGCGTACGCCGAGGCGACCGCACCCGCGGGTCCCGCTGGACGTGAACCAGACGCCCGGCGACGCCGGTGCCATAGCCTGTGCGTATGCGCCTGCACGTCGCGGATCATCCGCTCATCACCCACAAGCTCACGGTCCTGCGAGACGAGAACACATCGTCGCCCGTGTTCCGGCAGCTCACCGAGGAGCTCGTCACCCTGCTCGCGTACGAGGCGACGCGGCACGTGCGCGTGAGCCCTCATGAGATCCGCACACCGGTCACCACGACGACCGGGGTCCGGCTCAGCGAGCCGCGGCCGCTCGTGGTGCCGATCCTGCGTGCCGGCCTGGGAATGCTCGACGGGATGGTGAAGCTCCTGCCGAGCGCCGAGGTCGGCTTCCTCGGCATGGCGCGGAACGAGGAGACGCTCGAGCCGACGACCTACGCCGAGCGGCTTCCCGTCGATTTGAGCGATCGTCAGTGCTTCGTGCTCGACCCGATGCTCGCGACCGGGGGCTCACTCGGCGCCGCGATGGATTTCCTGTTTCGTCGCGGGGCGTACGACGTGACGGCGATCTGCCTGCTGGGTGCCCCCGAGGGCGTCGCGGCCATCGAGAAGCAGGTCGAGGGGCGTGACGTGACCCTGGTGCTCGGTGCACTCGACGAGCGGCTCAACGAGAAGGGCTACATCGTCCCCGGACTGGGCGACGCGGGCGACCGCCTGTACGGCACGGTGTGACGACTCAGACGATCGCAGGCGCGCGCTCCGGGGCGACCGCGACCATCTCTCCGGTCCGCGCTCCCTGACCCACCACGGCGATCGGAGTGAGACCGCGTCCGTTGAATCGAGTCGCGGTCACGGCGGTGTACGCGCCCATCGCCGGGCTGACCAGCAGGTCGCCCACGGCGAGTTCGGGCAGCAGCACCTCGCGAGCGATGACGTCGGTCGAATCGCAGGTCGGCCCGGCGAGTGTGGCCCATCGGTGGACTGCGGCATCCGTGTCTGGTCCGGTCAGCTGCCGCTCCGAGAAGATCAGCGGGTGGACGTCTTCGGCGAGGACGTTCGAATACGAGCCGTACAACCCGTCGTCGAGGTAGTACCAGCGCCCATCGCGGCGCTCTGAGACCCCGACGACGCTGGTGACGAGTGTCATGGCCTCCGCGGCAAGGATGCGGCCCGGCTCGGCGATGATGGCGAGCCGACGGGCGTACGGCTCGACCACCGGCCGGATGACAGCGGCCAGGTCCTCCAGGGATGTGACTGCCGAGTCGTACGCGACGGGGAAGCCGCCCCCGATATCGAGGGTGTCGAACCGCACACCCAGCGTCGCCTCGAGGTGGCCCATCAAGCCGAGTGTGTCGGTGATCGCGGCGGCGAATCGTTGCGGATCGTCGAGCTGACTGCCGACGTGGAAGCTGAATCCGGCGACGCGGATGCCGCGCTCCCGCGCCTGCTCGACCAGGCGCGCGGCCTCGTACGGGCCCACGCCGAACTTCGTCGAAAGGTCGCTCTTGGCGTGCGGACTGCGATACGCGAGGCGAACGAGAAGGCGCGCGTCGTCCGGTGCGCCGGCGAACTTGTCGAGTTCGACGACGTTGTCGACGACGAACGTGCGCACGCCCGCCGCGAGAGCCTCGGCGATCTCGGAAGGCTTCTTGATCGGGTGCGTGTGGATTACGCGCCCGGGATCGATTCCCTCGAGCAGAGCGAGCTCCTCGCCTGTCGCCACGTCGAAGCCGCATCCCTCCTCGGCCAGTGCGGTCAGCACGGCGCGGTGGGCGAGGGCCTTGACCGCATAGTGGAACCGGACGAACGGCAGCGCCGCCGCGAGTCGGCGGTACTGGGCGCGCACGCGCTCCGGGTCGAGCAGCAGCACGGGCGTCCCGTTCAGGGCGATGGCGGCCTTCACGATGTCGGAGGCCTACAGCGCAGAGGCCTCGTCGCGCCGGATCTGCCGGATCGTGCGGGCGGCGCGAGCCTCGCGGCGTGTGGTGTGCGTGGTCATGATGCCTGCTCCCGAGAGCGACGACCGTCCCGCAGTCCGGTCTTGGCCGTGAGGGTGAACGCGCCCGCCGCGATCGCGTAGAAGATGACGTCAGCGAAGACCTTGCCGACGAGGAGCCCCCACATCGGATCCGGCAAGAGCCACACGCCCACGACGAGCGCCGCCGGACGGATCAGGAGCGTGTCGAGCAGCTCGGCGACCCCGAACTCCGCGACGAGCAGGAGGAACGTCCGGACGATCGCGCGCCGCCAGTCGGCGGAGACGGACTGCTGTTCGATGTAGATCGTGATCGCGAGGACGAGGTAGAAGCCCACGATCTCGCCGAGCAGCGCCGCGATCGCGATGAGGGCGGGCGAATCCGTCCAGATCGTGACCCCGAGGCCCGCCATGATCATCGCGGCGGTTCCGACGATCTCAGCCGGGAGATAGCGGACGATCCAGAAGGCGAACCCGCGGCGCCGCGGCTCGTCGACCGGGTTTGCCGTCTCAGTCGAGTCGCCAGTGGCCTGTTCCGCTGCCGTGGTGCTCATCTCACACTCCCTCTCGCGAAAAGAGAGAGCGCAGCGGGCGCGCTGATACCGGATCGGGCGGTCCGGCTGCGGTGACAGACGGCCGCGGCATCCACCCCTCGCCGAACGGATGCCGCGGCCCGCGCCTATGGTGGGACGCGCAGTCAGGCTAAGCGGCCGACGTTGCACACCCAACGGGGTTGACACGGCGCGAGAGGGCGTCTAGCACCATCGCGCGGAACGCGGTCGCAGCTACTCGTCGAGGACCGGTCCGGCCGGAGATCGGCGTCCGGTCTCCTGCTCCCAGAACTCGAGCTGCTGAGTCAGGGCCTTCGCGAGCTCGAAGACCTGCTCCGGCGGGATGCGCACACGGCTCACCACGCGAGCAGGCACGATGGTGCGACGCTCGCCCGTCTCGGCGTCCACGGTGTCGCTCGGCGGCTTGGCGAGCGTCAGGAAGTCCATGATGAACACGGTCGGGGTGTGCCAGACGTTTGCGAAGTCGGCGTAGGCGCCCGCGATGAGCTCCGGAGGCAGGTCGATCTCGAACTGACGCTCGTCGGACATGGATGCCTCCTCATGGTTGCCGCGAGTCTACGCGCGAGCCGGCTCCAGCCCCCGGGCGCCCGGCGCGACGAGCAAACCCCCGCCCTCCCCCACGAGTCGTGCGAAGCCGCTGAGCCGGACGACCCCTTCGGGGGTGTAGGGAAGGTCGTCGAGCAGACCGGGCGAGGAGATCAGGTAGGCCGTGTGCATCGCCCGGGAGATCGCGACATTGAGCCGGTTGCGCAACAGCAGGAACTCGAGCCCACGCGGGGCGTCGCGCCCGGACGACGCTGCGAGGGACACGATGGCGACGGCCGCCTCCTGACCCTGGAAGCGGTCGACCGTGCCGACCGGGACGCCTCGGAACCCGGCCTCCGCCAGCGCCTCCTCGACGGCGACTTGCTGCGCGTTGTACGGCGTGACGACGATGATGTCGGTCTCTTCGAGAGGTCGTGGGGCGAGCCGACTGGCGTGACCTCCGTCTGCGATCTCGATGCCGGTCCACTCGCGGCCGACGAGATCGCGCACGATGTCCACCACGACCCGCGCCTCCTCGAGCGACTGCGTGGCATTGCCCCGGTGTCGCACGGGCACCGGAATGAGGCCCGGCGCCACACCGGTGAGCTCTCGGAGCGCGGTGGCCGGATGCGCCGCGAGTTCACCGCTGTACGACAGGCGCGACACCGGCGCCGCGACCTGCGGGTGCATGCGCCACGTGCGGGCCAGGAAGTACCCGTACTCGGGTGGAATGACGTCCGCGCCATCCATGACCCACCCGAGCGCGGACGTGTCTACCGGCTCGGGGTGGGTTCCCTGGCTGACCTGGGGCAGCTGCTGCGGGTCGCCGAGCAGGAGCAGCCGCGAGGCCGCGAGGGACACGGCGATGGTGGAGGCTAGCGAGAATTGGCCCGCCTCGTCGATGACGAGAAGGTCGAGGCTTTCGCGCGGGATGCGCCCCTCGTGCGCGAAGTCCCACGCCGTCCCGCCGATCACGTACCCCGCCTCCGCGTGCGCGGCCGTGAATTCGGGCACTCCGTTCTTGGTGATCGGAGTGAAGGCGAGGTCGTCGGCGGTCGGGTCCTTCGGCGCCTTCGCGACCCGCTCGCGCTGCACGCCGGCATCGACGATGCGGCACAGCATGTTCTCGATCACGGCGTGCGACTGCGCGACGACGCCGACCTTGAAGCCGCGCTCGCGCACGAGCCGGGCGATCACGTGCGACCCGACATACGTCTTGCCCGTGCCTGGCGGGCCCTGCACCGCGAGGTAACTGCGGTCGAGATCGACGACGGCGCGGACGATCGCATCCACGTCGTCGCCGGTGGATGCGGGAAGTCCCTGATCCGGCCGCTGAGCCTGTCGATGGGTGCGCGGCGCGCGCCGGCGCAGGATGTCGGTGGCCGGGTCGGCGGGAAGCTCGGGGGACGCTGCGATCACGGCATCCGCCCACGCGTCGATCGCGACCTGCTGGTTCAGGGCGCGAGGCGGCGGGGACGGAGTCAGGGCGACCGGCAGCTGTGTCCAGGTCACGTCGCTGACCGCGTTCTCCTCGACGATGGCGCCGTCGTCGAGGACCTCGATCACGGTGACGCGGTGATCGGAGTGGATCCACCGCGGCGAGGGCTCGAACGGATATGGTGCCGGGAGTTCGTACAGTGCGAAGGGATTCGATCCCTCGCTGAGCCGGGTGCCCGGAGCGAGTTCGCCGCGCAGTTCGAGAATCCGCCGGTCGGTGCGCGCGCCCTCGGGGCGATGCCAGTCCTCGACCAGGCGGCAGCGTGTGGAGTCGAGTGAGACGACGTCGCGCGTCTCCTCCCACAGGGAAACGGGCTCGCGCAGGCGGAGGTAATGGGTCGCCCAGAAGCTCTTCGCCTCGCGCGCGTAGTAGTCGATGCCGGCGGCCCCGAGGCGCAGCGCCATCGCTTCGGCGGAGTCTTCGGCGTGCTGCAGCGCGAGGGCCGAGAGCGCGAGCGCCCGCGCCGACGGCTCGTACACGTTCTCGCCCGGCTCGGGGTTCGGCAGCGGTCGAAGTCCTGCGTCGCGCGCGCGATCGACCAGCCAGTCGCGCAGGCGGCGGGTCGACACGCAGTCGTAACGGTTGTAGTCCGCGAGGTCGGCGAAGATCTCCTGCGCCGTGGCGGTGTCACCGTCGTCGCGGAGGGCGCGTGCCTCGACGTACTTCACGATCGACTCGTCGCCCTTCTGGACATCGCTCGTGCGCACCTCGTCGCCCATGTACAGGGGTTCGAGCTTCTTGATCGAATAAGACCGGGAGCCGATGCGCAGCGAGCGGCGAACGATCGGATACAGATCGACGAAGACGCCGTCCCGCAGCAGACGATCGACATCCGCTTCGCGGGTGCCGTGCCGCGCGGCCATCGTCAGCAGGTGCGTCGGCTCGTACGGCGCGTAGTGATAGATGTGGAAGTCCGGGTGCCTGCTGCGGTGGACCTGAACGAAGTCGAGGAACGCCTCGAGCGCGGCGCGCTCCTCGTCGAAGGAGTGCGCCCAGATCGCGCTGTACTGCTCGCGGATGTCGACCCAGCCGAAGAGGTAGTCGATGCCCCAGACCGTCGCATCGCCCTCGGTGTAGAGCGGGTCGCCCTCGAAGTCGAAGAACAGGTCGCCCGCATCCGGGCGAGGGAGCGCGCCGAGCGCCTTGGGCGCCACGACCTCGAAGGGCGGCATCGCCGGGTGCGACTCGTGCGACGCGACGGCCGCACCCGTGCCGGCCGGCGCGCTGAGCTGCAGTCGGGACTGCGTGCGCAGCATCCCGAACGTGTCGGGGTTCATGCGGCTCGGCGCCGTAGGCGCGTGGGCGAGCTGATCGATCGTCGTGATGCCGGAGGTGCGCAGCCGGTCGCGCTGCACCGGGCGCATGCCGGCAACGAGGAGCAGATCGCGCGCTGCCACAACCTCGGAGTCGCACGTCGCACAGCGTCCGCAGGCGAAGACGCCGAGATCGCCGCGCGGGTCGCCCCAGGCGATCGCCGGCCACCCGAGCCCGAGGTCGAGGCGGCGGTCGTCGATCAAGGCGCGCAGCCGCGCGCGGCGCAGGGCGAAGACCGGCAGCAGCTCGTCGGCGATGTGCACACTGACCGTGCCGTCGCCGAGCAGCAACTCGACGCGGTCGGAACGGGCGACGCCCAGCCGGTCGAGCTGGTCGACGTATGCCGACAGCTGCATCAGAGCGGTGACGCGCGCGCGCCGCGCGAGCTTGCTGTCTTGAACGATCCACCGACCGACCTCATCGCGGACGAGAAAGTCGGCGAAGCCGACGAACTCGTGGGTCGCGAATGCGGCCTGGTAGATCACGTCGGCATCGGAGGCCAGCGCCTCCCGGGTGCGCGCGACCGCCTCGGCCAGGCCTTCCGCGTTCGCCGACGACGTCTCGGCGATTTCGACCACACCGTCGCCGTACGTCGCCCGATAGCCCGCGAGCACGCGCAGCTCGTGCTCGCCGCCCAGCCGGCCGGCGCGTTCGAGCGTGGCGTCCTCGGGCTCCTCGACGGCGGTGATCCGCCCGATGCGGGCGTCGATGCCTCGCAGCCATGCGAACTCGCATTCGGCCGCCGCCTTGAGGTCGCTCGCGCTCCAGACCACGCGCGCCTCTGCCGGGATGTATCGCAATGGTTCCCTTTCGTCTCCCCGATCGTACGGGCGGGTTCTGACAGCAGGCCGCGCCCCGTGCGAGCGCGAAGTGCTTGCTGACAGACTGGGCCCATGAGCCTCCCGTTCGAGAGCGCGTACCGCCACGGGTTCGCCCGCGTCGCGGCGTGCACGATCCCGATCTCGATCGCCGACCCGGCGTCGAACGCGCAGTCCGTCCTCGAGGCCGCCCAGGCGTGCGACGGTGACGCGGTCGCGGTCGCGGTCTTCCCCGAGCTGTGCCTCACCGGGTATGCGATCGACGACCTTGTTCTGCAGGATGCCGTGCTCGACGCGGTCGTAACGGCGATCGAGCGCCTGGTCGAGGCCTCCGAGGACCTGCTTCCCGTGCTCGTCGTCGGTGCGCCCCTTCGTCACCGCAACCGCCTCTACAACTGCGCGGTCGTGATCCACCGCGGCGAACTGCTCGGGGTGGCGCCCAAGTCGTATCTGCCGACCTACCGGGAGTTCTACGAGCGGCGCTGGTACGCGCCGGGCGACGACCAGGTCGGCGAGGACATCAGGGTCGGCGCGCTGGAAGCCCCGTTCGGTCCGGATCTGCTGTTCGAGGCCCTGGACGTGCCCGGGCTCATCGTGCACGCGGAGGTCTGCGAGGACGTCTGGGTGCCGATCCCGCCGTCGTCGTCAGCGGCGCTCGCCGGAGCGACCGTGCTGCTGAACCTGTCGGGCAGCCCGATCACGATCGCCCGCGCGGAGGATCGCAAGATCTTGTGCCGGTCGCAGTCCTTGCGGTGCCTCGCCGCGTACGCGTACGCGGCTGCGGGCATGGGTGAGTCCACCAACGACCTCTCATGGGACGGACAGACCATGATCTACGAGGGCGGGACACTGCTGGACGAGACGGAGCGCTTCCCGGAAGGACCGCGCAGCTCGATCGCCGACGTCGACCTGGACCGGCTGCGTCAGGACCGCCTCCGTCAGGGCACCTTCGACGACAACCGGCGCGCCGAGCACGCCGACGCGATGTTCCGCACGGTGCACTTCCAGCTCGATCCGCCCGCGCGCGATGTCGGACTGCGGAGGGCGCTCGACCGCTTCCCGTTCGTGCCGGACGACCCTGCGCGGCTCGCCCTGGACTGCTACGAGGCGTTCAACATCCAGGTCTCGGGGCTCGTGCAGCGCATGGAGGCCATCGGTCGCCCGAAACCGGTTCTCGGGGTGAGCGGCGGCCTCGATTCGACGCACGCGCTGCTCGTGATCGCACGCGCCATGGATCGGATGGGTCGCCCGCGCAGCGACATCCTGACCTACACGATGCCCGGGTTCGCGACATCCGATCACACCAAGGCGAATGCGATCGCGCTGTCGGAGGCGGTCGGCGCGTCGATCGAGACGATCGACATCCGCGAGGCCGCGACCGAGATGCTGGAGAAGATCGGGCATCCGTTCGCCGACGGCGAGCCGGTGCACGACATCACGTTCGAGAACGTGCAGGCGGGACTGCGCACCGACTACCTCTTCCGCCTCGCGAACCAGAACGGCGGGATGGTCATCGGGACGTCGGACCTCTCCGAACTCGCGCTGGGCTGGTCGACCTACGGCGTCGGCGACCAGATGAGCCACTACGCCGTGAACACCGGCGTGCCCAAGACGCTGATCCAGCACGTGATCCGCTGGGTGATCGCGGACGACTCGACTCCTCTGCATGCCGGTGCAACCGAGCTGAGCGACCGGGCGAAGGCGGTGCTGCAGTCGGTCCTCGACACCGAGATCAGCCCTGAACTGGTGCCGATGGGTCAGGACGGCAAGATGCAATCCACGCAGGATCGCATCGGGCCGTACGCACTCCACGACTTCGCGCTGTTCCACATCCTGCGGTTCGGCATGCGGCCGTCGAAGATCGCCTTCCTCGCCGAACGTGCATGGATCGACCCCAATGCAGGCGCGTGGCCTCCGGGATTCCCGGCCGACGACCGCTACGCCTATGACCTGCCCACCGTGGTCCAGTGGCTGCGGGTGTTCCTGCAGCGGTATTTCGCCTTCGCTCAGTTCAAGCGCTCGGCGATCCCGAACGGACCCAAGGTCTCTCCGGCGGGCTCCCTCTCGCCGCGGGGCGACTGGCGCGCACCGTCGGACGGCAATGCGACGGCGTGGCTCGCCGAACTGGATGCCGCACTGGACGATTCGGCAGGCTCGGTGGTCGGCGACTGGTCGTCGGGAGCGTAGCTCGGTCGATCGGACTCGGTCCAGCGCGCCGGGAGGCTCACGCAGAATGCGCCCCGGTGCGACACTGGGGAAATGACCCGACGCGCGACGATCGTCGGCAGCGGTCCGAACGGCCTCGCGGCCGCCGTCACCCTTGCGCGTGCTGGTTACGAGGTCCGCGTGCTCGAGGCAGCGTCCACGGCCGGCGGAGGCACCCGCACCGCCCCGCTCACGCTGCGCGGATTCCAGCATGATGTCGGCTCGGCCGTGCACCCCGCCGCGCTCACCTCCGCCTTCTTCCGCGCCTTCGGACTCCGCGACCGCATCGAGTGGATACATCCCGAAGTCTCGTACGCACACCCGCTCGAGCGCGGGCAGGCGGCGATCGCGTGGCGAGACCTGGAGCGCACCGCGGACGGCCTCGGGCGGGATGCCGGAGCATGGCGAGCCGTCCTGCGGCCGCTCGCCTCGCATCTCGAGGCGCTGGTGGGTTTCACCTCGTCGCAGTTGCTGCGGGTGCCGCGGCATCCGGTCACCGTCATCCGTTACGGACTGCGCGACCTGCAGCTCGGCACGCGTGCCGGGCGGGCCCTCGCGCGGGGAACATTCTCGACCCCGCAGGCCGATGCCCTGCTGTCGGGCGTCTTCGCGCACGCGAACGCTCCTCTGCCGTCGCCGGCGGCGGCCGCCGCCGGGCTGCTGCTCGCCGCGCACGCGCACGCCGGAGACGGTTGGGCTTACCCCCGGGGCGGTGCGCAGGCCATCGCGGATGCGCTGATGGCGGACCTGCACGAGCACGGCGGCATCGTCGAGCCCGGCCAACAGGTGCACTCGCTCGAGGGCCTGCGGTGGGGCGATCCGAGTGCCGGCGACCTGCTGCTGCTCGACACCTCGCCGTACCTGCTGCTCACCCACCCCGACCTGCCCCCGTCGTACGCGAAGGCGCTGGCCCGGTACAGATACGGGCACGGCGTCGCCAAAGCGGACTTCGCGCTCGACGGCCCGATCCCCTGGACCAATCCGGAAGTCGCACGCTCGCCCACGGTCCACCTCGGCGGGCTGCGCACCGAGGTGGAAGACAGCGAGAACGCGGTCGCCCGCGGCCGGGTCAGCGACCGCCCGTACGTGCTTGCGGTGCAGCCCTCGGTGCTCGACGATTCGCGAGCGCCCGCGGGCAAGGCCGTGCTGTGGGCATACATCCACGTACCCGCCGGATCCACCCTCGATCCGACGGAGCTCATCGTGAGGCAGGTGGAACGGTTCGCGCCGGGTTTCCGCGACCGCATCCTCGCTTCGCACGCAGTCGCCGCGGCGCAGCGGGTCTCGCTGAGTCCGAGCGACATCGGGGGCGACATCCTGGGCGGCGCTTTCACGATGATGCAGGCGTTGCGGCGGCCGATCCTGTCCCCCGTCCCTTGGCGTACCCCTCTGCGCGGCGTGTACCTCGCATCCGCGTCCACTCCCCCGGGCCCGGGCGTCACCGGAATGCCGGGGTGGTACGCCGCCCGGCAGGCCCTGCATGATCTCAGCGGCGTACGGATCGAGCTGGCGGATCTCTTCGTCGAGTGACCGGCCGACCGCCTGCTCGGTCACTGGGACAATGGACCGGTGAAACTCCTCGTCGCTGCGCTCGAATCCGAACTCGTCGCCTTCCCGTCCGAACTGCACGGATTCGAACGCCTTGTGACCGGCCCAGGAAAACTCCAGGCCACGTACGCGCTCACCCGCGCGCTCGATGCGACGCGGTACGAGCAGATCGTGGTTGTGGGCACCGCCGGCGCGATCGACGAGCGTCTCGACGGGACCGTGTACGAGATAGACGCGGCCATCCAGCACGACGTGACCTCGATCGACGGCATCGTCGGACATCACGTGTCGCTGCCCGAGCGAGTCGAGCTCGGCCGCGAGGGCGTCACGATCGCGACCGGCGATCACTTCGTCGACGATGCCGAGGCGGTTGCCTTGATCCAGGCGCTGGGCGCCGGGCTCGTCGACATGGAGACGTACGCATACGTGTGGGTCGCCGGTCAGTTCGGCGTGCCCATCCGCGTGCTCAAGGCGGTGTCCGACCGGGCACAGGATGATGCGCTGACCGACTGGCGCACAGCGGTCGCCGCGTGCAGCGCGCAGCTTCGCGAGCACATGCGCGCCGAATACGGCGTCTAGCGGGGCGGGGCGCTCAGGACTGCGTGTCGTCGCGGCGCGCGAACAGCATCCGCAGCACGAAGAACACGATGACCGCGACGACGGCGACCACGAGGAGCTTGCCGATGAACCACAGCAGCGAGAACAGGATGTTCACGAGGAACCACGCGATCACGACAGCCACGACGGCGCCGACGATCGTCCAGACTGTGCCCTTGTTCACCCCTCCAGCCTAAGCCGGTCTCGCAGGGTGGATGATGCCGGGCTTGCTCGTGATGCCGGCCCGGTTCAGACCGTGGCCGCCACTTCTTGTCGGATGACGCTCGGACCCTGAGGGGTCGCCTCGACGAGAAGCTGAGCGGGAAGCTGGTCCTTCATCGCCGCGACGTGGCTGATCAGGCCCACCGTCCGACCGCCCTGGCGCAGCTCGTCCAAGGTGCGCATCGCGAGGTCGAGCGTGTCGTCGTCGAGCGAGCCGAAGCCCTCGTCGATGAAGAGCGTGTCGAGCTTCACCCCCCCGGCGCGGGCGGTGACGACCTCGGCAAGGCCGAGCGCGAGCGAGAGCGAGGCGAGGAACGTCTCACCTCCCGACAGCGACTGCGCGGGCCTGGCCTGCCCCGTGTGCGCGTCCATGATCTCCAGGCCCAGCCCCGATGCCGCGCCTCGCGCCGCACGGGCGTCGGTGTGCTGCAGCCGATAACGCCCGGACGACATGTCGCCCAGCCGCAGGTTCGCCGCCTCGACGATCTCCTCCAGCTCGGCCGCGAGAACGAAGGACTCGAGGGTCATGCGGTGCGTGTTCGGGGCTTTGCCGGCGACGGTGTTCGCGAGGCGAGCTACGACGTCGTGCTCGTCGGCGAGGTCGGCGATCGCCGCGTGCGCCTCCGCGGCGCGCTGGAGCAGGTCGCGCAGACGGGTGAGCGTCTGACCGGCGTGGGCGGCGGCATCCACCGTCCTGCTCCACCGCTCGCGGGCATCGGAGAGCGCCGTGGCGGTCGCCGTGAGATCGACGGGGAGCTCGGGAGCACCGGCGAGCTCGAGCTCGAGGTCGCGCAGCCGGTCGCGCTCGGCGCGCAGGGCTGCGTCGTGCTCGCGGATCCGCGCGTCGAGGGTCGTCCGCAGGGCAGCGTCGCGCAGCGCCTCCCTCGCGTCGGCGACATGTGCGAATACGGATGCCGCGACCCGCGCCTCGAGGTCGGCCGCGGCATCGCGAGCCGCCGCGTCGCGCACGACGGCGTCGGCGTGCGCATCGGCGAGCGTGTGCGCGAGGGTGCGGCGCCGGGTGGCGTCGGCGATCCGGTCCGCGACGGTGGCGAAGTCGCCGCGCGCGGCATCGA
>Ga0190271_10001055_pt1 | contig 15205 bp, 14 predicted proteins | sample Popmic356T_FD_133747 | JGI IMG/M metagenome (GOLD analysis project Ga0190271, IMG submission 133747) | Populus adjacent soil microbial communities from riparian zone of Weber River, Utah, USA - 356 T | ecosystem: Environmental > Terrestrial > Soil > Riparian zone | place: USA: Utah | collected...
GCGCCGACTTTCCCGTCATGACGGTCGAGGACTGGGTCGATGCCCAGGCCCGGCTGCTGTCGCGGCTGGGCATCGAGCAGCTCGCTGCGGTGCTGGGCGGCAGCCTCGGTGGCATGCAGGCCTTGGCGTGGACCCTGCAGTACCCGCAGCGGGTGCGCCACAGCATCGCGGTGGCGACGGCGCCCAACCTGTCGGCGCAGAACATCGCCTTCAACGAGGTGGCGCGGCGCGCCATCATCACCGACCCCGATTTCCACGGCGGCCACTTCTACCGCCACGGCGTGGTGCCCGGCCGCGGCCTGCGGGTGGCACGAATGATCGGCCACATCACCTACCTGTCCGACGACGCGATGGACCTGAAGTTCGGCCGCAAGCTGCGCGCCGCCGAACTCGGTTACAGCACGCAGGAGATCGAGTTCCAGATCGAGAGTTACCTGCGCCACCAGGGCGACAAGTTCAGCGAGTACTTCGACGCCAACACCTACCTGCTCATCACGCGCGCACTCGACTACTTCGACCCCGCGCGCGCGCTCGGCGGTGACCTGGCCAGGGCCTTTGCGGTCGCGCACGCCCACAAGTTCCTGCTCGTCAGCTTCACGACCGACTGGCGTTTCTCGCCCGCGCGTTCGCGCGAGATCGTCAAGGCGCTGGTCGACAACCGCATCGACGTCAGTTACGCCGAGATCGCCGCGCCGCACGGGCACGATGCCTTCCTGCTCGACGACCCGCGTTACCACGGCGTCATGCGTTCCTACTTCGATCGCATCGCGGCATGAGCGAACGCAAAGACCTCGAAATCATCGCCGGCCTCGTGCCGGAGGGCTCGCGTGTGCTCGACCTCGGCTGCGGCACCGGCGAGTTGCTGGGCTACCTGCGCCAGCACAAGGGCTGCAGCGGCTACGGCATCGAGATAGCCGACGCCAACGTGCAGGCCTGCGTCCAGCGTGGTGTCAACGTGGTCCAGCTCAACCTCGAGGAAGGGCTGGCGTTGTTCGACGACCACAGCTTCGACGTCGTGCTGCAGCTTGACACCCTGCAGCACCTGCGCAACACGCAGAAGATGCTGCAGGAAACGGCACGGGTGGGGCGCATCGGCATCGTCAGCTTCCCCAATTTCGCGCACTGGCCCAACCGCGTGCGCGTGGCCGGCGGGCGGATGCCGGTGACGAAGGCGCTGCCGTACGAGTGGTACGACACGCCGAACGTGCGTTTCGGCACCTTTGCCGACTTCGAAGTGCTGGCGCGCAAGACCGGGCTCCAGGTGAGCGACAGCTTCGGCCTCCAGGGCGGCGAGGTCGTGCGGCGCTGGCCGAACCTGCTCGCCAGCGTGGCCGTGTTCAAGTTCGAGCGCCGCTGAGGCGCGCGCAGTCCCCCCACCCAGTTGCCCTGGAGTCGATGACGATGACGAACCCTTCCCAAGACCGTGGCCTCGCACTCGTCACCGGCGCCAGCGTGGGCATCGGCGAGGCCGTGGCGCGCCGCCTGCTGGCCGACGGCTGGCGGGTCATTTCCGCGGCGCGCCGCAAGGACAGGCTCGAGGCGCTGGCGCGGGAACTCGGCCCGCGCCTGCTGCCCTTCGTGCTCGACGTCAGCGACCGCGCCGCGGTCGCCGCGCTGCCCGGCTCGTTGCCCGAGGGCTGGCGCGACGTCGACCTGCTCGTCAACAACGCCGGCCTGGCGCTCGGCCTCGGCCCGGCGCAGAAGGTCGATCTGGAGGACTGGGAGAACATGGTCGAGGCCAACGTGGGCGGGCTCATGCGCTGCACCCACGCGCTGCTGCCGGGCATGGTCGCGCGCGGGCGCGGCCACATCGTCAACATCGGCTCGATCGCGGGCGAGTACCCTTACCCCGGCGGAAATGTCTATGGCGCGACCAAGGCCTTCGTGCGCCAGCTGACCAAGGGTTTGAAAGCGGACTTGATCGGCACGCCGGTGCGCAGCACGGTGGTCGAACCCGGGCTGGTGGCAGGCAGCGAGTTCTCGAACGTGCGTTTCAAGGGCGACGACACCCGCGCCGCCGCGGTCTACGCCGGAACCGACCCGCTGATGCCGGCCGACATCGCCGACGCGGTGTCGTGGGTCGCGAACCAGCCGCCGCACGTCAACGTCACGGTCCTGCAGCTGATGCCGACCTGCCAGTCGCCGGGGCCGGCGATCATCCATCGCCGCTGAACCGTGTACCGGGCCGGCGCGACGATAAGATTCCGCCTGCCCATCCAGCGTCACGCGCCGACTCCCATGCAACAGAACCCGTTCCGTCCTGCCCTGCCTGCGCAACCGCCGGTGCCCGGTCGACCCTGCTCGCGCCGCGGGGCCGCTCTGACGCTGGCGCTCGCGCCCTGGCTGTGGCCCGCTGCCGCGTGGGCCCAGCCGGCAGCGCCGAAAGGGCCGGTCGTGCTCAGCGTCAGCGGCAAGGTCAAGAGCCCGCCCGGCCGCGCCGACTTCGACATGGCCGCCCTGGCGGCCTTGCCCCAGCATCACCACACCACGGCCACGCCGTGGTACCGCGAGGCACGCAAGTTCAGCGGGCCACTGTTGCGTGACGTGCTGGCAGCGGCCGGCGCCCAGGGACAGGCGCTGCGTGCGATCGCGCTCAACGACTACCGCGTCGACATCCCGGTCGGCGACGTGCAGCGCTTCGACGTGATCCTGGCGCGGCTGCTCGACGACCAGCCGATGGCGGTGCGCGAGAAGGGGCCCTTGTTCGTGATGTACCCCTTCGCCGACCACGCCGAGCTCCGCAACGCCGTCTATTTCAGCCGCTGCGCATGGCAACTGAAGGCGATCGAGGTGGTCTAGGCGCCACGCGGGCCGGGCGACTCTGGTTGCCGGCGATCGCGATGGTCGTGGCGCTGGCGCTGTTTGCCGCCGGCGTGGTGCAGTGGCGCCAGTACCAGCTGCTCAACCAGGCGGTCGGCTACGAGGACGACTACCTCCAGATCAACGTGCAGCGGCTCGAGGGCGAGTACCTGCGGTTGCAACTCGGCTGGCAGCGCGCGCGCCAGGACCCGTCGCTGGCGGCCAATCTCCAGTTGGACTACGACATCTTCGTCAGCCGGGCCGACATGCTGAGCCTGCCGCGCACCCGGCGGCTGCTGCCCGACAGCAGCGAGGCCGACGCCGCGCAGCGGCTGCTCGACACCTTCATCGCCAAGGCCGACGAGCTGCTTGGGCCGAAGCCCACCCGCGCCCTCACGTCGGAGGCGCTGGCCGGCCTGCAGCCCGATCTCGACGTGCTTGCGAGCCCGCTGCGCACGATGTCGCTCGAGGCGAACCACTTCGTCTCGTCACAGGTCGCGCGCCGCAACGACCTCGTGCGCCAGCACACGGTGGTCGGCGCCGCGCTGACCGCGCTCCTGTCGCTGAGCACGATCGGCCTCACCGCGGCGCTGGTGCGCCAGCTGCGCCAGGCCCACCGGCGCCGGCGCGAGCTGGAACAGATGGCCGCGACGCTGCAGGAGGCACGCACCAACGCCGAGTCCGCCAGCCGCGCCAAGAGCGCCTTCCTCGCCAACATGAGCCACGAGATCCGGACGCCGTTCCATGGCCTGCTCGGCATGTTGTCGCTGCTGAAGGACACGCCGCTCGACGGGCGCCAGCGCGAACACGTCAACACCTCGGTCGACTCGGCGAACCACCTGCTGTCGATCCTGAACGACATCCTCGACGTCTCGAAGCTGGAGAGCGGCAGCCTGCAGCTCGCGGCCGAGCCGACCGACCTGCACCGGCTCGTGTCCGAAGTGGACATGCTGATGCGACCGGCCGCGACCGTTCGCGGTCTCGGCTTCCGGGTCCAGGTCGCGCCCGGCGTTCCGCCGTGGGTCCAGATGGATGCCACACGCTGCAAGCAAGTGCTGTTCAACCTGCTGTCCAACGCCGTCAAGTTCACGCCGCAGGGTTCGGTCGCCCTCGACGTGGGCGTCAGCGACGATGGCTCGATGCTTCGTTTCGCCGTCACCGACACCGGTGTGGGCATCGATGCCGCGGCTCAGAGGCACCTGTTCCGGCGCTTCAGCCAGGGCGACGACTCGGTCTCGCGGCGTTTCGGCGGCAGCGGCCTCGGGCTGGAGATCTCGCGCAACCTGGCGCGCATGATGGGCGGCGACATCGAGGTCGAGAGCACGCCCGGTGCGGGCGCGGTCTTCAGCTTCACGATGCGACTGGAGACGGCACCTGCACCGGCCCGCGAAGCCCCGCCCGCGGTGGCGCCGCTCGACGCCGACGCAACCGTGCAGCTGCCGCTGCGGGTGCTGGTGGTCGACGATCTCGAGGTCAATTGTGTCTATCTGGAGGCGGTGCTGGAGCGGCTCGGGCACGATGCCGAGTTCGCGCGCAACGGTGTCGTCGCGGTCGAGGCGGTGTCGGCCCGGCACTTCGACGTCGTGCTGATGGACCTGCACATGCCGGAGATGGACGGCATCGTCGCCACCGAGCGCATCCGCGCGCTGCCGGGTGCGGCAGCGCGGGTGCCGATCGTCGCGGTGACGGCGGATGCCTTCGAAGAGACCCGCGAGCGCTGCCTGCGTGCGGGCATGAACGACTTCCTGGCCAAGCCGGTCGGCATCGACGACGTGAAGCGCACGCTGGCCAAGGTGCCGCGACGCGCCGCCGCCGGCGGCGACACCACGGGGGTCGTTCCCGCGTCAGCGCCGGTGCCGGTCACGGCACGCGACGCCATGCCCGCGCGCGACGACGATGTCCTCGACCGCGCGACGCTCGACTCGCTGCTCGAACTGATGCCGGCGGACCGTTACGTCGCGATGGCCGGGGGCCAACTCGACGACATCGAACAGTCGATCGAGGCGATGCGCACCTCGTTGCAAGAGGCGGGCGGGCTGCAGGCCTTGCGCCAGCACGCCCACCGGGTGCGCGGCGGGTCGCTGAATCTGGGACTGTCCGCGCTGGCACGTGCGGCGGCCGAACTCGAGGCCGCTGCCATGGCGCGGCGCGGCGACGCCGATCTGGAGGCGGTGTTCGAAACGCTCGTGGCCCGGGTCGAACCCACGCGCCGCGCCCTGGCCGACTTCGGCGCCACGGTGCCGACAAGCTGATGGCGTACCCGCCGGCAAATTCGCCTGAATCGCTCGGGCCGCTGTCCGGCGTGCGCGTGATCGAACTCGGGCAGCTCATCGCCGGGCCGTTCGCGGCGCGCACGCTGGGCGACTTCGGCGCCGACGTGATCAAGATCGAGCCGCCGGGCGCGGGCGACCCGCTGCGCAAGTGGCGGCTGCTGAAGGGCGGCGGCTCGGTCTGGTGGCAGGTCCAGTCGCGCAACAAACGATCGGTCGTGCTCGACCTGAAGGACCCGGCGGCGCAGGCCCTGGTGCGAAGGCTCGTGCTCGAGGCTGACGTGCTGGTCGAGAATTTCCGCCCCGGCGGTCTCGAAAGTTTCGGACTCGACCCGGCGGAGCTGATGCAGGCCCACCCGCGCCTGATCGTGCTGCGCATCAGCGGCTACGGCCAGACGGGGCCCTACCGCGACAAACCCGGCTTCGGCGTCGTCGCCGAGGCGATGGGCGGCCTGCGCCACCTGAGCGGCGAACCCGGGCGCACGCCGGTGCGGGTGGGGGTCAGCATTGGCGACACGCTGGCCGCGCTACACGGCGTGATCGGCGTCCTGATGGCGCTGCACGAACGCCAGCGCAGCGGGCAGGGCCAGGTCATCGACGTCGCGCTCTACGAAGCCGTCTTCAACTGCATGGAAAGCCTGCTGCCCGAGTACGGTGCCTTCGGAGCCGTGCGCGGCCCGGCCGGCAGCGCGCTGCCGGGTATCGCACCGAGCAACGCCTACCCCTGCGGCGACGGCTTCGTGCTCGTCGCGGGCAACGGCGACAGCATCTTCAAGCGCCTGATGGCGGCGATCGGGCGCGACGACCTGGTCCACGACCCGGGCCTGGCCGACAACGCCGGGCGTGTCGCGCGTGTCGACGAGATCGACGCCGCGATCGGTGGCTGGGCCGCGCAGCGCACGGTGACCGAGGCGCTGGCGCTGCTCGACGCTGCCGAGGTGCCCGCCGGGCGCATCTACACCGTGGCCGACATCGCGGCCGACCCGCACTACGCCGCGCGCGGGATGTTGCAGCAGGTGCGGATGAACGACGGCAGCCTGCTCAGCGTGCCCGGCATCGTGCCCAAGCTGTCGCGCACACCGGGCAGCCACCGGCTCGACGCGCCGACGCTGGGGCAACACACGCAGGCGGTGCTCGACTCACTCGGTCCCATTGGCGACTGATCCGCCGCTGCGGGTGTCGATCCCGGGTGGGCTCGAACGTCGCAGCCAGTCTGCAACTGAAAAAAGGGGAAATGCTCATGACCACTGGCACCGTCCGACTCCACCGCGTGCTGCGCGCCAAGCCCGAACGTGTCTACCGGGCCTTCACCGACGCTGATGCGATGGCCAAGTGGCTTCCGCCCTACGGCTTCACCTGCAAGGTGCATCAGATGGAAGCGCGGGTCGGCGGCCGCTTCAGGATGTCGTTCACCAACTTCACGACCGGCAACGGCCACGCTTTCGGCGGCGAGTACCTCGAACTGGTCCCGGCACAGCGCATCCGCTACACCGACAAGTTCGACGACCCGAACCTGCCAGGCGAGATGGTGACGACGGTGACCTTGACGGCCGTGTCCTGCGGCACCGAGCTGAATGTGGTGCAGGAAGGCATCCCGGCCGTGATTCCGGTCGAGATGTGCGTGCTCGGCTGGCAGGAGTCGCTGGCCCAGCTGGCGAAGCTCGTCGAACCCGAGATCCCTGACTGAGCACGCAGCCCGGCCGAACCGAAGCTAAGGGCGCAGCAGGCTTTCGAGGCACTGCTCGCGCAGGCCGAAGAACTGCTTGATCTGCGCCACCTGGGCCCACGCGGCGTCGGCGGCGGCCGGTATCGCCTGGGCGCGCTTCACGGCCAGGATCATCTTGTTCTTGCTCGTGTGCTCGAGCGAGATGAACTCGAAGACCTGGGTGTCGTAGCCGCTCGCTTCGAGCAGCAGCGCGCGCAGGCTGTCGGTCACCATCTCGGCCTCCTGGTCCAGGTGCACGCCGTGCTGCAGGATCGGCCGCAGCGGGTGCGGGCTCAGCAGCTGCGGGCGGATCTGCTGGTGGCAGCAGGGCGCGCACAGGATGACGCTCGCGCCGGCGCAGATGCCGTGGTGGATCGCGTGGTCGGTCGCGACGTCGCAGGCGTGCAGCGCGATCATCACGTCGATCGGCGCGAGTGCGTGGCTGCCGACGTCGCCGAGCTCGAAGCGCAGCCCCTGCAGGCCGAGCCGCGCCGCCGTGTCGTTGCCGAGCTGCACCATGTCGGGACGTCGTTCGACGCCGGTCACCTGCGCGTCGACGCCCTTGGTTCGCAGCCAGTCGTGCAGGGCGAAGGTCAGGTAACCCTTGCCGGAGCCGAAGTCGGCGACGCGCAGCCGCGCCGCGCCGGCGAGCGGCGACCGCTCCAGCGCGTGCGCGAAGACCTCGACGAACTTGTTGATCTGCTTCCACTTGCGCGCCATCGCCGGCACCAGCTGCTGCTGGGCGTTGGTGACACCGAGCTCGGCCAGGAAGGGCCGCGTGATCTCGATCCAGCGCTGCTTCTCGCGGTTGTGCGTGGCCGGCGCGGCCGTCGCGGCGTGGACGTTGCGCGCTGTCGTGATCGTGCACTGGCCCCGCTTGCCGATCGACAGCTGGGTCTCGACACCCGCCGCCAGCAGGTGGGCGTTGCGGAACGCCGGGCCGAGCAGCGCCTGCAGCAGCGACTCGGCGTCCGCCAGCGCCAGGTTCTTGGTCACGTCGCGCGTGGCGTAGCGGTAGACGAAGGACAGGTGGTCTTCGCCCTTGAGCACGATCCGGCGCGCCTCGACACGCTCGAGCCCGGGCTCGGCGCCGCGCGGCTTGGCCAGCACCAGCTTGACGAAGTGGCCGTGCTGGAGGCTGTCTCGAAGCAGCGCGAAGAACTGATCGCGCGCTCCGGAGGGTGCGGCGGTGGGGTCGTCGGTGGTTGGTGTCGTCACGGTGCGGGCGGGGGCGACGCCGCCGCAGCGTCGTCCCGGCATTGTTGCTGCAACGCCGCCCAGCCCTCGGCGCCCAGGCGCTGCATCGTCTCCATGTTGGCCTCGAAGATCGTCTCCGCCTCGGGGAAGGACTCCGCCGCGCGCTCGATGCTGTCTTCGCGCAGCAGGTGCAGCGTCGGGTAGGGCGAGCGGTTGGTGGCGTTGCCGAGGTCGTCGCCGGCCGTGTCTGCGAACCGGTAGTGGGGGTGGAAGCTGGCGACCTGGATCACGCCTTCCAGGCCCAGCTCTTCCACCGCGCGGTCGGCGAGGTCGAGAAAGTCGTTGTAGTCGCCGAAGTCGTTCAGCACCTTGGGGTGGATCAGCAGCGTGGTCTCGATGTCGGCCGCCGCTGCGTCCGCCAGGCGGCGCAATTCGTCGAGCAGGCAGGCGAGCAGGGCTTGCGGGTCGGTTGCGTCGCTGACGCTGTAACGCACCTGCCCCTTGACTTGCGGCGCCTTGGCAAACGGGCACAGGTTCAGCCCGATGACCACGCGTTCGACCCAGGCCTGCGTCTCGGCGAGGGCGCGGGAAGCAGCAGGCGGTGGCGGTCGGTTCATCGAAGGGCAGGGCAAGACAACTCGATACAACGGCGCCGCTGGTGGCGGCGCGGGCCCGAGTGTGGGGCCAAAAGAGCGAAGGCCGAAACGAGCTTGTTCAAGGCGACCTTTCGATAGGGGAAGGAGGTTCCGGAACGCCGCCGCAAAGCGCCGGGTGACAGCGCCGGGCCTCGGTACCATCCCGGGTCGTCCAATCCGAAGGTGGCTGTGCCTGCGTTGCTTCGAATGGCCCTCGTGCTGATGGGGGCGCAGGTCGCTTTCTGTGCCGGGGCGGTCCCGTACCGCCCGGAAGCGGACCAGCAGGTCCTGGAAACGCTGCCCGCACGCGCCGCCGACCCCCGGATGCGCGAGATCCGCGAGTCGCGCGCCGCGCTTGCGCGCAGTCCGCGCGACCTCGACCTGGCGCTGCGCCTGGCACGCCTGTATTACGCCGAAGTGGCGGCCGAGGGCGACCCGCGTTACATCGGTTACGCCCAGGCCGCGCTCGGCCCCTGGTGGGACGAGCCCGCCCCGCCGCCCGCAGCGCGCGTGATGCGGGCGATCCTGCGCCAGTTCAACCACGGTTTCGACGCCGCCAACGCCGACCTCGACGCGGCACTGCAGGCGGACCCCCGCAACGGCGAGGCCTGGGCCTGGCGCGCCGCGATCGCGATGGTGCAGGCCGACTACACGCAGGCGCGCCGCGCTTGCCTCGGGCTGCAGTCGCTCGCCTCGACACTGATCGAGACCGCGTGCCTGGCCCAGGTCGACGGCACGACCGGCCGGGCCCCGGCGGCGGCGGCGTCGCTGCGCGCAGCGCTGGCGGCTGCGTCGACCTCGGCACCCGCCGAGCGCCTGTGGGCGCTGACGCGGCTGGCCGAGATCGAGGAGCGGCTTGGCGAACATGCGGTGGCCGAAGCGACATTCAGGCGTGCGCTCGACCTCGGCCTGACCGACGGCTACCTGCTCGCCGCCTACAGCGACTTCCTGCTCGACCGCGGGCGTGCGCGCGAGGTGCTGGCGCTGCTGAAGGACAAGGGCCGCTCCGACCTGCTGCTGCTGCGTCTGGCCTTGGCTGCCAAGTCGCTGGGCGACCCGGTGCTCCCGGCCTGGGCGGCCGAACTGGCGGCACGTTTCGACGCCGCGCGGCTGCGTGGCGACAGCGTGCACGAGAAGGAAGAAGCCCGCTTCGCCCTCGGCGTGCAGGGCCAGCCGGCGCGTGCGCTGGTGCTGGCGCAGCGGAACTTCGCGGTCCAGCGCGAGCCGGCGGATGCCCGGGTGCTGCTCGAGGCGGCATTCGCCGCCGGGCAGCCCGCCGCGGCGGCGCCGGCGCTGAAGTGGATGGCCGATTCGGGCATCGAGAGCCAGGTCCTGCGTGGGCTCGAGCGCAGGCTGAAAGGCGCGCCGTGATCGGCGCCGCGCTGCGCCGCGCTGCCTTGCTCCTGGCGTTGGCCATGCCCTCGGCGCAGGCGCACAAACCATCCGACAGCTACCTGCGCCTGAGCGTCGACGGCGCGACAGTCACTGGCGAATGGGACATCGCACTGCGCGACCTCGACTTCGAGATCGGCCTCGATGCCGACGGCAACGGCGAGATCACCTGGGGTGAACTGCGCGCGCGCCACGCCGACATCGCCGCCTACGCCATGGCACGCCTGCGCATCGCGGGCGACGGCGCCGACTGCAAGATCAGCAGCGGCGAACAACTGGTCGACAACCACACCGACGGCGCCTACACGGTGCTGCCGCTGCGTGCCGAGTGTGGCGCCGCACCGACCGAGCTTACGCTGGCCTACACGCTCTTCGCCAGCACCGACCCGCAGCACCGCGGCCTGCTGCGGCTCGACGTGCAGGGCGCCACGCAGACCGGCGTACTAGGGCCGCAGGCGCCGCAGCAGCGTTTTGCGCTCCGGCAGCCGAGCCGCTGGGTGCAGTTCGCCGACTACGTGCGCGAAGGCGTCTGGCACATCTGGATCGGCTTCGACCACATCCTGTTCCTGCTGGCGCTGCTGCTGCCGGCGGTGCTGGTGTGGCGGCGCCCGCACTGGGAGGCCGCGCGCAGTTTCGGCGCTGCAGGTTGGGATGTGGCCAAGATCGTCACCGCCTTCACCGTAGCGCACTCGATCACCTTGTCGCTCGCGACCCTGGGCATCGTCTCGCTGCCTTCGCGCGGGGTTGAGGCGACGATCGCGGCGTCGGTGGTGCTCGCGGCACTGAACAACGTGTTCGCGGTCTTCCATGGCCGGCGCTGGACCGTCGCCTTCGTTTTCGGACTCGTCCACGGCTTCGGCTTCGCCAGCGTGCTGGCCGACCTGCAACTGCCGAAGGGCTCGCTGCTGCTCGCGCTGGTGGGCTTCAACGTCGGTGTCGAACTGGGCCAGCTGGCGATCGTCGCCGTCTTCCTGCCGATCGCCTACGCGCTGCGCCGGACGGCGTTCTATCGCCGCGGCGTGCTGGTCGGCGGATCGATGCTGATCGCCCTGATCGCCGCGCTGTGGTTCGCCGAACGGGCTTTCAATCTCGAACTGATGCGGTTTTAGCGCCCGCGCCGGGGGGCACCTCGAAAGCCAGCGTGACGAAGCGGCTCTCCCAGCGCTCGGCGTCGGTCGGCGACAGGCGCAGGTCGGTGCCGCGCAGCACCCAGCGCCCGGGCGGCGGCGCCACCAGGCGCACACGGCCCTCGGCGTCGCTGCGGTGCCAGCTCGTACCTTGTTCGCCGCGCAGTTCGAGCGCCAGGCCGGCGAGCGGCGAGCCGTCGCGCAGCACCTGGACCACCAGCGGGTCGCCGCTGCGCAGACCTCCTTCGCCGGCGTCCAGCAGCAGGTCCATGCCCATGGGCGCGGGCGAGGCTGCGCGTGTGCGGGCACCGATCTCCACGCGCGCATGTTTGGTGTAACGCTCCTTCCAGGCGATGCCCCGGGCCTGCAGCCGCGCCCAGGCTTCGCGCACCGCGGCGGGCGCGTCGATTTCGTCGAAGTAGATTGATACCTTGGCGGGTTCGATCTCGATCTCGAGCGGCACCAGCTGGGCCCAGCAGCTCAGGCCGCCGGCGGCCGCGCGGCCCTGGCTGGCGCTGCGCAGCGTGAGCGCGGTCGGCCCTTCGCGCAGCGGGTCGAGTGCCACCCGGTTGCCGTCGTGCAGACGGCAGCCGCTGCGGTCCAGGTAGGCCGTCGCGACGCCGGACTCCTGCACCGGAAACCGGTTGCCGGTGCCGAGCGCCAGCACCGCCTCGCCCCCGGAGCGCGCGGGGGCGACCGCAAACCAGGTGTCGTGCGCGGCGGTCCGCGCGGCCATCACCAGGCACAGCGTGGCCGTGGCGGACTTCAGAAGGACGGCGGGGCGGGGAGCGATCGGCATGCGGCCTTTACGCAGCGGTCGCGGGGTTGGATGCGCCCCGGGAGGGCGGCAGCCCGGCCATGGCTTATTCTCCGGGCCTCGGCAGCGTGCCGAGCGGACCGATCCCCCTTGGAGAGCCCATGCAGATCATCAAGCCCCTCGCCATTTCCGCCGCCGCGCTGCTCGGCGCCGTGGCCCTGCCCGCCGCTGCCGAAAGCCTGGTCGCGTCGTCCGCCGCCGGCGGCTCGTCGGCTTCTTCGGCCAGTTCGGCCTCGCTCGGCGCATCGAGCGACAGCGTGACCAAGAAGGCCGCCGCCGACGGCCCGTACCGCATCACCGATGTCGCCGTCGTTCCCGAGCGGCCGGGCACCGTGCGGGTGACGCTGCAGGCGCTGGCCGACGCCGGCCTGCAAGGGGAATACCAGCTCTACATGCCGCAGCAGGCGCTCGACAAGAACCGGCTCGGCGCCGGCCAGACGATCGTCGCGAGCCAGCGTGTCTACGGCACCGAGTTCGCGCTCGCCGACACACGCAAGGCGTTTTTCCTCGTCATCAACGACGAGTGGGAACGCGAACTGGCATCGAACCCCGTGGTGCTTTGACGGGTGCGGCCTGCGGCGACGCCCGTGCGATCACGGGCGCAGGCTCTGCACGTTGTTCTTCTGCTCGCGCTCTGCGGGCTGCCCTGGGCTGATGCCCGCGCCGGCGCGCTGCGTTACTGCGACTCGCCGGCCGAGCTTGACGCGACCCAGCAGGACACGCTGTTCCGCTTTGCCGCCGTCATCAAGACGGCGCTCGACACGTCGGGCCACGGCCTCGCGCTCATCGCCCGCGCCGGCTTCGACCTGAGCCGCTTCGACATGCGTTATTCGCACGCCGGCGTCAGCGTGCGCGCCAACCCGAACGGGCCCTGGTCGGTGCGCCAGCTCTACTTCGACTGCGACCAGAAGAAGCCGAGGGTCTTCGACCAGGGCATGTCGGGCTTCGTCACCGGAACCGGCAACCCGAACCTGGGCTACGTCTCGGTGCTGCTGCTGCCCGAAGCCGCCGCGGCCCCGCTCGAACGCGCCGTGCTCGACAACCCGCGTGCGGTCCTCCTCGTCGGCCCCGCCTACAGCGCCAACGCCTACGCCTTTGACACGCGTTACCAGAACTGCAACCAGTGGGTCGCCGAGATGCTCGCCGTGGCCTGGGGCGGGTTGGCCGATGCGCCCGATTTGCGTCTCGACGCCCAGCGCTGGCTGCAGGACCAGCGTTACCAGCCGGCCACCTTCGACCTCGGCAACCCGCTGCTGATGTGGCTCGGCGGCGCGCTGCCCTGGTTGCACAGCGACGACCACCCGCAGGCCGATCTCGACGCCTTGCGCTTCCGCGTCAGCATGCCGGCGTCGATCGAGGACTTCGTTCGCGCGCGGCTGCCCGAAGCGACCCGGCTCCAGTTCTGCCACGCCGAGCGCCGGGTGGTGGTTCGGCGCGGGTGGGCGCCGATTGCGGAGGGTTGCGTGCCGCAGGCGGGGGATACGGTCGTCGCGCTGGACTGACGACCTCAGTCCGGCAACTCGCCGTAAACAGGCTCGGCCTCGGCAGGCGGCGGGCAATCCACGCGCCCGCTCGCCACCGTCATCAGCCGCAGCACGCGCCCCGGCTCGGGCCCGACCTCGGCCCACTCGAAGCGCCAGCTCCAGTTGAAGTCGGCCTGCGTGCCGGGGGTGTTCATGCGGTATTCGCCCGCCAAGCCGAGCACGTCCTGGAGCGGGAACATGACGGTCGTGGCGACCGAGTTGAGCGCCGCGCGCAGCATCGCCCAGTGCACGTCGTCGCCGTTGCAGCCGAGATAGGTGCCGGCGTAACTGCGTTCGTGTCCGGGCGCGGTGGCCCACCAGCCGCGCGTGGTGTTGTTGTCGTGGGTCCCGCTGTAGGCCACGCAGCGGGGTGCGTAGTTGTGCGGCAGGTACTCGTTCGTCGCGTCGTTGCCGAAGGCGAACTGCAGTACCTTCATGCCGGGGAAGCCGCAGGCGTCACGCAGCGCGCGCACATCGGGCGTGATGATGCCCAGATCCTCGGCCACGATCGGCAGCGGGCCGAGCGCGCTTTCGATCGCATCGAAGAGCGCCTTGCCCGGTCCGCGGCGCCAGCGCCCCTCGAGTGCGGTCGGGCTGCTGGCGGGGATCTCGTAATACGCGGCAAAGCCGCGGAAGTGGTCGATGCGGAAAACGTCGGCGTGGTCGAGCATGCGCTTCACGCGCCGCGCCCACCACGCGTAACCTTCTTCGGCCATGCGCTGCCAGTCGTAGAGCGGGTTGCCCCATCGCTGGCCGAACGCGGCCATGTTGTCGGGCGGCACGCCTGCGACCACGCGCGGCTGGAACTGCGCGTCGAGTTCGTACAGATCCGGCCGCGCCCAGCAGTCGGCGCTGTGGTGGGCGACGAAGATCGGCAGGTCGCCCATGAGCGCGACCCCGTGTTCGTTGGCATAGGACTTGAGGGCCGCGCACTGGCTGTCGAAGCACCACTGAACGAAACGCCAGAAGGCGATCTCCTGCGCCTGCTGCTTGCGCGCGACGATCATCGCCGCCGACTTGTGCTGCGCAAACGGGGCCGGCCACAACCACCAGGGCTGGCCGCCGTAAGCCGCCTCGAGCGCCATGAAGAGGCTGTAGTCGTCGAGCCAGTCAGCCTGCGCCGCGCTCCAGTCGGCGAACGCCTGGCGCTCCGCGTCGCTGGCACGCGCTTCGAAACCCGCGGCTGCGGCGCGCAGCTGCTGCATGCGCCAGGGCACGACCCGGCCGTAGTCGGTGCGTCGGTGGTCGAACCCGCCTTCGGGCAGCACTGGAGCGGGCAGCCAGCCGCGTTCGACCAGCGGCTCCAGCGCCACCATCAGCGGGCTGCCGGCGAAGGCCGACTCGCTCTGGTAAGGCGAGTTGCCGGGGCCGATCGGCGTCAATGGCAACACCTGCCAGAAGCGCTGGCCGGCCGACTGCAGCCAGTCGACGAAGTGGTAGGCGCCGGGACCGAAATCGCCGATGCCGTGCGGGCCCGGCAGCGAGGTGACGTGCAACACGACGCCCGAGGCGCGTTGGTCGAGATTCATCGGCCGCTGTGCTGCAAAGGACGGGCCAGGCTCAGCCTGGCACAAGGAACACGGTCGCGAGCGGCGGCAGCGTGACCACGATCGACTGCGCGCGGCCGTGCGCCGGCTGGTCGTGGACCTCGGCGCCGGCGCCGTTGCCCAGGTTGCTGCCGCCGTAGAAGGCGGAGTCGGTGTTCAGCGCCTCGCGCCAGCGCCGCGGGCCCTCCGGAAC
>Ga0190271_10001056_pt1 | contig 15204 bp, 17 predicted proteins | sample Popmic356T_FD_133747 | JGI IMG/M metagenome (GOLD analysis project Ga0190271, IMG submission 133747) | Populus adjacent soil microbial communities from riparian zone of Weber River, Utah, USA - 356 T | ecosystem: Environmental > Terrestrial > Soil > Riparian zone | place: USA: Utah | collected...
ATACTGACGCGGACAATAGGCAGGAGGTTCAAGGACACGACCTCTACAATTCACGACGTGAGCTTAATCTCGTTCTTGAGATTGGTGTTGCGTCGAAGGTTGAAGGTGAGAAGGGCGGCACTACATTAAAGACGCCGCTCACAGATGAAGGTATGGAGATTGCGTTAGACATGGTTGAGGATCAAGCTCTCGCTGCCATGTTCTCGGACCCACGCAATGATTGGTCAGAGTTGCTAAAGACGTTTGTGATTGGCGTGACGCGCGTCGTTGGACAGCGTGGCGCGTCATCAGACCGGGATCGCCGCTGGGCGGCAAGACAATTGGGTATCATTTGCGATGTGGTTAGTGATCTACCGATTGGCGTAGCAGTTCCAAGGACACATCCAATCCGTCAGTTCATTTCGGTTGCGAAGGACAATCCAGAGGCAGGCATGGAGCACATCGCAGAAATCTGTACGGCTCTTTGTAACCAGACCGCGCGTCCAAATTGGGAGCAGGTCCAGGCAGCATTGGGCGTGCGCCGTCTCGGCTTGCGTGCGATTGGTTTGGCGCCATTGAGTAGCGATCTACCAGGTATGGCCACTCGCTTTGGCGATGACTTGACTGATGTGAATGGTGAGGCTCCAGTCTTGCGCGAGATTGCGCATGACGATATGGACATGGAAGGTGATGTCAGTGTCGGTCTGCTAGATAAGTTTACGATCAAGACCAACGTCGCTGTGATTAAGCCGCAAGAGAAAAAGGACAAGGTGGAAATTCAAGGAGACGTTGAGGAATGATCGATCCGCTTTATCGCGCCGCGATTATTTGGATCGTGGGAATCATCGTTGTATTCTTCGTACTGTTTGTGCTGGTCTCATGATCGATATGAAAATAGATCCAACATCCTTGCTTCAGTATAGCAATAAATACAAGGATGCGCAGAAGGTAACTGGACCTGCTATCTCATCAGGATTGAACGTGGTTGGTGACCAATTGGTTGTGACGTTGAGCCATAGCATAGCGCACAAGACCGGATTGTCGGTCGATCAAGTGAGGCGCAATCTACGAGCTAAACGTTCAACGCGCAATACTTTGGCTTATGAGATCGAGCTGAATGAAGATCTGTTTAATAATCAGCAGAACCGTGCGCAAGAGAAAAAAGACAAAGACGAATATGGCCGCTTCAAACCCGGTGAGATGGTGATCGTGAAAACTCAGGATGATGAGTTGGTGTGTATGGATTGTGAAGAACTTGGAGCGGCAGGGCCAATCCCTATCGACATTGCGATGCAGCATGTTCCAAAGCATCCGAATTGCCGATGTATCATTATGCCCTACGCGCCAAAGGGCAAGCGTTTGCCTGTGACGATGACTACGTTGTCTGGTACAGATGCTCGGCAGCGTATGGGTAAACCATACGACGAGAATATGACGTTGCGGCAGATGGCACAGGAGGTCATTAGTCGTGCTTCTACAAGTATCAAGGTATCAGTCTCATGAGCAACGATAAGGCAGAACGTATTGCGATGATGCGCGAGGCAGCGCAATCGTCATTTGATTTGATCAACCAATACCATGAACAATTCAAGGCGCTAAAGTTGCGAATTGAATTTGTCTGCGATAATGGTGAAGAGGAAGTGGCGAAAGATTTGATTGGTAAGCTGGCACAAAACCATTTACGTCTCGCCATCGCTCTATTGAGCATGAGCCTTGATGATGATGTTATCATAGAGTCAGAGCTGCCTGAATTCTTAACAAGGGATTTTAACCATTGAGCGACGATGATAGTGTTAGGGTCAAGGTTGGCGAAACCATCCTTGAGATCAATCCGTGGGAGCGGATTTCAGAGATAGCAAAACGTGTCGGTGTCAAGCCGATGGGTGATGATCACAAAGCAACCGTGACGACAATTGGCGGTGATGGCGAACACTACGATGTCTTTGAGGTGGTCATCGCCGTGCTCGATTACATAGACGCAAAGACGGAGGACAAACGTGGCTGACAACTATCAAAGACTGCTACAGCAGATCGCAGAACTGCGACGAATGGTTGCTAACCAGCATCAGACCGGTGTTGTGACTGAAGTAAAGAAAGACAAGGTACGGATGTCCATCGGCAAGGATGCTGATGGCAAGGACGTTTTGTCTCCGTGGTTGAATACTTCGAATATGCGCGGTGGCGCGCGCGAGGCTGCGTTCTACAAGAAGGGCCAAACGCTGACGATGGTTTGCCCGGGCGGCGACATACGTCAAGGCATGATCGCGCCTTATGCACCTAACGAAAATTTCCCGCGACCCGAGCACGCGAGTGATAGCGGGCAGGATGAAGAGTCATACCAGCAGGATGACTATCGCAGCAAGACTACGAAGAAGGGTCACGATCATTGGCTACAACCTGATGACAAAAAGAAGGAGGGGCAATCGTCAGGGAGTAGTGGTGGCGGTGGATCTGGTGGCGGTGGATCTGGTGGCGGTGGATCTGGTGGCGGTGGTGGAGGACAACAGCAGGAAAAGAAGGGCCACGTTGGTGGCGACAAGGCGGTGATGAAAACCCGCATGAACGAAGAAGGCGGCATCACTCATCGTGTAGGAAAAGACGTTCGCCTTGCGGCTCATAAACAAGGGGCAAAGATACGCGCATCATCTGATTGGGTGGTAGTCAGTAAGGGCAAGATCGTTTTATCTCGCCCGCCTGTCCTTGGCCGCGACCCTATCAAACAGGACGACGCATAAGTTGAAATTCAACAAGGAGAGTCAGATATGGTAACACGTCGAACAGCATCGTTGCAACCGTACTACATCTATGATCCCAATGTCTCTGACGAGTTGGGCGGGTTGAAGGTTAAGGATGGGGATGATGGTAAGTATGTCCTCGCTGTACCGAACATGGTTCAGTACTGGATCGATCAGGGTTTGCTTGGCGAACATCCGCAGTCGAAGTTGTCCGACAACGCCAAGAAATTCCTCGATCAGATTACGCGTGGTCGGTCGAAGGATAATGATGCGAGGCCGAAGCGTGTGCCGCGTTATTCGCGACGTGCACAAAGTGGCGCACCGCAATTTGCTGGGAGCGTTTCGCCAATATCAAAGCGTATCGCCAAACGTCGCAAGCAGCGTGAAAAGGATAAGGACAAGAAGCCTGAGCGGACACGTCCAACCACGGCAACGGAATAGCGAATGTCAAATTACATCTACGATCCAAATATGGATATATGGCCCGATCTTAAGCAAGGCCGTATCATCCTTAATCCAGTGCGCATCGGCATGGATCGTTTCTCCGGCAAGATGTTGACGGGATGGGATCACGTTATCCAATCCATCCTGTTGATCTTCTCAACTCGATTTCACGAACGTGTTCTGCGACGTTGGGCTGGTTCATTCGTCCCGCATCTCATTGGTGAGAATGCGACTGAAACGACCATCATGCGTTTCTATTGGGCGATTGCGCTTGGCATGGATTTACATGAGCCGAACTATCGCATGCAGCGTGTGCGGATTTCGAATCGTGCTGATGGATCTGCACTAACGTCCATTGAGGAGTTACGAACTGGACATCTGACTACCTCAATGGAAGGATCATATCGGCCGCGTGCGCACCTTGGGGACAATTCGCCCGAGGTGCGCAAGACAGTTGGATTGGTCAGTCGTGGCTATAATCTTTGGGAACGTGGACCTGGCCCGGTTGCTGGTGCTCCGGCGTATGGTATCGGTACAACACCTGTTTCTGCTGAGGGTGGATAGCAATGGCGAATGGTGGGCAGGCACTAGTTGATCGACTGTCAGAACGCATCTCGATTTTGGTGCCTGCTAACCTTCAGCGCATGATCGTGCTGGAGGACCTTGACGCTGAGATGATAATCGATCAGCGAATGGCACGACTGAAGCAGCTGTGGTCGGAATACGATCCGCCTGCAGCCGCGCAATATGACGTTGAGATCCTAGAATTTGATCCGATCAAAATCAATCAAGAGGTCTGTACATACTTTGAACTCTTGCTTCGTGATCGTGTCAACCAGGCAGCGCGCTCGATCACTCTTGCCTATGCGATTGGTACAGACCTAGATGCGATCGCATCGCGATATCCTGGTGGTGTTCCTCGCCTTCCAAATGAGAGTGATGATCGTTATCGCCGCCGTATTTGGCTGTCGCCTAACACGCTTTCTCCTCATGGCACTGCGGAGGCATACGAGTTCTGGGCGTTGACGGCAGAGCCACTATTGCGAGACGTGACTGCAATTCGTTCTGTGATGCATGATTACTATCCAACGATCTTGATCACATGTTTGCTGGGGCCAGAATCAGAATCACCATCGCCAACGCAAGAGCAGTTGGTACGCATTCGTGCTTATATATCCTCGTTGTCTAGGCAAGGATTGACCGATGTGATTTCAGTCAACCCGCCAAAGATAAGAGAGACTGCCTACAAGCTCAACGTCTATTTGTTCCCGGGCACATCGCCTGATCAAGCGTTAGCAAAGATTAAAGTCAACTTGGAGAAGTTGGTGCTCGATCAGTATTGGTTAGGTCATGACCATACCCATACAGCAATTCATGCCAGCTGCGCATTCTCTGGCGTACACCATGTTGAGATTGTCGAGCCGTTTACCGACATTCTGATCCCTGCTGATTGGGTAGTTAAGGTCACCGATATCCAATTGTTCTTGGCAGGGCGGATGGTGTAATGCCTGAACCAGAACCGCAAGAAATTATTACTCGTCCTGGCGCAAAGTTAATTTATCGCGCGGCATCCGGCCTTGAGAAGGCAATGGCGGATGTTGATGGCGAACGACTGATCAGTATGAATGCCGAGATCATTCATGATCAGTGGGATCCATTCGCTATTAGTTACAACAATCTACCTTATCTCGCCTATGCACAAGGCGTGCTGTTGTGGGAGGAAGGTTGGTCAGAGAGCACGCAACGGGAGTGGACGGCAAGGCAATTCGAATATAAGTCACTGCGCGGTACGCAGGACGGGATTGCGATGGCCCTGCACTATTCGGGGCGCGACTTTGTCGGACCGCAAGGCTACACGATTCAACAAGCGATCCGGCCACCGCAATCTTTTTTCGCTTCGCCATCATTGACCAAGGAGCAATATGACTTCTGGATTCATCTAATGCCAGAAGTCAGGATCACGTTCTATGAAGGCGTCGGCTGGGATGGTGTTGATGTTCTTTTCTCTGATGATGGCGGATGCAATTGGCATGTTGGTCTTGACGATGGTGAGGCACTACATGGCCGCAAGGCGTTCCTTCGGATCAAGGGTGTCGATTATCCATTACAGATTTACACGTTCACAAAGACCATCAATAATAAGACATTTATCGATTATGAGCGCATCGCAATACCTGGTCAGGCTGGGTTGGCATTTACGACAGAGGATTTTGTCCAGGAGCCAGAGCGTTTCGTTTGTGCAGAGGCGATTGTGCCGCAGTTGGTCACTGTTCGCATTGACGGATCGTATGACCATGAAAGCAGTTTGCTCCACCTCGATACTGTTGTGCCTGGTATGGAGCCAATCGACGTTCGCTACACCCGCAACTCGGATATTGGATGGGCTAATAGCTTTTTCTTTGTCAATGACTGGTCTGACTTTCGTAACACATTTGAGCCTCAGCCAGAACCCGATCCATTGATCGTCTTGCCGCCAAATGTGCCGCGTAAATATACGCCAATTGTTTACTATGCTGATGCTGGATATGATGCCGCGCGCATGCTTGCTGATCGTATCTTCTTGCTTGATCCCGATATCATCGCGACCATAACCGGAGGCATTTCGTTTGTCGGGGTTGACTATGTGAGCTGGCCTGCTTACACAGCCGACTTAATGATTGATCTGCATACTGATGATGATGTGTGGAGTTGGTTCGCAGAGGAAGGCTACACGGTCGACGATAATTACTTTGTCAGCACTGTACAGTTACAGGACTTCGACCGCGCGTGTCGTGCGGTTGTGGTAAGTCAGGCGCTACGAGATCGAGTGCGGACGGCATACGATCCTACGCGGTTGATCGAGTTGCGAGAACGCGCCTTCACCGAAACCACTGTGGATCAGCAAGTGTTCAACTTGCTTTAGGAGAGATAGCATGGAGAGAAAAGTAAATATCCAAGATTGGCAAAAAGTAACAGTCGAGGACTTCAATAACTTTGGTCTGTTCCCAAGAGGGTCATTCGACCACATCGTCGTCGACACACTGATCCCAGGAATGGCGTTCACTGGGTTCAACGTCGTGCAGGATGCTCCTGCTGTGGTCACGGTTGGATCAGGTCGCCTCTATCACAATGGCTTGGTATTCTATAACGATAATGAGGGCGGCACAAATCTTGATCTGTTAGGCGTTCTTCCAGTCGTCACCAGGCGCTATGTCGGTGTAGTGGTATGGGGTCAGGAGATTGATACCGACACTGAGCCAAGAACCTTCCTCACAGATCCAGTTACGCGCGCTACGGTCGCGCGCGTAGTCTCCACAGAGAACAGGCGCTGGGCAAATATAAGTTCTGTTGTTGGTCCAGAAGGGCCTGACCCACAGCGACCTGCAATTTCTTCGAACACTCTTGTGGTGGCGTGGATACTACTTGACTCAACCGGCATCGTCTCAATCACGATGGTTGATGAGAACCGGGCTCCAAACGTTGCCAACCTTGATGCCCGTCTAGATGAGAATGATGCATGGAGACAGCGCACTGCCTCCCGCCTCGATACTCTCGCAACTGACCTTGCTGCTTTGGCTGCTCGCCTTGCCGGTACCGCCTCTATGAAGTTTGCCCTCAAGCTTGGAGCAGATATCGCGCGAGTCAAAGAAACTTTGAACCTTCCTGACACATACTCGGCTTGGGGCGCAGATCATTATTTGACGAATGACGAAAGCGATGTTGATCACGTTGACTACATCGCAAGAGTTGAGGAAGGAATTCGCTTCTCTCCAGAAGCTCAACGTGATGCTCAAATTGGTCTCCTCAATCCTCTTGATCCAAATGTAGTTAACCAAGCCAACTTTGTTCTGCCGACTTATGATCAAGTCAGCAGGCTTGAGGTTCTCGGTAACGATTCTGAAATCTCAATCTCGCAATATCAGTATCAGACAATCAGCTGGGAGCTGTGCACCAGGACCCGTACTCGTATTCGCTGGGGCACGGCGATGTACGTCTGCGCCAATGGTGTCTGGTGGTTCGCTCCTTCTGGTCGTGACTGGATCACGTCGATCAATGAAGGTGAACAAGGTTATGGTGTTGGGGCTGGCGGCAACACAATCAATACTGATTTGATCTATGACCCGATTAGAAATATCTTGACCAGAGGAGATGAGACGTTTCAGATCCTTGATGTTCAGGATAACCCTAACCATACCATCGTCAGGTTGGTTCAGTTCTGGGTTGATGAGATCGTTGACAGCTACTACTGGAGACAGATCGTCACTGTTGAAGGTCTTTCAGGTTCTGTGGTCGCACAGACCTTCCTCAATTCTCAGGGCGGATGGCTCACGTCGGTTGATCTCTTCTTCACACGCGTGGCGGCGAGCGGAGATGTCCACTGCTTGATCGTCGAATGTAACAATGCTGGCGCTCCTGACTATCAAAGGGTCATCGCCCGTTCGACCTTAACGGTTGACTTGATGAGGGTGATCCCGAACCACGGCCGCTTCCAGTTCTTGCCGACTTATCTTGGCAAGGGCAAGCGATATGCCGTCGTGCTACAGACGGCAGGCAATCATTTCATCAGCGTGGTCCATAACAACAAGTTTGCTCAGGGCTCTATGTTCACGTCGACTGACGGGGCCTGGGCTCAGGGAGACTTGATTAAGGACTTCGCGATGCGATTGAACTTTGCCAAGTTCCATAACAATCGCTGTACGGTACAGCTGTTGGGTCTTGAATTGAACGCTGGTATTGCGAATATCGATCTGAACTTTGATAGCACAAGACCACCAGGAACTACTATTCAGTTTGAGGTTCAACATAACGGCATATGGAAAGCTCTCGGTTATTATGACACCAACCCACTGGTAAATCTCCCTCCACTTCTTCCGTTCCGCGTTACTCTAATCGGGACGACAGACGAGATGCCTGGTATTGGTGTCGCATCGAACAGTCGTGTCTTGACGGAAAGACCACGCTCTGATTTCCGTCATATCAGCACGGCGAGAACGGTGGCGATGTCTGGAACGGTCAACACTGTCTACTGCGACTTCCGTTTGGAATCATGGCGGGGACCTCCCTACCATACCTTCACCCCACGCCTGTTAGTTGGTGCAGGATACACGTCAGTCCAAACACCGTCGCTAATCGAGGATGAGCTTGATCCAAATGATCCAACGACATTGATTCGTCGATGTACATGGAACCTTACGGCCTTGGGTGGAACGCCGATCAATAGCTACAAGATTCGCGCAGAGGGAACGACTGATAATGTTCTCTCTTGCTTCTTGGTCGGTGAGCGCGTCGATGTTGGCGTTAACATTTAATGGAGAGCAGATAAATGGCAACGGAAAAATATCCCAATCAAAACGTCAACATCCCTTACAAAAAGGAAGATGTTGAAAGAGCCAGGGCTCGCCTTGATCCAGGCAATCCAGGCCCAGCGTCTTACAGCACAACCAATTCTAATGGTAAAGGAAGCAAGCGTTCAACTAGACAAGGAGAGTGGTTTGATGATCGAGTGATCAACATTGGTGGTCCCTCTTCTCCTTCAAAGGACTCACCTCCTGAGATCAAGTTCAATACGCGAAGCGGCAAGGCAGTCCCAGCCTCATTCGATCCGGCGATTGTCTACTCTGTCATCCTTGGCAAGCCTGCAGTGTTTGCGGGTCGAACCCTGTCCCCGGCCAAAGAGTATATAATGGCCGGATATGCTTGTACTGAAATTCAGACTGCCTCTCCCGCATCCATCGTCGATGCGATGGAAGTTGGTACTATCCCAGCTGACCCAGACGCGACACCTAGCTCTGCCAAGAAAGGCTAAACCACCATGGCGTTGAAACGGCTGGATGAAGAGTTCCTGCTGAAGCCTGGGACGCAGCTGTTGCCGTATATGCGACGGCTGCTGCCTGCTCTTGAAGCTCGCTTCCAGGTCGTTGAGGGAACGGCTGAGCAGTACTCTCACATCATGGACGAGATACGCGCATCGGCTCTGATGCGGATGAACGAGATACTGATCCCAGCGACAGAGGACATCATTGAGGTCACCAAGCTTGGTTTCCTCTTAGCTCCAAGTTCAACGCCGCACACGCTTGAGATAGGCGTCAAGTATTTCTATGTTGACGAGGGACCTCAAAGGGATACCTTCACCCCGTCACCGTACTTGATCTTGGAGAGGCAAGCCAACCACGACGACTATGCGATCTGTCGGATGCTTGACTATGTTCAGGAAACCGGAGAGCTTGTTGTTCAGATCACCGCGCATCACGGCAATCCTGGGCCTCACACTGACTGGGTATTCTCATCAACACCTGGGATGGCCGATTCGACAAAGCTTTATCATGACGCCATCGCGCCAATGCACTTGGAGGTCACTTCCAATTACGATGAGATCGTTGTCCTGCATGGAGAGATTTTAGCGGCAGCTCAAGCTCTAGAGGAGTCTGGACTTGACGTTCAAAACTTCATCCGTCGAGATGGTTCACTGACCTTCACTGGAGTTCAACGCGGCGTTCATCCTGCTGCTGGTTCCAATGATACTGCCTTCGCCACAACGGCCTGGGCTCGCGCTCGAATGATAGAGTACAGCTCTGCCAACGTGACTCGATCTGGCGACACGATGTCAGGACCGCTTTCTTTGAGTGGCGCTCCGACGCAGCCGCTCCATGCTGTCACTAAAGCTTATGTCGACAACATTGCTGGTACCATCAACTCGATGGCTTCCAGCCTGACAATCACGACCGTCAATCCGTCAGTTCGCTTAAGACCTACAAGCCCAGGACAGAACAGAGCGATAGAGGGATTGGCAGATAACGCATCGGCTCGCTGGACCATGTTGTTGGGAGATTCAGCGACAGAGTCTGGAGGCAACGCAGGATCAAACTTTGCCCTGTACCGCTTCACCGATGGTGGCGGCATCATAGACTCTCCCCTGTCTGTCAATCGCCAGAACGGGACGACTAACGTCAGGGCGCTGAACATTTCAGGCGCCATGTTTGCTGGCGGTGGTGCCACTGTTAGTGGTGACCTTAGCGTCTATCGCCCTGGCACGCCGACGACTGGCGTCATCTACCTGAACCAGTCCAACTCTGCCTATCACTACTTCGACGGAACGACTCATCAGATTCTTGGTGGTCCTCTTAACCTAGCAGGTCAAGGCTTTACCTGCGGGGCGATCACGGCTGCCAGCGTCAGTACTAATGGCGGCAACATGCACACCAACGGTGGCACGTTGTTTCTGAATGCTGCCAACTCTGCCTATCTCCAACTCAGTGGAGGACAGATCAATCTTCACGGCGGTCCGGTATCTATCAATAACACGCTGAACTGCGGAGCCCTGAACTGTACAACGTTGTCTACCCAGGGCTATTACGCGACGGTATGGGGCCTCACCTCTCATGGCTCCGTGACGGTTAACGGAAACGAAACCATCAATGGGTCCTCCTACATTCAGGCGCTGACGATCACGTCAGGTGCTCCGACGATCACGCTCAATGACAACGAATGGGCGCCAATGTACATCCACCATAACGGTGGCGATGTCGGCTTCCTGAACAACAGCTTCTCGTGGGTGATGCGAACCAATCCGCAAGGTCACTTGTGGTTGGCCGCCTATGGATGGATGCACGATTACGTTTGGGGAACGGCGAACAACGTCGCTACTAGCGTCGCCAACAATCTCTTCTCTCAGATCGTCGCTGTCACCAATATGAGGCTAGTCCATGCCGGAGATCATATTCGCGCCCTCACGATCTACAGTCCATCTAGTATCAGTGAGCCATACAACGGAGGCATCGTGACATATTACTCTAATTACAGCACAGACTCTAATGAGGAAACCAATAAATGTATCAGTCGCTATCGTTATGTGCAATACCTCGTCTCTGGTACCTGGTACACGACACACTACGCTTAGGAGGATGGAATGGAAGTGATCGACCATGGTGAGTGGGTATCGTACAATCCGGAAAATCCAATTCGGATAGAGACTGGGATTATCATGTATTGCCGTCGCGTATCAGATCAAAAAGATTGGTACGAGTATTTGAAAGAGAAAACATTTCGTCAAGACTCATTGAAGATGACGGTGATGAAGATGGATGAAGAAGTCAGAATTTCAACAGCTGTTCAAGACGCCTCCAGATTGTTCCCTGCCAATCAGCAAGTCATCGAAGTGATCGATGCGCCGAATGATGCTGAGACTTACTGGGGGAGGTTGTACGACCATTCCACTAAGACGTTTGTAGAAAAACGTAAACCTGAGTAGGAGCCACCATGGCAGACGTAGCTTTCTTCGAAGGCCGTCAAGTCACTCCGATACCGCCAGCCCACGCAGTCACTCCTCTCTCTGCCTTCACTATCATGGCGATGAGGATGGATTGTAATCCGGTCGGGCAGATCGTCGTGACCCCGATTGTCCAGGATCAGAACATAGGCGACTATGTTCGTGAACTTCGCATCTTTTCTATTCCAGTCGGCAACGCAGAACCTGCGCTGCTGCTTGCTGTCAAGCTACACGCCTTGACGATCAAGCAACTGGAGATTCAAACTCCTCCTTCAACCTTCTAACTGACTTTAACAAGGAGACTACCAAATGGCAGATCCGATCTTTGGTATTAGTATTCGACGTGTAGATGAAGGCGCACGCCCGGTATTGGCTGCAGACCTCTCGACGATTGGCATCATTGGTCCGGCACCTCTTGCTGACGCCACCGTCTTTCCTCTCGACACGCCGGTATTCGTCAACTCGAACGACATGAGCAAAACTAGGAAACTTGGCGAGGCTGGATATCTGGCCGATGCTGTTCGCGGCGTCAACGATCAACTTGGCGAGACACAGTTCGCTGCGCGCATTGTTATCGTCAGAACTGCTGAAGGCAATGACGTTGATCCCGCTATCAAACTCCAGCAGACCATCAGTAAGATCGCTGGCGATTCGTTGAGCGGCACCGGCATGTGGGCATTCCTCAAGTCGGCAGCAAAGCTTGGCTTCACACCTCGCATCCTTCTAGCACCTGGCTATACTAGCCAGATGGCGAATGGTGTTGGCGCAATCGAGCGGACGGCACCTGGAACCAACTATGTCACTGACCATATGTACCCGGTAGAATTTTCTGGCGGCGGCCCAGACGCAGTTCAGGCAACTGGTTATGCTTATGGTCAGAGCAACGGCTCGCTTGGTGCGATTGAGCTTGAACTTCCGGGTGCCTGGTACGACACTGCCCCTGTGATTGAGGCTCCACCTCCTGGCCATAAAGTATCTAATGCCGTTGTCGCGATGGGCGGTATCGGTTATCAGGTTGGAGAGCAACTCAGGATGGCGAACGGTGTCATCCTTGATGTTGCTACCGTTGACGCGGTTGGTGGCGCTGTCCTTACCGTAACTGTCAATTATCCGGGCTTCTTGATCGGGACAGAAGAGCCGAGTGAGATTGATGAAGAGCCGGTATCGACAACTGGTTCTGGTACTGGTGCGTCGTTCGATATGACTTGGATTTCAACTGGTGAGTTGGCGACCTATACTGCGTCGTTGGTATCTGGCGCCAACCCAGTGGTCGCTGGAGCTACATCGGTATGTAACCAGTTGCTTGGTCATATGATTGTTGAGTCTGCAGGCTCATCGATGCAGAATGACCTCGACTGGCGTGAGACGATGCAATCGCAACGTCTTATTCCGTTGTCGGGTGGCTGTCGTGTTATGGATCCATACACATCGTTCATTGTCATTCGGCCTTTGGCACCGCGCATGGCTGGTATCTTGATCAGGCGTGATCATGAGACTGGAGCGCCGTTCCACTCCGCTGCTAACCAACCGATACAGGGTATCATCTCGCCCAACCGCGAGATCGGTTTCTCCCTGACTGATAGTGCCAACGAGGCACAGGAACTGTTGGCAGCGAATATCGGCGTGGTCATTCGTGGTGAGATTGGCGATGACTTCGCCATCGCGTCTGGTGGGTTCGTGCTCGTGTCAACAGACAATGCCGGAGAAGATGAGCTGTGGCGCATGTACAACGTAATGCGCGGCCGAGATTTCATTCATCTCGGAATGCTTCGCGCTTTGCGGTATTACCTTGGTCGGTACAATATCATCGGCCACACCGTACAAGCGATCCTCAACACCATGAAGTTCTTCCTGCGTGACCTTCAGGCTGACCAGCATATCCTTGGCTATCAGGTTAACTTCAGAGCAGAGGGTAACACGCCAGAGCAGATTAGGTTGGGCAAGTTGACTGTCGCCTTCAAGGCAGAAGAAGCGCCAGTGCTGAAGCACATCACCATTGAGAGCGCACGCTATCGTGAGGCAGTCGACGCGATGGTTGCGGACTTGTCCACTCAACTTAATCTCGCAACGGTCTAGCAACAATCCGGCGGGCAGCACGAATTGACGTGCTTAAAACTATAGGGATGACTGTAAGCATCCGTCCGCCACTACTCTAATGAAAGGAAGTTCCAAATGACGCAAACGATATACACGATGGAAAGTGCCAACTTGATCTGCGGCGACACCGCCGGTGGAACGGCCGCAGGCATTAGCACGCATCTGATCTTGCAAGAGCTGAAGCTGCCTGGCCTTGAAGAGAACTACGTTGACCACACGCCGGCTGGTGCTCCTGTTGGAATTGAAGTTCCAACTCATATGAACAAGTTGGAGGCGACATTTAACCTTGCCGGTTGGGACCCGGATGTGATGACGTTCATTGGTCAGAACGAGCGTCGCTATCAACGCTTTACAGCGTATGGGTTGATCAGGGACCGGCGCACGTCCAATGCCTTACAAGCATACGCAGTGATCGAAGGTCGAATGGGACGCGTCAATCCGACTGCCTTCCGCAAGGGCGATCTAATGGCGCACGAGTATTCTTTGCGGTCAATCACTCACTACGAATTGCACATGCAAGTATCGCAAGATCAAGCTGAGCCACTGGAAATCTACTTCTGGGATTTCTTCACTTCAACTCGTCGCATCGGTCGCAAGGACCTCAATGCTGATATGATCCAGCTGTTGAAAATTCCAGGCGTATCGATTGACAACAACACCGGACCGACTGGCGATCCTGTTGGTGGTGATGCTGGTGACTTTGCATGACGGTCGCTGAATTGATTGTGCTCCTGCAAAAGCAGGATGAGAACAAACGTGTGGTGGTGGCGGACCGTGACGGTGCCGGCACCGCTGAAGATATCGAGTTTGTCGACCAGCGCGTAGAGAAAGGGATACATGTGATTGCAATCTGGTACCATAAATGATCACACAAAATAATACAGGTGGACGAACCATCCAGCTGTTCATTCCATTCGACTTCCAAGGCCGCAGGATCGATGCGATTACGCTTTCGCCCCTGCGCCTTGGTCATGTGTTAAGTTGGAATGAAGGTCGATGGAAGGCAATGATAGAACTTCTTGTCGAACTTGCGGGTGTTGAAGAAAATGTGATCCGTGAGTTACGCTACCCTGACGCTGACCGCGTCATGGAAGCTTTTATGGCCATGGTCTCGCCAGAGATGCGTCTTGATATCGAGCAGGGACGCATTCCGCAGAAGCCTGGTGAACAGGATGGGATCGAACCAACTGAAGAGCAATTAGCAGAACTGGCGAAATCCATAAATGGTAGCAGACCTGCAACACAAACATCACAAGGTCCTGGTGCACCGTTTCCGCCAATCGATCAAAATCCCGGATTTGATCTAGGTGAGGAGCCATAGGTAATGGCTGATCAAGAAAGTAAAATCAGATTAACTGCTGAGGACCTTACCGCACCAGCACTGCGATCTGCGTCGAACAATTTCAGCAAGCTGGCGAGTAGTCTGAAAGGCATCTTTGCGCCAGCAAAGGTTAGTGCTGATCAATTCAGCAAGTCGCTTGAGACGGCTGAACAGCGCGTGCAGCGTTTGTTGCATAGCACGGCGCAAGTTCAAACTAGATCAGCGTCAGCGTTCCAAGGGTTGACTGGTACTATGAGCGGTGCCAATGCCGCCCTTGCCGGTATGGCTGGCCGCTTCATATCTGTTGCGGCTGCGGCGGAAGGCGCACGTCGCGCCTTTATGGGCTTTGCACAACACGACGACCGCATGCGGATGATGCAAAA
>Ga0190271_10001057_pt1 | contig 15203 bp, 7 predicted proteins | sample Popmic356T_FD_133747 | JGI IMG/M metagenome (GOLD analysis project Ga0190271, IMG submission 133747) | Populus adjacent soil microbial communities from riparian zone of Weber River, Utah, USA - 356 T | ecosystem: Environmental > Terrestrial > Soil > Riparian zone | place: USA: Utah | collected...
CTGGCCGAGGACGACGTGAAAGGTGTGGATGTCGTTCAGGTTCGGGCTCTGGGTGAGCAGGACCAGGTCGACGTCGCCCCGCGTTCCTATGGTTGAGTAGGCACGCAGCGAACGGTCGACCGCGAAGTCCTCGCAAGCGGCGAGGAACTCCTGCTTGTCGGCTGCGCGCAGCTCCGGGTCCCGACGACGCCAGGCTGGATCGATCTTGAAGAAGCTGAACTTGGCGAAGGTGCGATCGGCCATCGGGGCCACGATAGCGCTCGCCTTATTCCTTGCCGCCCCCGCGGCCGGCGCGGCCGGCAGCCAGCGTGTGGTGCTCGCCTGGCTACCCAGCACGACGACTGTCGATGAACTGGCGAAAGCCGGTTTCTCACCCGGGATCATGAGCGCCGGTCTCGGGACCGTGCCCGCCGAGCAGACCTACCTCGACATCGGTCAGGGCAACCGCGTCTTCGACTCGCTTTATGACCGGTCGCTTCCGGAGCACGAGGGAGATGCCACGCGATGGTGGCGCGAAGTGGTCGAACGAGCCGAATCGGCTCCGGCGGACATCGTCCCCGGCCTGCTCGCGGCGACCTTGAGCGATGCAAGTCCGGCGGCGCGACTGGAAGTTCGAAGATCCTCGCTACGGCGGCCGCCGCGCCAACCGGATGTGCTCACGATCGCGATTGCGCGGCCGACCGGCCGGTCGGATGCTCCGCTGCCGATCGGGATCGCCGGCCGCGGGTTCGACGGCAACCTCACCTCCGACAGCACCCGGATGGACGGGTACGTCCTCTCGACCGACGTGGCACCGACGATTCTCAGTCATTTCGGGGTCGGGATTCCGCCCGAGATGTCGGGGCAGCCGATCCGGAGCAAGGGGGCGGTCGATCCTGCCGAGATCGAAGCGCTGGGCGCGCGGATGGAGGTGATCTCCTCGCGGCGCGGACCGGTGATCGGGCTGCCGATCGCCGCCTGGCTGCTGCTCACCCTGGGCGCTGCCCTGATCGGCGGTGTGGGCTTGGCCCGGCGAGCCGTCCGCGTGCTCGGGCTGAGCGTCGTCTCCCTGCCGCTTCTCCTCTTGGCTGGGGCGGCACTGGAGCTGGCGGAGGCGTCCGAAGCCCTCTTGGTCGGGTTCGGAGCGCCGGCGCTGGCGATGGTGACGCTCGCGTTGCTGCCCGGTTACCGGGCTCTGGCCGTCGCCTCGGCCGTGACCGTCCTCGCTTACGCGGCCGACGTCGTCGCCGGTTCGCCTTTGACCTCGCTGTCGCTGCTCGGCCCGAATCCGGGGCTCGGGGTCCGCTTCTACGGGATCGGCAACGAGCTCGAGGCGTTGCTCGCGGTGCTGGTGGTCGCCGGCACCGGGGCGGGCTTGGCCGGCTTCGCGGCACGGACGTCGGTGCGCACGGCGGCGGTCGCCTTCGTCGTCTCGGGTCTTCTCGCGGCGTTTGTCTTCGCGGCCGGCCGTTTCGGTGCCGACGTCGGCGCTGCCATCGTCTTCCCGGTCGGCGCCGCGGTGGCTGCGGCTGCGGTCGCCGGTCGCGGCAGATGGCCTTTGGCGCTGGCGGCAATCGCGGCGCCGGTCGCGGTTCTTGCTCTGCTCGCTCTGGTCGACCTGCTCAGCGGCGCCAACGCCCACCTCACCCGCTCGGTCCTCGATGCCGGGGGGTTCGGCGACCTGGCGGACGTCGCCCAGCGTCGCCTGCAGCTCTCGGTCCGCAGCTTCGGCCGGCCGGTCCTGCTCGTGTTCCTACCCGTGGTTCTCGGGCTCGGGGTGCTGGCGTACCTGCGGCGCGATCGGCTGCGGGCCTGGCTGGCGGACGCGCCGGCGCTGCGCGCCGGGCTGCTCGGCGCCCTGGCGGCAACCGTCCTCGGCACCCTCGCCAACGACTCCGGTGCGCTGCTGCTCGAGATCGGCGCGGCCTACCTGCTCGTCTTCGTCGGCTACGCATGGGCCGAGAATCACGCCAGTTCCGCGCGAAGCGCGGACTAAGACGAAAAGTTACAATTCGTGCGCCACACGTATGGACTTTCCGGCTACGTTGGAGGAATGAAGGCGATGAGATCCACCTGGACCGATTCCCGCTTGGACGACTTGAACGGGCGGGTGGGCGAAATCAGGGAAGACGTCCGCGACGTGAGGAGTGAAATCGGCGGTCTCAAGCGGACCATGATCCAGATCGGCGGCGGTCTGATCGGCACGCTCGTCGTCGGCATGCTCGGCCTCATCGGCACCCAGCTTTAGCTCCAACCACGGCACATCCCACGGCCATGGGGGGGACCGTCTCATGCCCTACCCTTAGTCGTCCGTGCGCATAGGTCTCGTCTCGCCATATTCCTGGTCTTACCAGGGGGGCGTGAACCGGCACGTTGAGGCCCTCGCCGAGGAGTTTCTCGGTCGAGGCCACGATGTCCGCGTCCTTGCCCCCGTCGACCCGCCCGGGAGGGTCAGCCGAGCCCTGCACCGAGCACCGGCCGAACGGTTGCAACTGCCCGATTACCTGATCCCGCTTGGGCGCACCATGGGGTTCGGCGCCAACGGCTCCACCTCCAACCTGGCGCCGTTTCCGGCCGGCGGCGTGGTCGCCCCGCGACGCCACGTCCGCAGCGGTGATTTCGACGTGATCCACGTCCACGAGCCGGTGGTGCCCCTGGTCGGCTGGAACGCCACCCTCGGCGCCCACGATCCGGTGGTCGGCACCTTCCACACCTACTCGACCAAGCCGGTGCCGAACTACATCGCCAACGCGCTCGGTGCCCGGCGGGTCTTCAACCGGCTGTCGGCCAGGATCGCCGTCTCCGAGGCGGCCGCCTGGACCGGTCGCCGCTGGTACGGCGGCGAGTACACGATCGTCCCCAACGGCGTCGACGTCGACGCCGCCCCGGAGGAGCCGAAGCCGGCGGGGCCGGAGCTGCGGATCCTCTTCGTCGGCCGCGCGGACGAGCGCAAGGGGCTGCCGATCCTGCTCACCGCCTTCAACGCGCTCGTCGAGCACGTTCCCTGCCGCCTGACCGTGATCGGCACCGACCGCGAGGAGGTGCTCCGCTACATCGCCGACCCGGAGCTTCTGCAGTGGGTGGATATCCGCGGTCGCGTTTCGCGCGAGGACCTCTGGAAGGAGCTCCACCGCGCCGACCTCCTCTGTGCGCCCTCGCTCTCGGGCGAGAGCTTCGGGATGGTCCTGACCGAGGCCTTTGCCGCCGGGACCCCGGTGATCGCTTCGGCGATCGCCGGCTACAGCGACGTCGTCAGCGACGGGGTCGACGGCCTGCTCGTTCCGCCTGGAGATCCCCAGCGCCTGGCGGAGGAGCTGCAGCGGGTCCACTACGAGCGGGAGCGGCTGCAGGCGATGGGGGAAGCTGCGCGCCGCAGCGCCCAGCGCTACGCCTGGCCGCGGGTCGCCGACCAGGTCACCGCCGTCTACGAGCGGGCGATCGAGGCGCCGAAACCGGTGACCGCCGGCGAGAAGGTCGCCCACTGGGCCGGCCTGCGATCGGCCGACGGCCACCCCAAGCGCCCCGCCGAGCGCCTCCCCTCGCTCGACCCGCCGCTCGCCCGGTCAGGCAGCAAAGGCCGCGCCGTCGCCCGCCGCCTCGGGCTCGCCGTGGCCGGGATCATGGGGGTCGGGCTGACCTTGCTGGCCGCCCAGAAGATCGGCATCGACAACGTCGTCAAAAGCATCGTCCGCTCCAACCTGACCTGGGTCCTGATCGCCTGCGCCCTGATGGCGAGCTCACTCTTCTTCCGCGCCGCCTCCTGGTACTGGATCGCCCGCGCCGCCCTGCCGAACCGGCCCGTGCGCCGGCGCGACGTCACCTCGGCGACGATGATCGGGGTGCTGATGTCGGCGACCCTGCCCGCCCGCCTGGGGGAGCCGGCGCGCGCGCTGACGCTTGCGCGACGCACCGGCCGCATGCGCGAAACCTTCCCGGTGCTGCTGGGGACGCTCGTCTCCCAGACGATGCTCAACCTGGTCGCCCTGCTCCTGCTCGGGGTGATCATCGTCTCGACCACGCCGCTCTTCCACTCGGGGACCAAGCAGATCTTCCTCTTCAGCCTCGTGCCCGTGATCATCCTGCTCGTTGTCCTGCTGGCGCCGCTGCTGATGCGCCGCAACGGCAACGGCCGCCTGGCGCGCCTCGGCGGGGCGATCCACCGGGCGCTGGTCCAGGTCCGCGCCGGCCTCGCGGTCTTCCGCGACCCCCGCCACGGCACCGCCGCGGCCGCGGCGCAGCTGGGGGCGTGGGCCATCCAGTTGGCTGCCTGCTGGGCACTGCTCTACGCGCTCGGGCTCGATGGCAAGGCCGGCATCGGTGCCGCCGCCGCGGTTCTCTTCGCGGTCAACGTCACCGCTGTGGTGCCGGCGACGCCCTCGAACATCGGCGTCTTCCAGCTGGCGGTGATCAGCGTCCTCCACACCGGCTTCAACGTCAGCACCGCCGACGCCCTCGCCTACGGCGTGATCCTGCAGGCGGTTGAGATCGCCACCGCCGTCGCCCTGGGCCTGCCGGCCCTGGTCCGCGAGGGCCTGACCTGGAGCGACCTGCGTATGCAGGCGATCTCTACCGCACCGGTGCGACTCGAGCCGAAGCCCCCCGCCCGCAGAGAGCAGCGAAGTCGCGCGCGTGTATAAAAATCTTCTCGATTTTTAAAAAATATTAGAGTTTTCTAGCAGAATGCCGGAGTATTGCTTCGGTAGCCCTCATAAAGGACACCCGGGCGGGCGCTCGCGTGCTGGGCTTGTTCGAAAACCCGCTCAACGTGAAGGTCCTGCGCGCGCATGTTGAAGGTCCGCTGCGACTAGCTGAGCTACAAGAGCTCGTCGCCTGGTCGGCGGAGGCCACGGTCCGCGGCTCGATCAAAAACCTTCAGGAGTGTGGCGGCCTGGTGAAGCAGCCCGCCGAGGGGAAGAGCAACGCCGTTGCCACCGCACTGGGGCCGGCCGGAAAGGACTTGCTCGTCGTCGCCGATGTACTGGAGGGGTGGCTGAGCGAGTGCCCAGCCAAATCAATCGACCTCGGTGGGGGGCATGCCGCGGTGGCGGTCAAGGCGCTGGCCGGCGGATGGAGCTCGAGCCTAATACGGGCGCTGGCTACCAGCCCCTTGACTCTCACCGAGTTGAGCGAGCAGATCCCGGAGATCAGCTATCCGGCACTCGAACGGCGCATCGGCTGGATGCGGACCACGGGGCAGCTGGACGCCCTGCCGAAGCAGCCTCGCGGGACTCCCTACGTTCCGACGAGATGGTTGCGCCGCGCGATCACCCCTTTGGCAATGGCGATGCGCTGCGAACGGCGTCACATGGATGACAATCCGCCGATCACCGACGTCGAGGCAGAGGCTGCCTTTCTGCTCTCTCTGCCGATGGCGCCGCTGCCAGCGGGGCGCCGCGGTGACTGCACCTTGGCTGTGCAGACCGATGCGACCGAGTTCGACGAAGGTCGACCTCTCGCTGGAGTCAACATCGAGTTGCAGGCCGATGGATCCACCTCTTGGTCGGTTGGCCTGATGGCCAAACCGCAAACTTGGGCCGTCGGAACTGCAGAGGACTGGCTGAACGCGATGCTGGACGGGCGCTTCGAGACTCTCCGCATCGGGGGAGCGGATCCCCAGTTTGCCGCTGACGTCATCAATGCAATGCGTTACGCGGTGTTTATCAACTGACCGACTACGCGGCCTCACGGGCGCGAATTTTCAGCGCACGGCAATTTGCAGGGAATTTAGACACTTACTCCACTTGTAATTTATCCCCGGGATGCGCTACTTGACCGCTAAAGGAACTTTCGGGTATTCCTTTTGGCTGAAAGAAGGGGCCCCGGCAAGACGATTGCCGAGACCCCGTCAAGCAGTCCTACCCGGCCAGTCCTCGAAGACATCCGGGAGGGCATTCTCAAGGAGAATAACGATGTTCAAGAAGATGCTATTGCTGGCCAGCATGGCGCTGGCAGCTTCCGCCGTCGCGATCCCTGCGGTTGCATCGGCCGAAGAATGGGGCCATGAAGGCAACCCGATCGAAGCGCCGGTCACGATTCACCTGACTGGAAACATCAAATTCGAACAGACAGGTCCAGGATCTCCCAGTATGAGCTGTCCGGTCACAGCCAACATTAAACTGACACCGGGAACGACCGGTCACGTGACCAATTTCGGAGTTACCAACACCGCGGGATGCACCGGTGGCGGTGCTCTCGCTGGCTGCCAGGTGGAATCGGTCACCTCTACGGCTTCTGAAGCCAGTCCTTGGTCCGCCACGCTTTCGGGTGGTGCCGTCGGAATCAATGGCTTCGATGTCACCAATGTCTACAAAAAAGCGGAAACCTGTCCCGTTGCAGGCTCCACAGTCATTGACGGCGGTGCCGGTCAAGAAGCGATCGCAACGCCGACAGAAGGAAAACTCTGTCACTTCGTGATCAGCGGTACCGCTGCGGGCAGCGTTGACCTGAGCGGAACACTGACCGCGACAACCTGCACATACGAAATCATCTAATAAAGATTTCCCAATGTTTAACCGGGGCCGCAAAGACAGCGGCCCCGGTTATCCAGGTGCAGGCGATTGGTGGACGCAGAATGGCGCGCACGCAAAAATACCTTGACACGTACGGGGCTGTTCCTTAATCTGGGCCGGTCCAATTAAGGGAGAGGCTGCCTGCTTACGGTCGTAACAGGCGCAGAGGGGGAAATCTTGAGGGGATACTCAGTTACTCGATCGCCGATTGGTGTTGCTCTGACCTTCGCCGCTGTGGCAGTGGCCCTGGTCATACTGACGCCGCCAGCTGCGCTCGCCGTCTGCTCGAACGAAGAGGTCCGCCAGCAGCAAGGCTCGTCTTATCTGCCCAGCTGTATGGCGTTGGAGTTGGTAAGCCCTGGGGGCAAGCTGGGAGCAAGCGCCATCCTGCCGGGCATTTCCGCTGACGGTAATCGCCTGATCTTCAGGGCTAAAGCCGCCCTGGCAGATACCCCCGGCTTCGAGGAACCGGCGGGAGGGGACTGGTATGTGGCCAGTCGCGAAGCCTCGGGCTGGCTCACCGCGCCCACCTCCAGTCCAACGGCCCTTAATACCACGACCCTGCCTGAACGCTACGTCTTTTCCCCGAATCTCGACCGATGGTTTTCGATTCAAAGCACCAATAGTCAAAAACAGGTCGGAAAATTCACCGTCTATGAAGCGAATCTAGAAAAGGAATGGATCTCCCGCTCCCCACTGCTGTCTCCACTGGATCTGTTGAATGCCAGCGAAATCGTGAACGGGGCTCGCTTCGATGGGATTTCGGAGGATCTCTCTCACATCGTCCTCAGGCCCGGTCTTTCTAATAAAGCTACGGAGGTTGCCTATCTCTCGTCCGATCCCAGGCCGACGGGAGTCGATCTGCGGGCACGGAATCAGTACGTACTCGGATCTGATCCCTCGGGCTCTTCGTCGCTCCAATTGCTAGCCCGGGACGAGGTCGGGCCCGATGCGGGCAAGGTTTGGGGGGCAAACTGTGGGGCATGGCTCGGCGGTGGAGTCGTCAGTAACGAGCGGGGAGGTAGGAACCAGGGGGCGATCTCTAAAGACGGCACGAGGATTTATTTCTCTGCGCGTGTCGGTCAGCCCCAGGCATTGCCTAACGAACCGGCGAGGCCCGGTTGCATCACGACCGCGAGCGGGGCAGCGTCTCTCGCTAGTGGCTCGAACGTGCTCGAAAATGTGGTTACCGCCAAAGGCACCGGTACCGCCACGGAAGGCTCCAACGAGATCACTGCCGTGAATACCGCCAGCGGCGCCTTCCTGGTGGGGCAGACGATCACGATCTCAGGTGTCACCGTCGCACCAGGGACGACTATCACGGCCATTTCGGGCTCTTCGCTGTCCCTTTCCAACCCCGTCACGGCTGGGAGCGGCACGGGGAAAGGTCTCGAGGCCGGAGCGCTGCCCTTTGCCGCTGGCCAGCGAATCAGTGGCCCTGGCATTCCTTCTGGCACGACCGTTATAGCTGTAAACGGACAGAGCCTGACGCTGTCTGCTGCCGCTACTACGACTGAAACTGGCGTCTCTATATCGGCTCCTGCCAACCCGATTCGCATTCTCACGCGGGAAGAGGTGGCGGGAGGCATCGAGATCTCCGAAGCAATTGCGACGGAGTGCGCGCGTATTTCACCGCCATGTAGTCCGGCTGATGGAGACGATTACTTCGAAGGAGCCTCCTCCGACGGCTCAAAGATCTACTTCACTACTACCCGACAGCTTGCCGACTCCGATACGGACACGGGCAGTCAGTGCTCAAGCGCCTCTGGCGCCGAAGGTTGCGATCTCTACCTCTATGACGCCGCCAAGCCTGTGGGCAATCGGCTCACTCAGGTGTCGACGGGCGAAGCGACTGCATCCCACCCTGTCCCTGGGTCGGGCGCAGGCGTACTCAAAAGCATTCCGGCTGTATCCGGCGATGGATCGCATGTCTATTTCGTCGCTGCGGGCTCACTCACCACCGAACCCAACGCCGCTGGCGCGCTGCCGGTTGCAGGACAGCCGAATCTCTATGTGTATGAGCCGGCCGATGACCGCACTGCATTCATCGGCACGCTAGTTCCAGCGGATGGAGGCGTCTCTTATCTCGGGTTGGACAGCAGCACCGGAGGTGTGAGTACGGCGTTGCCTCGCAAGGGGGATGGTCACATTCTGGTCATTCAGTCCAATGCGCCGCTGACCAATGACGACGGCGACGGCATTCACACGGACATTTTTCGCTACGACAGTGACGGCGGCAATCTCCTCAGGGTCTCAAAGGCGGCCCCGGGCGGGACCGACAACGGCGCCTTCGACGCATTCGCCAGCGCTCTACGGTGGGCGAGTGAAGATGGCACGAGCATCGTGTTTACCTCCACTGAGCCGCTAGCGCCAGCCGACATTGATGGGGAAGAAAATCCCTTCCTCTGGAGACTTGACAATGGCAACGAGGAACTGACGCACCTCCCCGGTACCGGCGTCCCGGGGGCCAATAGAGGGACGATCCAGCCCGCGGTTTCACTCGATGGCAGTGAGGTCGCATTTGTCAGCAGTAGGGCCCTGCTACCCGCTGACGGTGACACTGCTGCGGATGTCTACGTGGCCCGTGTAGGGGGTGGTTTCCTCAGCCCTGCTGCCGCTCCAGTTTGCCTGGGCGAAGCCTGCCTGAGTCCTCCGCTGCCTGCTCCCGCACAACCTGCTCCCGGAAGCAGCACGATCTCGAGTAGCGGGAATGTCGTGATGAGGTGTAGCGCACAAAAGAGACGAAAAACCCATAAGAACAAGCAGAAGAAGAAGGGCCAGAAGAAACGGCAGAGCCCTAAGCGAACCTGCGTCGCCGTGCGAGGTGGCAAATGAGAGAGGGCTCAAACATCAATACCGAACAGTCGATCCTCTTTCAGAAGGAGATTTCGAAGGTGCCACTTCGCTCACTTAGCTCTGCTGCTCTGCTGCTCTGCTGTCTCCTTACTTTGGTCTTCACGGCTCCAGCTGTCGCTGCGCCGAGTCTCGGGGTAACGCTCACCCATGACCCGGTGACGATGCCGCGCAATGACGAACAGCTGACCTACCTGGCCAAGGTCCGGAACACTGCTTCAAGCAATCCCGTCCCAGGCGATTCGCTCGGTTGTGATCCGAATGGCACGAAATGGTTCAATGTCGCAAGCCCGGCGACCGACTTCACCTTCAAATGGCTGCGAGACGGGAATTACTCAAGTCCGGTGGCGGAAACGTCAGGGGGGAGCACTTCGACCTATGTCGTCGTTCCTGCTGATGCCGGTCACTCGATAGCTTGCGTGGTTTCCAGCGCCAACGCCGGTGCGGCGGCGGCATATGCGACTACGCCGGTTGTCGTCGACCCTGTTCCCGCATCCGCACCTCCGCGCTACTCGGGACCGGTCACCGGAAATCCAAGGCCGCTCGTAAGCAACGCCAACGGAGGCTTGGGGGCCGCAGGTGTCCGCTTCTGCTCCCCAGGGCCGACTTGGTCCGGCCCTTCGTTGGCAACCGCCAACTCGACCTCCGGCTCAAACGAGTTGACCTCCGTATCTGGGGGCTTTCCCTTCGCAGTGGGGCAGGAGGTCGTCGTGCCCGGCGCCCCTGCGGGCTCGACTATCACCGCTGTGGGGGCGGGAACCCTCACGTTGTCGGCTGCTATCGGGGCTGGTTCGGGCGCTGAAGGAGTCGCCGTTTCTGCCATCAGCTCAGGGACCGTCACCACCACCACCGGCTCCAATGTGATCACGTCGCTTATCTCCGCTGCCGGAACCGGTACGACCACCTCGGGCTCAACTGCGGTGACCGCCCTCAACATGACGTCTGGACGCTGGGTGGTGGGCCTGCCTGTCACCGGACCCGGCATTCCTGCGGGGACCACCGTAGCTGCCACCAGCGGCACCGGACTGACGCTGTCACAGCCGGCGACGGCCAGCGCGGCGGGCGTTTTCATCTTCTCCGAAGGCCCGCTCCCCTTCGCTCAAGGCCAAGAAATATCCGGGCCTGGGATCCCTGTCGGCACCACCGTCACTGCTGTCGGTTCGGGCAGCTTGACGTTGTCGAATCCAGCAACGGCTTCCGCCACCGCGGTCGGCGTCACTGCCACCGCCGCCGGGAAGTGGTCCTTTCAGTGGCTGCGCAACGCACAGCCGATCACCGGCGCGACTTCTGCCTCGCACCCGCTGAGCATTACGGGAACTGCCACCACCACGGCGGGTTCCAACCAACTGACCCTGGTCGCGACTGCGCGGGGGACGGGGGTCCTCAGTTCCGGATCGACGGCAGTCACCAACGTTGCCACTCTTACTGGCAGCTTCCTTCCCGGTCAGGAAGTAACCGGTATAGGCATTCCCGATGGAACCACGGTCGTTTCGATCGGCTCGGAATCGTTGGAACTCTCGGCCGCCGCAACCGCCTCAGGGAGCCAGGAGCTCACTGCAGGCGCTCAGCCCTTTGCTGCTGGGCAGAAAATCAACGGAGCAGGTATCCCTGCTGGCACCACCGTCACCGCCGTCAGCGGTCGAACCGTCACGATCTCGGCGAATGCCACGGCTTCCGCAGTTGGAGTTGCTGTTGCGGCGGGACCCGATATCGCCACTCAGCTGCAGTGCGCGGTAATCGGGATGACGGGCGGTGGCGGTCCCCCAAGTGGAGGAAGCGCAATCGCCATCTCCAATACCAGCTTGGTCCCGACGGTCACTCCGGCTGGCCCTAACAACAACAAATCCAACCAAACCGAAATGCCGCAGCTGGCGTTTGGTAATTCCACGACCGGTCCGGTCACGCTCGAATTCAACCTTCCTCCCGGAGAGGACGTCAGCCTCTACAGCTTCGCAGCCCCGTCGTGGGTCTGCAATGGTCTTCCCCTCGGTGATCAGCCGACGAAGGTCGTCTGCGAACGGCAAGGGGAGCTGAAACCCGGGGAGGAGTCATCGGTGACGGTGCGCCTCGTAGTCGGCCCGTCTTCACCCGACAGTTTGATCGCCAAAGCGGAAGCGTTCGGCGGTGGTGCTGCGGTGCCCGGCGTGGCCGAAGACACGTTCGAGTTCGGTCCACCGACTCCCTTTGAGATCTCTTCCTTCGTCACTAAAGCGAGCGATGCGCTCGGGAATGACTACACCCAGGCGGGGGGCCACCCAACCTCCGTTTCCGCGAGGTTCACTATTCCAACCAGGCACCTTCCCTCTGGCCTACCAACCGGTGTCGAGAACGTGCGAAACATCATCACCGATGCACCACCTGGTTTCGTCGGAAATCCAGAGGCAGTCCCGGAGGTGTGTGCCTCGATGGCAGCGGTGGTCGAAGACGAATTTGCTGACCCCGCATGTCCACGGCCGAGCATCGTAGGAAGCGTGGATCTGGAATCGCAAGTAACCGGTATCACCCCCCACGAGTACGACGGGTTAGCGCTTTACAGCATCAAGCCCGACCGTGGCTCCCCGGCTCAGTTCGGCTTCGTAGTCAAAGTTCTGGGCTTCTACACTCCAATCGCGCTGAAGCCACGACTCCGCCCGGAGGAAGGGTATGCGGTCAGCATCGAGGCGCCCCAGGTGGGCAAGACCGTGGTTCCAAAGTTGGTTTCGGTCAACCTATGTAGTTACGGCGTGGAGATATTGGGGGCAGGACCGCTTTGGGAAGGGGCGCCGAAAGTATCCGGCTGCCTGAAGGCGGATGATCCCGGTGCGAATCCCATTCCTTTCCTCACCAATCCAACGTCCTGCGTTGCGGCTTCATCCGTGACCAAGATCTCGATTGACTCCTGGGAACACCCGGGGGAGTTCAAGAGCACCGAGGCAAGCACCCCCCCGTTGACCGGTTGCGATGACGTTCCCTTCAGTCCGGTCGTCAGCATGCAGCCAACCTCGCATCAAGCTGAGTCTCCAACTGGGCTCGATGTCTCCATCGCGGTTCCAAGCGAAGGGCTCGAATCCCCGATTGGAGTGTCGCAGGCCCATCTGAAAAAAGCGGTAGTCACCTTGCCTAAGGGTATGGCCGTGAATCCGGCCGCCGCAAACGGCCTCGACGCGTGTACTCAGGCACAGCTGGGAATGTCAGACGGGGTGCCCGACGACGATCCGGTCCAGTGCCCGGCAGCCAGCAAGGTAGGAAGCGCTGAGGTTATTACCCCGATTCTCAGTGCACCGCTCACCGGTTCCGTATTCATAGCGAAGCAGGGAGATAACCCGTTCAAGAGTCTGCTCTCGTTGTATTTGGTCGCTGAATCGGAGGAGCGGGGTATCCGGATAAAGCTTCCCGGCAGGGTGGCTGTCGACCCAGATACGGGCCAGCTCGTGACCACTTTCGACAACAATCCGCAGGCACCGATCTCTTCGATCCGGTTGCATTTCAATAGTGGCAATCGAGCGCCGCTTTTGAATCCGCCCAGCTGTGGCAGCTACGACATCGTCTCTGAATTCGTGCCGTGGTCCGTGGCAGATCCCAATAGCCCCACGAGCGCGGAGATCGCAACCAGGGTTTCGACTTTCCAGGTGACCTCTGGTCCCGGCGGAGGTCCGTGTCCGTCTGGGGGACTCAGCCCTAGGCTTGAGGCCGGGGTGGTCAACCCGATTGCGGGCTCCACCAGCCCGTTCGTGGTGAGTCTCACCCGTAAAGAGGGCACGCAGCGCTTCAGCGGGCTCGATCTGACTCTTCCGCCGGGTCTCGCTGCCTATCTCAAGGGAATCCCTTATTGCCCGGACGTTGCTTTGGCTTCGGTCCCTTCCGGGGAAGGAACTGGTGCGGCTGAGTTGGCTATCCCATCCTGCCCTGCTGCGAGCCAGATCGGCTCGGTGTCGGTCGGAGTTGGAGGAGGCTCGAGCCCCTTCTACGTCAACACCGCCAAGGCCTACCTAGCGGGACCCTACAAAGGAGCTCCCCTCAGCATCGCTGTGGTAGCGCCGGCTGTGGCGGGGCCATTCGATCTTGGCAGCGTGGTGATCCGCAGTGGCGCTTATGTCAATTCCAAGACCGCTCAGATCACCGTAAAATCGGATCCGATACCGACGATCTTGCACGGCATTCCGCTGAATGTCAGTGATGTCCGGATTGCCATTGATAGGCCGAGCTTCATCGTGGCGCCCACCAATTGTGAACCGATGTCAGTTTCTGCCCGAGTCCGAGGGGAGAAAGGAGACACCGCAGATGCCTCCAATCGCTTCCAGGTCGGCGACTGCGGCAACCTCGGCTTCAAGCCCAACCTGAAGATCCAGCTCAAGGGGGGCACCAGGCGCGACAAGTACCAGCAGCTGACCGCGACCCTGACGGCGCGGCCGGGTGATGCGAACATCGCCGGGGCGTCGGTGCGGTTCCCGCAGTCGATATTCCTCGCTCAGGAGCACATCGGGACGGTCTGTACGCGGGTCCAGTTCGCGGCGGACAGCTGCCCGCCGCGGTCCGTCTACGGATACGCGGAAGCGGTGACCCCGCTGCTCGACCAGCCGCTGGTGGGCCCCGTGTATCTGCGCTCGTCGGACAACGTGCTGCCTGATCTGGTCGCCGCCCTGCGGGGGCCGGACAGCCAGCCGATCGAGGTCGAGCTCGTGGGCCGGACGGATTCCAAGAACCGCGGGCTCAGGAATACCTTCGACGTGGTCCCGGATGCGCCGGTCAGCAAATTCACGCTGCGGATGTTGGGAGGCAAGAAGAGCCTCCTTGTGACCTCCCGCAATATCTGCCTCCGCAAGGAACGGGCAGTCGTGAAGATGCGCGGCCAGAACGGGATGACGAGGGACTTCCGTCCCGTCATCCAGGCCGCCTGTAAGAAACAAAAGAAGGCTCTGCGGGCCAAAAAACGGCGCTGAGTGGGCGGATTCGCCGTCGACATCACTAATTCGACGCTGAATGTTTAAAAAACTTAGCGTTTTCTTTTAGGATTCACAGCGGAGGCGTGCCGCCACCGATCCCAGGCCGGCACTACTCAGACACGGGGAGGCGTGCGGCCGGCGCCATTCCATCCACGGGCAGCCGGCCCGCCTTTCCGTCGCCACTTCTTCATAGCCGGATCGACAAGGTTCCTTGACCCGTCTGCAGTAATGTGCATAGAGTCGAGCATTCGGCCAAACACTCACGCGAACTGGGGGAAAGGGAGCCGTGAGATACAACTCAGCAGTGCTTGAGAGGGTCGCGCAGCGCTTTCGGCGCGATATGTGGGACTCGGTAGTTCCGGAAGCAGTTTCCGAATCAGGGGTGGAAGTCGAGAGGTTCGGCCCGGTGCAGGCGACCGCCTTCGGCGACCTGCCCGAGGTGCCTCTGCTGCAGCAGATCCAGGGAGCGGCGGAGCCCGGCGCGATCGACGATGGCCACCTGGCCGCGGCGGTCGAATGGATGCGGGCTCGCGAAGTCGACTACCGGATTCCGGTGGCCGGCGGCAGGCCCGGCGCCGAGGAGGCGGAAGCCTGGCTCGGCGACCGCGGCTACGAGCGCGGCGGGGGCTGGGTAAAACTGGTCCGCGACGGCTCACCGCCCGACTTCCTCGTCGATCCCGACATCCTCATCTACCACCTCGGTGAAGACGAAGCGGAAGGCGAAGGACTGAGCACGATCGCCGCCGAAGCGCTGGAGATGCCGCTGGTGGCGGGAACGCTGTTCTTCTCGCTGCCGCAGCAGGACGGGTGGCATTGCTACACCGCCGCCCTCGGCCCGGAAGAGGTGCCGGTGTCCACCGCATCGATGCTGATCGTCGACGGTGTGGCCCAGCTCGGCGCCGGGACCACGCTGGCGCACGCACGGGGCCGTGGATGCAAC
>Ga0190271_10001058_pt1 | contig 15200 bp, 7 predicted proteins | sample Popmic356T_FD_133747 | JGI IMG/M metagenome (GOLD analysis project Ga0190271, IMG submission 133747) | Populus adjacent soil microbial communities from riparian zone of Weber River, Utah, USA - 356 T | ecosystem: Environmental > Terrestrial > Soil > Riparian zone | place: USA: Utah | collected...
CAGATGGAGGCGCGTACTGATCCTGCGATGGCCCAGGCCCAGGTCTTTCTGAACGGACTCTGGCGCGCATCGTCGCCGAGCGGTCCGGTCTTCGATCCCGCTGTGAATCTCGTTTACGCGGATCGCGTCCGATTCCGCCAACCCGGCGATGCATCGCTGGGGCTGTCCGCTCATGTCGATGCGGGATCTATCGATCGCTGGATCGATCCGGCCTATCACGGCAAGGTGTATCGCCACGTGTATGGCGGCAATCTCGAAAAGTACGACCCTTTTGAAGCCTGGGGTCGTACCGAGATTCAGGAGATTCCATCGGCTGCCGTGTGCCGCATGTTCCGGACGTTTCAAGGCTGGACGGCATTGACCCGGCAAGGCCCCAACGACGGAACACTTCAGTTATTGCCAATCGCTGATGCAATGACGTGGATACTGCTGCGCGCGCTCCAGGACGACGTGCCGGAAGACGAGCTGTGCGGCGCTGCCGCCTGTCGCGCGATGGTGATCAATAAGGAGTACCACCAGCTCTTGCTGGAAGGCTACGGTTCCATTCCGCTCATGCAGCCGGGAGACGCCATCTTCTGGCATCCCGATGTCCTCCATGGAGTCGAGGACGCACACCGCGGCACCGGGTATTCGAGCGTCATGTATATCGCGCCCGCACCCGATTGCGCCAAGAATCGCGAGTTCGCAGAAATTCAGAAGGCCGCATTCGAAGGCGGGTTGTCATCACCAGACTTCGCTCCGGATGACTTTGAGGTCGACTTCAAAGGTCGCTTCACGCGCGCCGACCTCAGCCCTCTCGGACTGCGCGTGATGGGGTACTGATGGCGGCTAAACACACAATCGGTGTTCCGTATCCTGAGGTCCTCACGCCGCGGCCGTCGACAGGCGCGCATGAAACCGACTCAGCATGCGCGGAATGTCCGGCTCGACGTCGAAGAAATGTTTGAAGGCCAATGCGGCTTGATAAACGGCCATGCCGCTGCCGTCGAGTGTGCGGCAACCCTGTCGCCGAGCTACTGCAAGTAGCTCGGTAGTCAGTGGCACGTACACGATCTCCGCGACCCAAAGCGGCGGCCGGAGAGAATCTGCCGGGATCGCAAGACCCGGATGCTTTCGCATGCCTGTTGGCGTGGCGTGCACCAGCCCCTGCGTGTTCGCAAGCGCCGTGGACAGATCGTGGCAGACCCGGATCTCACGCGAAGCAAACAGTTCCGCGAGCCGACCCGATAGCGCGGTCGCGCGGGACACGTCCGTATCATGGATGGTGAGTTTCTTCGATCCCAGCGTCAGCATGGCGTAACCAACCGCCGCGCCCGCGCCACCCGCCCCGACGAGCACAATGTCGTCTCTTTGGGCTTCGGACATGTCTCGCTTGAAGCTCTCGGCGAAGCCCCACCAGTCAGTGTTGTGACCAATTCTCTTCCCGTTGCTGAAGAGCACGGTGTTCACCGAGTGCAGTGCTCGTGCTTCGGGAGACAGCTCGTGCAGGAGAGGAATCACTGCCTGCTTGGACGGATAGGTGACGTTGACGCCACGAAAGCCGCTCTTCTCCGCCCTGGCGAGGACCGCCTCGAGCCGCGCCGGACCACCAGGAATCAGATCGAAGTCGAAGAGCTCGTAACCGATCTGGAGCCCGTGACCTTTGCCTTCTTCGATGTGCATCGAGGGACTGGAGGATTGCTGGATACCCGAGCCAATGAGGCCTGCTTGCAACGCGCGACTGCTCATGCCGAGAACTCGACTCGACGCGCATCGCCTGCCAGTTCCGCAAATTTCTTCGGCGCCACGTCGGTCAGTGCTCAGCGTTGCGCGGGCACGGGCGCCTTGCGCCACGCAATGCGATCCGCCTGATATGAAGCGAGCCATAAATCGCCGCCGACGATCGCCGCCGCCGAAACACCGTTGAAATCCGGATCCGGTTCGGCATACGCCACCAGCGTGAAGTTCATGGAATGGGGATCGAGCTGCGCGACTGTGTAGCCTCGGTGGCAACGCATTTCATCGGCTCGTCCGTTGATGATCTTGCGGATGCCGCCACAGGCGGGCTCGTCATACTGCATACCCGCCAGCAGCAGCTTGCCGTCATCCCAATGGATATTGTCCGGCATGAAACCGGGCGCGACGGCGCGCCGCAGGGGACGCGATGGGTCGGCACGCGAGAAAACCACGACTGATCGCCATCCGAATGCGATTACGAAAAATTCCGTGTCATCGCGCGATGTCTCGAGCCCGTTGTTCCCGGGCAGTTCGGTACCCGGCAGAAGTCGAAAGGAATCTTCGCCGGGCTTCCACGAATACACGGCGCCAGTGATCTCTCCGCGCCAGAAGTCCGTGATCGTTCTGCCCGGATGCGTCAGGACGGAGACGAGGATGGTTCCGTCCGAGAATGTCGCAACGCTGTTGGCGACAAGACCCGGTGGCATGAGGACGCATCCGCTCCACGTGAACCGCGGTTCGTTGGTTCGCGTATCCACGGAAAAGATTTCGACGCTCTCGCGGCCTCCGTGATTGACGACATGAAGCCTGGATAGTGACTCGCCCAGGTCGCGGATGCTCAATCCCTGCGTGCTGAAGGTGGCGGAGTCGGGTGGCGTGTCGCACTGATGCCAGCCCCGCCTTTCGTTCGCACCGGACGATTGGAAAGTCAATGACCGCATGGTCTGCGCGACGCTGTCCACCAGCTTGAGCCCTGCGCCATTGCTGAATCCACTGTAGATCAGCCAGCGCGATCCCGGAATTCTAACTACGTCTTCCGGGCGCTGTGCACCGCAAAGGAATTTCAGATTTCCGCGTGGCTCGCAATCTTCGATCCTGGCGCTTCCGGAACGTGAGTCCTCGGCGCCGGTCTTCGAAACGCTGCACGAGGCAACTGCTGCGACTGCCCCGACGAACATTGGAATGGAAGTCACTCGCCATCGACCGGGAATCCGCCTCACTGAATGTGCGCCTCAATGTGAAGATGACGCCAACCGATCCGGTCTGGCAATTGCATCGATGAAGTCGAAGGTCGCGGTAAGCGCCTGCAGGCTGGCGCGGCGCGTGGCCTCCGCGTCTGCGCCAATGAAGCTGTGGTCGACTCCCTTGATGACCAGCAACGTCGCCTTGGTTCCTCTTGATTGCGTCGCTTCATAAAACATCTGCGATTGAGCGACAGGAACCACTTTGTCGAGGTCCCCATGTATGAGCATTGCGGGAGGATCGCTCTTGTCCAGATGGAAAACCGGACTTGCAAGCTCCGCAGTGGATTTGCAATCCGATGGCATACAGCCTAGATATTTTTTGACAGGAGAATTCGCCGGTTGCCCGGCGACACCTGAGAGCGGCGAATTGACGAAGTCAAAAATGCCATACCAGGTCACCAGCCCCTGCACACAATCCGACTGCGCCGCGAGCGGCGATTGCGGATCCGGTGCGAGAGACTCAACCTTGCATGTAGTCGCGGCGAGGGCCGCCAGTTGTCCGCCAGCGGAGCCACCCCAGATGACGACGCTTGTCGGGTCGATGCCAAACCGCGCGCTCTTCGAACGCAGCCAGCGTATCGATGTTTTCACGTCCTGGATTGCGGCTGGAAACGGCGCTTCACCACTCAGCCGATACTCGATCGACGCGACGACATAGCCTTTCGAGGCGAGCAATGCCAGCGTCCCCGGCCAGTTGCCGAACGCGCCCGCGTGACGCGTGTGGCCGGACAGCCAGCCGCCGCCATGTACGTAGATCACGAGGGGCAGTCCGCGCGTAACACTTCCCGTGTTCCGAGGTCGATACAGGTCGAGACGCAAGGGCCGGAAGCCCGGTGGCACTGAATAGATCAGATCCGGCTGGGATTCGACATCGTGTGCGAACGTCACTTTGGGTTCCGGAAACCGATCTTCGAGGACCGGGCTCGCTTCGACAGGAACGTCCGGGACCGCCGCGGCAGCGGCGGCGGAAATCGCCAGCCAGATCATGGCCAAAATCATCTTCATGACGGATACCTCGTGAGCCTGCCGTTTCGTGCGGCGCCTCGCTCAGTCGCGCGGCGCTCTCGGCGTCGGTGCTGGCCCTACGGCACCCGGCGCATTGACGGTCGAAAAGAAATCCATGCGCGACTTGTTGAAGGAAATCGCCTTCACCTCGTTTCCGAATTCGATCAGCAGTTCGCGCCGCGCATCGAATCGCGGCAGATGCAGCTTCTGTGTTTGCGGGCTGCCGCTGCTGGCGAAGGCGATCAGAACCTCGGACATGGTGGCTGCGAGCGCACGGTCCTCGTCATTCCACGCGCGTGTTGGCCGGATGCGGTTGTATGCATCGAGCGTCAGCAGGAAGAACGGTATCTCGCTTGAATGATAAGCACCGGCCGACTGTGGATTGATGTCGGCAATGACCACTCCCGGCGCATACGAGTGTTCGTGGGAATACATGTAGAGGTAGACCGGCTGCCGGCCCTTCTTCATCTGACCGTACGCCCAGCTGCGCATCGAAGTGGCCATGCCGCCGTCACGGGCAGCCTGGGCCCCCACCCTGGAAACGTCCGTGTCCGTCGCTGGATACAGGCGCAGAAAATCAGCACTGCGTTCGCCAAAGTATTTCTCGGCCGCCTGCTGAAATTGCGCCCTGTCCTTTGCCGCGCGCAATTCGTTGGAGCTCTCATCGCGCGTGAATCCAAGCAGCAGCGGCAGGTCGTTCTGCTCGCCGTTGGCAAACGTCTCGCTCGGCTGCGTCGGCATGAAGCGCGCGTCGATGTTGGGGCGGAAGCGCACGGTGCCGGCGGTGCCGCCCAGTTGAAACTCGGCCTGGGCCGCGAGGATGCGATCCGCGGGAATATTTCGCAGGGCTGCCAGAGAGTCGACGCCAAGCACTTTTTGCAGCTCAAGTCCTGATGCCTCCGCCTGCTGTTGTGTCGGTAGTTCGACGCCAGATCGCAGGCCACCACCACTCATGCCCACGATGCGGTGTATCAATCCCTTGGCCATCGGGCTGACCTGCAGACTGAATGCCGAACCGGCGCCAGCGGACTGACCCATCAGCGTTACACGCGTCCGATCACCACCGAAGCGCTCGATGTTTCTCTGGATCCACTGGAGGGCCGCGACCTGGTCTAGATAGCCATAGTTTCCGGAGGCGTGAAAAGGCGACTCCTCCGTCAGCTGCGGATGGGCCATGAAGCCGAACGCACCCAGCCTGTAGCCCACGCTCACGTACACCACGCCTTTCTCCGCGAGTTTCTCGCCGGAGTAATTCGCCATGCTCGCCGAGCCGATCGACAACCCTCCACCGTGAATCCAAAGAATTACCGGTAGGCGCGAGTCCGCTGTCGCGTTCGGAGGGACCCACAGATTGAGATACAGGCAATCTTCGCTGGTCGCTTCTTCTCCGAAATAGTGATTGATGTTGTGAGGACGCAGTATCTGAACGCACTCGGGTGCAAATCGGTCGGCGTTATAAACGCCGCTCCACGGCTTGAGAGGTTGGGGCTCACGCCAGCGCAACGCACCGATGGGGGCCGCGGCATAGGGCACGCCAAAATATCCACGAACACCGGAATCGAGCAGCCTTCCCGCGACCTTGCCGGTGTCGAGGGAAATGGGGTCGCCGGGAGCGGGGCGCTCGACGATTTGCGCGCGAACCCCCGTGCAGCAGGCAAGTGCCGCCACCACGGCGAACGCGCTGACATACGGTGTAAAAAACTTCATGCCATCCCTTTGGTCCGAGCGCAGCGCACCCGCGCGCCTCCCCGAGGCGCGCTGGGAACGTACTGGTTCGTACATTCTATGCCGGGGAAGAGGCGGATGTCTCCCTGGATCATTGACATGTACGAACTAGTACGTTTACCTTGCCACCGCCGTAAGAATCAAGCCGCGGCAGCCCGCGCTCAGGGAAAACAGCGGACGCACGCGCAATTCGTAATGCTCTTGGGGAGGTGCATATGAAGAAGTCACAAGGCAGTTGCCGACTGGCAACCAACTCGGTCCGCGCGTCGGTGAGGGCGGTTCTTTACGGAGGAGTGATCGCTTCTCTAAGCGCATCGGGTGCCGCGTTGGCTGCCGATGCAGATCCGCCAGAGGAGGAACTCGAAGAAGTCATCGTCACCGGGTCGTTGATTCGCAGTCCAAATCAAAGTTCGTCCAGTCCCATCGTTTCGGCTGGCATGGACGATCTGGAGCGGTCGGGTGATGTTTCGCTGATAGCGAATCTGAACCAGATGCCGCAGTTCAACGCACAGTCCGGAGTGTTCAGCGGCGGCCAGGGCACGGGCGGTCGAGTCACTATCAACCTTCGTGGTCTCGGCTCGAACCGCAACCTGGTCCTGCTCGATGGGCGTCGGCTTCCCATGTCGGATATCAACGGTAATGTGGATACAAACGCTATTCCGGAAGCTGCCGTATCTTCACTCGACGTCATCACGGGTGGCGCATCGGCGGTCTATGGCTCCGATGCAATGTCTGGTGTCGTCAATTTTCTGACCGAACCCTTCTTTGATGGAGTGAAGGCGGACATCCAGTATGGCAATTCCAGCCGTGCCGACGTGGAAAAGATGTCGGCATCCCTCGCGCTGGGCTCATCGTTTGCGGACGATCGTGGACAGATCTTCCTGTCGCTCGGCTATACCGACCGCGAAGGTATGTATGGTTCCGAAAGAAGCTTCTTCGAATTCGTCACCCCGTCGTCATTCATCGGCCAAAGTACATTCGTGCCCGCGGCGACCAACCTACCCAACGCGACTGCGGTCAACAACCTGTTTGCCAGTTATGGAGTCGCAACGCCCGTCTCGAACACGTTGAACCTCGGTTTCAATGACGATGGCACGCTGTTCACGCAAACCGGCGCCAGGAACTACCGGGGGCTGACGACCGATGGTTATGCAGTCCTGGCAGGCAATGTCCGCATGCCCGTCGGTCCGCAGTTCCTGCTGGTGAGCCCCACGGACCGCAACTCCCTCCTGACAAAGTTCGACTACGAGGTTGGTGACGCGCTGACGCTTTACGGTCAATTGATGTACGTGGACTCGAAGGTCTACACGGAAAGTGGCGGGAGTCTCACGCAGTTCGGCACGCTCACGACCATACCAGTCACGAATCCGTTCATTCCGACCCACTTGGCCACCTTGCTGGCGTCCCGGCCAACGCCTGGTGCACCGTTTACCTGGAATGGCCGCTACGTCGGCGTGCCCTACAAAGGTTGGGACGAGCAGTACACCACCACGCAATACATCTTCGGCGGAAAGGGCGATCTGCCGATGGGCGATTGGACGTACGACCTCTCCGTCTCGTATGACACCACCGACCACAATCAGACAATGCACCACGCCGTCCTGAAGAGCCGCGTGCAAACATTGCTGAATGCAGCGGACGGCGGTAACTCACTCTGTGCGGGCGGCTTCAATCCGTTTGGCGTCGTCAACAGCTCGGATATATCGCGGCAGTGCCTGGACTACATGACTACCAAGGCCACCAGCACGGAGTATCTCGACCAAACTATCGTGCAAGGCACCATCCAGGGAGAGCTCTTCAAGTTGCCGGCCGGTGAAGTCCGGATGGCGGTGCTGGGCGGCTGGCGCGAGAACACCTACGAGTTCAATCCCGACTCCGACCTGGCGGCGCAGAACATCGAAGCCGTGCTCGCATCGTTGCCTGCGCAAGGCAACATTGACGTCAGCGAAGTTGCTGTGCAGTTCGAAGTTCCAGTGCTCAACAGTCTTACCGCGGGAGCGGCCTACCGCTTCTCGGACTACAGCACAGCGGGCGGCGTGGATGCCTTTTCAGGCGATCTCAAGTGGCGCCCGGTCGATTCACTGCTGATTCGCACGGGTTATCAGCGGGCCGTTCGCGCACCGAATATCGGCGAACTGTTTGCCGCGGCCGTGGGTAGTCAGGTGGCCTTCGGCACACCTCCGGGTGCCATAGGCGACCCCTGTGATGTTCGCTCCAGCGCCCGCACCGGAGCCGGTGGCGCAAGCGTCCGGCAACTCTGCCTGGATCAGGGCATTCCCGCCGCGGTCATCAATACTTATGTTTTCCCGACCACGGCCACGGCAGGTGTATTGAGCGGAAATTCGGAGCTCGAGCCGGAGACAGCCGACACTTACAACATTGGCTTCCAGTGGACGTCAAACTCGGATTCGGGGTTGATGGGCAACATGTCGGTTTCCCTCGACTACTACAACATCGAAATCGACGACGTGATCTCGGTGGTACCGGGGCTCACAACGCTGAGCAAGTGCTACAACCTCGACGGGTCGAATCCGGGCTACGAGAATTCGAACACCTTTTGCCAACTGCTCAACCGCGACTCCAATGGCCTCCTGCAGCTCATCGAAACGCCCTACCTGAACCTGGGCAAGCTCGCGACGGCAGGTGTCGATCTGGACTTCTCGTGGAGTCCGACATTGGACAGCATGGGCATGAATGTCGCGGGCAATTTGTATGTGAGGACCAACGTCAGCTACACGGACTCATTCGAAATACAGACGATTGAGGGCGATCCCATAGTCGATTACGTCCACACGATCTCCGTTGGCAACTCACATCCGCGATGGAAGTCGATGACCGACATCGGCTACCAGAGTGACTCGTTCACTGTGGGCGTGCGCTGGCGATATCTGGAAGAAATGGACGATGTGACAACCATCACGACGCCGGCTACACCGCAATTGGGCACCGAGGTCTACAACACCTATGACTTCTACGGGACCTACTCCCCCTCGGACAAGGTGACGATTCGACTGGGCGTTTCCAACTTCACCGACGAATTGGCGGTTCGAGTCTCGAGTTCGCAGTGGAGCACCGATCCGGCGCTGTACGACCCGACGGGACGGCAGTGGTACCTGGGGATGAGCTTCTCATTGTGAACGAGCGGCCTGGATAGCTGGGAAACCGCCGCCGCGGCGCCGAGAGCGCTGTGCGTTGAAGGCTGTCAGCGGCGGTGGCGTAATCAGCGGCGGATCGTACGATTCCGCATTCCGGACTTCGCGCGAGGGTAGTTTGGCCTCGGCGGCAGAAGATTCTTGCCCGGCGGCTGCGCTTCGTCCATCCTATGCGGGCTCGCCGGGAGCATCCAGTCCGCGGAAATGGGCCAAGCCCACCGGTTACGCGTATCGACAATTCAACCTGACTTCCTGCCCAAGCGTGCGGACCAAGGGCATCCTGGAGGAAAGGTTATGACCACGGTATCCCGGGGGCTGCCCGATCGGCCCCATCTCGATGTCCCGAAGCGCGAAGCCCGCGAGCTCCTCGATCTCTGGCGTAACGGCGATCGCGACGCGCTCGACCGTATCCGCCGCCGACATCCGAAATTCGCCGATGCGGATGACGCGCGCGTTGCCGCGGGCCCGTTTCGACTGAGCGACGCGCAATACGTCATCGCCCGCGAGTACGATCTCGCGCATTGGACCGAGCTGAAACAGCGAATCGCCGCGGACGGCGTCGCCAAGGAGTTGGTGGCCGCGATTCGTGCCGACGATCGCGCTGCCGCCGTTCGGCTCGTCCAGGCGAACCCGGAGGTACTACATATCCCGCTGTGGAACGGCAACTGGGGCCCGCCGATGAGTCACGCGGCGAACATTGGCCGGCTCGAGATCATCAAGGCGATGGCGGCGCTTGGCGCGCGCGACTTTCAGCACGCGTTCGATCGTGCGGTGCTTCAGGGGCAGATCGAGTGCGCGCGTTGGCTCCTCGCCAACGGCGCGCGCATGGAGCCTGGGATCGTGATGGGCGCGTGCGAAACGCTCGATGTCGACGGCATCCGCTTCGCCGCGGAAATGAACGCGCCGTTCACGGATGCGCACGGCGATCGCCTCGCGCCGCTTGCGATGGTCCTCGAGACGTACGGCAGGCATCCTGAGGAGAAGCACGCGATTCTCGAGATCTTCGCGCAACGAGGCTACCGACTACCCGACACGCCGATGATGGCGTTTCATCTCGGCGACCTCGCGCGGCTCGAGGGGCACCTGCGCCGCAATCCGCGTTTGCTCGAGCACCGGTTCACGATCGGCGAGATCTACCCGGCGGAATGCGGTTGCGGCAGGAACGGGCCCGGTCTGCATTGGACGCCTATTGATGGGGCAACTCTTCTGCACCTCGCGGTCGACTTCCGCGAGCAGGAGATGTTCGACTGGCTGCTCGCGCGCGGCGCGGACGTGGACGCGCGCGCCGCTGTCGATCACGACGGTTTCGGCGGACACACGCCGCTGTTCAACGCCGTCGTTTGCGGAGTGGGGCATCGCGCGACGATGACGCGCGCGTTGCTCGAGCGCGGCGCCGCGAAGGACGCACGCGCGAGCTTGCGCAAGTTCCTCGATTGGACCGAAACGCCGCGATGGCACGAAGCCCGCGATGTGACCGCGGCGGAGTGGGGACGCGGGTTTCCAGATCAGGGCTGGGTGAACAAGGAGGCGTTACACCTGCTTGAGTAAGCCGACACTGTCTCACGAGGCGCATTGTCATCAGGGTTCGACCACGACGAACCCGCGCTCACGCAACGCCAGAAGCGGACCGTTCGCGTCAAACAAAGCGTTGAGCGGCACGAGTGCAAACACAGACGAGTGATCGCGCAGTGCGTCCTCCACGGTGCTCACCCAGACTTCCTTGACGGCCTTGGCGCCGCGCTCGAATTCGAGGCGTGTGCGTTCCACCTTGTCCGCAGTTTCGGGAGTGCCCATCTGTTTGAGCAACGATCCATTCATCATGAGCTTCATGAGAAGCCGCTCGCAATCCAGGGCTGGGTCGGGCGGCGGAATTCTTCGCAGCACCTCGATGTCGCCGCTCGCCCAGGCGTTGGCGCGTGTCTTCCTCACTACCAGGTCCTCTTCGAGGCGCGCGAGCGAATTCGCGAAACACTCGGCGTCGTCAAACTCCGCTTCGCGGAATCGCCTGATGACCGCGCGCGGCTTGTCGATCTCAATGGAAACTCTGACTTCCGGCTCCAGAATCTCGACCTTGTGCTTCTTTGCCAGGCGTTGCACCTCCGGCCATACGACGGACCCAGGTTTTGGCGACGACAATCCCGTCTTCGCCATCGCCTGAGAGCGGAGCTCCGACGCTGCGAACGCAGGGCGCATTTTTTCCACGGAGTTTTCGCCACGGAAGATGTACTTCCGCTTGAGCCGTTCCCACTGCTCGTACGCCGCGGGCGTCACCCGGTCCTTCAGTTTGATGCCCTTGGGGTTTTCACGCACGGACAGCAACGCCGGCAATGCAGCCAGCTTGGCGAAGAAGCCCGTCTCGATATCTGTCTCGAGCTCGACCCACCGCACGACGACCTGCGATTCGGTGATGCGCGATTCCACCTCGCGTGAACGCCAGGTCATCTTCGCCGGCAGCGGCGCATGCATGCCCAGGATCCACAGCGTCTTGCCGTCTCGCGCGGCAGACCACAAAGCCGGTCCGGGCTGTTCGCCGGTGACGAGGATCTCCTCGAGGACGGGCGCAGGGTCCGCGGAAGCAGCCGGCTCCTGCGACTGCGCGCCGCTCGATGCGGCAGCAAGAAGCAGCGCGAAGGAAAGAAGGATGCGCATCTGAAACTCCTTGTTGAATGCGATCATTGAATCTGTCACATTCACACTGTGACAGATGCCGATAGGGCGCTGCAAGTGGGCGCTCGTACGTGGCAGCGCGCGATGTGGTGATTGCAAACGCAACAACAGAGCAGCTGCGTGCGAGCGCGGCCCCGGTGATCCATGAGTGTGGATACCCGCCGCAGAAGTGTTATCTGGCAACCCTATCGCGGGAACTTGTCGTCAGTCGCGACGATGTTGTCGCGCGACACGCGGTCGACCAGCTTGTTGTACGGATCGATCCCGCCGAACTCCGGCGCCGCGTCCAGCACGAACTCGAACACGTTCTTCCCGGCCGTCACGGCACGCCGCTCGAGCAGCAGCACGTGATCGTCGCCCTCGGTGGCCTCATCCGGATGCCGGACGAACAGGCCGACATCGATGGCGTAGTCGAGCGGGACCTCCGTCTCCACGCCTTTGCCGCTCGCCTCTAACTTCTTCGCTTCCGCCGACAGGCGAACGTCGAAGCGTCCGTCGCTGCGTTTCGCGACCGAAAGATCGGTCGCCTTCAGGTCGAACAGCACTATCTTCTCGAACAGGTCGGAGATCAGCTTCTCATGCTCCGGGCCCGCCTCCGCTCGCAGGATGCGCAGGAAGTCGGTCGAGCGCGGATACGGCTTGAAGGCATAGGCATGTTCGCGCAGCAGACGCGCCAGAGCGCGATTGACGAGGTCCTCGCCGATATAGTCCTGCAGCGCATACATTACGAGCGAGCCCTTGTTGTAATGAATGTGCATCTGGTTCTCGACGCGATAGAGCGGCAATTCGTTCAGCTTCTCGCGCCTGCGGCCGCGCAGGTATTTGTCGAGTTCGCCCTTCAGGAAGCGCCGGACGTGATGCTCACCGTACTCGCGCTTCATCAGCATCAGCGCTGAATACTGCGCGAAGGTTTCCGACAGCATCGTGGCGCCTTGCATGTTGCCGCCCACCAGTTGACCGAACCACCATTGGTGTCCGACTTCATGCGCCGTAACGTAATAGGGCATGTCGATGCGCTTCGGATCGCGGTTGTCGGAGATGAAGCCGGCGCCTTCCGAGTAGGGGACCGAATTTGGAAAGCCCTGTGCGAAGCTGCCGAAGAATTGCGGAAACTCGAAAATGCGCATCTGCCGATGCTGGAAGGGCGAGAACGCCGCCGAGTCATAGGCGATTGCGTCGCGCATCGCGTCGATCATGCGCGTGACGTTGTAGCGGTGTGCCGGGTGATGAAATACCTGTAGATGCACACCCTCGGCTTCCTCCTCCGTCACCTCGTAGCGTGCCGAGAGGAAGGCGTAGAAGTTGGCTATCGGCGTCTCCATCTTGTAGTGGAAGTAGCGCCGCCCATCCTTTTCCCATTCGCGCTGCAGATTGCCGGGCGCAATGGCAATCTGATCGGCGGACGTGGACACGGTCGCCTCGAACGTCATCCAGTCCGCATCCACGGAGATATAGTTTCGCCTCGCGGCCGCGTCATCTTCCAGGGGCGGCAGGCGATCTATGGGTTTGAGGTCGTAGCGTCGGCGCTCTTGCCGATCCTGCAGCATGCGACGCGGATTGAAGCCGAGGACCGGCATGCTCTCGCCATTATTGAAGAACGTGCCGTTCCAGACGACGCTGCTGCGGTTCCCGCCCTGGCGAAAGCCCGGGTTCTCGCGCGCAATGCTGAACGTGAGCGTTCGACGCTCCGCCGGCTGGAGCGGCGTATCGAATTGCCAGGTGTACTGGAGAAGGCGATCGTCCGAAGCGATGAGAGCCGCGCCTTCGAGTTGCTGGCTGCGCACGATCGTATCGAGACCGAAACCAACGTGGAGTTGCGGAATGGGCGCATCGGTCTTGTTTTCGATCACGTATGAACCGCGCGCCTCATAACGGCGTTCGCGCGGATAGATATCGACATCGAGTTTCGTGTCGACGATGCGCGGCTGGGGCAGCGTCTCGTATTGCCGGTACGCCTTCTCATAATCGATTGCGAGGCGCTCCGAGTCGCGCGACGTGCGATAGGTGTTGAGCACGTTGGTGTTGTAGAAAATGTACGCGCCCGTCGCCACGAATCCGAAGAGCAGCACGGCGCAAGCCGTCCCGCCCGCGCGCCCGAGGCGCAACGGCAGAGCGCGCATGCGCGACCAGATGGAAGTCGATGCACCGCGGTTCCAGAGCGCAAAGGTGAGGACAACCAGGAGCGCCGCGAACCAAGTCCAATAGAACAGGAACCAGGCTTTCGCAATGAGGAAATGTCCGTCGCCATTCATGTCCGAATAGGGCGCCCCGGGTCTGTCCGCGTATCGATAGAGATCGTGCTCGAGTCCCAAAGCGTTGAAGGCCGGGCGGAATCCGAAGACAAAAACAATCATTGCCAGCATGCCCGCATAGCGATTGTTCGTAACCACCTGGAGAAAGATGGACAGGACTGAACCCAGAAAGACGTCGTAGAAATTGAAGAAGAGGCCGTGCCGCAGATAGAGCGACAGCTCTACCTCCGCCCAACCTCCGGCCAGAATGACTTGCATGGCGATCACGGCCACCATGCACACGGCCCAGAGAGCGAACAGGATGAGCCACAGGGTCGCGAGCTTGGACAACACGAAGATCCAACTGGGCGTGGGCGTAGCGTCGAAGACTTCCTGCATGCGGTAACTGCGGTCACGCCACATCAGTTCCGCGGCGAAGTAGATGAGCACGATCATCGGCACGATCTGGAACTGATCCGTCGCATCGATGAGCACGCGCGTGATCGGATAGATCGGCGTGCCCCTGGTTTGGAAGAGCAGGAACGGCGCGAGCGCGATGAACAACCCGACCAGAAAGACAGTCCAGAAACCGAAGCTGCGAAACACGCGTCGGGCTTCGTACCGCACGCGGAGAAGGAACTGGCTGACGAGCGTGGCGCGACCAAAGGTCAGCGTCGGCCTGGGCGATTCGGCCGCAGATGTGACACTGGCCTCGCGCGCCTGTACGCGCTTGTGCGGCTGCTTTTCCTTCCCGGCGCGAAAGGAAAACGCCCAGACGTTGAACGCCAATAGCACCGCGGCAAAGCCGAGCCAGATCACACGATTCCAGAGAAGCAGACCTTCCATCGGAACAAGCTGCGTGTTGAGTTCGTGCGGCGTCCAGTAGCGCGTGATTTCGCGATAGGCGAAACCGCCATAGGGGTCGAGGAGCGCCACGATATTGCGGAAGTCCTCGTCCTCGCCGAACGATGAGCCCACAAAATTGATCACGATGAAAAGGATCGTGGCCGTGTAAGTCGCCAGCGTGGAGCGCGTGAGGTTCGCGACGGTGAACAACAGCGCGCCGGGGATCAGAAGATTGGCTACACCGAAGACCAGAAAATAATAGACGTAGTCGAGCGGTCGAAGCGGTCCTACCGTCTCCGGGTCGAGCCAAGGCATGCAGGATCCGAGCAGGTTCGCGAGCGGCGCCACGAGAACGACCACACAGCACGCCGTAAACGCACCGATGAAGCGACCGGCGAGATAGTCGAACTCGCTGACCGGGCGGGTGAAGAAGAGCCCCTCGGTGCCCAACTTGCGATCGCGCAGCACCACGCCTGCGAGAAAGGCAACGAGGATGAAAATGGAAAAAAACGCCAACAGGCTGATAACCGTGCTGATCGCGTGCGGCGAATTGATGTGCGAGGCGCCTGCAAGCCCTCTCGACATCCGGGGAACTGCGGCCAAAGCGAAGGCGA
>Ga0190271_10001059_pt1 | contig 15193 bp, 17 predicted proteins | sample Popmic356T_FD_133747 | JGI IMG/M metagenome (GOLD analysis project Ga0190271, IMG submission 133747) | Populus adjacent soil microbial communities from riparian zone of Weber River, Utah, USA - 356 T | ecosystem: Environmental > Terrestrial > Soil > Riparian zone | place: USA: Utah | collected...
ACGGTGCCCAAGGAAGCAATCGATCACGCGCCAGCGCGACCCCTGGCGCTTGACCAGGTCGAACTGACGCAGGAACAATTCGAGCACTTTCCGGCGCGTGCGGACGAGCTTGAAGACGTCCAAGACGGCGTGGATGCGCTCGCACCACTGGCGCCCTACGTGATCTGTCCCACAGAACGAGAGCAGGACTTCCCAGATCGGCGCGCGGTCGGCGAGCATGGCCAGCTCTTTGCCGAACCGGGTGTAGGCCGCGGGCTTCTTGCGCCACCACTTGCGCTTGGGGGCGCTGGTCACAGCACGTCCCCCGCCTCCATGCAGCAGAGAACTCGCGCGGGCGAGAGAGATCGTGTAGGGTTCGGGCGTGGGAGTTTCATGCTTGTCGAGTGCGATTCGGCGAGCCAAGGCAACCCCCCAAGTCGCGTACAGCAGGTAGAAGTGCTGTGCGCGGCGCCCTAATTCTGGGCGAAGGGTCGCGAGAGACGGGATGGGAGTCCCGTACCGCTGACCTTCGCTTAGAAGCGGGGCGCGCGCAAGTAGTCGGCGGTCGGCCTCACGGATTTCTGCGGGGTGGCAAGGGTGGTGGCGGCTCGGCCGTGTCCGGCTCGACGAGCGACGGGCGCATGGCCGCGACGATCTCCGGGCCGAGCCCCGGAAAGCTGATCGCGAGCGGCACGGCAGGCGGACGCAGCGACAGCTGCTCGACGCGCTGCTCCAGCTGACTCTTTTCGACTGCGAGGGTCGTCTTCTGCTTGAAGAGCTGACGGTTCCAGGCCGCAAGGACTGCAGACAGTACGACAAACAGAATTTCGCCGATCCATCCTGACTGTCGGCAGACTTCTGCACAGACGCTCGGCTCAGGCACGCGCGAAGCTTGCACCATACTTACGCCTGTGTTGCACTTTCTCGCGTCGCATTCCGACAGACCATCAGGGGAGAAGCGCAAGACATGGCCTCAGCACGCCCGCAAATCATCGTCGCGCAGCCCGCGCGACCCTCGCGGCGCGCGCGCGCCGGCCGCATCATCCGCCGCGTCGGTCGCGCTGCCCGCAAGGGCGCTGGCATGACCGTCGCCCGGCTGAAGGAGAAGCAGCAGTCTCGGACCTTACTGATCGGCGGTGGAACGGCGCTCGCGTTCGGCCTCATCCAAAGGAACGTGAAGCTGCCGGGGATCAAGGGTCTTCCCAATTCGCTGCTCTACGGCGCAAGTGGTGTGGCGCTCGGATTGCTCGCGAAAAGCGATGTGATCGTGAAGGCGTCGACCGGCCCGCTCTTCGCGGGCCTGCACAACATCGGCAAGAATTTCCCCGACGCGGACACGATCTCCGGCACCGTCGCGGGCGAATTCGAAGACGTCGCGGCAGGCGACTTCGACGACCTGAATCAGTAAGGCGACGACGCAGCGCGGCCCCGGAATGCGCGCGAGCGACGGCGGCAGACATACGTGGATGCAGCCTCGGAAACCAGACGTAACGAGGAGACATCCACTATGCCAAGAGTTGCTGACTACGATGAGACCGGGGCAGACGCCCCAGGCGGACGCGGTCCCCGCGCGCCGAAGCACTGGTGCGGCTCGGAGCCGCAGAACATCCCGAATGGCAGCGAAGTCACGTTCATATTCAGCCCGAATATGGACATGACCCCGGAGCAGCTCGTCATCCCTGACATTCACGCGCCCAGCGTCGCGGTCGTCGGGGCGTCGATCGGTCCGATCTCCATCAGTGCCGGAGACGGACCCTTCCCTGGCGACGCCTTCAAGGCATCGTCGGAAATCCGCTTCTTGCCCGCGGTCGGCGTCACCCAAAACCAGCCGATGCGCGTCCGCGTCAAGAACATGACCTCCGCGCCGCTCACCGGCGTGTATCTCGGCATCATCGGACGCGTCACGCGCGCGTCGTAGAACGGCTAGAAAGGTGGGCGAGTGGCGCTTGAAGCCTCGATCGATGCGGACGGAGTCGAGGAGCTTGAAGCGCTCCTTGAGGGACTCGTCCAGCTCGACGTCTCGCAGCTAAGGCGCGGCCTCTGCCCACCGCTCTATCAGGCCAACGTGCGCTACCAGCGCGAGCCGCGCGGGCGGGAGAAGTGGCAGACCGCCCGGAAGACTTTTGCGCTGCACACGGGCGATTGTGAGGATCTCGCGGCCTACCGTGCGGCCGATCTGAGAGTGGTCGGCATTCAGGCGAAAGCGATCATCAAGGACATCCGACCGGGGCTGAAGCACGCGCTGGTCAGATACCCCGACGGCACGATCGAAGACCCTTCCCGACGGCTCGGGATGGGCGGGAAAGGGTAAGCATGCCTTCGACGCAGACCGCGCTGATCGGACTTGGCGCGCTGGTGGGCCTGGCGTTTGCCGCGAGCGGCGCAGGCGGCGCGACGACCGATAGCGGCCCGAAGCTGAGCGCCTTGCGCCTGCTCGGCGAGCGCGTCGCGTCGGACATCCGCGCGAAGGGCATGGACTACGATCGCGCGCTGCTCGAGGATTTCCAAGGGATGGCCGGGATCAAGGTTGACGGCAAGTACGGCCTCAACTCCCGCGCCGCACTGTTTCGCGCGGGCGTGAAGAACCCGCCTCCGGCGCTCTACGGCCGCAAGCCGAAGAGCGACGGACCTCAGGGCTCCGTCACGCTCGGCCCGCTCACCGAGATCAAGACCGCGGCGGACGGCACGGTCACGCGCGAGACGAGCGACGCCGGCATGAGTGCCGCCGACAAAGCCGCATGGGAAAAGGCGAGCCCCGACGAAGTCTGGGACGACGAATGGGAGGCGCCCGCGGGTGCACCGCCGAAGAGCGCGCGCGACGTGTGGGACGAGGGCTACGACACCGCGGCGACCCCCGAGCACCTGTTGACGGACGACCAGGCCGACGCGCTCACCGAGGCGAGCCAGGCGACCGCGACCGCAAGCCGGCCCGGTGCGTCCATGTCGACCATGGAGCGCGCGCTGAGGGCCGCGCAGAAGGCCGCGGCGCTCATGTCACGCGATCGGGTGCCGCCGATCTCGGCGGCCGACGAGGACGACTTCCGCGCGGCGCCGATCGCGTCGCTGCCTCCGGCGACGGCGTCGAAGCCGAAGGCGAAGCCCACCCCGATCAATCTCGAGCTCGCGCGGCGCGAGGCGCCCAGCGTGAGCGCGCACATCACGAAAAAGGGCAAGCTCTACAGCCGTCAGATGGTGCGGGACTTTCAGGCGCACTCGGGGCTTGTCCCTGATGGCGCGTATGGTCCGATCACCGAGAGCGCGCTTCGGTATTTTGGGATCATCAATCCCCCTCCCTACCTCGCCCAGCCGAAAAACCCCCAAGCGGAGCGCGTCTATCGCGCGCCGCGGACGGAGTGACCCATGCCCGCGAACCCAAGACCTGCGCGCGGCGCGGGCGATTATGTGATGCGCTACCAGTCGTACCCGACGCACTTGAGCGCCACGGCGTACCGACGCGCGGCAACCGGCGCGCTGGTCGAGGTCGGACGGGAAAAGGTGTCGTACCCGCAGTGTCAGGCCACCTTCGCGCGGCTCGAGGGCACGCCCGGCCCCGATGAGCTCGGCTGGACCGACGACCCGGAGGAAATTGGGGCGCTCGGAAGTAAGATTAAGAAATTCGCGAAGACGGTGGCGAAGAGCAAGATCGGAAAAGCCATCAAGTCGGCGGGGAAGATGGCCGCCGCGTTCGTGCCCGGTGGCGGCGCGGCGCTGCAGGCGGTGTCGATGACGCGCCAGGTCGTGTCGACCGCACGGAAGGCGAAGCAGGCGCTGGCCCCGAGGCCCGCCGCGCGTCCAGCCGCACGGCCCGCGCCGCGCCTCGTCGCAGCGCGTCCGGCCCCACGTCCGGCCGCACGGCCCGCGCCGCGCTCCGCACCGGAGCCGGTGTACGAAGCGCCGAGCTACGACGTCGACAGCGAGGGCGGCAGCTACAGCGAGCCGAGCTACGAGAGCGACGGCGGCGGCGGGTTTTCGTACGACATGGACGCGGAGCTCGAAGTCGGCGCGGTCGCGAAGAAGAAGCCCGCGCCTGCGAAGAAGAAGCCGGCCGCGAAGAAGCCCGCACCCGCGGCCAAGAAGAAGCCCGCGCCCGTGAAGAAGCCGACCGCGAAGAAGCCCGCACCCGCGGCCAAGAAGAAGCCCGCGACCAAGGCGAACCCGGCCCCACCCAAGCGCCCGGTATCGGCGAAGGCGCGTGTTGCCGAGGTCAAGGCCCAAGGCGGCGCGGCGCAGACGCTCTTGCGCGCGGCGGCCTCGGCGCCGACCGCGGCGAAGGCCCAGCAAGCGCAGAGTCTCGCGGCGCTCGTCACGCAGATCGAAGACAGCGCGCCGGAGCTCGCGGCGACGCTCGCCACGCTCCCCGACACCCCGCCCGAAGAGCGCGATCTGATCGAGCTGCGCGCAGTCGAAGCCGCGCAGAGTCTCGCGGCGGCGGCGCCCGAAGCGCGCGCCGGTCTCGCCGAGAAGATGGAGCGCAGGCTAGACGCCTATAAGGTGACGGCCCCAGACGGAACCGTGATCTGGGTGCCGCTCGAGGACGTCGGCTGATGGGCGGTCGCCGCGCCGCGAGTGCGCAGCTCATGCGCGACGGGCCGACCTTGACCCCGCCGACGCGGCAGATTTTGGCGTTCGACGACGGGGAAGCGCGACCGCGGATCTTGCGTGTGCAGCTGGCGGCGCGCATCTCGGGCGCGAGCGACGCCGCGCAGGAGCGATCAGCGTACGCCATCGGCACGGCCGGCATGCTCGACCAAGTCGAGGGCGGTCAGCCCTCGCCCTGGTATGGCGGCGCGGCCATGATCCTGCGCTGCGGCGGCGCCGTCGGTGTGCGGCGGACGCTCGTTGCGGACTTACGCAGCGGCGAGTACGCGCTTCCGCCGTGCGAGTCGGTCGAGCTCTCGGTGCGCTACTACGAGACCGACGACGACGCGATCGCGCCGGTTCCGCTCGACATCCAAGCCGAGGTGGCGGACGGCACGCTCCCGGATGCGACGCCGCTGCAGCTCACTGCGGCGCGCTTTGTGAGCTGGGTCGGTGACCCGGCGCCCGGTGGCATCGCGCGCTGTCCGGTGCCGCAGGGCGCGTGGGGCTGGGATCTCTTGCCCGGATCGCTGCCGGTCATGTACGGCCTGTGCGGCGACGTCAAAGCCACGCGCACCGATGGGGGCACGTGGACGCCTCCCACGACGCCGCTGATCCTCGGCGGCGCCGACTGTCGCGACGTCCGCATCTGGACCGACGCGCCGCAAGTCGGCGAAGGCTGGCTTGCCAGCGTGATCTTCTACCTGCGCTGAGGTGCTTCCATGCGTCGTGCACTGTCGGCCCGATTTCCCTTTGCGCGCTTTCGGCTGGCCAGCGTGCCGGGTGGACAGCGGCCCGTCGACCCGCGCGACGGTTGGGTGACCTACGAAGACGGTGCGGGCAATTGGGGCTACGTCGTCGATGAGTCGGGCGCGCGCATCAGCTACGACAGCGCGCCGGAGAGCGGGACCTGATGGCGACCCTACCCGACAAGCCGCACAAGCTGCTCGAGTACTGGAACGGGCACGCGATTCCCCGCTGGAAGGAACAAGCGCTGGGAGACGTGTCGGCGAGCTGGGAAGACGTCGGCAAAGTGGCGCAGATCGGCGACGAGAGCGGCCAGCCGTACGAATTTTACGTGTTGGCGGCATGGCAGGAAGGCCCGCTATGGGTGCCGCTCGGTCGAAGGCCGTTCGTTCGCTGGACGGTCGACTTCTTCTCGCAGCTCGACGGCTTGAGCGTGACCCAAGCGGACGAGAGTCAGATCGCGCTGGTCGGTCGCTATGGCGGCAATCCTGAGTACTGGATCTTGGCGATGTGGAACGACGGCGAGGGCGGTCAGGTCTGGCTGCGGCTCGACAATGTCCGCGAGTCGTGGGTCTGGTGGGAGCTCGGCGACGAGTCGGAGCTTCAGATGCTCAACACGGATCTACCCGACGTCAACCGCGTCGCGCGCTGCTTCAACGGGGGTTCTCCGTCGTACTGGGTGCTCGCGTATTGGGAGGACACGGGCGACGGCATCACGCAAGACTGGCGGCGACTCGACAATGTCGAGCCCGATCTAAGCTTCAAGGCCGACAAGTACGTATCGATCGTGCCCTGGTACCAGCAGGATCTGACGCTCTCGGACATGCACGCAGGCTGCCTGATTGTCTGGAATGGCACCGACCAGAACACGCTGATTATCCCGTCTGACGCGATGGAGAACCTCCCCATCGGCTATACCGTGTCCGTCGTGAATGCGGGCAGTACCGAAGGACCGAGCGTGCTCATCAACGGGGCGAACACGGGCGTGATGCTCGTGAACGTGAGCGAGTACGCCGAAGAGCTGCCGGTCGCGTGCCTGGGGACGTTCGTCAAGATCGCCGCCAACAGCTGGATCGCGACCGGAGGCTTTGCCGCGGGCGGCGGCGGGGTGACCTGATGCCTGCCCCGCTGATGCTGACGACGATGGCGTTCAAGCCCGGCCCCCCGGCGCCGCCCCCGGCTGCGCTCGTGGGCCTCAGCGACCTGAGCGCGGTTCGCTACTATCAGACGCTTGTAGGAGGTGGAGAGCTCGGCGTTGCGACCGGCTTTTTTACCGCCGCGCTCGTGCACATCGTCGACACCACGAGCCTTGCCGGCGCTGGCCGCATGGTCACGGTCAAAGGCATGCAGACGGGCGGTCATGAAATCTACATCACGCCCACAGGCGGGATCATGGCCGGGATGTTCGACGGTGCTGGCGCGAGCAAGATCCAGACGAGTCGATCGATGGCTCCGTCGGACGCGGGCAAGATCCACCTCTTGCTGATGCAGCACGACGGCGTTTCGGAACGCAGCTGGATCGATCGGCTGACGGGTCCCGCGATGGCGGCGGTCGGCTACACGCCCGGTCCCGCCGCAGCACAGGCGCTCGGCTTCAGCGCTGGTTACCCGTGCGTGCGCATGTCGATCCTTGCCTTGCTGACGGCGCGCGGCATCCCGACCGAGGCGCAGATTCTTTCGCTGTTCGACATCACCCGGCGCAAAGGGGATCTGCCGACGCCGGCCGAGTGGCCGGTGTATGTGCCCGGCGAGGATGCCGACTTTGCCGCGCTCGCGCCGCGACATTGGTATGACGCGGACTTCTGCACCGCGAACGGCGCGAACCTGAGCGAACTGCTTAACCGCGGCTGGGCGGGCGGCCAATTCCTCATGAAGAATGGAACGCTCGCGCTGCCCATCCCGACGCCGGGCTTCAATGGTCAGCCGACGATCCGCTTCACGGGCTCGCAGGCGATGATCCACAGCCTGCCGCCCAGCGCGTTCACCTTCCTGCACGACGGTTCGGGCTTTGATGCGATCACGGTCTGGGAGCCGACGATCGACACCTCGGCGCGCGTCATCTGGGCGACCATCGGATCGGTGGCGGGAAGCTCGCAGGGGACGCAGCTGCTGCAGAGCGGCGTGACCGCCAACATCCAGATCAACAACGAGACCGTTAGCGTCACCTCCGGCGCGACGCCGGCCGGCGCGGCGCTCAACGTGCCGACCTACACGGAGCTGTTCTACGGCCTGAACGCCGCGCCGAAGTGGGGCGTGTACGAGCGTGAGACCCTGCAGCTGAGCGGCGCGGGCCAGACGCCTTCGGTCCTGCCGCCCGTGAGCACGCTGCACCTCGGCGCGCAGCCCAACGGCGCCGCGCCCGCGTACATGCGGCTCGGGCGGCTCGCCCTGTTTGACCGCGTGCTCTCGGAGTCCGACCGGGAGATCGCGCGCAACTGCATCCGCACGCGCTACGGCATCCACACGCCCGTGGCCATCACCCACCGCTATAGCGTGCGCGATGCGATCTCCGTCTCGCTCCCGCGTGAGGAGCCGGTGGAGCTACTCGGCGCGGCGGCATTCAACGCGGCCAACTTCCTCACCTCCGCCAACGGACAAGGCATCCGCGGAAACCCGGCCGGCTTTACGGTTCGGTGTGTCGCGTCTCTCTCGTTGCTGACGGGGATCGAGTACATCGCCAACACAGCGATCGCGACCGGCGCGAACAAGGGCTGGGCCATCTTCCGAAACGGGACGGGACTGCAGATCGGCCTTGGCGATGGCACCTCGCGCACTATTACGAAAGTACTGACCGCGCCGGACCTCCATTACCCGCGCGTCATTCATTTCGTGATGGACGCGGCCGGCGTCGCCTCGCTGTACCTCGACGGCGTTTTTGCGGGTGCGACCGCGGCCGGCGTCTACGTGGATGCAGGACCGACGATCCCGATGATGATCGGGGCGCTGTCCACCACGGCGGTTTATCCGGCTGTGAACGCCGCCGTGTTCGCCCTCGCAGGCGGCGACTACGTGCTGTCTGCTGCAGAGGTTGCGGCCGACGTCGCGATCTGGCAAGCGGGCGGGCTTCTCTCCGTCCTGCCGGGCGATCTCCACCACTACGATCTGAAGCAAGACGTGATCGCGAACGGCGGCCCGACCAAGGGACTTCCGGTCGAAGTGCGCGATCGCGTCGGCAACGATCACCTTACGCGGCGCGGCGAGTGGCGCGTAGTGGACGGGGGACTTTCCGGGTTTGACATCGCGAAGTGGGCGCAGACGGTCGGGGTCGCGTTGCCGGGCGTGGCGACCGGCTTTTATGCGGAATCCCTCTCGGACTTCCACGGCGGACCCGGCACGCAAACGCTATTTTGTAGCGGCTCGTTCGGCTTTGGGACGGGCTGGGCCATGATGTACTACTCAGGCTGGGCGCGCTTTCTGCTCAAGCACGCGGGAGGTACCCACGAGGGACTCGGCGGACAGCCGCCCGTGGGTCGCCATCACTTCGCGCTCACGTTCGACGGGTCAATTGCGCGGTCTTACCTTGATGGTGTGCTCATCAATACTTCTCCCGCGCTGAGCGGCTACGTTCCCTCCGCTTCCCCTGCGCAGCTCGGCACGAATCTCAACGGCGCGACGAACGCGGGGCCGTGCGACCCGTCCGCCGTGCGCGGTGCCGCGTACGGGGAATTTGTCCCGAGCAACGCGGAGATCGCCACGGCGGCAGCGGCGGCGCTCAGCAGCGGCAAGATCGTCGGGGTGCCTGGGAAACACACCCACCGATACTCCGTCGTCGACGACATTGCCGAAGCGGGCGGAAAGGTGCCGCAGCTCCTCAAGGAGCGCGTGTCGGGCGCGGAGTTCATGCGGATCGTGGGCGGCCCGCTCCAAGCCTTCGCGTTCACGCTGAAGCCGCCCGCGCCTTCGGTGCTGGTCGACACCGTCACCGCGTTAGCGATCGACGAGATGCGCGCCACGGGCCTCGCGAGCCTCACGAAGATCGATCGCAGCATCGACTGGCGCAAGCGCTATGGCGCGCTCGGATTTGGCACGCATGCGCGCTTCGAGACGCAGCCCGGCAAGGGCATCCGCGGCGGGCCGGGCGCGTCGTGGCTCGCCTGGTACGGGCGGATCGATACGCTGCTGAACGCCAGCGCGTCGTTCCTGGCGGGCAATGCGTACGCCTCGGCCAGTGCGACCGGAACCATGCTCACGGCCACCGGCACCAACTACACAAACCTGATCTTCCGCTCGTACACGCCCACGCTTGGCGTGACCTCATCGGCCTATACGCCGGTCGCGACCGACGTCGGCGTTCCGCTTCTGTTTGTCGCGGTGCGGACAGTGTCCGGCGTGCTGAGGCTGTACGCCAAGCGTGCCCAGGTCGGCGTGGACTCGGCATTTGCGCCCTATGCGGAATCGCCGAAGCCCATGTGTGTGGGCGCGGCATTCGACGGCACTTCCCCAGCGATCAACAGTTCTTTCTTTGGTCTGGCAGGGGGCGACGGTTACGAGCTCACCCCGTCCGAGATCTTCCGTCTGTTCGATGATGTGGAACGCGAAGGACGCATTCAGGAAGTACCCGACAAGACTTTGCACTTGTGGGACCCGACGCGCGATATCGCGGAGAACGGCGGCCCGCAGAACGGCATCCCGGCACAGATCAAAGACCGTATCGGCACCGATCACCTGATGCACGTCGGTGCGCCGAAGGTGACGACGCTCGGCAACGTACGCGGCGCGAGCGACATGCACGACGGCTGCAACTACGCCGGCGTGAGCGGTGGCAGCATCACCGGCATTACCAGCGGCTTCGTCGTCGAGTGGTTCGGCCGCATCGACGCGATCAACGTCGCCAATGCGCTCGCGCGCGTGCTGGTGAACTGCAAGAGCGGCGGGCTTACCGGATACGAGGTGATCCTGACCTCGGGTCTCGTGTACTGCCGCTTCTCGGTCTACAACGGCAGCGCCGGCATGAGCGCGAGCTATCTGCTTGATCCGGTGCTCGACAAAGGGCGCGGGATTCACTTCGCCTGCGTCCACGACGCGGGCCAGATCGCGCGCCTCTACCGTGATGGCGTGCTGGTCGCCTCGAACGGGGCGATCGCGCTCGCGCCTGCGTCCGTGATGACTGTGGGCGCTGGCGCGAGCGTCGCCATCCCGAGCGATCATACCGAGCTCACACACACCGGCGTCGCCGGCAGCCACACGGTTCCCTCGGCCGCCGCGATCGCCACGGCGGCGGCGGCCTCGCTCGCGGCCGGAAAGCTTGTGCCGATCGTGGGCGCGAGCTGGCACTATGACCTCAGCCAGGCCGTGATCGACGCAGGCGACACGCTGCCGATCCGTGTTCCGAACCGCGCAGGCAGCGGGGAACTCGTGCTTGCGGGCGCGCCGCTTCAGGTCGCGCGCCGTATCGATCATCTCTGGGGCTGGGAGGCGGCCTAGTGGCGGCCGTGACCCACGGCGTGCGCGGCTTCACGCTCGCCGACTACTACGAGTCCGCGGCGGGCGCGCACGACGGAAGCCCTGCGGGCCACTGGGTCGCCGTCGCGATGCTGCTCGAGAACCAGATCAACAGCGCGAGCCGCGATCCGTTCTACATCGGCACCGCCGCAGGCTCCCCGCGCGTGTACCTGCGCATCAGCGGGGCGAACGCCACCGCGAATTTCTACTGGTACAACGGCTCGAGCTGGCCGACGACCCCGGTGATCTCGTTTCTGAACACCGACATCGGAAAGCGCATGCTGTTGGTGTCCGTGCTCGACGCGCCGGCCGCCAAGATTCGCAGCTACCATCGTCGCATCGAGCAGGCGAGCGGCTCGGGACCGACCACCTGGACGCCGGGCACGGGCAACGTTCTCCGGGTCGGTTCAAGCGGCGTCCCGGCACCCGATCAGACCGTGATGAGCGTGGCGCACGGGTTTGGCGTGCCCTCCTTCGCGCACATTCAGGCGCTGTACGACGCTTTCATCGCGGAAGAAGACATCCCGCCCGCGGGCATCCCTGGCTATACCGCGGTGCGCTTTTCTTTCCGCGATGCGGTGCACCAGCACGGCGGGCAATTGCCCGACTCCGTCCCGGACTCGTTCGGGCGCGCGGCGCCGCTCGTCAAGATCGGGTCTCCCAAGCTCGCGCCGTTCTACACGCGCTCATTCAACTGGTGAGGGGTTCAATCATGGAACGACTCGAGATCGATCAAGCCCGCGTGGACGAACTGCGCGCGGAGCAGCAGGCGTACTACACCGACTGCGCGGAGCCGCTGCCCGGCAGCTTCCTCAAGCTTGATGATGATGTGCTTTGGCTCGGGGAATTCCCCATGCGCGTGGTGTGGGGCTACGAGATGGATCAGTTCTTTCAGGGCTATTGCCCCGGAGGCTTTGGGGACGTATGCGTGATCGTGGAGGGCGCGCTGATCAGTGACCGCGCGCCAAAGAACGCGGAAGAACCTTCGCTTCCGATCTACCCCGAGCCCGAGCCCGAGCCCGAGCCCGAGCAGCAGCAGCAAAGCGCGGGCGACGAGAAGGCGCACAAGAAGAAGCGCGACCAAAAGCCCTCCACCCCCGCACCGCTCACACTCGAGGACAAGCGGCGCATTGTGGCGATGACGCTCTGTCGCATCGGCGACGAAGCGCAGAAGCGCGCACGCGAGAAGCTGCGTGAGACGCACCCCGAGCTGCTCGACCCGCCATGATCCCGCCCGCGCCCACGCATGACCCGTTGAAGTTCGCGCACTGGATGCCGATCGCGCGCGGCTACCTTGGCTTGCCGGAGCGCCTCGGTGATGGCCTTAATCCGGAGATTTCGACGTTCTTTTCCTGCACGCGCTTTCCGCGCGACCAGATCACGATCGACACGTCATGGTGCAGTGCATTCGCGTGCACGGTCATGCAGCGCGCGGGCCTGCCGCACCCCCATAGCGCCGCCGCGCGCCACTGGATCCCGTGGGGCCGTGCGCTCCTCTTGCCGGTGTATGGGGCCGTGCTCATCTTCGCGCGCGGCGTCGACCAGACGCGCGGGCACGTGGGGTTCTCGGCGCAGCTCTTGTTTCATCCCGACGCGCGCGAAGTCTCGTGCTTGGCGGGCAATCAACGCAATAAGGTCTGCATCGCGTCGCACCCCATGCACACGCTGCTCGGCGTGCGCTGGCCGGTCGGCGTGCCGCTCCCGCCGGATGCGGTGGAGGTCGACCGATGAGTCAGAATGAAAAGATCGCGCTCGGCCTCGGCGCCCTCGGCCTCGGTGTGCTGGTGGTCGCCGCGCTCACCAATCCAGGCGGCGGGACGCTGTGGGATTGGGGACTGTTCGGCGAGGGCAAAGACCGCGGCGGCAAGGGCGGCGACAAGACGCAGCGCGGCCAGTCACCCGGCGCCCGCGGCCGGCGCACGGGCCAGCGCAAGGACCCCGACCAGGTGGACGTGGACGTGGTGCTCGACCCGACGCACCGCACCGACGATTCGGCGCACTGGAACCCCGACCACGAGTAAGGTTTTCAAAGGGTAAGGTACATACCATGCTCGAGCAGCCAGCGACGCCTTTCAGCAACAGAAACCAGCGCCTGATTCACGTGCGCAAATTCGCCTGCAATCCGCCTACCCGCGGTCACACGCTCCGACTCGTCACGATCGAAGAGCCGCCGATGGTGCTGGGCGAGTGGGACCGCGTCGCCTGTGCGGACAACGGGGCCACGGCCGAAGACATCGACGGGCGCCTACGCGAGCACGCCGACACGGCGGGCCAGCCGATCGGCGCGACGCTCAGCTGGAACGCGGAAGACGGGCAGCTCTTGCAGAGTAAGCGCCTCAACTGCAAGCCCGCGCTTGACCCGACGCTTGACCCCGCAGAAGCGGCGAAGATGGAAGCGCTCGGCATCAATGGAACCGAGCTCGGAAAGCGGATCCAAGACCAGCGCCACCATGAAGCCATGGTGCGCTCGTACTTCTCGGCGCATCAGACGCAGGTCGCGCAGCAGCAGCAGATGTACCGCGAGACGACGCAGCAACAGCACCAGATGATCTCCTTACTCGGGAGCCTGCTCAAGGACAGCTACAACTCCAACCACACCGCGCAGATCGAATTGGACAAGCTACGCATGGAGCAGCGCGTACAGCTGGATCGTCTGTTTGAGCGGATTCGCACGAGCGACGACGGAGGCGATCCCGAGTCGAAGGTGCGCGGCGAGTTCATGGCCGAGGCGGGCAAGGCGGTGATCCAGCTCTTGCCCTTCATCATCGAAAAAGTCGGCGAGATGCTCGTGGGCGGCGCGGAGGTCGCCAACGACAACGCGGCCGCTCCGTCGTCGAGCACGGGGACCGGGTCATGACGGCGGCGACCACGCCCGCGGCGCGCGTCCGCTGGTTGAAGAAGCTCGCCCGCGAGACGGCGCGCGAGAAGCTCCGACGCGCGCGCCACCAGGTACGCGAAGCGCGCGCCGCGAAGAAGTCGGCGCGCGCACGGGCGCGGCGGGTGTGCGCGCGGGCCAGGACGAAGTTCGGGCGCTGGGTGAAGCGCGAGCGCGCGCGCTTGAAGCAGCAGATCGCGCAGCTGCGCGCGCAGCTCAAGACGCAGTCGACGCGCTACCGCACGCGCTTACAAAAGTGCTGCGGGAAGGAGCAGCGCGCGCGCGTGCGGCAGGAGGCGGACGCCTCGATCGGCAAGGCGCGCGCGCAGCTGCTCGCGCTCGACGAAGAGCGGAAGCTCGAGAAGCTGTGGTCAGGCGCGGGCTCACTCATCGGTGGACCGCTCAAAGCGAAAGACAAGAAAGCCGAGAGCGATGGGCAGGTCATGAAGAACCTGTCCGAGGATGAGCTCGTGATCTGGCGGCGCGTGAAGGGCAAGATCAAGGCGAGTGACCGCATGTCGCGGACAGAAGCCTTCCAGCAGTGGGTGCACGATCACTCCTCGGAAGTCGCGGAGATCTTCGCGGACGAAGCGGAGGCGCAGTACCGCCAGGCCGTGCGCGACGAGCAGCAAGAGCGAAAACGCGCGGCGGGATCGCGCTCTCATCGCGCGCTCGCGGCGTACGTGGGCGAAGCGCTCGAGGAAGTGCCTTTTTAGCTAGCTGTCGAGCGGCTTGCGGTGCTGGATCACCAGCACCTTTAGATCGCGCTCGAGGCTGTCGGCGATGCCCCGCAAGATCGCGATCTGCGAGAGCACATCGACCGAGCCGGCCGAGTGCGTCTCGTCGTCCGTCGTGGGGTTCCACGTGACCAGGATGTAGTGGTCGCCGCTCTCGTGGAAGCGCTCGATCAGATCGGTTACCAAGGCTTGAAACGCGGATCGATTCATCGGTTGCTCAAATACGCCTGGCAGAAGCGCTCGTACACGTCGCAGCGCTCGCTCCAGCGGGGAATTACCGTCGTCGCGAGCGTGCTCGCCTTGCGCAAGCTCTGGCGATCGCCATCTCCGAATGACAGGTTGGACGCATGGTGGCGGCGCACGTGCGTGCAGTAGCGATGGGCTTTGCAGTGCTGCGGTCCCATGTCGATCGCGAGCGCCACGTCTGCTTGGTCTGCATCCTTGTAGCCTCCTGCTTCATCATACAGGCCAAGACGAAACCCCCAGGTTGCATGCTGCCCGATCCCGCTATCGGCGCGCACGTGCGTGACGGCCTCGCCCTGCCCGCCGAAGTCGAGCCCCATCGATAGGCTTCCGGTCCACGCCGCGCGCTCTTCCTCCAGCACTTTAAGCGTCAGCTCGAAATGGCGAGAGTGGTAAAAATCATCGTCGTCGAGCACAATCACGACGTCGTCCGCGTTGAGCTTGAAGCGGGCGCGCGCCTCCTCCGTGGCGCGCGCCCGCAGAAGGCCCACGGCATAATTGATGCCCTCGATCGGACCGCCGCGCACGACCTCCACGCACTGGGGCGGCGCGATCAGGAGCTCCGGGGCGTCGTCCACGTAGCAGAGCACCG